>Ga0315294_10000004_pt1 | contig 354593 bp, 333 predicted proteins | sample YL17G13_40_MG_FD_203626 | JGI IMG/M metagenome (GOLD analysis project Ga0315294, IMG submission 203626) | Sediment microbial communities from Yellowstone Lake, YNP, Wyoming, USA - YL17G13_40 | ecosystem: Environmental > Aquatic > Freshwater > Lake > Sediment | place: USA: Wyoming | collected...
AGAGTGTGGCGCTAAGTGCAGTTTTGTGCTATGCGCAAAACTGCCAAAACACTAAGCAATATGCGGAGCATATTGCTTAGTGTTAGTGCTTGGTCTGCTGGTGGATTGGTGGTGGTGGCACTATTGAATAATTAGATTGCTATCAGCAAATCCCTTACTAAGAATTTCTTGGCATTATTTTGGAATTTATGGTATATTTAATTATATAGAAATAGCACCAAAAACCGAAAAAATAGGAGTGAATCCAATGGTAAATACTTTCTTTAAGATTGTCAAAAATAAGAAGGTAATTATCATTTGTTCTATATTAATATTCATTATTGCTTTAGGAGTGGTTTTAGCAATTATAAACAGGTCAACACCTGAAAAGACACTGAAGAACTATATAACAGCAATTTCAAACAATGAAAGAATCAAAGCTTCAGGATATCTCTTGATAAATGAAAGAAATATTTTAATATCACCTGCGTTTGATAATACCCTACTCTATTTTAGTATTTTTGAACCAGGGATATCCCCAAAACCATTTGTTGAATGCCCAAAATACGAAGACATACCTTATGTAAATGAAAAAACTAAGCTTAAGACTATAAATATTACAGAATGTTATATCTGGGGAGATGAGGCCTATTTAACTTGTATTGTAAGATATAATCATATTAAGCCGGGTTATGGAAAAGAAGTCCCCGAAGAGATAGAAACCAAAATTATAGGAAAAGAGCTTATATATCTTATAAAAAAGCATGAAGGTTGGAAAATTGTCAATGCTATTGATTTTGGTTTAGATTGGAAAGAACCAAAAGAATTATGTATGAATCGTATGGAAAGATTAGCAAAAAGCATAATGAATAGTCAATATTTTGATGCTCTTAAGAAACAGCTACCACCAGATGAAATTAAACCTGCAGATTATGGTTTATCATTTTTTAGTGACTATTATAAAGAGCAAACCGTACATAAAGAATATAAAACTGCTTTAGATGCCCCACCTGAAGAATATCCTATAGCACCTGAGAATATAAATGACTTTCCGATATGTTTAGAGGATAGACTAATATATAGACCCTTTATTGACCCAGTTTCAGGATTACCTTTTGAATATGAGCGAATTAGTGACAATGAGTTTATTTTATATGCACCAAAACCACAAATATTTGAAAAAGAAAAATTAGGTATGGATATGAAAGTAATCTTAAAAACTATTCCAGTTGAGTATAATTATGGTTCAACAAAAATTATCTTAAAATCAAAATGTTGGGTTTGGGATGAGAGCCTAATTATGGAACCGGCTGAGGAATTAGAGGAAGAAACATCCATCAAGGAGAGTACTAATACAGAAGAAACAATAAATAAAACAGTTACCGTGAAAGTCAAGGAAGGACTGAACATTAGAACTGACCCGAGTATAAATGGTGATATAATTGGTAAGGCACAGTTAGGTGATGTTTTAAAATATGATGAGGAGAAAAATGGATGGTATCATATAGAAACATCAGACGGCAAAATTGGATGGGTTTGCGGGGGTCAAGAAGGAGAGAAATGGGTAGAATAAAGGAGATTGAAATGAAAACAATATTGGGCATTATATTAGCCATTCTTATTTTTAGCTTTACTTCAAATATTTGCTTGGCTTCTATAGATGAGGATTATCAAAAATATCTGGAATATTCTAAAAAAGCAGATAAGAGCCTTTTCTTAGAATACGCTATTTACAACTATCCTTATGATGTGGGACTATATATTGAATGGGATGGTGAAATTGTCGGTAAATATCGCTCTAATTTGTATATTTCTAGCAGTGGAATGGAATGGATTTGTTGGTGCGATGTAGAAACCGCAGATTATTATAGTATTGGAGATGAAATAACAGTCATTGGAACCATTGGTCTTACGGATAATATACGCAATAAATACGGCACACCGTTGTATGAAACATTAGCTGTATTACCTAAATACATTGCAGACTACAAAGTAGTATCAAAATACCGCAAACAATACAAACATGAAAAGGAAGTCAATGAAGCCCTGGTCTCAAGACCTAATTCTTACTATTCAGCAGAGGAGCTTTATAACGAAGGTTTATATGACCGTGCATTATCAGCGCTAGAACCGGCATTGGATACTTTGAATTTAACGGACGAAGATATATTACCTTCCAGAGAAGATGTGTATTTGCTTAAATCAAAATGTGAATTCCGATTGAAGAATTATGACCAAGCATTAACTACATTGGTTGATTTAAATAAAATAGATGCTACTAACATTGATTCTGCAAAATTAGAGCAAGAAATACGCCAGGAGAAATATAATACTCAGTTTCAAAAAATAAGTCTTGAGATTGAATCGATAAAAGCAAAGAAGGAAGGGTATTTTGTTCCATTTTGTGTAAATTTAATAATTCCGTCATGTAATTCAAATTTAAAAACTAGTTATAAGTTTGGATTTACAGTGTCAACTTATTTATTTGCTCTTTTTGGAACAGTTGGTTATGTTACTTATTTTAATCCAAAATCAACTGAAGAAGAAAAAAAGGGTTCTTTAGCAGGTGCCATTTTGGCCACTGGTGCTTTTGTTACTCTTGAAATTGTGGGTTACATTCTTAGTTATAAAGGCATACACGACAGAAATGAAGAAAGGGATAAGGAAATTAAAGAAAAGGAAGATTACTTAGAAAGTATCAAACCTTAAAATTTGTGAATATCATTGCCTATTTTAACCAACCCTCCCCTCTGGAGGGTTGGTTTTTGCAAAAAATCCCTTTGTGAAAATGAGAACTGGTGTTATACTGTGCAGTTAGGCAAATCATTCACCATTTATATAAAAGGTGGAAGAATATGGGCTGGTTTAATTCGCTGGTTGTAGCTACGGTTCCTTTAATCCCGCCGCCGCTGGTGCGCATCTTCGCCGCCCGCTACATCGCCGGAGATAAGCTGGAGAATGCGGTGAAAGTGGTCAAAACCCTGAACGAACCGGGCATTATGGCTACTATTGATGTGCTGGGGGAGAGCGTTACCGAAAAGGAACAAGCCCGCCAGGCGGTGGAGGATTACAAGCTGGTGCTTTCCGCCATTGCCGAAAACAAACTGGACGCTAATGTCTCCCTAAAACCCACGCAGTTCGGCTTGAAGATAGATTACGATTTTTGCTACGCCAATATTGAGGAGTTGGTGCTGGAGGCGGAAAAATACGGCATTTTTGTGCGAGTAGATATGGAGGATTGGACCTGCACCGAAGATACCTTCAAGATGACGCTGGAACTTATGAAGAAACATAAGAAAACAGGCACGGTTATTCAGGCGAAACTCCACCGAACCATCAACGATGTGGAGACTACTCTGGCCGGGAACAAAGTCAATCTGCGCTTGTGCAAGGGAGGAACATACCAGGAGCCCCGCACAATGGCCTGGGCAGGTCCGGAGATAGTCCGCCAAAGCTTCATCGCCTGTCTGGATATGCTCTTCAGCGCCGGATGCTATGTGGGCATAGCCACCCACGACGAAAGGCTGGTCTTTGAAGGGATGCGCCTGGCGCGCAAGCATAAGCTGAACCGAGAACAGTATGAATTTCAAATGCTTCTGGGCGTGGACCGTGAATTACGGGATATCATCGTAGATGAGGGGCACCGTCTGCGCATTTATGTCCCCTTCGGCAAGCACTGGTATGCCTATTCCACCCGGCGGTTGCGGGAGAACCCGGATATGGCTGGCCACATTGTGAAAAATATATTCAAGCGATACGAAATATGAGCAGTGGAAAATCATTGAAACTCATTGGCGACTTCTCAAGTCGCCAATCTTTTATTTTCTCTAAACTAAAAAAAATGATTAGTTCCCCGGAATCATTGACAACACCATAAAATTCAGATAAAATTGACAGTGATATGAGAAAGAGCGTTAAGGATTCAATGGCAGATACGGCAAAAAATTCCACTGTCGGCACCGGGATGTTGGTGGGAGCGCTTTTAGGGTTTGCGCTGGGGATATATCTGGGTTGGCAGATGAAGCAATTGGAACTATTTATGGGTCTGGGCGCGGCTTTGGGTTTAACCGTTGGAGCTTACATTGGCAGTTATTTGGTGGCAATAAAGCACTGGTTAGAATTATTAAGGAATAAACTGATAGGACTGGTGAAACTTAAAAGGCGAGGGAAGGGCAAATAATGGATGTCTTTGAAGCGATAGAGAGACGGCAATCTATTCGGCGTTACAGGAAGGATCCAGTTCCGGAAAAAGACCTGGAGCGGATAATGGATTCCGCCCGCCAGGCTCCCTCCGGCAGCAACCTCCAGCCCTGGCGATTCATCATAGTGCGGGAGGAGGCTACCCGTCAAGCTCTTCGCCGGATTGCCAGGTATAATCAGTGGGTGGAGGAAGCACCGGTGGTGATTGCAGCCCTGGGCAAGCTGGATTTCTACCAGGATGTGCCGGAAAGACTTCAGGAATGGGTGGAGAAAGAGGGGCTGGATGAACGGCTGGCTAAGCGCTACGCCCAGAATGCCGAGCGGGTCTTTTCCAGGTCTTCACCGGAAGCTTTAAGCAGCTATATTCGCTATAATGTGGCTATACCCTTAACATATATCACCTTGACCGCGGTAGCTTTGGGACTGGGCACTTGCTGGATAAACGACTTCTCCGAGGAGGAGGCGAAGAAAATACTGGGAGTGCCCGAAGGATACATAATTGTAGCGCTGATGACTCTGGGGTATCCCGAGGGAACTCCGCCGAGACGAAGCAGGTTAGCCCTAGATGAGATAGTCTTTGCAGAGAGTTTTGGCAAAAGCGGAATCTAAATGGAGGTGAGCGAGATGCACCAGGACCCTATTTGTGGTAGGATGGTGGAGGAGGAGCGAGCGGTAAAGGTTATCTACGACGGCAAGACGGTCTACTTTTGCTCCCCGGAATGTGCCCAACAGTTCAGCGAAGACCCGGAGGGCTTCCTGGAAGAGGAAAGGGAATGACCTCATTAACGGACCTAGAGAACCTTTAGTCTCATTCCTCACTTTTATCCCTGTGAAATGAAGAGAGTTATTTACATTGTCTTTTTGCTCTGCTTTCTTACCATTAACGCGGTTGCCGGTGAGATTCAGGGCTGGGTAGAGATACCGGAGAAAAACTTTAGCATCTTTGTTGAAGCCAGCGGGCCGGCCTATCGGGATATTGAGAAACTGGAGGAGTTTCTTGGTCAGACCACAGACAATCTAGCGGAAGAGTTGGGCAGTCCCCCCAAAATTGACTATTTTGATATTTTCATCCACACTAAAATGGATTTATATGTAGGTCCTGGCGGAGGGTTCACCACTATCATATATGGTCGCCCGCAGATGCACATCTACTATCAGCAAGATTACAATCTGGATAGCACCAAGTTCCGCGAGGTGACCGCTAACGAGCTGACCAAGACCATTTTTTATGCCATTAATGGCAAGCCGGCTCAAGAGGTGAACAGCTCCAATGTTTTCTCCTGGATGATGGAGGGCTTGGGGGCAGCCCTGCAAGGGGATAGCTTTGACGGTTTGTCCTGCGAGCTCTGGTCTCTATTGGCAATGGACAGCAATTTACTGTTGGACATCTCCGACCTGAATGACATTGCCTACGGCGAATACCGGGGCAATGATTTTCCGGAGATAATGAGCGAAGGAACTTTCCTCACCTTTCACCAGAAGATGTTCTATCTGGACGAGATAATGCTCCCGCAGATGGGCTCCTTCTGTCATTATTTACGCGAGAATTATGGTTTAGAGAAAGTAACCGCTTTCATCGTTAATACTACTGACGAGAATTACGCGGAAAATATCTCCTTATACTTCGGGCGAACGCCGGAAGAACTGAAGACCGACTGGTTAGCCTGGTTGGAGAAGAAGCGAGGGGAACTTTCCGCACAATTCCACGATTATTCAGCGCAGAACCAGACCTATGTCAACTGGCTAGACTTGGGTATGAGGGCTTGCAAAATGGGTGTAAAAACCCTAAAAGAGGAGGGGGACGGAGCCAAGCTCGCCCTGGTGAACGAGTGCATCAGCGAGACTCGGTTAAAGGTGAAGGGCATTTTGGCCTCACAGGATTTAGAAAAAGCTCAAAAATACATTGATAAGATAAATGAGTGCTTGAGCATTTTGGAAAGTCTGGATGCAAAGTAGGCTTGAGGCGCAGAAATGTCTATTATCGCCAGAAGAATAATTCTTGAAGATAAAGCCCAGGTTATGGCTATCGCAGAAAAGACCTGGGAGGGGCATGACTATCTTCCCAATGCTTTTGATAAGTGGCTGGCGGATGAATCTGGAGCTTTTTTGGCTCTGGAAAAGGAGTGCAAGATTGCCGCCTTAGCTAAAATAACTCTTCACGCACCGGGAGAGGTATGGCTGGAGGGATTGCGAGTGGCGCCGGATGAGCGGGGTAAAGGTTATGCTGACCTGATGACCAAATATCTTCTCTGGTATGTTCAAAGATATAATCCCCAAAATATTGCCTTTGCCACCGACAACGATAATCACGCCTCTCGGCACGTCGGTGAAAAATACGGTTTTGTGTTTTTGACCGAGTATTTGGCTTACGGCGGTAAAGTCAATCGTCGTTTTGCCAAATGGGATGAGGAGCTGTTGCTTAAGGATAGTAAGCAAGTCTATGATTTTATTAACGCTGGCGAGGCAATAGCCAAACTTCAGGGGTATTTATGTTATGGATGGACTTATAAGAAGCTCAAACGACATTTGGTGGATGAATTTGTCAGGGAGGGTTTAGCCTGGGGCGTGTCGGACTCCACTGGTTTGCGCTCGCTAATATTGGTGACCAGCATCTGGCAACACTATATACATACTTCATTTTTGGCTGGGGACAATGAGGATTACCCCAAACTATTTGCTATGCTTCATTATTATGCTAAGGAACAGGGGCAAGATTGGGTTGATTCCTTTGATGGATTAGGGCAGCTCTCAGCGAATTACCGCCAATTAAAGCTTAATCCTATACATTATGAATCATTCCGCTCGGTGGTTCTCTACTCACTGCCGACGAATGTTTGGCGGGACCGACTGACCGGGATGCAGAATGAATTACAAAATCTGGGCATAGAATTGGGATAGTTGAAGGCAGACCCCCGGAACTCCCCTGACAGGGGGGAGAGACCATTCCCCCCTTTTTAAGGGGACTAGGGGGGTTGTGACTGCCTTCACTGACGAGTTTTTTTGCTGGATTTAGCGGAAAATTCATGTTATAAAGGACAGCTTGGTTAACAGTCAGGAAACCTGGGAGGATAATTGAGCGCCAGACGAGCAATAAAAATTGACAGCACTACCGATGAGGTGAAAAAAGGCGAACATATCCACATATACGACGCCTGGTGCAAGGCTTGTGGGATTTGTGTGGCAATCTGCCCCCGCCAGGTGCTGGCGATAAATGAGATGGGCTACCCCTATGTGGCTAACGAAGCTAATTGCACCCGTTGTGGCATCTGTGAGCTACATTGCCCGGACTTTGCCATAGATGTCCAAAAAGTGGGGGAAATTCCCTTTGAAGCGGCACATCTCACCCGTCTGCAATGCTCCCTTCCACCTGATGAAGCCTTACCAGAGGATGAAGCACCGCCCCTAGGTGGGGAGAAAGCGGAGGAAAAGAAACCGGAGAAAAAGGTAGTGGATAAACCAATAACTAGAAAAAAGGGAAAGTCCAGGGAAAAAACTACGCATAAAAAACATAAAAAACCGGAAAAATCGGAGTAGGGGCAACCCTTGTGGTTGCCCTTTTGGTTATTTGCCGGAGTTACAAGAACGGGTGGATAGGGGAGAATCTTATTCTCCCCGAATTTATCGCCGAATTTATCGCCGAACTTATCGCCATATTTTTGGGGAGACTTAATCCTTGCCTAAATCACAATTTAATCTTATATTCTTGATAATTTTCTTTTAAGGAGAGATGCTCTTTGTTCCAGGATAAGGGTTGGAGATTCTATCTGGACTGGGCTATTCTTATTATCTGCCCCATTTTCCTTCTATTGTGGCACCTTCCCGGTCTGGAGATGCCCTATATTGTGATGGTAATTGGGCTACTGCTTATGGCTTCCGCTTTGACCACCATAGACCCTTTGCGTAGTCTTTATCTCTTGCTTTTTTCAATTGTTTTAGAGGTTCGGGGGGATGTCTACGGCAATTTTACCGTCTCCTCCACGGAGATAATTCTGGCGGTCATCTTCGTCGTATGGCTCATCAGAATTATCGTTCGCCGGCAGGTTCACCAAAATTGGGTTCCCCTGGCCGGGTGGACTCTGCTTTTTCTGGCTTGCCTGGTAGCCACGCTGACTATGGCTTGGGATAAAACTGGCACTATTAAGCATATATTTCGCTGGCTGGAAATGCTCGTCGCTATCGTCCTGGTAACTAACATCGTCCGGGCGCAAAAACTGCTTCGCTTCTGGAATATACTCCTTTTTGTCGCCTACGGCTCAGCCATAATTGCTATACTCCAGTCCGCTATTCCCAGTCTGATGGCTATCTTTCCCCCGGCAACCGCCCACAAGCCCGCAGTTCTCTTCAAAACCCTGGTTCGCGCCTACGGCTCTTTTGAATTCCCCAATACTTTAGCCGCCTTTCTGAATCTAGGAATATTTCTGTCTTTGGGGCGAATTCTTTACGGTTACAAGCGCAGAATAGATTGGGCTGTTCACCTGGTTGGTCTGGCGCTATTAGCAATAGCACTATTACTCACTTATTCCCGGGGAGGGTGGCTCGCCGCGTTTATTGCCTTTGTCTTTATCTACATAATGGCTTTGGCTAGGCGTTTTTTCCCCCGACGGCGCCTGGCAATCATCGGTTTAGTAATATTGGCATTTATCAGTATAAGTATTCCCCTCATCCCCACCATTTTCCCCAGCGCCTACCAGCGAATTATCTCCGTGGGTGAATTGAGCGACGAAGCACCGGCTATGGATAGAGCAAAAAATTTACAGAATGGATTGAAGATGGTTGCCGACCATCCTATATTTGGTATTGGCACTCTGGGCAGTGATTACAAGGTTATGCAAGAGGTGGGGACGAGCTATGACATTATTGACCTGCAGAAAAATGCCTGGGGTTATACTTATATTCTTTATCTGCAGATAGCTGTGGAGTATGGGCTTCTGGGTCTTGCCGCATTTTTGACATATATAGTGCTGACCTATCGGAGTTTTTTCCGGGCTATGCATAAGGACTCTTTCTCGCCCTTAGTGGCTGGCTTGCTGGCAGTTATGACTGTCTATCTGGCTCACGGGTTATTTGAGGTGTTGCTATTCCGCAGTCTGCACATAGCCTTCGGTATGGTTCTGGGTATGGGATTTGCGCTCTCCAGGAGAGGGGAAGATGGTTGGGGATACTCAGGAGAAGATTAGAGGCGCAGTAAAAAATGTCGCCTTCAAATTCTTCTCCGAGGTGGGGGGGAAAATACTTATCTTATTATATACTATCTTGCTTACTCGTTTTCTAGGCTCGGAGTTATTCGGTCGTTTCACTTTTGCCCTCACTTTGGGGGGAATGTTAGCACTTTCCAGCGACTTGGGTCTTCCGGTAATCGCTTCACGGGAAATTGCCCGGGTAAAGAATAGTCAAATTCGTCCGCTATTTAACCGCTTGCTCTCCATCAAATTTCTCTCATTTCTCCCCGTAGCGGTTGCTATCGCTGCATTATTCATATTCTGGCCCACCGACTCCAATATTCCTGTGCTTCTACCGGTAGTTCTTACCATCTCTTTGGCTCTGTATATAACCATTGACCTTTCCGCCTCCACCCTGCGGGCGCGGTTTCACAGTCAGCGGGAGGCAATATTATACCTGGCGCAGAGGCTAGTTCTGCTGGTGGTGAGCCTGAGCTTTTTAATGTTTGGCGGAGGATTGCTCTCCATAGGCTATGCCCACTTAATCGCCTCAAGTTTCGGGGTGATTTTGGGGTTTTGGTTGCTATTACCGACGACAAAAAGTAATAATTATGACCATAACGCCCTTCCCAATAAACGCCGACTTTTCGGGCAGTCCTTACCCGTATTCATCGCCTCGCTCTTCATAATCGCCTATTTTCGCGTAGATATTCTACTGCTGCGGTTTTTAGGAATAAGTGATACAGATATCGGTTATTACGGCGCCGCCTATCGGCTAATAGATGCCGTAGTGATGCTACCGGCGCTTCTTGTAGCCGGCATCTTTCCGGCGCTCAGCTCTTTCTACGCCGGCGACTCCTCCAGCGAACAAGAAATTTTTCGCAAAAGCGGCGGCCTTCTACGCATCCTGTCTGTCATTGGAGTGGCAATAGTCTTAGCCATCTTTCCCCTAACCTCGCCCATAGTCCGCATCGCCTTTGGAAAGGAGTTCTTAGGGTCGTCAGCCCCCCTGCGAATTTTACTGTGGGCAGTGCCGTTCATCTTCATCAACTATCTACTCTACTATTTAATCGTGGCTATGAACCGGCAGAAACTTAACCTTATCTCCACCGCCCTATGTTTGTTCTTCAACCTGACTGCCAATCTACTCTTAATCCCGCATTTCGGCATTATGGCTTCTGCCGCGGTAACCGTAGGCACTGAGTTCCTGCTATTCATTCTCTCTACCATTTTTGTCTTCCACCGGGTGGACATTCCTTGGACTAAACTAGCTTTAATAACCCTGGGGGCGGCAGTTTGCGGTGGTATTCAGGTATCATTGGGTAATTACTGGGGATTGATGGCGCTGGCTCTCTTTATCGGGTGGTCTTTCTTGATAAAGGCGCTGACTCCAGCGGATATCGCTCTGGTTGTGAATGCCCTCCGGCGCCGAGGAGTTGCGAAAAATGCTTAAGGTGAGCGTGGTAATCCCCACCAAAGACCGACCGGAATTGCTAAAAAACTGTCTGGAGTCAATTCAAGGGCAGGGAGTTGACTCTATGGAGATAATTGTGGTGGACGACTGCTCTGGCGATAGTCGCAGTCGGTCAATAGCTAGAAATATGGGTGCTGTTTATCTGCGTCAGGACTTCCCCCAGGGACCGGGACAGGCGCGCAACCGGGGGATAGAGCGGGCCAGTGGTTATGTGGTCGCCTTCATTGACGACGATTGTCAAGCTTCCCCCAATTGGCTATCTGCCGGTCTGGCACTCTTTGAGGACGGCACCGTAGGTGGGGTGGAGGGGCGCACTGAACCCAAGACCAAAGATGATATAACCCCTTTCGCGCATTATATAGAAAATATTACTGGAGGACATTATCAAACCTGTAATATGTTCTACCGCCGGGATGTCTTGCTGAACCTGGGGGGATTTGACCCCCGATTTCCCGTCTTTAGGGAGGATAGCGAGCTGGCATTCCGCCTGCTGGAGTCTGGATTCTTGTTGCCGTTTGAGCCGGAGGCGTTGGTCTATCACCCGCCACGAACCGGTTCTTACGCAAGACCCATAAAGCAATCCACCTGGCATCACTATGACGCTCTGCTCTGCGCCCGTCATCCCCAATATTACCGCGCCGAGGGTAGCTTCGCCATCGCCCGAAGTCATTACGGCGCCTATCTGGGTTATGCTATTATGCTTACCGGGATATGTGGCGGCTGGTGGTGGTTATCTGTGTTGGGGGTTATTCCCTGGCTTGCTACCCAAATATATCTCCCGGTAAAGATGTGCTTGGGGAAAAAGGTCAGCTTTAAGGATGGACTGATGGCATTTCTGGTCAACTTGCTCATCCCTCCGGTGCGTCTGCTGACGGTTGTAGCTGGTTGGTGTCGTTTCGGAAAAATAGTCTGGTAGCCCTGGCTCCACATGAATGAGCTTGCTATCTTTAACCAATCTCTCAGGAAGGGATAGTTTGCGAATCGCCGTAGACGCCCGATGGCTCACTAAAAGCTCCGGGGGCATCATCACCTATCTGCTCAACTTACTTGCCTATCTGCCCAGGATAGACGAGGGAAATACTTATTTTATCCTCTATAATAAAGAACAGAGCCGGGAAGAAATGGCTGAGATTACCTCCTCACCCAACAATTTTTCGTTTCTCCCTTGTTGTGCAGAGCCCTATTCTTTCCGAGAGCAATTAGAACTCCCCAGTATTTTAAGAAAACACCGATGTGATATTTTGCATTCACCGCATTTTATGGTCCCCTTATACCCCCTGCCCACAAAGCTGATAATTACCATCCACGACCTCATCCCGCTCAAGTTCCGCCGGTTTCTTCCGATTAGTTCAAAAGTCCGCCGCCTCTTTGGCATTTATAGGTTTCTGCTTGCGCGGTCCGCACACCACGCAGACCATATCATTACTGATTCCCAAAATTCCGCCGGCGATATCATCTCCATGTTAAGGATAAATCCCCAACGAATCAGCATAATCCCCCCGGGAGTTTCCCCCACATTCCAGCCGGAGCATAATGCCAGGAAAATCAAAGCCACCAGGCAAAAATGGGGTATATCCAAACCTTATCTTCTATTCGTGGGCCGGCAGGATTACAATAAGAATCTGCGAATTGTCGTGGAGGCTTTCTTAACCCTTCGCCGACTTGGCTATGACCTGATGCTGGTTCTGATAACTGAGGAGGGTGAATATTATCATCAGGTTGAAGGATATATCCAAGAGGACGGTGCGGAGAAAGATGTATTGCTTACTGGCTTTACAACTCTGGAGGACCTGGTTTCGCTTTATAATGGTGCACTTTGCCTGCTAATGCCCTCCCTTTATGAGGGCTTCGGATTGCCCGCTCTGGAGGCTATGGCTTGCGGAACACCGGTGATTGTCTCCCGAGCCAGCTCTCTGCCGGAGGTAGCCGGCGATGCCGGTATTTATGTTCTTCCGCATAGAGATGACCAGATAGTATCCGCAGTAGAAAAACTAATAAAAGATAGTGACTGGCGGAAGAGAATCTCTCAGGCGGGGATCCAGCGCTCGGTGCAATTTAGCTGGGAGGAGACCGCCAGGAAAACTCTACAAGTCTATCAACAGGTGGCTAGGAGATGAACCCCAGAGAGAAAACCATCAAAATATTGGATTACATCATCCTGTTGGGGATGGTAATCTTCTTTGTAAGTTCCTCCCTCTCCATTGCGGTGATGAAGCTGGCGAGCGGTATTCTAATACTGCTCCCCTGGCTCATCAAATCCATATTAGAACGCAGATGGAGTGGAGCTTTTGTTACTAAATTAGAGATTCCTATTCTGGTCTTCCTACTGGCTTGTCTTGTAGCTTCTCTGGCCAGCTATCGCATCGGGGGTTGGGAGTATATCCTTCGCGGTCTATGGTGGTTCCCGGATTCGGCTACTGTCTTTCTGGTTATCTTCGTTGTAGCTTATAATATCCGTAGCAAACAGCGCCGTCCACTTGTCTATGCTCTATTGGCAGGAGCATTGTTCAATAGTTTGATTGCACTGGGTCAATTTATTTCTGCTATCGTAACTCACAGCAATCTAATGGACATCCGTCCCAGCGGGATTATGTTCTATATGACCTTCGGCTGCATAAATATGTTGGCGGCGACTCTGGCTGTATCTTTGGCAATTTTTGACGACTTTAGTCGGCGATGGAAATTAATTCTCTGGGCAACCGCTGGGCTTTTGGTCGTCGGTTGTGCAGTCTCCTTGGTTCGCTCGGCGCTCTTGGGCTTGTTAGTCTCTATGTTTGTGATTATTTTCTTGAAAGGTAAGCGGATATTTGTTATTATTCCCATCTTAGTTATTATCGCCTTACTATTAGTCCCGCAGGTTCGGCAGAGGTTGGAGGAGACTATTCAGTTTAATGAGAACGGCATCACTCTGAATTTAGCCAACCAATATGATGAGCGCCTTTATATTTTCAAAAGCGGCTGGGAGATGGTCTGTCGTTACCCGATTCTAGGAGTGGGTCTACAAAATGTGGCTGTGGAATATACCCACTTCCGGGAGAAAGAAGCAGTTCAAAATACCCCCCATCTGCATAATAATTTTTTGCAAATAACCGCTCAATCCGGTTTCGTCGGTCTTGGCGCATTTCTTTTTATGGTTTTTGCCTTCTTCTGGGTGTTGGGAAAACGATTAAAATTAACCCGGAAATCGGGGGAAGGCGCCGGGCTGAGCCGCGCTTTGACTTGTTCTGCCATCGCCGGACTTGCCGGCTTTCTGGCTATGGGAATCTTTGAATACAATTTTGGTGACTACGAGTCGGTTAACTCCCTGATGATTTTAGTGGGACTGGCGCTTGCCAACAATTTGCTGATTAAACATACCGAGAGGAAATGATGCCCGAAGCAGAGAAAAAGAGGGAGTTTCTATCCGGCGCAGAAGCCATTGCCGCCGGTGCCTTATCCGCCGGTCTGCGCTTCTTTGCCGGCTATCCCATAACCCCTTCCACAGAAATAGCGGAGATTCTTTCCCGCAAGCTTCCTGAAGTAGGGGGAACCTTCATACAAATGGAGGACGAAATAGCCTCTATCTCGGCGATAATCGGGGCTTCCATCGGCGGAGCCAAGTCTATGACCGCTACCAGCGGTCCCGGCTTTTCGCTGATGATGGAGGGCATTGGCTTTGGCTGTATGGCGGAGATTCCCTGCGTGATTGTCAATGTCCAACGGGGTGGACCCAGCACCGGATTGCCCACTAAAGTCGGTCAGGGGGATGTAATGCAAACCCGCTGGGGGACCCACGGTGACCATATGCTCATCGCCCTTTCGCCTTCATCCGTCTACGAGTGCTTTACGCTCACAGTCCGTGCCTTCAATCTCGCCGAGAAATACCGTGTGCCGGTGATTTTGCTCACCGACGAGACCGTAGCACATATGCGGGAATCGACTATCCTTCCAACACCTGAGGAATATCAAGTTGTTGACCGGGAGTTGCCGACCGTGCCTCCAGAATGGTATCTGCCCTACGAACGCGCCCACGGCAAAATAGCTCCTATGGCTAGCTTTGGCAGCGGGTATCGCTATAATATTACTGGGCTTACTCACGATTCTCACGGCTTCCCCACGATGGTGCCCAGTGAGGTTGACGATTGCGTTCGCGGTCAAGTTGAGAAGATAATCTTCAATCTGGAAGATATTGTGGAAGTAGAACAGCAATATATGGATGACGCAGAGATAATGGTAGTATGTTATGGGATTACCGCCAGAGCGGCACAAGAAGCGGTCGTCATTGCTCGCAGTCGGGGTATCAAGGTGGGAATCTTGAATCTACTGACCATCTGGCCCTTCCCGGTACAGCTCTTACACAGCCTGGCAGAGAAAATGAAGATGGCGATAGTCCCGGAGATTAACATGGGTCAGATAATTCGCGAGGTAAAGAGCGCGGTGGAGGGACGCTGCAAGGTAGTAGGCATCAACCGTGTTGACGGAGATAACATATATCCTAAGCAGATATTGAGCAAAATAACCGAGGTTTCTGAATGATATCCGAGAGAATGCGCAAATACCTGCGCCCTAGTAAAAAGTTTCCTCATGTGTGGTGCCCGGGTTGCGGCATAGGCATAGTGATGGGCGCAATAGTGCGGGCGATAGACAAGCTGGGGTTAGACCCTAATACAATTGCGATGGTCTCCGGCATAGGTTGCACCTCGCGAATGCCCGTCTATCTGGACTTTGACACATTGCATACCACTCACGGTAGAGCTTTAGCTTTCTCCACCGGCTTAAAACTTGCTCGTCCGGAGCTAAATGTGATAGTGGTGACCGGAGACGGTGATGCCTGCGCCATCGGGGGCAATCACTTCATACATACCGCTCGCCGGAATATTGATATGACCGTGATTGTGGTCAACAATGGCATTTACGGAATGACCGGTGGACAGGTATCCCCCTGCACTCCTTACCAATCATATGGCACCACCGCTCAGCGGGGTAATATAGAACGTCCTTTTGATGTCTGCAATCTGGCTATCGCCTCGGGCGCTACCTTTGTGGGCCGAGCCACCTGTTACCATTCAACATTGATGGAGAAGCTAATTCACGACGGCATGCAGAAACACGGTTTCGCAGTAATTGAAGCCATAGCCCAGTGTCCCACCTTCTTCGGTCGGTTAAATGATTTTAAAAATGTAGTGGAGATGATGTTTTGGCAGAAGGAGAAAGCGGTTCAGGTGAAGCAGGCGGAGAAGATGACCCCGGAGCAGATGATAGGCAAGTTCACCGTTGGACTTTTGCACGATGTGGATTTCCCGGAATATACCGACCAATATGCCGAACTTCGCCAGAGAGTGCGCGACGGGAGACGACATGGCTAAGGTGCGAGTAAGGCTTTCTGGCTCGGGTGGTCAGGGGTTGCTTCTGGCGGGATTAATGTTAGCGGAAGCGGCTAGCATCTACGACTGTAAATATGTCAGCCAGACACAGTCATATGGTCCGGAAGCCCGCGGCGGTGCCAGTCGCTCGGATATCATTATCAGCGACCAACCGATAATTTTTCCTAAGCCGGATAAGGTGGATGTGCTTTTAGCTCTCAATCAAGCCTCCGTGGATAGATTTTATTCTTCCCTGGGAGAGAACGGCATCTTTTTGATTGACGACAGCCTGGTGGAGACTCTACCAACCCAGACCGCTTACCGCATACCATTTACCGCCTTAGCCTACGAAAATTTCAAGACTCGCATGGTAACCAATGTAATTGCTCTGGGCGCTCTGAACGAGTTGGCGAATCTTGTCAAGGTGACTGCTTTGAGAAAGGCGGTCTCCAAAAGGGTCCCGCCTGCCCACCGCAGCACTAATATGAAGGCTTTAGATATTGGCATTGCTGAGGGCAGAAAAATTCAAAAAATCGGCACCTTTGAACATATGGAGGAATGGGAACTATAATAAAAGTGGTATAATTATTCTAATAGAGAAGCAATATATAATTTTATCAAAGGACAGTGCTTTCAATGGAAAATACATTCAAAAAAAGCCTGGTCTTAATCAAACCCGACGGAGTTTCTCGGGGTTTGGTGGGAGAGGTTATCTCCGCCATTGAGAATGAGGGGTTGAAGATAACCGAGATGAGAATGACTCGCCTGGACCGGGAGAGAGCGGAGCAATTCTACTCCGTGCATAGAGGTAAAGATTTCTTTGAGCCTTTAATTGAATATATTATTTCCGGTCCGGTGGTAGGTATAGTTGTTGAGGGAGAGGATGTGCTTCAGCGCATCAGGGAGATAATGGGGGCGACCGACCCTAAAGAGGCTAAGGCGGGCACCATTCGCGCCAAATACGGTGAAAACACCCGACGAAATGTAGTGCACGGGTCGGACAGCGAAGAATCGTTTGTTCGGGAATACGAGATAATCTTTGAGAAGGAAAAATTGAAGGTTTGCCAATAGATAAAATAAGCTGGTTTTAAGGAGTGATAGGGTGCACAAAATTCTGCGCAAAGAAGAACTAACTCCAGAGACTACGCTCTTTGAAGTCAACGCTCCCCAGGTTGCCCGTAAATGTGAACCGGGCAATTTTATTATGCTGCGGATTGATGAGAGGGGGGAAAGAATCCCTCTGACCATCGCCGACTTCAACCGCGATGCCGGCACCGTGACCATTATTTTTCAAAAGGTGGGCAAGAGCACCTATCAGCTGTCCAAGCTTAGCGCCGGGGATTTTATCCGGGATTTCGTCGGTCCTCTGGGCAAGCATCTGGAAGTGGGCAAGGTAGGTAAGATAGTGGCAATCGGCGGTGGTTTGGGGATTGCTCCGATATTTCTCAAAATCCGTTTTTTGGTAGAAGCAGGCAATGAGGTTACCGCCATCATCGGCGCCCGCTCTAAGAACCTGCTCATACTGGAGAAGGAAATCTCCGGATTAGCAAAAAAGTATTATGTAACCACCGACGACGGCACTTATGGTCTACACGGTTTCACCACCGACCAGTTTAAGATTCTATTGGACGAGGGTTTGAGGCCGGACCTGGTTTTGGCAGTTGGTCCTATTCCGATGATGAAAGCGGTCTCCAATATCACTCGCGAGCGTGGTTTGAGAACCCTGGTGAGTTTAGACACAATTATGGTTGATGGAACCGGGATGTGCGGGTCCTGCCGCATCACCGTAGGGGGGAAGAACCTGTTCGCCTGTGTAGACGGACCGGTCTTTGACGGTCTGCAAGTTGATTACGATGAATATTCCGCCCGCCAGGGCCGATACAAGGCTGAAGAGAAAAGAGCCCTGGAGGCATATAACTGCAAGTGTCAAGCGAGAGCTAAGTAGTGGCTGAGAAGAAGTCCATCATCCCTGCCAAGTATCCTATGCCGGAGCAATCTTCTCAAGAAAGAAACAAGAATTTTGATGAGGTGGCTCTGGGTTATTCTCCGGAAACGGCTATCGCCGAAGCAAAAAGATGCCTGAAGTGCAAAAAGCCCACCTGTGTCGCCGGTTGTCCTGTGGAAGTGGACATACCCGGCTTTGTAAGCGCTATTGCTGAAAAGGATTTTAAGCACGCCATAGAGATTCTCAAGGAGACCAATAGCCTGCCGGCAGTTTGCGGTAGAGTATGTCCCCAGGAAACGCAATGTGAAAAAGTCTGCGTTCTGGCAAAAAAGGTAGAACCGGTAGGAATCGGCAGGTTGGAAAGGTTTGCTGCCGATTGGGAAGCGGAGCAGGGTATTAAAGTGGAGCATTTAAACCCTAAGGGTCCTAGAGTCGCCGTAGTCGGCTCCGGACCGGCGGGGTTGACCTTTGCCGGCGATATGGTCAAATCAGGTTATCAGGTAGATGTATTTGAAGCCCTGCATACTACAGGTGGCGTCCTGCGTTACGGTATTCCCGAGTTTCGGCTTCCCAAGCGTATTGTTGACCGGGAAGTCAATTATATACAGGGCTTGGGGATTAATTTCTATATGAATATGGTTATCGGTAAGGTCTATAGCATCAAGGAATTGTTAGAGGAAGAGGGCTTTGCCGGTGTTTTTATCGGTGCCGGAGCCGGTCTGCCTAATTTCTTAAAAATACCCGGAGAGAATCTAAACGGCGTCTATTCGGCGAACGAATTTCTTATCCGGGTAAATTTGATGAAGGGATACCTCTTTCCGGAATACGATACGCCGGTCTGGTGTGGAAAGAAGGCTGTGGTCTTTGGTGCCGGGAATGTCGCTATGGACTCGGTGCGCACCGCCAAGCGATTGGGTGCCGAGGAAGCGACCATTGTTTATCGCCGCTCCCGGGTGGAGATGCCTGCTCGTCTGGAGGAGATTCACCACGCCGAGGAAGAAGGGGTAGAATTCAAACTGCTCACCAGCCCGGTATGTATCCTGGATGATGGCAAGGGTTGGGTTAAGGGCGTGGAGTGCATTCAGATGCAGTTGGGTGAACCGGACACCAGCGGTCGGAGGCGCCCGGTGAATATTGAGGGCTCTAACTTTGTCATTGACTGCGACACAGTGGTGGTGGCTATTGGCCAGACTCCCAATCCTCTGATTCCCCAGAACACACCCGGTCTTACTATCGGAAAATGGGGCACTATCATAACTGACGAAGAGACCGGCGCCACCAGCATTCCCGGAGTCTATGCCGGCGGTGATATAGTAACTGGCACGGCTACGGTCATTGAGGCCATGGGGGCGGGCAAGCGAGCGGCACGGGCTATGGATGCGTGGATAAATAAAAAGTAAGGCGGGATAGACTCCCGCCCTTTTGTTTCTTAGAATCTCTGCAGCACATAGAATTATTTCCCAAAGTTATAACCGATTAATTCCTCCCGATAGGTGGGAGCCGTGTATTGCACCAAACCGATGCCATCCGCATAGTAGGCAAAGAAATCCTCGGATTCATCTTCGCTTTGGATGGTTATTTTCAACTTCAAAGCATCAAAAGTTCCCAGAGTTATGGTGATTTTTTCGTTCTCTTCCACCTCGTAGCTATATTCATACAGTTTATCATCGTTTTCATAGCTAAATTGCCAGTTATCACCGACATAAGGGTCCAAGGGTAGAATACGGTAAAAATCCTTGCCGCCTCCCATATCGGAATAGACCCAGCCCTCCGACATTTTGATTTTTTCAATTTGCGGAGAGAATTTGGAGGAAATTTGCAGCATATACACCGGTTCATTACCAGTATTATCTATACTGGTAATAGTTTTAACGGTGATGCTACTCCCCGAGGCGGAATGAGTCTTATATTCCCATTTATATCCCAAGGCGATGGGGAAGTAAGCGGCTTGGGCGGTTGCCACCAAAGTAATTATTGAAAGCAATAACATTACACAGCGCATAGATAACCCTTTTAAGTTTACCCCAAACCTTTTTCTAAACTTATAACAATATCTTCGCAAATAATCAAGCGTTGATTTAGCCCCGACCTGGTTATTAAAAACTTGACTTTAATCCTACATTTGCTAAAATATTCACTTATTTAGGAGCAAAAGGTGAATCCCAGTGAGGGTAACAGTCTCCCGCCGGATAAAAAGGTCAAAGCAGAGAATAAAAAACTCCCGAAATGGCGGGGAATGACCATAGCTGTCAACATAGGATACTACTTAGTCGGTCCTATCTTTGGGGGCTTGTTTTTGGGCTATCTGCTGGACCGCTGGTTGGGCACCCATCCCTGGTTCACCGTCATTCTCCTGGTCCTGGGCATCGTCACCGCCCTGGTCAAGACCGTCCAATTGGGTATGAGGATAGGAGATGAGTGAGGTCAAAAGAATCGCCTGGGGTTATATTATCACTATTCTGGTAATTATTTGCCTTGTCGGACTGCTGGCGCTCTGCGGTTTTTGCCGGGAATATTTCCTGGCGTTTTCCCTCTCAACGCTTATTTTCTCCCTGGAGATATTCTTGCTTATGTTCATTTCCAGTTCTCTTTTGCTATCCAAAATGAAGCCGCGAGTTAAGATGGTGCTCTTCTTACTGTCCACTTTGCGATGGGTAGCATTGGCATTGGCATTATATATTCTCTTACAATACGGTTATCTTAATGCCTTAGGTATGGCAGGCGGTGCGCTGGCGGTATCCTTGGGGGTTATCGGTGCGGGCATTGCTCATTTGCTTGCTAATATAGGAAAAGCTGAGGTGAGCAATGGGTGAACTGCAAGTAGGCATGGAGTTTGGTATACCCTTCCCCGGACTCACCGAACAGGACAGCGTAATCTTCACCAACACCCTCATAGTGATGCTGGTGTTGTTTATTCTGGGATTTCTAATCGCCCGCAAACTCAGATTGGGAAAGCCCTCTAAACCCCAGCTGGTAATGGAGATGACCGTCAATTGGCTGGGCGGTCTGGCGCGGGACATTATTGGGGAAGGGGGGACCCGCTATCTTCCCCTCATCCTCACCCTCTTCTTTTTTGTCCTCTTTGCCAATCTAATTGGCATGGTTCCCGGATTTATCAGCCCCACCTCCAACCTGAACACCAATTTCGGGTTGGCTCTCATCGTCTTCATCGCCACGCCATTTGTAGGCATTCGGGAGATAGGGCTAAAGGCGTTTTTGAAACACCGCGCCGGACCGGTAACCGCTCTGGCGCCGATTATGTTCATCCTGGAGACCATCGGGGAGTTTTCCCGACCCCTATCGCTCACCCTCCGTCTTTTCGGCAATATTCGTGGCGAGGAGATATTAGTGATGATGATAAATAAGATAGCCACTATGATTTACTATATCCCTATAACCGTGATAATTCTTCCACTCACACTTATCACCAGCCTGGTTCAAGCATTTATCTTCGCTCTCCTACCGACCATTTATTTTGGTGGAGCCTCCGCCTGGGGAGAGAAACATTAGAATTTTGGCGACCTGCAAATTCCTAAAAATTACGATTTTGAAAGGGGACTGTATATGGGTAAATTCTTACTGGCATTACTAGTATTGGCTTTGTTATTAGGCATAACTGCTTCCGCATTAGCCCAGGAAGATGTGACCAACGCGGAAAACTCCGGTGCTGCTAGAGTAGCGGCAATACAATATTTCATTTGGGTGGCGGTTATCTGCGGAGCAGCGATGGCCGTGGCTGCGGTAGGAGCGGCGATAGCTCAGTCGCAGGCTGCCCGGCAAGCTTTGGAGGGAGTCGCTCGCCAACCGGAGGCTTCCGGAAAATTGCAGGTGCAGATGATGCTGGCGCTCATCTTTATTGAGACTCTAGCCATCTATACTCTGGTCGTTGACCTTATCCTGCTCTTTATTAACCCCTTTACCGACACGGTGGTCAAGCTTTCCGGTATGTAATGCTTAAGGCCTTGCGGATTCAACATCAATCAAGGATTTTTATTCCATGATGGAGATTCACCCAGCGCTGTTGGTCTATCAAATAGTCGTCTTTCTCATCTTTCTCTTTTTAATGTATCGGTATGTCTATAGACCGATATTCAAAATTCTGGAGCAAAGGCAGAATAAGATTGAGGGCGACATAAATGAAGCGGAGAAAAACCGCGAGGAGATGACCCGCTTGCGCGAGGAATATTACCAAAAGATTGCCAAAGTCGGCGAGGAAGCCGACCGGATAATAAAAGAGGCTGAACGGGAAGCCAACGAACGACGTAATGAGCTTATCGCCGTTGCCAAACAGGATGCCACTACCGTTGTGGAGCGCGCCGAGCGGCGCATCGGCGAGGAAGAAGCCAAAGCAGTTTCCGATATCCGCAAGCGCACCGTGGAGATATCCCTGGGCATTGCTGAAAGAATTTTAAAGGAGAAAGTGGACACGAAGAAGGATAAGGCACTGGCAGAGAAATTCTTGTCCGAAGTGGAGAAAGAGGATTGGAAGAGCGAGCAATAGCCAAACGATATGCCCGGGCTCTGGTCTACGATGCTGAAAAAACCGAGCAGGCCTGGGAGATATACAGGGAATTGACCGGCATTTGGGAGATTCTTTCGTTGGACGAACGATTGGGGCAATTAGTAGCCCATCCTAATATTAACGATAGCATAAAAGAAGAGATAGTAAAGAAAGTGGCGCTAAAGAATCGTTCCTCGCTTCTTGTGCGTTTATTGAACAAATTGATTGAAAGAAACAGGCTTTTTATTATTCCGCAGATTCTGGGATACCTGGAAAGAGAAATCTGCCGTGAAGAAGGAGTTTTGTTAGTGGTGGTCCATTCCGCCCGGGAGTTGAGCCCGGAGATAAAAGAGAGGCTTTCCGCCGCTCTGAAAAAGAAGTTTGGAATGGAAGTTCGACTGAAGAACATTGTGGACTCCAGCTTAATCGGCGGGATAAGTTTGGACTTAGGAGACCGGGTTTTGAATGGCACTATAAGTGGTAAATTGCAAAAGTTAAAGCAAGCCCTGATTGACTGAGATGTTGTAGCAAATTACGACTTTTTCGCTTGACTTGCCTACCCCCTTTAGGTTAGATTAGCGATCTTGAGCTATCTTTGGCAAAGAAGGGGGCTTTTGTATTGAGAATACGAGCTGACGAGATTAGCGCCTTGATAAGCCAGGAGATTCGTGATTTTGACGAGCGCCTGAAGCTGGAGAAGGTGGGAACGGTGGTTTCCGTCGGTGACGGCATCGCCCAAGTTTATGGGCTGAGAGATGTTATGGCAGCGGAGATGCTCCTTTTTCCCGGTAACATCTACGGCTTGGCGCTCAACCTGGAGGAGACTATGGTGGGAGTGATTTTGCTCGGTGATTATAACCATATCAAAGAAGGGGATATAGTCAAATGCACTGGGCGTGTTCTGGAAGTGCCAGTCGGACATGAAGTAAGGGGCAGGGTTATCAACCCGGTTGGTCTTCCTCTGGACGGGAAGGGTGAAATCAAGGCGAAGGAGTTTTATCCCCTGGAGCGTATTGCCCCTAATGTAGCGGAAAGACAGTCGGTGAAAGAACCACTGCAGACCGGGATTAAGGCTATAGATTCTATGATTCCCCTTGGCCGGGGACAGCGGGAGCTGGTCTTAGGAGATAGAGGGACGGGTAAGACCACAATATTCACAGATACTATGCTAAATCAAGCGAATATTTTAAGACAAAGGTTGCAGAACGGGAATAAAAATAATCTATCAATTGCAGAAATTTATGAGATAGCTGATGAATACAAAATAGTTTATGGTATATATGTCTTCATCGGACAAAGAAATTCCCTGGTAGCTAAGGTGATAGATGAACTTAAGAAGGATATAATACTAGAATATAAAGACAATAACGGCTCTTCAGTAGATTTCACTGCCCTGGACCTTACTACAATTGTTCACGCCAGCGCTTCCGACCATGCTGCCCTGCAATACATTGCACCCTACGCCGGTTGTGCCATAGGTGAGGAAATCAGGGACCGCGGGGGGCATGCAGTAGTATTTTATGACGACCTCACATCACATGGATGGGCTTATCGTCAGATTTCTTTACTACTCAGAAGACCTCCGGGTCGTGAGGCTTATCCGGGTGATATATTTTATCTCCACTCCCGGCTTCTGGAGCGAGCGGCGAAACTATCCGATGAAAAAGGTGGCGGCTCGCTCACCGCTCTGCCAATCGTTGAAACCCAACTAAGTGACATCACCACTTACATTCCTACCAATTTAATATCCATAACCGATGGTCAAATATATTTAAAAGGCGACTTATTCTACGCTGGAATTCGCCCGGCAATAGATGTTGGGCTTTCTGTCTCCAGAGTGGGGGGGAACGCTCAAATCCCAGCGATGAGGCAAGTGGCCGGTGGACTGCGCTTGCAATTGGCTCAATATTATGAGTTGAAAAAATTTGCCCAGTTTGCCGGTGAATTGAGCCCCGGTGCCTTAGCGCAATTAGACAGAGGCACAAGGTTGGTTGAAGTTTTTAAACAGTATAGGCATTGTCCTATGGCGGTTGATGAGCAAATTTTCATTATTAATGCCGTTGTTGCCGGTCACTTAGACGGAGTTCCTTTAGATGAAATTAAAAATTTTGAGACGGTTTTCATTGCATTTACCCACCACAAAGACCGGCGCACGGACAAAGAATTCGAAAAGGAATATCTGAAACACTGTAAAACTTATCAAAAATTTTTCAAAGCTTATGCAAAACAGTTAAAAGCCCTAAAAATACTCTTTAAAGCTATAAATAAGACTAAAGACCTGCACGAAAAACAATTAGCCGAACTGAATGACATTACCAAGAAGCTGGTAGATGAGTTTGTGAAAGATATAAGCCCTGATGAAAATGTATAATTGGTTTCACGGATTGACCCGGGAGACAAACTATGAACCATCACCGCTTTATACAGCTTTTAATTCTGTCGTCGGCGATTCTTCTCGCCGGTTGCTTGAACATAACCAGCATAGAACAACCCTCAGCAGTAACCAGGAGTGGAGAGGTCGCCATAGTTATCTCCTGCACTCCGCCGGAGAATTCCGAGCAGTATGTCGGGTCACTCTATTGGGGTTTCCTGGGAGTATATGTTCCCGACGACTGGACTCTTACCGAGGCTAGAGTGGATAGCCCTATAAAAGCTATGTTGAAGGAAAATGAGCGCGTTGCTATTCTAATGGACCTGGCAACTCCCACGCAATTCGGCTATAAATGGATAGGTCTTCTGACGGAGAAACAACTGCAATTTTCCGAAAAGATGCTCACTGAACCGGTGAAGTTAAAGTTGAAATTTGCCGCCGGTAGCAAGACCGGGCAATTTGCTCTCAACTACCATCTCGGCTTGTCAGATTCCGATGTGGTCAATCTGAGCGGGATAAATTGGGGAAATGACCTGGGACCGCAGGCGATAGAGGTTACTCCCTAATTCTAACAGAGAAGTCATTAAGGTTAAGGAGGCACTATGAAGCGAGTATTGGCAATGTTGGCTGTTTTAACCCTAGTTGTAACTAGCTGTATAAAAATTACTTCCGTAGAACAGCCGGAGGAAGTGAGTGCGAACTCAGAAATAACCATCAAGGTTCACATGGTTACCGACCTGGGGGAAGGGGGTTCAGCAGAGGACCTCTCCATAGAAAATGCTCAATGTCTAGTGGCGATAATGGTTCCTGGCGACTGGACGCTAATCAGCGCTCAACTTTCTGGTGATGTCACCAGCAAAATGATTGAGGATAATTCCTTAATTCAGGATAGTTGGGATACCCCCCTGGGTTATAAATGGATAGCGCTCAAGACTGAGGAGGGCTTCACCTACACGGAGCAAATGGCTCGCTTCACTGCGGTATTAAAACTGCAGGTTGGAGGGCAGACCGGTATGTATAAACTGGTCTATCACTCTGGGGCGGAATATGAAAGCGATGGTCAACTAACCAGCGCCTGGCACGAGCATGTGGAGACTACTTACTTGACGGTTTATTAGGAAAAGGAGTTTTTTGGCTACTTTACAAGAGGTTAACCAGCGAATTTCTGGCATAGAGAAGACCAAAGAGATAACCCAAGCGCTTAAAATGGTGGCGATGATACGAGTTCGCAACGCTCAACAGGTTTTATACGCCATGCGACCTTATTCCGACCGTCTGGCAAGAATGATTGCTTCTCTCTGCACTCACGAAGTCCGTAGTTCTCATCCGCTGTTGGCGGAACGAAAAGGCGATAGAGTTTTACTTGTGGTAGTAACCTCGGACAAAGGGCTTTGCGGTTCATTTAATACCAATATTTTGCGATATGCGGAGAAACGAATTAGGGAAATAAAAGAATCTGTTGCAGGCCGAGTGGAGATAATCACCATCGGTAAAAAGGGAACAAATTATCTCAAAAAACATAATTATAGTATTATTAGTGAATTCTCGGTTTTTAAGACCAAAGTGGAATTTGAGGATGCGCGCAAAATCGGAGAGATATTGATTGAGCATTTTACAAAATTGGATGTCGATAGAGTGGAATTACTTTATAATTTCTATCAAAGCACCGGTCGGCAGGAAGCGGAGATAAAAACCCTGCTCCCTATTGCTGAACTAGCCACCTGTCTTTACCCCCAGGTTGATTATATATACGAACCGGAAAAATCAAAGATATTAGATATTTTGTTGCCCTTATATGTAAATGTGCAGGTTTGGCGCATTCTTCAGGAATCTTCGGCCGGTGAAAACGGAGCCAGGATGACCGCAATGGATAATGCTAATCAAAAATGTGAAGAGATGATTGAACAGTTGACGCTGGAATATAATAAAGCCCGGCAGAATAGCATTACCAGGCAGATTATAGAAGTAGTTTCGTCTGCTGAGGCATTCCGAGAGTAAATTACCGCAGTTAAATCCCCATCCAAATTTGATAAAAAGAATTACCGAGGAGGAAGCGTATTGAGTCATAAGGATACCTTTTCCGCAATGAATAGGGGTAACATTGTCCAGATTATCGGACCGGTGTTGGATGTAGAATTTAATCCTCAAGAATTACCAGAAATTTTTAATGCATTAGTTATTCTTAGAGAAGATGGAAGTAAAGTGGTTGCTGAAGTAGCTCAGGGGTTGGGTGAAAATCGGGTGCGAGCAATCTGTATGTCTAGCACCGACGGCTTGCGCCGTGGGGAAGTAGTCTATGACACTGGTGGTCCCATAAAAGTGCCGGTTGGTAAAGAGACATTGGGAAAAATCTTCAATGTGCTTGGTGAAAGAATTGATAAAGATGAGGAGGTAATCGCTGAAAAGCGTGATTCTATTCATCGTAAACCACCATCATTAGTGGACCAAGATATCACAGAAAAGATGTTAGAGACCGGCATCAAGGTGATTGATTTGATAGAACCATTTATGCGCGGTGGAAAGGTGGGCATGTTCGGTGGTGCAGGTGTAGGAAAAACTATTTTATTAATGGAGATGATACATAACATTGCCACGGAGCACGGAGGTTGCTCCGTCTTTGCCGGAGTCGGTGAGCGTACCAGAGAGGGCAACGACCTGTGGTGGGAGATGAAAAAGTCTGGTGTAATGAAGAAGACTGTCATGGTCTTTGGGCAGATGAACGAACCACCGGGAGCAAGATTGCGCGTTGGTCTGACCGGAGTAACAATGGCTGAATACTTTCGGGATGTTGAAGGTCAAGATGTGTTATTGTTTATAGATAATATCTTTCGCTTTGTCCAGGCCGGCTCCGAGGTATCAACATTATTAGGTAGATTGCCGAGTGCTGTAGGGTATCAACCAACCCTAGCCGAAGAGATGGGGGAGCTTCAGGAACGGATTACCTCTACCAATAAGGGTTCCATTACTTCTGTTCAAGCTATCTATGTCCCGGCAGACGACTATACCGACCCGGCTCCAGTATCCACTCTTCTTCATATCTATACAATTACCAGGCTAAAACGCTCCATCGCCGAGAAAGGTCTCTACCCGGCCGTTGACCCGCTGGATTCTATAAGCCGGATTCTTACTAAAGAAGTAGTCGGTGAAGAGCACTATAATACCGCGCGAGAGGTGCAGAAAATATTGCAGAGAAATAAGGAACTTCAGGATATTATTACTATCTTGGGTATGGATGAGCTCTCCGAGGAAGATAAGATAGATGTGCGCCGGGCAAGACGAATTGAGAAATTTTTCTCTCAACCAATGTTTGTTGCTGAAGAATTCACCGGTCGTCAAGGAAGGTATGTCAAGATTGGCGATACCGTGGAGGGTTTTAAGCGTATTTGCGCTGGTGAATTTGACGACCTTCCTGAAGAAGCCTTTTATATGAAAGGAACTATTGATGAAGTAGTAGATGAAGCAAAGAAAATTAGGGAGAAAAACACTTAACCGGTATGCCTTTACCAACTAAAATACACTTTGAACTGGTGACCCCTACTAAAATGGGGTTGCATCTGGATGTAGTTTCCATTATCGCTCCCGGCACTGATGGTTATATCGGTATCTTACCGGGGCATACATTTCTCATCACCTCACTGAAGGAAGGGAAGCTGCAATTGCGTTTTGACGATAAGTCACATCAAGTATTGGTCGGAGAAGGGTATATGGAGGTCAGCCCGGAGCAAGTGGTAGTTGTAACCGAATATATTAAGGGAATAGACGAAAGCGACGGGCAGATAATGGCTTGGGGCATAAAATATGAGGAAAAAATGTAGAATTTATATTATAATACGACGATTTTATCGGGAATCACTCAAAGGAATTAAGGAATAATTGGTAAATAGATTTTGGACCAAAGGAGAATAATTTATGGAGACTGTCCCCCCGAAGCCCAGCACCGCTTCAACCAAGCAAAAGGGAATGTCCTGGCGTTTGATTGTCGTCTACATTCTTTTGGCTTTGCACTTAATACTCTCGCTGGTTTTCTTATTCGTTCTGAAAATACCAGGTCAGTATACCTCGGGTTTTACCAGCGTTATGTTCCCGACATTTTACATTATTAATGTGCTTTTTGACCTGTTGTGCATAATTTTATTGTTTATCCGTAATCCCCGCTCAATCTCTGTCGCAAAAGCTTACATCGTTGTCATACTCACGCTTTCGTTTGCCCTGACTATCCTGCTCATCTGGCAGATGAACAATGTTTATGTGGTCAAGGTAACTGATAATAAAGACAATGAGTTGACCTTCATTGTCTTTATGGGAATGTCCAAAGGAGGAACACCGATAACTGAGCAAGGAACAATGGACCTGAATAAATTCCCGGAGATGCAGGATAAGCAGATAGATGATAATTTTAAGGTCTATCTGGATGTAACCAAAGGTGCGGAGGGCAAAATAGCCCACGAATATTCACCGATGGACTACGAACCGTATAGAAACATAATCTATCTTCACGGATTGGCGATAATTTTTCTGGTAATAGCAGTGGTATTTATCAACACTAACGCTATCTACAACTACATTTTTGCCAAGGAGTTAATCAAAGCACCAGAACTCTAGAGATAAAATAGCAACTCTACGAATCGCCTAGTAAATAGGCGATTTTTTTGCATAATTACCGGACAGAAATGCTCTCAAGATTACCGTTGTCTTTTGATTGGGGATTTGATAGGATAAATAGCTATTAGGTTTCCGGAGAGAGCAAATGCTAGAGCAAGCCGACATAAGCGCAAAAAAGAGAATGATGGCGCGGGATTTTCTCCTGGTAACGGTCTCTTTGTTCGCCATATATGCTCTTATTTTTATATTTTTAGACCCCTTTTCTTTGCCCGTCCGGCTTTCCGACCATTGGATGACCGTGCGATTGGCGGAAGATATCGCCGGCGGTAATCCTCAAGTCTCTCCCTACTGGAATCTGGGCTATCCAGCTTTGCTGGCACTTACAGCGAACATTTCAGGCGGTTACGAGACCGCAGAAAAAGTAATCTCGCTCACCTGTGGCCTCTTTTTACTGCTGGCTAGCTATTTCCTGGGGCGCAAGTATTTGGGAAGATATTGGGGAATAGCGGTGCTCTGGTTAGTGGCCGGCACTGAGTTCTTTGTGTTCAATGTGCTGGGCTTAAAAGATTATATTTTGTTCGCTTTTCTTCTGGTTTCAGCAATTTTATCCCTGGAATGGGCGATAAAGAAAGAGCGCCGGTGGGCTTTCTCCATCGCCGGAGCAATATTGGGTCTGTCTTTCCTGGACCGCTATATTGCCCTGCTGATTTTCCCCATATTCCTTCTGGCAATTCTGGTCAAGGCTAAGGAATGGGGAAGGAAGCTGACATTTGTCATAATATTTTTGGCTGGGTTTGTGTTACTGGCCAGTCCCCAGATAGCCATCAATGTGTGGCGCGAGGGCAATCCGTTTTATGCCGGTAATGCCCGCACTATCTGGTTTGCCCTTCAAGGGAGCAGCGACTGGAGTTTGCTCTTCCAACATCAGGGTGAGGAGAGCATAATAAGCCTGTTCTTTTCAGCTCCTTTACAAATGCTATTGGAGTGGTTAAAGAACGCTGTGGCACTGGTGCAAATCCCACTGTTACCAATACCTGTTTTTGTTTTTGGCTGGGCTGGCTTAATCTACATCTGGTTCCAGCGTAAGGATTGGCAAATGGGCATTCCCTGTGCAATACTTGCCTTTTATGGCGCTCTAACTCTGCTATACAGCTATTGGGGGAAATATTTCATCGCGCTAAGCCCTTATCTGGCAATATCCGCATTGGCTTTAATGCAGAAGTTGATGCCGGAGCGAATAGGAAAAGGCAAACGGTTCCCTTTCCTTGCGCCGATAACAATAATTCTTATCATAGTTGGGATAGCCATCTCATTTTACAGCGTAAAAACCGACTCACATTATCTCTGGGAGAAGGAAGCCATCTTTGAGGTCTCCGAAAAAATGAGCTCACTGGGTGTAACCGACCCCAAAACTGTTCTATCAACCTGCTATGATTTATATCTAATAAATGCTGGGGTAGCGGATAAGCAATTCGCTATGGTTCCCTACGATATTAGCACAATAGAAGATTTAGATAAGTATATCAGCGACAATCATTATCATTACATAATCGCCTACCACCGGGGCTGGACCGAAGGCTACTGGCAGGGGTTGACCGCAAAGCTTATGGAGAGCGATAGGATGCCGGCGAACTGGGAACCCGTCTATTGGAAATCCGGCTATCAGAGCATTATCATCTATCAGATAGATTAGTCAAAAGGGAGATAGGTGGCAGAATTCCATTCAGGTGGCGCTGCGAAAGACAGATGGATTGACCTCCTGTTAGTAGTTGTCTCCTTGTTGGTTATCTATCTTTTAATCTTTTTCATTATTGACCCCTTCTCCCTGCCGGTGCGCAACCCCGACCTGTGGTTAATGGTGCCACTGGCAGAAAGCATCGCCAACGGTAGTCCCCAAGTTTCACCCTTCTGGAACCTGGGTTATCCGGCGCTACTGGCAGTATTCGGGCAATTTTGCGGTGGATATGGGACGACAGAGACGGTCATTTCTCTTTTAACCGGTGGTTGCTTTTTATTGCTAAGCTATTTTGTGGGACGCAAGTATCTGGGGAGATACTGGGCACTGGCCGTGCTCTGGTTAACTGCAAGTAGTGAGGTTTTTATCTTTTGTGTCGGGGGATTCAAGGATTATCTTCTTCTGGCCTCTCTGCTAATCTCTGCTATTCTGTGTTTAGAGTGGGCGGTGAAGAAGAATCGTTGGTGGTCGGTTTTATTAGCCGGGGGAATATTGGGTGCAGGCTATCTGGACCGATATATAATATTGCTAATTTTACCTGTATCCATTATCTGGATTTTGGTTAAGGTTGATGGTTGGGGTAGAAGACTGAAATATGCATTAATGTATCTGGTTAGTTTCTTCATTCTAGCCAGCCCGCAGATAGCCATAAATATCTGGCGAGAGGGTAATCCATTCTATTCCGGGAATGCTCGCACTATCTGGTTTGCCCTTCAGGGCAGTCACGACTGGAGTCTGCTCTTTTCCCATAATAAAGAGGAGAGTATTTTCAGTTTATTCTTTGCCGCCCCAATTAAGATGATAATTATGTGGAGTAAAAATTGCGTTGCCTTATTATTAGTTCCGCTAATCCAGGTACCTATTTTTATTTTTGGTTGGGCTGGATTAATCTTTGTTTGGTTTAAGCGAAAGGAATGGCATATTGGTCTTCCCTTTGTTGTCCTGGCGGTCTACTCGGCCTTATCCTTATTGTTCAAATTTTGGAATCATTATTATATTGCAGTAAGCACATATATGGCAGTGGGTGCGCTGGCTTTAATGAAAGAGATTATTCCCCAGAAGATAGGCAAGGGCAAAGGATTTCCGCTACTATCCCCACTAGTGGTCATATTTACAATAATCGGATTGGCAATATCCATTTACAGTGTAAAATATGATAAGCTTTACCAGTGGGAGAAGGAGGCTACCTTTGAGGTTTCGGAGAAGCTAAGTTCACAAGGAGTAACCGACCCAAAGACAGTGCTATCTACCAACCATAATCTATATTTAGTGGACGCAGAGATGGCGGATAAACAATTTTCCATATTACCTTATGATATTTGTAACTTAGAAGAACTTACCGAATATATAGAAGAAAATGATTATCATTATTTTATCGCCTATAATGTGGGAGGCTCGGAGGGCTCTTGGCAAGGTCTTACTCCGCAACTGGTGGAGACCGATAAAATGCCCGGCAACTTTAAGCCCATCTACTCTAAGACTGGTGCTCAGACCTTAATTATCTATTATATTGAATAATCGGCAGGAGAGCGTCGTTTTGAACAAGACAGACGAGTTTGATAGAATTAAGGGGTATGTAGAGAAAGACCTCTTGCGCACTGAAGAGACCATCTTTGAATTGGTGCGAACCGGGAACCGAACTCTAAGCCAGAGCACTCTACATCTCATTAAGGCCGGGGGCAAGCGAATTCGTCCGCTTTTGGTCTTACTCTGCGGGCGCATATATGGTGAACTGGACGAGCGCTTTTACCACTTAGCAGCTTGTGTAGAATTAATACATTTGTCCACTTTGATACACGACGATGTGGTGGATAACGCCAGCCTGCGCAGGGGTTCGCCCTCAGTCAATTCCATCTGGGGTAATAAGATATCAGTTCTCTCCGGCGACTTCATATATTCGCGGGTCTTTCTATCGCTGGTGAATAAAATAGATAATATGCAGGTTTTGCGAGCCCTCTCTCGCGCCGCTCAGCTGATGAGCATAGGAGAAATAATGCAGATTGAGAATACCGGTAATATTGAGCTTAGTGAACAAGAATATTTTCAGGTGGTGGAGCGAAAAACGGCGGTATTTCTCTCCGCATGTTGTGAATCTGCCGCCATACTCGCCCAAGCCCCAGCGGAAGATATTTGTGCTCTGCGGGATTACGGCAACGACCTGGGTTATGCCTTTCAGATTGTTGATGACACTCTGGATTTCGTCGCTGAGACTGACCAATTTGGCAAAACCTCGTTTAAGGACCTGGAAGAGGGTAAGATTACTTTACCCATCATCCATTTGCTCACTCATTCTGATGAGGCTCATCGGAATGAGGTTCATTCCGATGGCCAAATTCGGCAAGCAGTGAAAAATGTAATACACGGTTTAAGCGAGGATTCTGCCAGCGTTATTCGGCAGGCTCTGCGCTCTTCCGGTTCACTGGTTTATGCTCAAACCAGGGCTTTGGACTTTAGCAACCGCGCTATCACAAATATTTCCGGAATAGTGAATGGCAAGGCAGTGGAGTCGTTGAAAGAGCTCTCCCGCTGGCTGGTCAAACGAGATTGGTAGTCTTTTGGGACCATCAGATAGCTGATTAAGGAAGGAATAAGAATATGATTAAAATCAAAAGGCTTTTTCTGAGCGTGTGGTTACTTTCTATGGTTATGGCTCTCTCGGCGAGCTCAGCTATGGCGGATACATTAAATAAGCTGTGGGTCTATCCCATCAACTCCAGCATCTGTGAAGATGAATTCGTGCATGTTTCTAGTGACGGAAATTATCTAGTAGCGGTATCGGAAAAGACCAAGCTATATATGTTTGACGCTCAAGGGAATTTAAGATGGAACTACATAGTCCCCGAAAACGAGAGTTTCCCGACAACAAAAATTACCGGACTTGCGATAAATGAAGACTGCTCGCGTATTTATGTGGTGACCAGTTCCAGCTACACCGGTGGATATTTAATTGTATTAGGTGTTAATGGGCAGGTCATTCAACAGAAGAATTTGGATGACCTCCCCACCTCGTGTTGCGTATCCGGAGACGGTAGCAGGCTCTTCATCGGTTACGGGGACGGGTTGGTGGAATGTTTCCAGACCGGCGCTGAGCTGGCTTCGCTCTGGTTCTATCCCGGAGGTAGCGGCTATAATCCTGTCAATTGGCTCAGTGCCTCCGACAACGGTTCAGTATGCGCTGCGCTTATCGGAGACAAGCGGATACCCGTCTTAGACGCCAACGGTAAGGAACTTTACATCTACACCACCAAGGAGCGCACCACTTCCTTAGAGGTCAGCGGAAATGGCGCAGTGATGGTTACCGGCGATTGGACCGGCGAGGTTCTAATTCTTCCCACGATTAGCCAGCTCAACAAAGCTATCAGCCCCTATCGTACCTACCGCTTTGATGGCGGCATAAATTCAATTGGCCTGAATAATGATGCCAGTCTGGTCTTTATAGGGCTAGATAAATTGTCGGATATTAGCTTTGTTTTGCTGGATGAAAAAGGAACTCAAAGAATCGCCCAAGATTTGGGAGCGGCGGTGGACAAGCTGGCAGTGAGCGCTGACGGTAGATATGTTGCGGTCATTGACAACATAGGAGGCGAAAATCTCTCCTACTACGAATGCGGAACTAAGACAATAGCTATGGATACCACGAAAAAAGTAGAAGGAACGCTCTCCGGCTTGGCCGGCACCTTTATGACCTTTGTCATAATCTGCTGTGTGGCTACTTCAGTGGTCGTGGTATTTAAGGCTAAGAAGAAAGACCAGAAGATTGACATCAACAGCAGAATCGCTGGCATTACCTTTTTCATAATGGGTATTTTCACGATTATCGGTTCCCAGCTGCTTGGCTTGGCGGTAAAAGAAGGGGCACAAGCCGCTCGGGAGAAGATTTTGGTCGGCGGAATTCTTTATGTTATTTTAGGGCTGGGGTTGATAGTTTTTGCCTATTTGCATGCCCTCAGGTATAGAAAAGACCGCTTGAAGGAAAAAATGCTCAGCATAATAGAATCACGCGGTAAGGTGAACCTAAAATTGCTGGCCAGTGAACTGAAGGTTTCATCAAAGACGCTGGAAGCTTTGATTTACGAAGTAGTTGGAGAGAAACGATTCAAGGGATATATTGACTGGCGAGCCGGAGAGATTTTTATGGATACCGCTATTAAAATGGAGAGCAATCGTTGTCCCACCTGCGGGGCTTTTGTAGAGATGGTGGGGAAAGACCTGGTGAAGTGTCCATATTGCGGAACTGAGACCTTTCTGTAATTACTGTGACTTCTTAGCAGCAATGGCTAACACGGACCAAGTTGAATGCACTTCCGTTGCAGGGAAAGAATACATCTATGCGCCATCTGTTCAATTTCCTGGGCTCTATGAAATTTGGGCTGACTCTGCTCTTAGTCATCGCGGTCGTCTCCGTGATAGGAACTTTCCTACCCCAGGGGAAACCCGCCGCTTTTTATATTGACAAATACGGCTCCTCTACCGCTGGATTGCTCCAGTCATTGCTGATTACCAATCTATACAGGAGCTTCTACTTCATAGGGCTTCTAGTTCTACTCTCCATAAGTCTGCTGGTCTGCGTTATTAAAAGGCTGAGATTCATTATTGACCTCTTCCGCTTCCCGCAAAATTTTGTGGGTAAAAAGACTGTCCAGGCTATGAATGAGCAAGCGCAGACCGACGGTGGTGATTTAAGGCCCACGGCCAGCCTCCTGCGCCGACATCATTATTCTGTAACTCTGGTAAAAAAAGGTAGCGACGGGCAAATTGTTGCCCACAAGGGAAGAATCGGTAGGGTTGGGGCGCTCATCGTCCACATCTCCTTCATTCTTATTGTTTTGGGTGGGATTGTCGGTTCTTTCGGTTACAAGCAACTGTTGATTATTTTTGAGGGTGAAGGCGTCTATCTACCCCGGAATTTGAGCGAAAATCTTATACTCTATGTGGACCGAATAGACGAGGTGCGTGACCCTAACAGCGGTATGGTCTCAGCATATATAACTTCTGCCCGACTGGTGAAAGCGGAGGAATTGGTGGAAGATGGGGATATTGAGGTTAATCGTCCAATGGAATATCAGGGAATAAACATATTTCAAGAACAGATGGGGATAACTAATGGTCTGAGCCTCTCCGTTCTCCCTTCCTTAGAAACTTCCAAAGAAGACGAACAAAGCATTTTATACAATCATACATATGCTCCGGAGATGGAATTTCCCTTCCCGGGAAGCGACCGGCGCGCCATTCTGCATATTCAAACCGGGTTAGGCACTTCTGAGGATTATCAATCCCCGCCCTCCAAGGTTTCTGATACTACCTCTAAAGTTATACTTGAGGTTGAAGATGAACAATATGTTTTGCCTCCTAAAGAAAAGGTCAATATAGCTGTGGCTGGAAAGAGCTTCCTGGTCACCCTCAATGGCATTGAGGAGGGGCAGTATACCGGTCTGACCGCTTCGCGCGACCCCGGCTTGCCCTTCTTTTTTACCGGTGCCATACTGCTCAGTATAGGAACTGTGGTCATGGTTTTGTTCAATCATAAGCAGTTAAGAGTGCTCAAAGAAGGGGAAAAGACATATATTGGCGGAACCGCCCACCGGGGAAAAGACCTGTTTTCCAAGGAATTTGCCGGTCTCTGCCAAGAGATATCCTCCAATAAACCCATTCGTAGGGAGAGACGGTGAGAGCAAGGCTAACAAGAGTTAGGCTAACAAGAGTTAGGCTTACAGGAGTAAGGCTAACAAGAGTTAGGCTAACAAGAGTTAGGCTTACAGGAGTAAGGTTGATATCAACCATAATAATGGTATTTATGGCATTCTGGCTATTTCCATCCGTTTCCCGTGCCGGCAAAAGCGATTTTGAAGCCAGTTATGACTTTATTAGAGAGAATCTTTCTCTGGGCCAATTTTCCGAGAAACCAATCAAAGCCAGTCGCATGGAGACCATCTCTACTTTCTGCAGCGACCTTTATCTCTTGCTGAAGGGTAAAGGCGATATAAAGGAAGGAGACCTGTTCTCCGACTCGCAGGCAACCGTTTGGCTCATAGCCTTAGACCAGGATTATCGTATGCAGGGAAAAATAGTATTTCTCAAAAAAGACCTGGAGTTGGGGATTACCGACGACCACTGGGTGAGCTATTTGGAGTTTCAGAATATCCTCATACCGGAGATAGCCGACAAATTGCAGATAAATCCATCCGAGAAAACCAAGGCGCGGGCTGACGAGCTGGCATTTCGGGTATTGGAGCAACTGGGCTTGCGGGCGTCCCTGGAGGAATGGTTCATCATTCCCGCAAGCGAATCTGGTTCCAACGAATGGTTCTCTCTGAAGAATTCTGCGGATGCAGAAATTAAGGCCTTGCTCACCCAGGTGGAGGAAGCCTATGAGAGTCGTGACGCCCCAGCCCTCAACCAGGCGCTCATCGCTATATTTGACCGCGCCGAAAAGCTGGCTGGCGACAACTATCCCTCCACCGCCAAGCTCTCACTGGAGCTATTCAACAACCGCTTCCCGGCGTTGACCGTAACCTTTTATCTCTATCTCTTGGCTTCGGTAATGCTCTTTGTTTGGCTGGCTACCAAATTGAAGCACATTGACCGCATAGCCGTTGTTATGGCTTTGGTCGGTTTTGTTCTGCAGACTTATAGTCTAGTGGTCCGTTCTATCATTGCCGGGCATCTGCCTACCACCGGTATGTATGAATATCTGGCGCTGATGTCCTGGGCAGTGGTTCTAATCTACCTCTTCTTTCAATTCACCTTCCGATATACATTTATCGGTGCAATAGCCCTGCCCATAGCCTTTGTGCTCATCGTCCTGGCATCGCTTTTTCCCAAAGACATTCAGACTCAATTGATACCCGCCCTGCAAAGCTGGTGGCTGACCATCCATGTAGTCCTGGCCGCCCTGGGTGAGGGGGCTTTTGCCGTCGGCTTTGCCGCCGCACTATTGTATTTGCTAAAGGGAAGGCGACCGGAGGGCAAACTCCCCAGTCAGGAGCGGTTGGACCAGATATCCTACCGTGCCATCGGCTTGGGCTATCCGCTATTTACAATCGGTGCGCTGGTGGCGGGAGCGATTTGGGCAGAGCAAGCCTGGGGGGTGTGGTGGAGTTGGGACCCCAAGGAGGTCGCCGCGCTCATAGTCTGGTTGGTTGCCTCGGCTTACCTTCATGCCCGTTTAGTTCGCGGTTGGAAGGGCAAGGGCGCGGCAATTCTGGCAATGGCTATTTTTTTGCTGGCGGTCTTGACTTTATTTTCAAACCTAATCTTCGGCGGTCTGCACTCTTACGGAGTCAAATAAAGAATAGGAGGTTTTATGAGCACGGGATTTGACCAATTGACCAAGGAATTTCTGGATTTCTCCCACAAAGACAGTCCTGTCAGCGCATCATTTCTGGGATTGAAGGAGTTTGACGGTATGTGGGGGGATATTTCCCCCGACGGTGTAAAGACTAGCCTGGCAAAGTATCTGGAATTTAAGAAACGATTCCTGGATTTGCAAAACTTGACGTCGGAGGAAGAGATTGACCGCCAAGTAGTGGTCTCGCAGATTGATAGCGCGGAGATTTACAGCAAGGAATACAACATTTATCAGAAGGTTCCTTCTACCGGGTCGCAATATGTAAGTTCAGCCATATTTATGTTATTGAGCCGAGCAGAGACTCTTAACGCCCATAGCTGCGAAGCGATAATCTCCCTTTTGAAAGGCGTCCCCAAACAGCTCTCCGATGCGATTGCTCATCTAGCTGGAGGGGGTATCTGTCCAATAAGCCGGCAGGTGGCTCTGGAGACCGCTTCCGGCACGCAAGAATTCTTCACCGCTCTTCCTGGCATTCTGGCTCAAGCCAATTACGACATATCCGATGTAAATAAAGAAGCCCTGAAAGCGGTAGAAGACTATATTGATTTCCTTAAAAAACTCCCTGAAGTTGACGATGATTATGCTACCGGCAAGGAAATTTTCTCCAGGCTGCTCAAGTGCGACCATCTTCTCTCCGTCTCCGTTGAAGAGGTAGAGGAGATGGGGGAAAAACTTCTAGCCGATTCCAAAAAGAATCAAACCGAGCTGGCAAAAAATATTGACCCCGGTAAGACGCCTGAGGAACTCATCAGCGAACTCAAAAAGGTTCATCCCTCAGCCGAAGAGCTACAGGACACATATAAGCATTTTATGGAATCTGCAAAAGCCTTCATCATTGACCACCACCTTATTGACCTCCCTCCCAACGAACAGCTGGATATGATTCCCACACCGCCCTTCAACCGGGCGACAATTCCCTACGCGGCTTATTTCGGACCGGAGGTCTACGCCCCTCGGCAGGTAGGCAAGTTTATGGTCACACCGGTTGATGAGAAAGATGAGCAGAAACGGGAGGAGATTCTGCGAGGTCACTGCACCTATCGTCTGCCGGGGATTTCCTTGCACGAAGCCTATCCCGGACATCATCTGCAGATAAGCTGGGGGACCAGGACAAAAAGACTGCTTCGCAAAGAGGCATTCAATAATATATTTATTGAGGGCTGGGCGCTATATTGTGAGACGATGATGACCGAGGAGGGCTACATCTCCAAGCCGGAGGAGAAGCTTTTTCTAGCCAATGACCTGGTCTGGAGGGCGGCGAGAGTGGTGGTGGACATCGGCATCCATTGCCACCATAAGGGTTATCCCTGGGCGGTGGAGTTCATGGTGAACGAAGCCGGCTTGGAGCGACCCCACGCGGAGACCGAGTGTAAGAGATATATCTCCACTCCCACCCAACCGCTCAGCTACGCCTTGGGTCGGATGATGCTGCTCAACCTGCGCTCGGAATTGAGGAAAAAGCTGGGGGATAAATTCTCGCTTCAGGATTTTCATAATCGGCTGATGCAGTTCGGTTCCGTCCATCTACCCTTAATCATCCAAGAGGTAAAGGCGAGCTATGCTCTTTGAGCACTTGAGCTGGGTGCAGATTGCCGAACATATCGGCAAACACCCGCGCCTGATTCTACCGATAGGCTCTACCGAACAGCACGGAGAGCATCTGCCGGTAGCCACCGACGCCATAATAACTCTTGCCCTGGCAAAGCAGGTGGGGGAGAGGACCAATACCCTGGTCGCACCCTTGCTTCCCTACGGAATAAACCTGGAGTGTGACGCTCATTTCCCCGGAGGTATCTCGCTAAACTGCTCAACCTTAAAAGAGATTGTTGAAATTAGTGCAAGAACTTTTGTCTCCTGGGGAGCTAAGGATATAATAGTGATAACCGCGCACGGCTGCGCCAACGGGAATTATTCCTTTGCCCATCAGGAAGCCATTAAAGCCGGGCTTTTACCCCTAGAGCGAGACCGGTCAGCCAGAACCCACATCATCTATCCCTATTGGGAGAGCTTTGCCGACATATTGGAGAAGGACGAGTGTATGGAACATGCCGGCGAGGGGGAGACCTCGCTTCTATTATATTTAGCTGCGGATTTGGTGACTATGGAGCGAGCGGTGGATAGACCGGAAAATGAGGAATTCTCCTTCCGCGCCTTTCCTGAAGGCGTTGGTTGCCCCGGCGATATTCCTGCCGGGGGAAGCGAGGGTAGCCCCACATCCGCTACCGCGGAAAAGGGAAGGCTCATCTTTGAGCGGATGGTGGCAAGTGCCGAGAGCTATGTTAGAAGCCTTCCATTAGCATGAGGGCTTCGGGTAAAGATGACTACTAAAGACATAATTCAAAATGGCTTGAAAGAGAAGCGAGCGCTCCTGAGGGAGATTGCCGCCCTCAAAAAGGAACGCGATGCAGTATTTCTGGTGCATAATTATCAGCTGGAAGAGGTGCAAGAGATAGCCGATTACCTGGGCGATTCTTTGGGGCTGGCGCAACAAGCGCAAGTTAACCGGGCTCAGGTAATTGTGCTCTGCGGGGTGGAGTTTATGGCTGAGACCGCTAAATTGCTCAACCCGGAAAAGACTGTCCTTTTGCCGGAGAAAGAGGCGGGTTGCCCGATGGCGGATATGATAACCGAGGTGGAATTGCTGGAATTCAGGCGGGAATATCCCCGGGCTAAAGTCGTCGCCTATGTTAATTCCACGGTAGCAGTCAAAGCGCACACCGATATCTGCTGCACTTCCGCCAATGCAGCCAAGGTGGTCAGCTCCTTTCCGCAGGATGAGCAGATTATCTTCGTGCCGGATAAGTATCTCGGTTCCTATGTGGAGAGGGTGACCAAAAGAAAGCTGATACTCTGGAACGGTTTCTGCCCCACTCACGCTCGGTTGATGGCGGAAGATATTCGGAGAGCAAAGGAAAAGTATCCTTTGGCAAAAGTGGTAGTTCACCCGGAATGCCGACCGGAGGTTTTAGACTTAGCCGACGCCATTCGTTCCACCGGCGGTATGCTTCGCTATATTATGGAGGTGCCTGATAAACAGTTCATTATCGGCACGGAGATTGGTATGGTTACCACCTTGCGCCGGAGATACCCCGACCGGGAATTCTATTCGGCGGCTCCGGAAAAGCTCATCTGTCCCAATATGAAGATGACCACGCTCAACAGTGTGAAAACCGCCCTGGAGACGATGGCAAACGAGATAATTATACCGGAAAGATATATACCCCCGGCACGGGAGGCCATTCAAAAGATGTTAACCCTGGGAAGAGGGGAGAGTGGGTAATATGTGGGAAGACGAGGTTCAGGAGGTGGTTTGGGTAGCCTTGAAGGAGGATATCGGACCGGGCGACCTGACCACCGATTTGACCATTGACCCGGCAAGCGAAAGCCGAGCAGAGATAATCTGCAAAGATGAGGAGACGATAACCGTCTGCGGGCATCTTCCCGCCGGACTTGCCTTTCAAGAGCTGGACGGGGATTGTGAATATACAGAGGTCATATCCGACGGGTCCTCGGCTAAAAAGGGTCAGGTCATCGCCAGGATTTATGGCAAGACCCGTGCCTTGTTGACTGCCGAGCGGGTGGCGCTGAATTTTCTCGGTCATCTCAGCGGAATAGCCACTCAAGCGTCCGCTTTTGCCGCTAGGACTAAGCTTCCAGTTTATGACACCCGCAAGACTATACCCGGGCTTAGGATTCTGCAGAAATTCGCCATTCGCGTTGGGGGTTTGCATAACCATAGGATGGGTTTATATGACGGCATTATGATTAAGGACAACCATATACGCGCCGTTGGTTCTATAACAGATGCAGTTAAACGGGCAAAGAAGGGCGCTCCACCGACTATTAAGGTTGAGGTAGAAGCACAGACCATGGAACAAGTGCGAGAAGCGCTATCCGCCGGTGCGGATATAATTATGCTGGATAATATGAATAGGAAACAGATGGAGCAAGCGGTGGGTTTGATTAAGGGAAAAGCGTTGATTGAAGCATCCGGCAATGTGAGTCTGGATAACCTGCAAGATTATGAGGGCTTGGGGATAGATTTTATCTCCAGCGGAGCATTAACGCATTCGGTGCGCTCGGCTAACTTCAGTCTGGAATTTATTGATACGAAATAAATGGCACGCATTAAATAAAAGCCCTCCATAAATTATTATGGCGGGTTTTTTATTATTATGGGGGCTTTTATTTACCGGATGGGAAAGGCAATAATCATTCTGGCTTCTGCGCCGCCCAGAGCAGTTCAGCGATGTCCTTGACCGCCACCTTATCCTCCAGGTTCCTGGCCTTGAGGGCATCCTCAAACATAGTCAGGCAGAAGGAGCAGGCGGTAGCCACGGTTTGCGGTGATTTTCCCAGAAGTTCTTCCAGACGTATCTCGCTTATTCTTCTGCCGATGGTCTCCTCCATCCACATTCGCCCTCCGCCGGCTCCACAGCAGAAGCTCTTGCGCCCGTGTTTCTCCGCTTCCAACAAGGTAAGTCCGGGTATAGACCGGAGTATCTTTCTCGGTTCACTATATATGTCGTTGTAGCGACCCAAATAGCAGGAATCGTGATAGATGACCCGACCCATCTCATTATTCTTTCTCACTGGAGTTAATCTACCCTCGGCGACCAGGTCGGTTAGAATCTCGCTGGAATGGAATACGGCGTATTTTCCCCCAAAGCGAGGATATTCGTTTTTTAGGGTGTTATAGCCGTGGGGACAGATGGTGACGATGCGGGTAACCCCATATCTATTAAAGGTCTCAATATTCTCCAGCATCATCATATAGGAGAGATATTCGTTTCCGGCACGGCGGGCGCTGTCGCCACAGCACTTCTCCTCACTTCCCAATACACCCAGCTTAATCTCCGCCTTCTGGCACAGTTTGATGAAGGCTTCCGCTACCTTCTTTGCCCTTTCGTCAAAACTGCCCATACAACCCAAATAAAATAGACAGTCAACCTCCGGGTCTTCAGCCAGGGTCTTTATCCCTAACTCCTCCACCCATTTGCCTCTCTCCGCCCAGCCCAAGCCCCAGGGATTGGAGTTGTTCTCCATATTTTTGAAGGTCAAGGTCAACTCGTGGGGGAAGGCAGACTGCATCAGGACCTGCTCTCGCCTTAACTCCACAATCTTGGGAAGATGCTCAATTAGTATGGGACACTCCTGCATACACGCCCGGCAAGTGGTGCAAGCCCACAGTTCATCGGGAACAATGCTATTGGGGAGAAGGTGAGCATCTTCGGGAAGCTCTTTTCCTTTGGCTTTGATGACCTGTGCCCCCCATTTGTGCAGGTTATCCCGGAGGTCCAGAATCAGCTTTTTGGGATTCAGGGGCTTTTCGCTGGCGAAGGCCGGGCAGGCGTTTTCACAACGTCCGCAACGGGTGCAAGCCTCTAAGTCCAGCAGGTCTTTCCAGTTAAATTGACTGATGGTAGATACACCAAAGAACTCAGCTTTCTCCAAATCCTCAGTGGGGGGCAGTTCGCCCTTGGGACGGGAACTGCGAAAGAAGATTGAGCCGGCGGTGGTGAAGATGTGGCGGAGCTTGGAGAAGGGGATATAGGCGATGAAGGCGAAGGATAGCGTCATATGCGTCCACCAGGCTATCCGGTGAAGAAATAACAGGGTGTCTTCGCCTATCCCGGCGAAGAGGGGCGCTATATTCCAGGAAACTGCCGACCATACCTCAAACGACGGTTTAAGCACAGCTATGCGCAGGGACTCCACCAGGAAGCCGGTGATTATGACCAGCGCGATGAGGGAAAGTATTACTCCATCTTCCCAAATTCTATCCAGATACTTGGGTCGGAGCAAGTAACGACGAAAGGCGGCGACAATTACGCCGATGAGAACCGCCAAGCCCAATACATCCAGAGTAAGAGACAGGATGAGGTAAAACCAACCACGAATATCAAAGAGATGGAAGAGACCGTGCAGGGTATCCAGAGATGTGCCTACGAACAATGTCAAGAAGCCGAAGAATATCATCCCGTGAGCAATCCCCGCCAGAGGTGACTTTAAGACTCTCCCCTGGCCCAGGGCATACAGTAGAGTGTCCTTCACTCTACTCCAAAAGTGGTCTAAACGCCTTTCGGGCTTGCCGATGGCTATCAGACGGATGATGCGGACAAAGCCCCAAATAAAGATAATTACCGGAATTACCGAAAAGATATAGACCAATTGGTGATAGGGAATATTCCAATAGATGACTCTGGTTGCTTCAGTTTCCATATTTACACCTCAACTTGAGGGTGGTAGGTGGCTATTTTGTCAGTTCTTCGGTAAGAGCGGGGACTACCTGGAAAAGGTCGGCGACGATGCCCAAGTCAGCTATCTTAAAAATATCCGCTTCCGGATTGGTATTGATAGCTACAATGCATTTAGCGGTGGACATTCCGGCACGGTGCTGAATAGAGCCGGAGATGCCGCAGGCTATATAAAGGTTAGGGGAGACGGTCTTACCGGTTTGACCGACCTGATGGGCTTGGGGAATCCAGCCGGCGTCAACTGCGGCGCGGGAAGCGCCCACGGCGCCACCGAGAGCTTTGGCTAACTCCCGAATGATGGCAAAATTAGTCCCGTCGCGCATCCCTCTTCCCCCGGAGACTATAATGCTGGCATCGGTCAAATTGACCTCGGCATCGCCCACAACAGTCTCCACAATCCTGGTTCTGATTACATCCGGGGTTATTCCCGCGTTAATTTTGACTATTTCCGCCTTTTTAGAGTCGTCCAGAGAGGGGTAGGGGAAGGCATTGGGGCGGATGGTGGCAATCTGGGGGTCGCCGGTGCACTCCACTTTGGCGATTATTTTACCGGCGAACATCGGTCGGGTGAAGATAATGCGTTGATTGTCGGATAGTGTCAATGCGGTGCAGTCACTAGCCATACCCACAGCTAATTTTGCGGCTAACCTGGGCGCTAAGTCTTTTCCCCGCGCGGTGGCGGGGAAGAAGATGGCGGTGGGCTTCTGTGCTTTGGCTAAGTTGGCGATTATGGTAGCGTAACCCTCGGTGGAATATTCCCTGACTATTTCCTCATTGCAGTATAAAACCTTGTTGGCGCCGGCTTTTCCCAGCTTTGCCAGGCTATCTTCATCGATTTGACCTAGAACAATAGCAGTTGTCTCTCCGCCTGATTTGGCAGATAAACTACCAGCAAGGCTCAATAGCTCAAAGGTGGTCTTTCTAAAGGTACTGCCGGTTATTTCTGCGTATATCCAGTAATTCGCTGCCATTCTTACCACTCCAATTCATAAGAACATCTAATGTTCAACTTTAAAAGTCAAATGTTAAAAACATTTTGTTTAACGATAGAAGAGCTAGAAGTAACTTTTAAAGTATTTTCCTGGATTTCAATTCCTCAACCAATTTCTTAACTGCTTCCGGAACTTCCCCTTCCAGCTTTTTGCCAGCCGTTCTTGTAGGGGGAAGCTCAAGAGAATTGATTTTTAGCTTAGGATTAAGCATCTCAGCGCTATCTAAACCTAAGTCTACTAGTTTCTTGACTGGTATCTGCGCCTTTTTTGCCTGCATTTTGCCACGAATAGAGGGGTATCTGGGCTCGTTTAAACCCTTAGAACAGGTAATTATTGCCGGCAAACTCATCTCCACAGTTTCGTAAGAGCCGTCAACTTCGCGTTTAACCTTACATTTCTTATTCGGCGGGTCAATTTCCACTCCTACTACGCATATCGCTTGGGAAATATTGAGCATCTCCGCCAGAAATGCCGGCACTTGAGCGGAATCATCGTCAATTGCCTGGCGACCACAGAGTATTAAATCGTAGGGAGTGGAGGAGACGAATTTAGCAAGAATTGTGGCGACAGCAAATGGGTCGGCTTTCTCTATCCCTTCATCAGTGATGTGAACCGCTTCATCTATCCCCAAAGCCAGGGCATCGCGCAAGGCGGAGTCAGAACGAGCCGGACCGACGGTAACCGCAGTTACCTTTCCTTGACCCAGTAGTTCCTTAATGCGCAGACCCTCCTCTACGGCATACTCGTCGTAGGGATTAAGTATGAAGGTTATCCCACTCTCTACAATCTTGGTCTTGTCGCTTCCATCAACTTGAATGATTGCCTCGGTATCCGGCACTTGTTTAATGGGCACAATGATGTTCATTAGAATACTCCTTTTAGATTGAATTATGGCAAGTTCTTAAACGCTCTGCAAGAAGTTCTCAAGAATATCGTAAAACCTGGTTATATCCGCAAGCATTACATATTCCTCTTTAGAATGCGGATTCTGGAAAGCGAGTCCCAGATTAAGGCTGAGGATTCCCCTGCTATTTAGTATATTAGCGTCGCTACCACCACCCGTGGGCAGATATTGAGGTTTAAGCCCCTGTTCGGAGATAGCCTGGCTCAACGCTTGCACCAGAGTGGAGTCTTCGGGAATACTATAACCCTGGAAAAACTCCTCCACCACACAGGAAGCAGTTCCCCCCATCTGCTCAGCGGAATTCTTGAAGGCGGAGGTGATTTCCCGTACGGTTTTATCTAAATCCTTCTTTTCCAGGGAGCGAGCCTCGCCGTCAATCTCCACATCTTCCATAACGATGTTGACAGCACTCCCGCCAGCTATTTTCCCAAGATTGGCGGTAGTGATAGGGGAGATTCGTCCCAAAGGCGCCGAGAGAATTCCCTTGGCAGCAATAGTCAGGGCGCTTATGCCCTTTTCCGGTTCCACGCCGGCGTGGGCTGGTCTACCCTTCAGCTTAATCTTTAATCCCACTGCTGAGGGAGCGCTGGTAATCATAGAGCCGACCGGTTTGTTGCTATCCAATATTAAACACTGCTTAGCTCTCAATTTAGAGACATCCAACGCCCGGGAGCCGAGTAGATGCTTTTCCTCACCTACGGTGAAGATAAATTCAATCTGACCGAATTTTTCCGGCTGATTACTGACTTTCTCCAGAAGCAATAGCATAATAGCAACGGCGGATTTATCGTCGGCACCCAGAATAGTATCGCTCTCCGCGTATATGCGACCGTTTTCATCCAGCTTAGGAACGATACCTTTGCCTGGCTCCACCGTGTCCATATGGCTTAAGAGGGCTATCGCGGTTCGCTCTCTACTCTGTCCGGAGAAGGAAACTATCAGGTTTCCGCAATTACCTCCGAAGGTCTCTCCGGAGTTATCTAAAGAAAAAGCTACATTAGGTAGCCCGGAGATTTTTTTAATGATACATTCAGCTACCGGAAGTTCGCCTCCCGAAGGAGAATATATCTGCACTAATTCAAAGAATAATTTGATGAAATTGTCCTTATTCATTCTGTCCTTTTTCTAGTAAATACAAAGTAGTCTAATTTAACATTTATCACTTTCCAAGTCAACTTAGAAAGTTGTCCTTCACCCCTTGAAAATTGACTATCTACCAAAAATGTGATAAAATAGAATTATTGACAGGTAGGACATATATGCGTAGTGAAAAATTCATTCTTATCTTTTTAGGTGTCCTTATTCTTGCGCTAGGGAAGGTATCGTATTCCCAGGCCACGCCGGAGCAGGACAATAATTCTGCTGAAATATCCAGCGAAAACCAGGGGACGGATAATCCCTCATCATCAGAGACGGATAAGGATACTTTAGAGAGAAGCGTAGAGCAGGAAGTTGGTGCTGAGTATAAAGCCCCAGAATTGGAGCAGGGAGTTATTTATTGTCCCATTTGCGGTCACGCCAACGGCATTTACACCCGCCATTGTAGTTATTGTGGAGCTATGCTCCTGGGACAAGATAACAGCGGTGTGCTTTTCAGATATTGTATCTACTGTGGGACGAAAAACGCTCCGGAAGCAGAGAAATGTAAGGTCTGTGGTTTCTCCTTTGTCAAACCCTTTGAACTTACCGCAGTATCTGAAATGGTCTGGCGAAGAAGCTACGAATATGCGCTTAAGGGGAGAGACCTGGAGAAACAAGCTATGATATATAGTCCCATTTTTATTGGAGGTGGCTTAGCAGTTGCGCTTGCCCTGCGACCGGGAGAAGATTCCCACATTTTGGGAATCGTGCGGTTTTTTGGCATGTGTGCCAGCACATTAGGGGTAATGCGAATTGTGGTGGGAGGGATGCAATATCATAAATATTCAAAATATCTGGAAGAACTTCACGATGAGGGCGTTGAGGAGGGCTATATTGACCAGGTCACTCAGCAGGTAAAGGTGAAAGCTCCTCCAAATGAAATCAGCCCCGAGGAGTAGATTCTCCCCTGCTTAAAAAGCAGGGCTTTTTTGCACTTGAGATACAGGGTGGGTTAATATAGACTTAGAGGTAAAGTTATATGGGTGCAAAATATGGACAGCATTTCTTGAGAAGCACCAGAAAATTGCTCTGGATTACGGCGCAGATAAATCCAAGGGCTAATGATAGCATCATTGAGATAGGCTGTGGGCATGGCGAGTTGACTGGTTTTCTGGTAAAGAGATGCGGGACATTCTGGGGGGTGGAGCTGGACGCGCGCCTATTCAATATTCTCAAAGAAAAGTTTTTTTCTGCGCCTAATATGCACCTGGTCAATGCTGACTTCTTGGGTTGGAATGGACCGGATACTGGCAAGGAATTTCGTTTTGTGGGTAACTTGCCATATTACCAGGCGACAGTTATTATTGACCGAGTAGTGAGCGATGAATTATCCTGGCAGGATGCCCATTTCTTAGTTCAGAAAGAAGTAGCCGAACGAATCTGTGCTCCACCGGGGAGAAGGCAGAGGGGATGGTTCAGTATTTGGGTTCAGACCTTTGCATCCGCGGAAATATTGGGCTTTATTGCCCCCAGGTTTTTCTTCCCCCCACCTAAGGTAGATTCTGCGCTGGTCAGATTAACTAGATTGGCGAGGCCTTCAATTGACAAGACGGACAAAGAAACCTTTCGGGGATTTTTGCATTCTTGTTTTGCCCAGAAGCGGAAGACCCTGTTAAACAACTTGGAGCATAATTTTGGCGAACAATTCTCAAAGGCGGAGACAAAGGAGCTGATTACTAACTTGAGCATTGATGGAATGGCTCGCGCTGAAGCGGTGGAGTTAAAACCTATGGTTGAACTCTTTTATAAATTTGTTGAACTAGGAGTTTTCTCGTGAAATGCCCTTTCTGCGGGCAGGATAAAGATAAAGTTATAGACACCCGTTCCAGCGAGGGGGGAGAGGCTGTTCGCCGTCGCCGGGAATGCGGGGGTTGTGGTCGGCGCTTCACCACCTACGAGCGCCTGGAGACCTTACCAATAATTGTGCGCAAAAAGGACGGCAGTGTTCAGCCCTTTGACCGACAGAAGGTTTTGGGGGGCATTCTCAAAGCCTGCGAGAAGCGACCGGTCAGCCTGGAGGCGATGGAGCGATTGGTGGACGATATAGAGCAAGATTTGTATGGCAAACTGGAGCGAGAGGTGGATTCCTCTTATATAGGTGAAAGAGTTATCTCTGCCCTGGAGAAATTGGATGAGGTGGCATATGTTCGCTTCGCCTCGGTTTATCGTCAGTTTAAGGATATAAATCAATTTATGAGTGAGCTTAAAAATATATTGGATAAACAGGAAAAGTAGATTTTTGTATTTTTACCCCTTGACTATTCTAACTAATTATGTTAAGAATTTTTATGTTCTCTTAACCGTTTTTCAACTAATCCGGAAAGGAGTGAGTATGAAAAAGCTATTTATCCTGGTAATGGCGATTCTTGTAATTCTGCCAGCTGCCAGTATGGCTGGTATTTATCCCGGTTTTGGAGTAGGACTAAATGTTGGTGGAGGAACTTCCCTTCTTCCTGGTGGACATTTTGGTTTTAAGGTGGCACCAATGCTTGGCATCGTGGTGGAAGGCTTTTATCTACGCAATTTTACAGCCCATACGAACGGTATCGTTGTAGGTGGGGGGACAGATATATTTATCCTCGGCTTTACCCATCACAAACTGCTCATTGACCCTTATGTTTATGGCCGTGGAGGCTATATGCGGTTTTTTGGAGACTTCGGCGGTAACCTGGGTTATATTCGTTTCGGCGGAGGAGTTCCTTTTAATTTAGGGACCATACAACCTTATGCGGAGATTGGCGCTTTTATCACTCTCGGAGGTGGAGGCTCTCAAGGGAGTTTCAATCTCGCCGGTGGATTGCGCTTTAACCTTTAACACGCATTACACTTAATTAAAAAACACTGCCCTGGTGGCAGTGTTTTTTAATGGGCGTTATTAGGACTTGCTTTTTTAAGAGTCATATCTTTCCCGACCTTAAAATATTTATCACCAGCCATATCCCCAGTATACCGGCGAATAGAAATCCCAGAATGCCTATTATTGGATACCCAAAGAGCAAGGGCTCAATCTTTGTCGCCATAATGGTGGAAGAGCCGATGATTAAAGCGGCAATGATAAAGGAAAAAGACAGCCGGCGACTGGCGGTATCTATGGTGCGAATCAAGCCCTCTAAATTACGATGCTCAAAAGCGATACGCATCCGACCCTGTTGCAAAAGCCTTAAAATGTCGGAGAGCGACCCGGGTAATTTGGTAAATAGTCGGCTCAAGTCCTGTGCGGTGTAAAGGACTTTCTTTAAGATATTTTTAGGGGTGTAGCGTTTGCGCACCAATTCCTGAGCATAGGGCTTAGCCAGTTCTACGATGTTCACTTCCGGATAGAGCTTGCGGGTAATGGATTCAATATTGGCTACTGTTTTGACCAGAAGTATAAGCTCCGCAGGTAGAATTACCTTGTTTCGGCGGGCGATAGTGGTAAGCTCGGTGGCAAGTTCTGCCATACTGATGAAACGAAGAGGGATGCCATAATATCTGCCGACCAAAAAGCTTACATCCCTTTTGAATTTGTGCACATCTAAATCCTCGGAGAAAACGCCGATGGCGAGGTATTCTTGGGCGGCGCGATTGAAATCTCTATTCACCAGGGCAAGTAATATATTGACCAGATGAGCAGTCAACTCTTCGTCCAGGCGTCCCATCTGTCCGCAGTCAATTATGGCTACTTTTTTTTCTGGGGTAATTAAGATGTTTGCCGGATGGGGGTCAGCATGAAAGAAACCCTCGTCAAATATCTGTTTCATGAAGCACTTTATTAAAGTGATGGAGGTCTCTTCGCGATTGAGCTCGGCGTTGGGGTTGTCCAGGTAGTATTTTACAGTCCTACCGCTAACATAATCCATCACCAGGATTCGGCGAGTAGTATAACTCCAATATACTTTGGGAATGACCACATCTTCGAATTCCGCGAGCATTTTCGCCAATAGGGCAGTATTGCTTGCTTCTATTGAAAAGTCTAGCTCTCTAGCGACTGAAAAAGACAGTTCCTCTACCATTCCGACAGGATTATACATTTGCAATTCCGGGATTCTTCGCTCTACTAGACGAGCCAGGTCCAGCAATATGCTCAGGTCGGAGTGAACTTTTTTCTCTATATCCGGTCGTTGAACTTTGACCACTACTTTCTCGCCGGTCTTCAAAGTGGCGCGATGCACCTGGGCCAGTGAGGCGCTGGAGAAAGGCTTGCTTTCAAAATGCTGAAAAATTTCCTGCGGTGGTTTGCCCAGTTCAGTATTGATAATGGTAAGGACCTGTTGGTAGTGGAAGGGGGTGGCTTCGTCCAGAAGTTTTTCAAATTCCCGGGTGAATTCCGGGGGGATAAGGTCCGGTCGGGAGGAGAGCAGTTGACCAAATTTGATAAAAGTGGGTCCTAAATCCTCCAGGACCATGCGGACTCTTTGTGGCAGGGTTATTGCCTCTTGGGGATAGAACTCCTTGAGGGTTTTAATTCTCCCACCCAGGGTAACAAAATACTTAAACCCCAGAGCTTCCAGGAGCTGTCCAAAGCCGTGCTTAGCCAGGATATTTATTATTTCCCGAAACCTTTGGAGATTACGAAAATGCTGTCTTAAGCGGATTATGCGCATATTTTGAAGGGATTATGCAAGCGTTTTGGTTAAATACAAGCGAACAAAAAAGGGGGATATTCCCCCTCAAGTCAGGTCCTTTTCTATTAGGTTAATCCTTTTTTTTCTCATCTACTTTGAATTCCATAAGCACTTTTTCTCCCTCCACGACCTGAAACCCGTTAGCGGATGAAATCACTCGGCGGTTTTTACCCGGATTTCTTTTCAACCATTTAGCCGCCTGAGAATAAGCGGAATCGTAATCCATATTACTACCTCTTCTCACATTATCTGGTATTGACTAGGCTTTTTAGGTGTTTACTGGCGATGAACTTCACCCGATATCTTTCCGGAAGGTTTACCTCTTTAGCTTTTTTAATGTCCCTCGCTTTTTTTGCCGAAGCCATCAATCTTTTGAAGGTTCCAAACCCTCTTATCTCTATCTTTTCACCGGCAAGGAGCGCTTTTCTTATCTCCTCCAATAATAGATTTACCACATTTAAGGCGTCCTTCTGAGTGATGCCTATGTGCTGTGCAACCTTGTTAGCTATATCTCTTTTTCTCACGCCATCCCTTTGGGATGCCATCCCCTTGGCAAATAAACTAACCCGGTTGTGGCGACAATTTATTAATGCTGGCTTATAATATCATAACCCCCGGAATAAAATCAAGATTTACTCTAATGGATTATTGATTTGTAGAGCTCTCGAAATTTCTCATTTTCTATTAAGCCTCTACACATGAAATGATAATCTTCAAGGTTTTGATTGGTCTTGCGAATTCTGCGGGAGAGTTCCTTGGTCATAGCCAGGACATACTTAACCCCGGCAAAAGGTGATTCCTTGATAAACAAATTGAAATCATTTCGGTAAAGGACCATCAGTTTGCAGTCCTCTATTGCCGATACCGCCGCTGAACGGGGGAGTTCATCTATAAGGCTCATCTCTCCGAAGAAGTTACCCTCTTTCATCTCCGAGAAGACTAGCATATCACCATTATACTTTTTGAAAACTCTCACCTTGCCGGAGAGTATGAAATACATGCTATCGCCTATCGCGCCTTCTTCAAACAACACCTCACCTTTGTGCAAAAAGACCGCACTCAATTTACTGGCGAAATTCTCTAACTCCTGGGGTGTAAAATCCTTGCATAAAAGGAATTTCTTTACCTCCTCGGGTTTTACACTAGTCATTTAATCCCTCCTGAGATTCGCTAATGATTAAAACTCGGAAGCGAGATAACTGCACCCCGGGGGTTTTCCAACCGGTTGCTCCCAGACCGGCTTTTTTTGAGGCAATGGAAACAAATTCCTCTCTACTCATAGGCTGTTCTATCGCCACCTGGGGAAGGAGAATACCTCGGGCATTACCAAGTGAAACCAGTATGCCGTCAACACCTAGCTCCATCTCATTTAAATCATTCAACGGCTCCATACTGGAGAGCAGAGATATTTCCATGGAAATATCGGCAAGTTCAGACTTCTCCAGCGGGGGAAAACGGGAGTCGCTGAAAGCAGCTAACAGAGTGCAATCGTGAACCTCTTGATACAGGTTCCCCATGGGAGTGATGTGGCCAATACAGCCGCGCAGTTCCCCCTTTTTCTTTAGGGTAACAAAGACGCCGTATTCCGATAAATTTCTCTCGTCGTTGTCTGAAGGTAATGTGATTTCTTGTCCTTTGAAGTGAGCCTCTAGTGTTTTGTGGGCGAGCTCCATGAGAGCATTCTGGTCTTCTGGGGAAAGCTCAGGTGTTTGAGGGAGAGTAGAAGGAGTCTTTTCCTCTGCAGGAAGCTGGGACGTTGAAAGCTTTTTCTCCGGTTCTTTGGAAGCGCAAGAGAGCAAAAAGATAAAAGTCAGAACTACCATCCAGGCAAAGGATAACACTACAATCCTTAAGCAATGGCTTCTTTCCATATGAGTCCTTTTCCAAATTTATTAATTGGAGGTATCATGCACAAACACTGTCTTATTCGCATAGGGTAGCACATAGCCCGGTGAACTCGTCTTCACCAACTGGCGAAGTTCTTCCAAATTGTGCACCTTCCTGGCTCCACAGGCATGCACCATCTCTTCGGACATATCCGTGTAGATAAACACCTCTTTTCCCGCAGTTGCAGAAAGTATAGAATATGCAGTGCCCAAAGCAATTTCATAATTCTTTGCCATTTCCGCCAACAGCTCCTCTGGAGCTGACAGCTCCCCTGGAGCCAACAGCTCCCCTGGAGCTGACAGTTCCCCCGGAGTGGAAAATCTGGTCAACGATTGCTCCAAACCCTTGGAGCCGTAGCCCTCGGGGCACTTGCTCAAAAGCACCAATCTTCCGCCGGGAGCAACTGCTGGCGCCGAAAAGGTCAATCCCTTATTCATTTGAACCATATTATGGTCGTATGGTGCTCCTCCAGCGGAAGCCAGGACAAACTTCTGTGCAATTGGACAAGGTGTTTCACTTGCTCGTTTAGCCACTGGAATTGCTTGGTCGTGGGCAGAGAGCAATCCACCGGCAAAGACCTTAGCTGGTCTTCCGTCCAGGGCTGGAATTATATTCACTATGAAGATAGGTGTTTTGATAAATGATATTGCTTCGCGCATATCCTCAAAGACCGGATTACCCAAGATATTGCCGGCTCTTGCCAATGGATTGGGCTGGGCATTTTTACCCTTAAAGATGAACTCCAGGCTATGGTTCTTGCGCACGGTCTCGTAACCGCTTATTCCGGGCAGTATCCCCTTGGCGCCACCACCCAGACCGGCAAAGTAATGATGAGTCACATTACCCACCAGGATTATGAGGTCACTTTCCACCGCCAGCTTGTTCACCAGGACTGGCGTCTGCCGGGATGTCTCGCCGAGATAGACCAATTGATTGTGGTCGCGACTGTCGTGGTTCACTACCGATAATACCTGAGAGATTATCTCCTCGCCCAGAGCCAATCTCAGCTCGTCGTCGGTCATCGGTCGGTGGGTGCCGGCGCTGTTTATCAAAGTTAACCTTTTTTTTGCCCCCGGAATTCTAGAAATTATCGTCGGAAGGACCTCTGGTAAGGGAGTCTTTCGGGTGTAATCGGGAAATGCGAGCAAAATTTTGTGGGCGTCTTTAGTCAGTTCCTTAAGAGGGGGTGAGTCAATAGGATGGTCGCAAGCGAAAGCCACCGCTTCATTGATATTCTCTAAGGAGGGTGGGGAAGAGGGCAAAATAAGTTTACAACCACCTGCATCTAAGTTCACCCAATCACTTCCGTAGGGCAGGAGAATTTCACTCATTCTACATCCACATCGGTATTCTCTTCGTTGGTTACTGGGGTTTCTTCCCGCGGCGCCCCTACAAATTGGAATCGCTCTACAACCACCTTTAGTCTTGAGCGACGATTACCCTCCGGCGATTCCCATTGGTCCAGTTTCAATCGTCCTTCTACAAAGATGGGCTGTCCTTTGGTCAGATACTGGGCAATGGTTTCCGCCAGCTTACCCCAACCCTCACAGTCAATAAAAGTGGTCTCCTCTTGAAACTCTTCATCAGCGCCACGGTAACGACGAGTCGTGGCGATACTGAAGGAAACTACTGCTTTCCCATTGGGTGTGTAGCGAAGTTCGGGGTCTTTGGTCAAACCACCGATTAGAATAACCCGGTTAAAAGCGCTGGACATTTGGCTATTAGCTCCTTAATTAGCTTGGTGGATTTGCTGAAAGAAATATGTATAAAATTATGATAATTCAATCTATCGCACAAATCAAGAGAAAAACAGTTTTCCCAGAAAACAGTTGACTTTGCCACCCGCTTTAGCTATAATGTAAAAAGTTTATGTCAGCTGTAACCTTTATCTTTATCCTATGTCTTCCATTAACGACACAGTATTGGTTTTGAACTTCTCCTACGAGCCGCTGAATGTGACCAGCGTCAGAAGAGCGCTGATACTTATGTTTCTCTCTAAAGCGGAGATAGTGGAGAACGGTGGCGGTGAGTATATCTCCAGCGCCAGCGCTAGATATTCAAAACCCAGCGTTGTGCGGCTGCTATACTACATCCATCCGCGCATGAAATCAGTCCGCTTCACCCGCAGCAATATAATCAAGCGCGATAGCGGTGTCTGTCAATATTGCGGTTGCAATAGCCGGGAACTGACCATTGACCATGTTATTCCATTGTCAATGGGCGGGACCGACTCGTGGAGAAACTGCGTCGCTTGCTGTAAAGAATGTAATAGCCGAAAAGGGAACCGCAAGCCGCAAATGGCAGATATGACCCTGGTGCGCAAGCCCAAAGAGCCGACTCCACTCTATTTTTTGTCTATGCGTTCCAATAATAGCAAAAAAGAATGGCAAAAATATCTATTTATGTCTTAACCATGAAATGAGAAAACCAGCGGAGGTTGAGGATGAGAACATATTTGAGAATGGGAATTATTTTATTGGCGGCGAGCACCATCTTTACTACAACTTGCCAGCACTACACTTTTACTCCCAATCTTCCCGCATACATAAAAAAAATAACTATACCCATTTTCACCAATGATACTTTCAAATACGGTCTGGAAAGCGAACTGACCCGCATTGTAATAGATGAGTTTATTACCGATGGTCATTTGGAAATTGTCAATGAATCCGACGCCGATGCAGTATTACATGGCACTATAAACAACTACAAGCTGGAGCCGATAAACTTTGATGCCAACGAGGTGGTCACCGAATACAAACTGACTATGTCTCTGCAGCTGGAGTTTGAAGACCGAATCAGTAAAGAGATGCTCTGGAAAGAACCAAACATCTACGAATATGTGAACTACTTTCCGCTAGGAAGCGGCGGCACTCCCGAAACGGAGCAAGATGCCTTTGAACGGTTGGCGGAGATACTTTCTAAAGATGTAGTGCGCCGGACGGTGGAGGGGTGGTGGTAGCCCTCAAAACCATAGAGGATGTGAAATCAGGAAAAATCGCGCCCGTTTTCTTGCTGAGCGGTGAAGAGATATATCTAATTAACCAGGCGGTTGCTTACTTCAAAGAGTATGTATTAAATAATAGTAAATTTGATTTGGAATTGCTCTCTGCAGCGGATGTTACTTACGACCTGCTGATAGTTAAGTTGAAGACTCTACCATTCTCTGCTCCCAAAAGACTGATAATAATCAGCGAGGCAGATAAACTTGAGGAACAGGTCTGGGGTCTCATAGAAGAACAAGCGGGCAAGGTGGATAGTTGTTCCTGCCTGCTCTTAATTGCTCCGTCGTTTGATAAACGCCGAAAGGCAATCGCTAAGATAGGTAAATTGGGTTGCCACTTTGAAGCGCCACACTTGAAAGCGGAGCAGATAGATAGCTGGATAGAAAAAGAGATACAAAAATATAATAAAAAAGTGCTGGCAAAAGCTCGCCAATTGCTCATATCTGCTTGCGAGAACAATCTCTCCAAAATATCCGCGGAGCTGGATAAACTCAGCCTGTTCGTCGGCGACCGGGAGCAGATAGAGGAGAAGGATATATTTGAGACCGTAGAGAGCTCGCATTTTGCTCTATTGGTCTTCAATCTGAACAAGTATATCAACCTTCGGCAACTCTCCCCGGCGGTGAAACTTCTAAAAATGCTGCTATACTACGATGAGCCGGCGGTAAAGCTTTTGAGCATTGTTGGTCAACATATTAGAAAACTTCTACAAGCAGTGGAGCTGGGTAAATCTGCTTCCAAGGCAACTACGGCGTCTAAATTGGGGGTTCCACCATATTATGTTGATGAATATTTGCAGGGTGCAAAAAACTATAACTTGGAGGAGTTAAAAAGGGCATTGCACGCCCTGGCTAAGTTAGATTATTGGTCCAAGGTTGGCAGAATGGAAATAGAGGACGGGTTGCTCCTGTGGATGGTGGGTTTGTTAATGGACCAAAATTGTGTTTCGCATTGCTGATTTTCAGCAACATATCCAATCAATTAATCATATTCACTTTAATCAAGGTGAGAAAAAATGAAAAAATCTATTTATCTCGTTTTTGGGGCTGCTTTGCTGGCAATTATCCTTACATTATCTCTACTCAGCTGTGCCAAACAGGAACAGGTAGCTCCAGAAAAAACGGAGAAAGAATCCTATAAACTGGAGGAAGTAAAGCCCTCAGACCAAATGAAGATGGAACAGCCGGCAGCGGAGAAGAAAGCGGAAGGCGGGGGAACAACCAGCACCACCGTAGAGGGACCCAAGGAAATCTCCACCTCTCAGGACATTGCCACTGAAACGCTGAAAATCAGCAAAAAGATTGTAAAGACAGGTTCGTTGACCATAGAGGTTACTAATGTAGATGAATCCTTGAAAGAGCTCAACAAGGTGCTGGACAAGTATAATTGCGACATCGGGAATAGAAATGTGGTCGGCTCCGGTAAATACAAGGGTATGTCGGCGGTGGTCACCGCCAGAGTAGCTCCTGAGGAGTTTGAGAACCTGGTAGCTGAAGTGAAAACATTAGGAAAACTCAAGCAAGAGAATTCCTCCGCTGAGGATGTTACCAAAAAGCATGTTGACCTTATGGCGCAATTAAAGAATGCGCAGGCGCTCCGGGAACGGTATCTGAAGATGTTGGAAAAGGCGGTAACCGTCAACGAAATGATTACCATTGAAAACGAGCTATTCCGGGTAAGCGAGAAGATTGAGACCATTCAAGCCGAGCTGGATAGCCTGATAGACCTGGAATCCCGCTCCACTTTGACCGTCACTTTGCAGGAGCCGGTTAGCGTCCTGGAGCCCTTTGCCGGTTTCGGGCAAGCGATGGAGAATACCTTTAGATGGGTGATAAAGATATTCATCTTCGGTCTGAGCTTTTTGATACTGGTTATACCCTTTGCGATATTCTTTATAGTAATCTTCTTAATTGTCAAATTGATAATTAAGATAGTGCGAGCTTTCAGTAGACCTAAAGTAAAACTTGAAGGTAAAAAAGGTTAGATTTTGCCTAACTCCCTCCAAGCAAAAAAGAAACCTCAAAGCGTGACCAAGGCGGCACTGGCACAAAGAATCTCCAAGCACTACAAGCTGTTCAGCCAGAAGGAAACCATAAAGATAATTGACTGTATTTTGGAAATCATTAGCTGGGCTTTAGTGGAGACCGCCAAGGTGTGTGAAAAAGAAGCAACGAATAAAGGAAAGAAAAATGTAGAGCTGAGGGGTTTCGGAAGCTTCAAGGTTAAGAGACGAAATTCCAGAACGGCAAGAAATCCGAAAACGGCGGCGGATGTGTCGGTTCCCGCTAAATGGATACCTTACTTCAAGATTTCTAAAGAATTCAGGGAAATGATGACTGCTCGCAATAAATAGGAAAGGAAATGATAAACGCTCGCAATAAATAGGAAAGGAAATGATAAACGCTCGCAATAAATAGGAAAGGAAATGATAAACGCTCAAAATAAATAGGAAAGGAAGCATTTGAACGATGGGAAGCACCAGGAAGCAGAAGCGGCGCAAGATAGCCAAGCACAAGAGGAAGAAACGGTTGCGGGCAGATCGGCACAAGAAGAAGTAAAAGATAATTAAGGGAAGAGAACACCGGCTAAAGACCGGTGGTTCTTCTTAAGGATTAAGCGTATTTAACATAATACATCTTATCGGATGTTGTCTAAATCCCTTTTATCCTGCATAAAAAAATTCGGGGGTTAATAATAACCCCCGAATCTTCTTTCTAAAAATTTCTCCTAAAAACTAAACCGGATAATCACCTTTGACAAAGCCGCCCAATATGGGCATGCGCCAATATTTCCCGGTGGCGGCCTTGATAATGCCCATAATAGCCATTATCAAGAAGAATAGCCACCCCAGCAGGCTCAGCAAACCGATGATGCTGACCACAGCCCACATACCGCTCCAAGAACCGAAAGCTAGTGGGTTACCGCTCATGGCCACAGAGGTGAAGACTAAGGTAAGAATCCAGATTATCAGCCACCAGACTATCTCCACGATGAAGAGCCACATTCCTTGCTTAGCGTGGAATTGGCTGAATTTGTTGTCCTTGTTGGCAAGCATAGGAACTAGGAATAAGATACCAAAATACGCTAGCCAGGCTAGACCCTTTCCAGCCTCAATGTCGGCGTCTTTGCCAGCCGTTGGTTTTGGTTCTGCCATTTACACTTCCTCCTTTCAGAACTACTTTTAAGGTTTTGGGGAACTGTTGAATATCCTCTTGTTTAAGACCATCTCTGCCAGAAATTCTCGCTCCCAACCGATAATCGGTATTCTCCACAATAGACCGCGGGCAGCAGCAATTGCTGCAACTATATTTATTGATAACATTAACAGAACTACCCAGGGTGGCATGTCGTGTATAAAATTACGTCTAATATCCATATATCTTATGCCAATATCCACTAATAAATATATTATAACCTCAGTTACCAATAAAGGCACAGCCTGGTCAAAATGCATTTTTACAAATCTACGTCGCCGAAAACCCAGTGCTAAAAACAGAAATGGCCCCAAATAACATAATCCGGCTAGGAAACGGTCTCCTCTACTTAGATTCTTCTTCTCTCTATATTCTGGTGAGCGACGCATTAAATTTCTTATCTATCCACCCAGATAAGTGAGCATCTCTTTTGCGTCCGGCACAAATGCCGACTGGGGATATTCAATTGTAAGCTGTCTGTAGACTGCTATCGCCTTTTCGCTCTCCTTTAGCTCCAGATAGCATTTTGCCTTCTGCATCAATACCCCGGGCATTAAAGCATTACTGGAATATTTGTTCAAAATTGTATCGTAAAGCTCAATAGCTTTCTGGGTATCTCCGCTTGCCCGATAGCAATCCGCACAACCCCAGAGTGAAACTATGCTGACCAACTCATTATCAGAACCCTTCTGACACTCCTCAAATCTTTCCAAAGCCTTATCATATTCCCCATTCTCAAAATATGCCTGTCCCAAAAAATACAGGGCTAATGTGGGATAGACGGTATTTCCATATTTATCTCTAAGCTCCTCACATTTACTCTCCATTACAGCAATATCCCGGACCTCAGTGTTCTTATCGTCCGCCGGAGCTTTTTGGGGCTTTATATATTCATCCACAAACTCGCTATATACTTTAGAAGCCTCCAGTCTTACTTGATGCAAATGATAGTAATACCAAAGAACAGCCCCACCTATTATTACAATCCCCAAGATTGAGAACACGAAGACTTTGTAATGCTCGGAGACGAAGTCAACAACTCTGCTGGTAACCGCGACCAGTTTGTCCTCGTGCTTGACCTTCTTGCCTTTATCGCGAATCATATGCTTCTTTTATTGCCTTTAGTCCACCAATAGTAGCGGTCGTAATTCCAGATTTGTCTTTTATATTAACACATAGGCATTACCGTGTCAAGCTAATTATAATTGTGAAACAAAAAGCCTTTTTGATGCTTCTGTCAACCCCGGTTATGCTATTTGGTGTTTCCGTGCAGGTGGGAGAAGACCACCCCGGCAAGCCTTTTTCCGATGCCGGGAACTTCTGTCAACTCCTGTTCGCTGGCGGACATAATTTTATTCCTTCCTGGAAATCTTTGTTGCAACCGTCGGCGTTTGGTCGCGCCTATACCTGGAATATTATCCAGAATGGATGCCGATACCTTCCGGGTTTTTACCTGATAGCTGTGAGCAAACCGATGGGCTTCGTCCCGCATTTGAGCCAGCAGAGCAAGTCCCCTCTCCCCTATCTCTATCTCCCGAATTTGCGCCCCACGGTAGGTGAAGAGACGGTCTCTTTCACCTTTAGCCAATGCCGCCAGGCATCTGGCACCGAAGTCTACTGAGCTTTGCTCAATAGCCTGCCGGGCACTAGCCAGTTGACCTTTTCCGCCGTCAATTAGCAGCAGGTCCAAAGGCTCTTCCTTTTTCATCCTCCTAAAAACCACTTCGGCGACCATGGCGCAATCGTCGCGCTTTTTCCCTCCTCTAATCCTATATCTCCGATAGAGTTTTTTATAGGGCTTGCCCAGGCGGAAATGCACCAAAGAGCCCACCGAGCCGACACCTCCCAGATGAGATATGTCCACAGCTTCAATCTCGCTGGGCGGCTCAGCGATGCGGAGCGCCTGCTGTATCTCCAGCAGCGCCTGGTTGCTGGTGCGCTCTAGCTCCCGAGCCAGCTCCTCCGCCAACACCAGGATTGCATTGCGCATCGCCAAGCCCACTAAGTTTTTTTTTCGCCCTCTTTGCGGAGTTTTTAGCTTAACCTGCCGACCAGCCATTTGTGAGACATATTGTTCTATTGCGTTTTGATATTCTATTTTTTGAGATAGATTAATGAATAAAGGATAACGTGCCGAGCGAGAATATCTCTCCATCAAAAATTGCGATAGGAGTTCGTCGGCGGATATATCCGCTCCTGCGGAGAGAAAATAACTTTCCCGGTCAATCATCTTACCCGCCACCATACTTAATAAAACCACCGCTGCATATCCATTTTTAATGGCATAACCCAGAAAATCCTCAAAACCTTGACCAAATTCTACTTTCTGCTCCTCCAGGACGCGCTCTAAAGAGGTAATGCTATCCCGCACCTCTCCGGCTCGTTCAAAGTCCTGCAGGGCACTCGCTTTATTCATCGCCACCTTCAGTTCACGGAGATAGTTTTTACCGGCACCAGCAAGGAACTGACGGAGGAAACGAACATTACGGTCATATTCCTGCTCCCTTATTCCAGCTTTGCATGGCGCCAGACATCGCTTCATATGAAAGTTCAGGCAGGGACCCTTCAACTTGCCTTTCCCAAATTTTTGTCGGCAGTTGCGAATCTTGAAAATACCCTTTAGAAGATGCAGTGTTTTACGCAGGGCATCCGCATCTACATAAGGACCTAAATAGATGCTTCCGTCGGAGATGAGCTTTCTGGTGGGATAGACCTGGGGGAAAGGCTCTGCGGATATTTTAATATAGGGATATTTTTTGTCGTCGCGCAGGTTGATATTATAGCGCGGATGATGTTCTTTGATGAAATTATTCTCCAACACCAACGCTTCTGCGTCGCTCGTGGTGAGGATAAACTCAACATAGGCGGTCTGCGCCAGAACCACCTTAGTCTTAATATCTTTTACAACACGTCGATAGGAGGCTATACGTCGTCGCAAGGATTTAGCCTTGCCAATGTATAGTGGTCTACCCACTTTGTCGCGCATAATATAAAGCCCGGGTGCCAAAGGCACATCGGCGTAGGCAGAATCCCCCACTCCCAGTTTTAAAATCCCCGAGGGTTGCCCGGGGTAGCGCTTAAAAGCAATTCTCTTTTTTCCAGTAACCATCTCTATTCTTTCAAAAAGACATCCTGTAGCCAGGCAATAGCTTTCTCCGGCATTCCCTGGGTGAGCTGGCGGTCGGCACCGGTAAGACCGGTAGCAATTATCTTTTCCGTTAATTTAAGCCCCTTTGAGAAATCCGGATTATGCAAATTCCCCAATAACTCAAATAATCTCTCCCGGGCACTGACTTCATTTCCAGCAATGCTAAAGATTGCCTCCAAGCCGTGAATCTTTGCCTGTTCCCGGTTGTTGCGTGCCTCTTTTTCACTGGCAAAAGCTACAGGCAGAGGGTCGCCGCTATTGATGAATCCTTCTGCCCAGCGAAGCATGGATATTACAAAGGATATTACTGCAATGGAATCGGCGACCGAAGACTGGGTATCCATTACCCTGAATTCCAGGGTGCCCATATTGTGGCGATGGCGGACATCCCAATAAACATCCTTTTCCTCGCGAATGCCCAGGGGTTCCATATTTTTCAGATATGCCGCATAATCCGCCCAATTATTAAGGGACGGAGGAATACCCACCGTTGGCGTGGGGTCGTAACGGTGCAGGCGAGTGGATTTATAACCACTAAATATGCCGTCGCAGAAGGGCGAGTTCACGCTCACCGCCACCACTTCTGGGATGAATAACCGCAGGATATTTATCAGCTTCACCCGCAGTTCGTCATCGGGAACCTCGTAATGGATGTGCATACCGAAATGCACTCCTTCGGCAAGAAGCGCTCCACCGGCGATTAGCCGTTGATACCGGGGAGTATCTATCAATATCGCTTCTTGCCAGGGTGAGATGGGATGTGTCCCACAGGAGATTAGCCCCAAACCTTCTTCCCGAGCAGCTCTCAAGGCGGTATTACGCAAGCGGACGACCTCGTCGTGTATTTCCTGATAATTCCTGCATATACAGGTGCTGGTCTCCAGAATGCACTTGTGCAGGTCTGGTTTCAAGTGTCCGTCGCGCAGGGCAAGCGGAATATTCTCCAGCACTTCACTGATGGAGTTGTTCAGTCGGCCGTCGGGCAGGCTTATTATACAGTATTCCTCTTCAATACCGAAGCGCATAGAGTTGGTGCCTTTGAGAGGTTAGCTAAAAAATATGTGCCAGGAACAAACCCTTAATTTTACTAAGTAAATATGGTGAAAGCGCTAATTTACCCTTGACATCTGCCAAATGTTTTGATAATATCCCTGCTCACTAAAGAATTCATTCAGGAGGAATAATTTTGCCCACTCTGAAATCTTCCAAGAAAAGAATGCGCACTTCGCTGAAGCGGCAGGTGAGAAACCAAGCGGTTCGCTCAAGACTTAAGACCTATCTCAAGAAAACTCGGCTGACTATTGCCGAAGGCGACCAGGAGAAAGCTCTCGCTACACTGCGGGAAGTGTATTCAGAACTGGATAACGCGGCTCGTAAAGGTGTCATTCATCCCAATACTGCCGCCAGAAAAAAGTCGCGCCTTTCTCGTAGCCTGAACCGCAAAATTACCAGCAATCAACCAGCATAGCTATAATTCAATTAATCGTCTAAAACCCAGCACCTGGCTGGGTTTTTTGACTTTTATTTCCAAATATACTGCATGCTGGGATTCTCATCCAGGAGGTGGGTGTTTTCCTCGCCGAGCATAGCTCCGAATAAGCCTCCCAACGGACTCACTTTCTTGGTCAGACGCAGGACATGCGGTTCCCCTTTGATGCCCGCCTCATCCGCAACCGCCCATATAACATCCTCCAGACTCCCCAACTCGTCCACCAAGCCGTTTTCGCAAGCCTGCCTGCCGGAGAAGACCCGACCGTCGGCAAGTTCGTGGATTCTTTCTACCACCTTTGATTTCTTATCCTCCATATCCTCGGGCAGATTCAATTTTTTGCTGATAGCTTCCAGCCGTCCTTCCGCAACCGCATCCACGAATTGGTCGTAGACATCGTCAATCATCTCTTGCAAGAGGGCTTTCTCCGCATCAGTCATCTCTCTAGCAGCGGAACCAATGTCCTTATATTCCCCGGTTTTTACTACCGAAAACTTCAGTCCAATCTTGGAGAAAAGCTCCTGCATATTGGGAAAGGAGAGTATAACGCCGATGCTGCCAGTGATAGTGCCGGGAGTGGCGAATATTTTATCGCAAGCGGAAGCGATATAGTATCCGCCCGAGGCAGCCACACCTCCCATAGAGGCGTAGACAGGAACATCATATTTCTCCCGGGTGCGGATTATCTCCTGATATATCTCCTGCGTGGGACCCACCTCGCCTCCGGGGCTATTAATGTAAAGAATTATCGCCGCCACTCCCTTGTCCTTACGATATTCCTTGAGTTGGTCAATGATGGGTTTTGAATCGTATATCGGACCCTTCACATCAATCACTGCAATGCTCTTGGCGCTGACCATAGGGATATATAATCCCAGGTCAAGAAAACTGAAAGCCACTAGCAGCGCCACTATCCCCAGGGCAACAACCACGCAGACTACCGAGATAATCATTATCGGTAGAAATACTGACTTCTTTTTTGAACTCATTGCTCTCCTTTTATCTCCAATATTTTGGTGATTTCCCGATTAAAGGTCTTAAACACTAATTTATAACTGTCCGCTTCTTGAATGTCAAATACCAGTAATCCCTCAGCTCTCTCACCACCGGCTAAGTCTAATACTCCCAAAAAACCACTCTGTGCTGACCCCACGGCTTCATCGCAGGTGAAGATGCGGTTATCACTGCCGTAGATACTAAAATATTTAGGTTCAATATGAATTGTGCTAGAGCCTTTGTTGTCTAGCGTCAGCTGACATACTAAATACGATATACCCGGAGATGGCTTATAATATAGTCCCTTGCCAGCGGGCAGTTGGCTCACAATCTTAACCTTGGTTACCGCAATACCTAGATATTGATTGTATTCAAACTCAGTCATCTTCTTGGTTCCACAAGCAAGAGCTAAGATTGATGCCAAAAAGGTAACGCCAATAATTGTTTCAATAAATAATCGCCGGTTAGAAAATCGCATAATCAACCCCCGGTTTCACTGATTAACTACAGTTAATACCCCCTGATATTCTGTAATCTTTTCAAATCGCAATCAGCCCATTTAGCATTGGTTTCTTGTGAGTAGGCTTGCTTCCAGGCTTGAATGGCGCTGGAGGTATCACCAATCCGCTCGCTGAGAAGCGCTTTGGCTCGCCAGGTTGATGAATCCTGGGGGTCAATTTTAATAAGTGTAGAGAGCTTTACCAAAGCTTCTTCAGAATTGTTCAAGCTCGCCAGGACAACGGCTAGATTGAATAGAGCTATTCTTTGCTCAGGTTCCTTTTGCAACACTTTTTGATATTGCTCGCGAGCCATATCCAGGTAACCCAATTTCTGATAGAGGATGCCCAAATTAATTCTGGCAGAGAGGTAGTTGCCATCTAATTCCAAACATTTAAGATATTGGCTGATGGCCTGGTTCAAATCCCCGGTGTATCGTCCCTTATCCCCCATCTCTCCCAATACTCCCAGGTTATAATATATTATCGCCTTTTCTCCAAATTTACTCAGTATATCCTGGAATTCCTGTCTCGCCTTCTCAAAAGCTCCCACATCGGCTAAATCTACGGCGCTGTTCAATCGCTCTTCAAAGGTCAATGCGGTCTTATCTTTTTCTGAAGTTGGCGTAGTTTCTCCGCTCTGCTTATCGTCAACTGTGGATGGCGCCGTGCTTTCCTCAGGCGCTGGCTTATCCGTTGTTGAAGTATCCTCTTCCGCGGAAGATATGTTGAAAAAAACTAAAGGGATGCTTAATAGGGCTAAGCATCCCAATGCTATCCACGCTAACCTCATTTAAGCAATCCTAATAATTTATCAATACTGGTGGAGATGGAGTATTCACCCTTTCCACTGCTCTCACTACTGCTGATAGTATTACCCTCACCGTCCAACCAGTTTAAGCTCACCGTATAGGTGCTGCCCGATTTAGCAACTGAACCATAGATAATATTTTTTGCTTCCAGCTTCTGCCCCATCTTCAAAACTTCCTCGTAGCTGAGGTCCTGATTCTTTTTTACTTCAGCCCACTCCATTACTTTCAACACATACGGTATGGGGTGAATTTTGTAGCCCATATAGAGCACCGCGGTGCGCAGATAGGTTGTGACCGTTTCGCACAAGGCAGTGTTATCCTTTCCGGCATACAAATAGAATACAGCCGTGTCGGCGTCAATGTCCAATCCCTGAGCGAAGACATAAAGCGGCAGAAAACTAGCTGCCAGCAGGGAAAGCAAGATTTTTTTAGTCATATTTCCCCCTTTTTCTAGCGAGAGATGAATTCGTAGTAGGTTTTTATTCTTTTCTGCATATTTTTGAGATTGTTGAGTATTAAGTTACTATCCGTCTTCTTTATCTCCAAAAGGTAAAGCAAAATACGGTCATCTAAATCCTCATTGTTTATTGCATATTCGTTCAGGGTTAGTTCGTGGCGATACATTCGGCGGATGCTCCGGGAATATGAATACATGGTCTCAACCAGGTCAACGAAAGCCCTCTCCTCTATACTAATATTCGCTGGAGGGGATATGTTATCTCCGCCTATGGACAGACGAGCATAATAACGAGCATTCTCTAAGGTGGAGACCAGCATATCAATATCGTCAAACAGCCTGGATTCATTCTCATTGAATTCTTTGGTGAAGAGTCTCACGATGCGGTCTAAAAGCTTCAGGGCATGTTCAAAATCGGCATCCCGCTCGCGGATAAAAAGCTCCCGATTGCGCAGAATCTTGGAATCACCGTTGCCCTTCTGCCGGTGGTATCCATATTTTTTACTTTTGGCAAGCTTGTTAAGATCGGGGCTCATAGTCGGATATCATAGTTCCAGCGATGTAGTCACCGACGCGGCGACCGCTTTTAGAAAACAGGATAATAAACAAGTCTATCAATTGTAGCGGCGGAATTAACAGGAAGAGATTGCGCACAAATGAACGGATTACACCGCAAGGACGCCCGGTCTTCACCGCCGAGATATATATGTGGGCGACCTTTTTACCGAACGAACCGTTCCGAGTAAATCCGTCACGGAACAGGAAATAAAACATAAATATCCCGCCGAATATCGCCAGTAACATTATCTGGTCCTGGTATTGAGTCTCCGAGGCATAAAACGGATTGTAATTTAGAAAAGTCAGCGCCAGCAGAACAACGAAAAATACTGTTATCATCAAAAAGGTATCAATCAGTATGGCAAAAATCCGCCTTATTTTGGTCAAACGGTTGTAAATTCCCACTTCTACATTAATAGTATCACCGTCTATCATTTTGGACGGGAGTAGAAATGCCTTGCTGGCTTTCATGCCGGATACATCTTTTTTGTGTGGCTTTTCTCCCCCCATCCATTCGGGTTCTTTAGGCGTTGTTTCAGCCTTTTTCGTGGAAATTCCTCCTGCCTTCAAAGGTTTTTCCTGCTCTTCAGTGTCCTCCGGTGAACTCTCCGAAGCAGCTGACTGAGAGCTTTGTCCCCCTCCTCCCACCATTAAACCCTCAATTTCTGATGATTCCTCGGTAAGAAATTCCTTTGGAGGGGTACCTATCCCCGATTCAGCTGGCTCTGAAAAGGCAACTGGCAGAGAATCAGAGGGGGGCATTAAGTCTGGTTGCGCCTGTTCGGGCTGCAGCGGGGGAGGTGGAATTGTGGACTGGCGTGTATCCGGGGGTGCCGGTGGTCCAGCCAGGGAAGCGGTAAAGAGCTGCCTTAGCTGGGGAGAATCCTGAAAAACTTTCCAGTCTTTGCCATCGTAGAAATAAGTATGCGGATTAATCTCACCGGACTCAGCCATCGTCTTCAGCTTTTCCCAGCCAAAAGGACCTTCAGTCTTTCCCTTCAAGCTGACGTAATATTTTCCTTTTGGAAAGGCTTTAGTAAACAGACCAGCCAATCCGGATATTCCCCCGGCTTTTTCCCAATCATTTTGCGCCATATTCCAAACCAGGTCCTCTGCCGTGATTCTTCCTTCACCGACCAAATCAGAGAGCTCCTGCAAAGTTAAAGGTCCTCTAACTTGCCCTTCAATATTAACCAGATAACCCTCCCCTTTTCTCTTGGTAAAGAATCTATAAAATGGGGGATAATCCTTTAATTTAACCCATTGATTGGTAGTTCCGTCCCAAACTAAGTCTTCGTTCTTAACCCTACCACTGTTAATGAAATCGGAGACCTGTTCATCGGTGTAGGGGCCGTATCGCTTGGAGCCGATTGCTAAATAATACTGCATAATTTCCTCTCAAGTATGGCTGGAGGTAGATAGCTTATTCTAATAAATATATTCTATCACATCTGGGATAAGAATTTCAAATAAATATGACCGTTCAGCAGAGCTTTTTAAACCATAAAACTCCCCCCGAATTATGGGGGGATTAGCGTTTTATGGTTCTGCGCCCGAGTGGATTTGAACCACCGGCACACGGTTTAGGAAACCGTTGCTCTATCCGTTCTGAGCTACGGGCGCAATATGCTTATTCGTATTTGATTATGCTAATCACCGGGTAAGCCTTTAATTTTTCCACCCCTCCTAAAAAAGCCAGCTCAATGAGGAAGGCGATGGCGGTTAACTTCCCCCCCGCCTTCTCTACCAATCGTGCGGTGGCAGCTGCCGTGCCACCGGTGGCAAGCAAGTCGTCGACGATTAAAACCTGTTCTCCCGGTTTGATGGCATCAATATGCATTTCAATGGAATCAGTGCCGTATTCCAGTTCGTATGATTCGGTAATCGTTTTGTAGGGGAGTTTATCTTTTTTGCGAATAATAGCGATACCAGCGTTTAATTTGTAAGCCAGGGCGGCGCCAAACAAAAAACCGCGGGACTCTACACAGGCGACCTTGTCCACTTTTTTCCCTTTAAGGGCTCCCGCTAATTGGTCAATAACCTGCCGGAAAGCGGACGCATCTTGCAAAAGCGGGGTGATGTCCTTAAAACCGATACCCGGTTTGGGAAAATCCATCACTTCCCGAATATAGCTCTCCAAATTCAAATTCATTAGGTGGTGTCTCCTTCCTCAAACAAATCTATAAGTCTTTGCTTTTCAATGGCGAATTCACGCATCTTGCGAATAGCCTTCTCCTCCAACTGCCGGACCCTTTCTCTGGTTATGCCTAACCTTGCACCAATCTCTTTTAGAGTCAACATTTCCCCATCAAGAAGCCCGTAGCGCAGCTCAACTACCTTCTTCTCTTTGGGCGTCAAGCCCTGTAAGAGTTCTACCAGATATTCCTGGCGCAGCATTTGATAGACCGCATCCGAAGGAATAGTGACCGATTTATCCTCAATCACATCCATTAGAGTGATTTCATTGTCGTGGTCTATGTAGCTATCTAGACTCTGGGTCTGTCTGGCTGCCGAGACCACCTGTTCAGCTTTAGCCAAAGGGATATTCATCTCCCGGGCAATCTCTTCCAGAGTTGGGTTGCGGTCGGGGATATTGGATAACTTCTTCATCGTATAGAAATAGCGATTGATTAATTCTACCATATGCACCGGTAAACGAATAGTGCGCGCTTTAGTGGCTAGAGCACGGGAGATGGCTTGACGAATCCACCAGGAGCCATAGGTAGAAAACTTGAAGCCTTTGCGGTAATCAAAACGTTCCACTCCTTTTATCAGCCCTAAATTTCCCTCCTCAATGAGGTCCATAAAGGATAGCCCCCGGTTCAAGTAGGATTTAGCGATGTTAATCACCAGTCGCAGATTTGCCAGTATCATCCCTTTCTGTGCTTCGGTATCGCCTTCAAAGGCTTTCTTGGCAAGCAGGCGGGCATCGTCGGGAGATAGAACTGGAATGTGCGATAATTCCTTTAAATAAATACCCAAAGTAGAATACCCCTTGTAATAATCTCCTGATTCCTTCCTCTCTTTTTTATCAGCACCCCTTTCCGGCTCCTCCTCAGTTACCTCTTTCTCAACACGCTCCTTGGCAGTAGAAGTTGCATAAATTCGAGATTTGAACTGCACCTTCCTGCCAGGTTGTTCCTGGACAGGTTTTCTGGCGCGGCTCTTTTTCTTTTCCACCGACTCATCTTCTGTGCGGGGTTTGGCCATCTATCTCTTTCCACTCAATGCCTATTCCGTAGGATATATATCAAAACAATTGAACTCACCAATATATTCCCGCTCATTCAATATAACATCCTGCACCTGAGCGTGGCTGGGTCCTTTCCTCATCATCTCAACAAATTTAGCGATTACTTCATCATCGCCCTCAGCCGTCAACTCCACTTCACCGCTATAGTTATTTCTCACCCAACCTACTACTCCCAAAAACTGCGCTTGCCGCTCGGCAAAGTAGCGAAATCCTATACCCTGAACTAAACCCTTAACTATTATATGCACCCGGCGCATTTTCCTGAATCCCACTAACGCTCAATGACCTGGAAAGCCCACTCCACTGCCTCTTCCGGAGTGGAAGCCATCTGAATGCCGGGGAGCTCCCAATCCAATAAAAGCCCTATCACCGGTCTGCCAATGTTGAGCGCCAGAGCTATCTCCGAGAGTGTGCCGTAGGAGCCGTTTATGGCAATGACCGCATTGCCACTGGCTGCTACCACTACATTTCTTGCCCGGTTTAAGCCGGTGGGAATGATTATGTCCACAAAGGGATTGGCGTGAGAATGTTCGTAGCTGGGCAATATCCCCACCACCAATCCGCCGGCTTCCTTGGCTCCCCTACTTGCTTCCTCCATCACCCCACCCAGTCCGCCGGTCAAAAGAACTCCTCCGCGAGAAGCGATTAACTTGCCCACCTCATAGGCGGCGGTGCTTGCCTGCGGAGAGGGTGAGGAGGCGCCGATTACACTGATTTGTGGTGAGGGCATATGCTCATCCTTTAGTATAAACCCTGCTGAGCGCCTTGAATCGCTAGCAGGGTAAGGAGATTTCGGGGCGAGAGGATTTGAACCTCCGACCTCTTGAACCCCATTCAAGCGCGCTAGCCAAACTGCGCTACGCCCCGAGAAGAAAAACGAAACCTGTATAGACTATAAAAGCTGGACTGCCTTTTGTCAAGTGGAAAAAATTGAATAATAAATTCGCTATCGTGCGACTCCGCCATTGTATCCAGTTAAGTAACAATTTAAAGGTTATAGGTTTTGTTTAATTGACAAGGTGTTCTGGCAATGTTAAGATAGTAATAAAGTAACTGCCCTCAAGGTTTTTATTGTTGACTTATCATAAGGAGGATAAACATAGGTGAAAGCCAATGACTATGAAGAGATTAAAAGTGCGATTCTGCCTATACTTAGAAAGTATAATGTCAAAAGAGCCGGAATCTTTGGTTCTGCGGCTAGAGCAGCGGCGAAAAAGAATAGCGATATAGATATTTTGGTGGAGATTGAAGGCCGGATGAGTTTGCTTGACTTTATCAGATTAAAATTGGAACTGGAAGATGCCCTGGGCAGAAAAGTTGACCTGGGAGAATACGACACAATTAAGCCAATTATCAAAGAGCAAATACTGAAAGAGGAGGTGCCTATATTATGAAAAGAAACATAAGGCTTTATTTACAGGATATTTGGGAAAGCATCGTAGCGATAGAAAATTATACACAAAAACTCACAGAAAATGAATTCCACAATAACATGCAAGCTCAAGATGCGGTGGTAAGAAGATTAGAGATAATTGGCGAGGCAGTGAAAAACATTGGCAAGCACTTTAAGGAAAAATATCCTGTAATTGAATGGAAGGAAATAGCCGGCTTGCGCGATGTTCTAGCTCACGAATATTTCGGAGTGCGACTTGACAGGATTTGGGATATTGTGGTAAAAGACCTGCCAAAACTAAAAGATAAAATCAAAGCTATTATGGACAAAGAAAATGCCGGAGAGAAAATAGGATAATCAAGCAAAGCCATTGAACTTTGGAATGTAAGAAATCGTCAATCGTTTTACTAGTAGCAAAAGCCGGATGAATACCCAAAATAGTTGCAGAATAATGTCTCTATCACATTCTTGGCAAACAAAAAAACTTCGGGGTGAGAGGATTTGAACCTCCGACCTCCTGGTCCCGAACCAGGCGCGCTAAACCAGACTGCGCTACACCCCGAAATGTAAGCAATGCTAACATAACGAAATCATTAGGACAAGAATTTTCCACAAAACCTATCATTGTAACAATCCCAATATATCCTCCAACTCCCGCTTTATCTCCTGAAGTTTTTCTGGAAGATTGCTCGCGGCGTTAGAACTGCCCTCCTTGGACAATATTTTTCTGGCACCGTCTATCGTATATTTCTGCACATATAGCAAATTGCATATCCTCTTCAGCAAGGCGATATCCTCGTTCACATACATCCTTCTGCCCCCACGACCCTTTTTGGGGCTAATCTGCGGGAACTCGGTCTCCCAATAACGCAGGACATAGTCCCGCACCCCCAGAATGTCGCTCACCTCTCGGATGGAGTAGAACATCTTCTTGCCCGGCATAATATTTTTATCTTTTTCCAGGGCTACCCCTTATGTTTATCAAACTCCGGTTTTGCCTCCCGCAGCATCAAATCTTTAATCACCTGGCGAGCATCTTTGTCCTCGTAGAGTGCCTGGTAGACTTCGCTGGTTATGGGCATATCCACCTCGTATTTCTGCGACAAAATATAGCCAGCCTTGGTGGTGTTGACCCCCTCCGCTACCATAATCATATTATCCAGTATCTCCTTTAACTTCATCCCCCGACCCAGACATTCCCCCACATAGCGATTCCGCGAGTGTTTGGACATACAGGTGGTAACCAGGTCGCCGAGCCCGGATATACCCATAAAAGTGGCTTGCTCAGCGCCCATTTTTATCCCCAGGCGCATCATCTCCATCAACCCCCGAGCCAAAAGCGCACCCTTGGTATTATCGCCAAACCCCAATCCGTCTATTCCGCCGGCGGCGATGGCTATGATATTTTTCAGGGAACCCCCCAGCTCCACGCCGATTACATCGGGGTTGGTATAGACGCGCATATAGGGCACCATAAAGGTCTTTTGCACTGTTTTTGCGGTCTCTTGATTTGTGGAACTGGCGACAATAACCGTGGGGATTCTTTTGGATACTTCCTCGGCGTGCGAGGGACCGTATAAGTTACAGATGCGCTCGCTATTGCCCAGCACTTCCAGGGCTACCTCCGACATCCTCTTGAGAGTGCTCACCTCCAGACCCTTGGAGGCTATGGTCACTATTCGGTCTTCGGGGATGAAGGCTTTTGCCCCTTCCAGAGTCGCCCTAACCGCGTGCGAGGGCACTACCACCACCACCATATCCACATCTTTGGTGGCTTCGGAGATGTCGTTGGTCACTGCTATTTCGTGGTCCAGGGTTACACCGGGCAGGACTTTGGAGTTCTCTCGAGTAACTCTCACTTCCTCCACTACCTGGGGGAAGAACTCCCAAAGATATACCTGAAAGCCTTTTTCGTGCAGTAATCTGCTCAGAGTAATTCCCCAACTACCGGCACCATAGACACCGATTTTGGAGATGGTCATAGAGCTCCTCTTAAAGTAATACTTTAAATAATAAATATGATATTATCTCGGAATTGTCAAGAAAAAAGATTGGGTTTCAGGATTAGGTTTCAGGATTAGGCTTCTTTCATAACCCACTGATTTATTTAGTGTTGTTCTTTAGGAGCTTCTCTTGACTTTTTTCTTTTAAAGTCAAATCTACCCTCTTCGCCTTTAAGGAGCCTCTTGATGTTGGAACGATGGGCAAAGATTACCAACAGCATTAAGACCATAGTGAACCCCAAAAGCCAATAATTGAAGTGAGACGCAAAGAAATAGCTATATAAAGAAGAAAAGAGTATAAAGCTGACCGTTGCGGTTATTGAGCCCAGGGACATATATCGCCAGATTAAAACTACGATGGCAAACAGAGATATTGAGCATAGCGCCGCCCAGGGGGAGAGAACCAAACAGGCTCCAAAAGCCACCGCCACCCCCTTTCCTCCCTTGAAGAGCAGGTAGACTGGGAACATATGGCCAATAATCGCCATAGTCGCCGAGATTATGCCGGCTAAATTTGGGTCATTAGTGGGGAAAAAATACAATAAAAGAGCCACCGATAGAGCGCCTTTTAATGTGTCCAGAAGATAGCCGATGACCCCCGGTAGCGGTCCCAGCACACGATATAGGTTGGTAGAGCCGATGTTGCCAGAGCCGTGCTTGCGGATATCCGTTCGGTAGAAGATGAGTCCGATTAAGAAAGAAAAGGGAACAGCGCTAAAAAAGTAAGCGATGGCGCCGATAATCAGGTAATTAGTCATTTCTTTTACGCCCCCTAAAGTGCATTCTCATAGGAGTGCCCAAAAAATCAAATTCTTGGCGAAATTTATTCTCCAAAAATCTTTGGAAAGAAAAATGTGCCAGTTTAGTGCTATTTACAAAAAACTTGAATGTCGGCGGTCGCACGCCGGTTTGAGAACCATAATATATCTTTAGCTCCCTCCCCCGCAAAGAAAAGCCCCCAAACCGAGCCAGGAAGCGATTTAATTGCGGCGTGGGTATAGTCCTACAACGATTTTCCTCTATTTTGACCGCCATCTCCAGAAGTTTACCGATGCGCTGACCGGTCTTAGCTGAGGCAAAGACGATTGGTGCGTAGCTCAAAAATTTCAATCGCTCCTGTATCCGCTCCTCAAAATGGACTGTTGACATCGTATCTTTCTCCACCAGGTCCCATTTGTTCACACAGACAATACAACCCTTACCCTCCTGGTCAATGTAGCCGGCAATCTTGGTGTCTTGAGACTGTATCAATTCGGTGGCATCTAAGACCAGAATGGCAACATCCGAGCGTCGTATCACCGCCAGAGTTCCCTTCACGGAATCACTCTCTAAACCGATCTTATCCTTCGTTAATTTCTTTTTTTTACGCAGCCCGGCAGTATCTACCAGCAGTATCTCCTGTCCGTGAAAACGGATGAGTTCATCTATTGGGTCTCGGGTGGTGCCGGGCTCTTCGTGCACTACCGCTCTCTCGCTTCCCAGAATGTAATTCAAAATAGATGATTTTCCCACATTGGGCCTTCCGACAATGGCAACCGCTACCGGCTTGTCTTTAACCGTAACTTTTTCCACTGGTTTTAGCTGGGGTAGCATATCCAGCATAGCCTGCCTCAGCTCCCCTATCCCCAACCGATTGATGGCCGAGACGCCGATAACCGGCGAGAATCCCATCTTATAGAAGTCGTTGACCAGATAATATTGGTTAGAAGTGTCCACTTTATTGACTACCAATATTGTCGGCCTGCTCTGCTGGCGCGCCCAGTCGGCTAATTCCATATCCATTGGCGTCAACCCATCCTTCCCGTCCACCATTAGCAAAAATATATCACCCTCCTGAACCGCAACCTCCAGTTGCTTTTGGGCGCATTGCAATATCCCCACACCGTCGTTCACCCAACCACCTACATCAACCATTACCGCCTCGCCCTCCCCCAGTTTCAGCGAGGCATACAGGCGGTCACGAGTGGTGTGCGGAACCGGGCTTACCAGGCTTTTTTTGTGGGTGAAGTGATTGAAGAGGGTAGACTTACCCACATTGGCTCTGCCTAATAGAACAATGGTCGGTTTTTTAACTGGGCTCATAAAGATTGCGGGCGGCGATGGCGCCGCCCGATATTGAACGCTGGTAATTATTAGTGAAAACGCAACTGCAGGAGCGGCATCTTTTGCTATTAGCCGACATCCTCACTTTCAGGCTTGTTCTTCTTGCTCTTTTTTGCCTTGGGCTTGGGCTTTTCTTTCTTTTCGCTCTTGGATGTTTTCTCTACTGGTGCTTTTTCCTCCTCCACAGGTGCCAACTGCTCATCAGGTGAGACTGTTACCATCTCTTCTTCGGCAGCCTCTTTGATTATGGGCAATGTTTCCTTGATTGGCACTACATCTTCCAGAGGGATTACCTCTATGGCATCGTCCTTTTCCTTATTTTCGGTCTCAGCCGCTACTTCAGCCGCTACTTCAGCCGCTACCTCAGCCGTTGCCTCTGTCGTTGCTTTTTCCTCCTCCACAGGTGCCAACTGCTCATCAGGTGAGACTGTGACCATCTCTTCTTCGGCAGCCTCTTTTACTATGGGCAATGTTTCCTTGATTGGCACTACATCTTCCAGAGGGATTGTCTCTATGGCATCGCCCTTTTCCTTCTTCTCGCGCTCAAACTCGCGAATGGAAAGGCTGACCTTTCGCTCTTCCGGAGAGATGGAGATAACCTTCAAGTTGATGCGCTGACCGACTTTCAAAATCTCGGAGACATTTTCAATGTGCCGTTCGTCTATTTCGGAGACATGCAGTAGACCCTCAATTCCGAAAGGAATGTGGATGATGGCGCCGTAGTTGGCTATCTTGATAATCTCCCCCTCCACATTCTGTCCTACCTTGAGAACTTCTTGCATCTTAACCCAGGGGTCTTCGGTCAATTGTTTCATTCCCAGAGAGACACGACGATTAATTTTGTCAATTCCTAAGACTACCACTTCCACTTCCTGTCCCTTGGTAAATACCTCTGCGGGATTCTGAATCCGACTGGTCCAGGAGATGTCCGAGATGTGCACTAAACCGTCTATGCCCTCCTCCACCTGAACAAAGATACCGAAATCGGTGATGTTGCGAATATTGCCCTGAAATCGCTTGCCCACGGGATACCGTTCCTCCAGCGAATCCCAGGGATTGGGCTCCAACTGGCGAAGACCTAGGGATATGCGTTCATTCTCCTTATCTATGTTTAGAAGCATCGCTTCCACGGTGTCGCCTATCTCCAGAAACTCCGAAGGATGTTTGATGCGTTTAGTCCAGGACATTTCCGAGATGTGAATTAAGCCCTCAATGCCCCTCTCCAATTCCATAAACGCGCCGTAATCGGTAACACTCACTATCTTTCCCCGGACAATATCGCCCACATTGAATTTTTTGTCAATTTCCTGCCAGGGATGAGGAGAAAGCTGTTTTAAACCTAGGGAAACCCTCTCCCGTTCCCGGTCAAAGCTGAGCACTTTTACCTTTATACGGTCGCCGATGTGAACTACCTCCGAGGGATGAGATATTCTCCCCCAGGTCAAGTCGGTGAGATGAAGCAGGCCGTCTAAACCGCCAATATCTACAAATGCACCGAAATCGGTGATGTTCTTTACCTCTCCCTCCACTATCTGCCCCTCTTGTAAGCCGCCCACCAGCTGTTTCTTCAGCTCTTCGCGAGCCTCCGCCAGAATCACTTTACGGGAAAGGACGATGTTACGGCGACGCTTATTCAGCTTGACTATCTTAAATTCTATTGCCTGGCCCACCATCGATTCCAGGTCCTTTATCGGTCTTAAAGCTACCTGGCTGGCGGGCAGAAATGCGCGTACTCCAATATCAACAGAGAGTCCGCCCTTTACCACTTCCAGAATTTTGCCGGTTAGCTTTTGGTCGCTCTCGTAATACTCTTTAATTTTGTCCCATTTGGTATAAAAATCCGCCTTCTCTTTGGAGAGCACTACTACTCCATCCTGGTCCTCTTTCTTGTCTAAATAGACTTCTATCTCCTGACCAACCTTCAAAGCGGATGGGTCGGGGAACTCGCGAATGTTAATGCTTCCCTCGGACTTATACCCGACATCTACCAGGACCTCGTCATTATTTATGGATACGATTACCCCTTTAACAATCTCCCCTTCTTCCAGGTCTTTCAGGGAAGCTTCGTAAGCCTCCATCATAGATTGAAAGTCCTTTTCTCCACCTTCCTGGGGAGTTAAGGTCGTCTTAATCGAGGGTTTCTTTCCTTTCTTGGGTTTGCTCTCTTTCGCCGATTTCTGCTCTTCAGGAGAACTGCTAGATATATTATTACTAGAGTTCTCGGCGCTCACCTCCTCATTAGAATTTTCCATCTCCATCTGGTTTTCATCTGTTAAGAACATTTAGTCTCTAATAGCCTCCCTTTATTAGATTTATTTTCAGGCGATGCCCGAAAATATAAAGTAAGAAATAATATCACAAGCATTACTTAAGTGCAAGTGAAAAATACCATCGTCAACAAATCACTTACCCTAATTGCTTAGGTGAATATAAACCTGTTCCGCATCCCTGAAGCGCTATCATCAATATATTCTTTCACTTCTCGCCCATCTCCGCTAGTTTATTCAGCCTTTCCACTACCTCTTGTATAACCCAGCTGGGTGTAGAAGCACCGGCTGTAACCCCCACTATCTTACAGTCCTTAAACCAATCTTCATTCAATTCCCCGGCAGTCTCTATGTGGTGGGTGACGCTCCCTGCTTTCTTGCATATCTCCGCCAGATGGGTGGTATTGGCACTGTTCCGCCCACCCACCACTATCATTACATCCGCCTTCCTGGCCATCTCCAACGCCTCCTTCTGACGTTTGAAGGTGGCATCGCAGAGAGTGTTGAATACCCTCAACTCATTAGCTTTGGGGACCAGCAAGGAGATAATCCGCTGGCACAACTCCAACTGCTGGGTCGTCTGCAAGACCACGCCAATCTTCTGGGCATTGGGCAATTCTTTTACCTGGCTCTCATTCTCTATCACTTCAGCGTGATAACCAGTATAGCCGGTTACCGACCTTATCTCCGGATGTTGCGGATTACCGATGACAATAACCTGGTATCCCTCTCGGTGCAGAAGCTCGGCGTATTCTTGAGACTTTTTCACCAGCGGGCAAGTGGCGTTGACCACATTCAATCCTCTACTGTGGGCTTCATCCACCACATCCGGAGCCAGACCGTGAGAGCGAATTATGACCGTTCCCCCGGCGGGAATCTTCTCCAGGGAGTCGGTAACATTCACTCCGTCCCTCTCTAATCTCTCTACTTCTTGCGGATTGTGGATGATAGGACCCAGTGAGAAGACCGGCGGTGGTGAATGCTTGGCCGCTTTCATTGCCTCCTGGGTAGCCCTTCGCACCCCAAAGCAAAAACCGGCGTATTTGGGCAGAAGTATCTTCATATTTTCATCAAGGCGGCGATCCCAGCCATCATCCGGTCGGAGATGGCTTGATAGGTTTCTTTGCTCGGATTAGCACTATACAGGTCATCCAACTTCAACGGTTTGCCGAAAGTAACTCGTATAGTAGGATTTTGAATGCTTTTGGCGCCCCGTGGAAATATTTTTGTCGCCCCTTCTAATAGGCAGGGAACCACCGGCGCTTTGGATTTACGCGCAATCATACCCGCGCCAATCTGTCCCGGTCTCAGCCTTCCTGGAACTCCCCGGGTTCCCTCCGGGAAGACCAGCACACATTTATTGCGTTTGAGGAGAGTCAACGCATAGCGCATCGCCCACAGGTCGCCGGTCCCCCGGCGCACCGGGAAAGCCCCGTAGGCAACAATCAGGGTGCGGAAGAGGGGGTGATAAAAGAGTTCCTCCTTAGCCAGATAATGCACCACCCGGGGTTGGGCGTTGGCGATGAGCGGGGGGTCAAAAAAACTTATGTGATTGCAGGCTAGAATTATCGGCCCGGAGAGGGGGATATTTCTCCAACCCCGAGATATGGCGTTAAGAAAGAGCCAGGTGAACGGAAGGAAGAACAGATGGGATATGTTGAAAAGCATTAGCCGCAAAAGGTGATGCCATTTCAACGCCTTTTCACCACCTCAAAAATTTTCTCCACTACCTGGTCAATATTTAAATAAGTGGAATCAATTATGTAAGCATCTTCCGGGACAACTAACGGTGCCAGGTCGCGGGTAGAATCGCGTCCGTCGCGCTGGGTAATGGCCTTCATCGCTTTGGTTAGATTCTCCTCAGTCAACGCCAGTCTATCTTGTATTAATTTGCGTCTTGCCCGCTCCTCAATATCTGCGTCCAGGTAAAACTTATACTTTGCATCGGGGAAGACGAAGCTACCTATATCTCGCCCTTCCATCACCAGGTCGTATTTTCTACCGAGCTCTCTTTGTAAGTTGACCAGATATTGGCGCACCTGGGTATGCACGGCTATCTGCGAAGAGGCTCTGGTAACCGGTGCAGAGCGCAATTGCTCACTCACCTCTTCCCCATTCAGAAAGAGCTCATAACCCGCTGGCAGAGGAATATAGACCAGTTTTATGCGGGAAACCAGGGCAGCTGCCTGCCGGGTATCTTTAGGGTTAATGCCCTCTCTAATCCCTGCCAAAGCTACCGCCCGATACATAGCTCCGGAGTCCAGGTGATAAATACCCAACTTCTGAGCTACGGATTTGGCTACTGTGGTCTTTCCTGCACCTGCCGGTCCGTCAATTGCTATTATCAGCCTGGTCATCGCTTAGCGCTAGTTGAACTTCCTCGGCACTGAGCTGGCGACATAAACCCTCAGCTAAGTCTCCCAACTTCAACTTTCCAATGGCAATTCTCTGCAGGTCCAATACTTTATAGCCCAGGTAAGCGAATAGGCGGCGCACTAACCGCTTGCGTCCCTCTTCAACGGAAAGCTCTGCTAAATAGCCGTTTTTTAGTCGCCTAGTGGAGAGTATCTTTGCCGAAGCTTTTTTTCCCTCATCAAGCTCAATCCCCTGTTCAATCTTATTAATATCTGCAATGCTGAATTCTCCATTGATTGTTACTCGGTAAATTTTTTTGACCTTCTTGCCCGGATGGAGCAATCTTTGAGCGAAGTCTCCGTCGTTAGTGAAAAGCAGTAACCCCCGGCTATCTTTATCCAATCGCCCCACCGGAAAGAACCGTAGTCGGGGATATAATTTGCTAATGGGCGAAATTAAGCCCATAACATTGGGACGACCGAAGGGTTCTTTGACCGTGGTGATATAGCCCGCTGGTTTGTTTAGCAGAAGGTAGACCTTTCGTTCATCTATGCATACCCTTCTACCGTCAACGCGAATATCGTCGCTCTGTGCGTCTATGCGTATTCCCGGATTATCTGCAATAACTCCGTTTACAGTAACTCTTCCAGAGAATATCAATTGGTCACATTTCCTGCGGGAAGCTATACCGGAGCGGGCGAGAAATAAGTTCAGTCTCAACATTGCTCAATCAACTCTCGGGAAGCTCAAAGTCCTCCAGTTTAGGAAGCTCGTTGATGTTGTCCAGTCCGAAGTAGTCCAAAAAACGGGAGGTGGTGCCATACATCAGGGGTCTGCCCAACACCTTTTTGCGACCGACAATGCGGATGAGTTTCTTCTCCAGAAGATTTCTGATAACACCGTCGGAAGCCACACCGCGAATCTCCTCAATCTGGGCTTTGATCGCCGGCTGACGATAGGCGATGATGGCTAAAGTCTCCAGCGCCGCTTTTGACAAAGTGGTAGTGCGAGTATTATCCCGCAATTTGCGAATGTATTCGGCGAACTGAGGAAGGGTGACCAGTTGATACCCGCTGGCAATGCGCCGAATAGTAAAACTACGCCTTTCCGCGGTATATTCTTCTTTGAGCGCCTCAATCGCCTGGCGAATCTCCTTATTCTCCACACCTTGAATTGCCTGGGAAAAATCGTCCAGGGTAAGAGGTCCCTCCAGAGCGAAAAGGAGCGCCTCAATTATTCGCTTGATATCTCTTTCGTCGGTCATGTCAATTTAATCCATATCGGAGAGAATGTCTCCTGCTGTTTGGCTCGGACGCTTCCTCGCTTGACTAACTCCAGAATGGCGAGCAAAGTGACAATTAGCTCCATTTTGAATAATCCCTTAATCTCCAAAAAAAACTCCACAATTTGCGTAAGCTGCATCTCCCCCTGGGTTTTGCTGAGCACCTGCTCTATCTCATTTGCTCGCTCTCCGACATTAATTGATTCCCGTTCTATTTCCGTAGGCTGTAGATGGCGATAACGTTGTAATACATCCTGGAATGCGATGAGCAAGTCGTAGGTGTCCATAGTAACTTCCAGGCGGTCGACTGGTGCTCCTTCGCAGATGTTACTTATTATTCGGTTGAATTCATCGGAGCGGGCATCCGCCAGCTCGTGGAGCTTTTCAGATGCTTCTTTGAAACGCTGATATTCCAAAAGCTGACCGACCAGGATAGTGCGGGGGTCATATTCTTCCCCCTCGTCGGTCTTCTGGCGGGGCAGCAGAAGCTCTGACTTTATCTTCAACAGGTCGGAAGCCATTACAAAATAATCCGCAGCCAATTCAACATCCAGCTCTTCCATAGTAGTTATATAGTCCATATATTGTTGAGTTATCTCCGCCACCGGAATATCATAAATGTCAATCTCATCCTTGCGGATGAGAAAGAGCAAGAGGTCCAGCGGTCCCTCAAACAGGTCCAGTCTTACGGTGTATTTCATAACTTCATCGCCCGAAATACTCGGCTGAGGGTGGCAGAAGCAGATTTCTGTGCTGCTGCGTCGCCTGCCGACAATACTTTTTTAATATATTCCGGCTTGGCTTCCAGCTCTTTCCTCTTGGCTTGAATCGGTGAAAGCTCGGCAATAATAGCCTTAGCCAGCTCCTGTTTGCATTCTCGGCAACCCAGTTTGCCCGGCTTACAGTCCCGGGCAATTTCCTCAGTTCTTAAAGAATTATATATGCCATGGTAGACAAAAACATTACACTCTTCCGGATGGCCGGGGTCATCTCGCCGCGGTCGCTGGGGGTCGGTAATCATCGTCGCTACCAATTTACTTATCTGTTCCGGGGAATCTTTCAAATAAATAGCGTTGCCGTAAGATTTGCTCATCTTGCGCCGGTCGGTGCCCAGAAGCCGTTTTACCGGAGTGAGCAAAGCCTGTGGTTCTACTAATACCTGTCCGTAGAGACTGTTAAATCTGCGCACTATCTCCCGGGGTACCTCCAGGTGGGGCAGTTGGTCTTCGCCGATGGGAACATAGTCGGCGTCGTGAATGACGATGTCGGTAGCCATCAGCACGGGATATCCTAACATTCCGTAGCCCACAGCATCGCCCAATCCCAATTGCTGGACCTGTTCTTTGTAGGTGGGGCATCGCTCCAGCCAGCCAATTGGAGTTATCATAGAGAGCAAGAGATGCAATTGATAGTGTTCGGGTATGTGCGATTGAACGAACAGCGTAGAACGGTCAGGGTTAATACCCACCGAAAGAAGGTCAATAACTACATCCCGGATATATTCCTGTAGACAGCCAGTATCGCTACGGGCGGTCAGATAGTGCAGGTCGGCGATGAAGTAGGAGCAATCGTAATCGTCCTGTAGTTTTACCCAATTGCGCAGGATGCCCTCCAGATGACCCAAATGCAAAGGACCTGTGGGTCTGGTGCCGGAAAGAACTTTTTTCTTGGGCATAGTTTCCTTCGCTTGCGTCTTGCACAAAAATTAGAGGTTAATTGACCTGCTACAATTATTCTAGTTCAACGCTCTCCAGCATAGCCTGGTAGTCTTTGAGCGATGCTTCGTAATCCCGCTCTTTGCAATCTATACCACAGAAAAAATAATATTTGTCAGTTGAAAATATTACCACTATTCCGTGCATATCTAAATTATCATTAGTATAAGCATATTCCAGCCATATTGCCTGTCTTCCCGCCACAGTATAATCAATTATCTGCACTCGTTGATAGTTGTTCTTGGTGTTCTTGTAATTATTCTTCTCGGTCTTCTCTATTAACTTCTTCATGTCGTAGTAACCAGGTGTCTCTGTCCCAGATATTTCGTAAAAAGTTATCGCCAGGTTGGCTTTGGTGAAACGGTTACTGCCCCCAAATACCATCGGTGAGGGCATATCAGTGTATATATCCCAATCGGTGCTGGGGACAGTGACGGCGAACCCCAGCTTTTTGTTGATGTAAGTTAGCTCGTTCACTCCTTGACCGAATACTTCAAGGGAGGTTAAAAGAAGAATTAATGCGACTAAAATGATTGAACGCATATCCAGCTTGCCTCCTTTACTTGTGTAAGAAACATAAAGAGATATTCAGTGCCAATTTCACATAACCACATTAGAAACCCCCACCACCTAAAAACAGATTGACGAAAGCGAACAACAAGCCTATTTGATGCCCGCTGAAGAGATAGCTTCCCCAGCTTACTGGAGGTAGAATTATATACCCAAAGATACTAAAACCGGAGAAAGAGCCGATGATAATCAGTCCAATAAGAATCATTGGCCCATATCGTTCCAGCCAGACTAATTTTTGAGCCGTCTTGGGCTTCAATAATCCGAATAAAATATGTGAACCATCAAGTGGCGGAATGGGAATTAGGTTGAAGATTGCCAGGATAAGGTTGAAGAACATCGTATAGACGCTTATCATAAAAAGTATGCGCACCAAGAGACTGGGCATAATCCAATCTGTGGAGAAAGCTTGCGCATACCACTGGGCAACCGGAAAGGCAACCCGTATTATCAACCCAAAGACCAACGCACAGATGATATTAGCCAGGGCACCGGCAGAGCTTACTATTATTATCCCCTTTCTAGGCTCCTTGAAGCGCAGAGGATTTATCGGCACCGGCTTTGCCCAGCCAAAGTGAGCGATGAATAAGAGAAGTGTCCCGATAGGGTCCAGATGTGCTAACGGATTTAGGGTAAGCCTTCCCGCCAAGCGCGCCGTGGGGTCGCCCATCTTGTCTGCAGCCCAGCCGTGAGCAAACTCATGAATGGTAAGCCCAAAGAGTATGCCCGGAGCCGAAACTAAGAGCTGCTTCAGCACTAAAGCAAAATTTAGGTTTTCCAGCAATTACGCTCCTTCTAATGACCATATTTAGGCTTATTAATATAACTTAATTCATTCAAAAAGCCAAGTAAAACTAAGTGTATTTTCTTATATTCAGGCTCCGGGATGGTGTTTCTCTATAACTTCCTTCAGACGCTTGTCCTTTACTCTGGTATAAATTTGCGTAGTTGATGGTCGGACATGCCCCAGAAGTGTCTGCACGGTTTTAATATCCGCTCCGCCCTCTAATAGATGAGTGGCAAAGGAATGACGAATGACATGGGGGCTTATGCCCACATCTATCTTCTGGGCGTACCGTTTCACCATCTGCCAGAAAGCTATCCGGGTAATTGCCCCACCTTTTTTGCTCAAGAATAATGGCGAGCCGGGAGAGAGTGTAGCTTTGGGACGAAGACGCAGGTAATCAGCCAGCTTTTTGAGTGCCAATTCCCCTAAAGGCAGCACCCTTTCCCGACCTCTTTTACCCTTCACTCGCAGAAAACCTATGTGCAGGTCCAATTGCCCAACGGTCATTGTGCACAGCTCGGTGGCTCTCAATCCGGCGCTGTAACAGAGCTCCAAAGCGGCGCCATCGCGGTGTAATTCTACCTCCTTATACGGTCTAATCTCTTTTTTCTGCCGCAGCTCTTCCAGCAGATTGTAAGGGGCTTGCAGTAGAGCTTCAACAACCATCAGCTCTCGTGCTTTGGGTAGGTGCCTGGGCAGACGAATGCTCTCAATATAGTCGCAAGGATTTTTTTGAATATCGCCCTCCCGCACCAGAAAGCGAAAGAAGACGCGAATTGCCGAGAGTCTTCGTGCCAGGGTTTTGGCACTGTCACCGGTGCTACTTCGCATCAATAGAAAATTGTTAATATGCTCTCTGGTTAGCTCACCAGGAGCACTCCTTCCCGCCTGGGAACAATATTCTAAGAAATACTCTAAATCCTGCCGATAGGCGGATAAAGTCAAGGGAGATAGACCCCGTTCGCCGCCCAGATAAATGAAGAGATCTGCCTGAGCTTTTTCCAGAGGATTTTTGAATAGAGCCACAGATTAGCTCAACACCTCCAAAATAAGGGGAAGCTGAGTTGGGGGCTGTTCCTCTATCGTTATTGCCCGGGAGATTTCGGCAATAAACTCGCTCTCCTCGCCAAGATTAAAATGTATCTCCGCCAACTCCTCCTCGGCTCGCACCTCTTCCCCCACCTTGACATTAAAGACCATACCTACGGAATGGTCAATCTCCTGCTCGGCACGCTCCCGCCCAGCTCCCATTCTTCGCGCCAACTCCCCTATCTTGAAAGCGTCTATCCCGGTGATGAAACCGGAGGTTGGCGCCTTATATTTGGCTATGTTTTTTGGTCGGGGGAATTTTTGCGGATTATGAACATAGCTCACATCGCCGTGTTGGGAGGAAACCATAGCAACCAGTTTGTTGTATCCCTCTCCCCTACCCCAAACCTCCAGGAGTCTGGTGCGCGCTGGTTTTTCATCTTTTTCCAAGCCGGCAACTATCAACATCTGAGCTCCTAAGGCTAGAGTTACATCTACTACATCGCAGCAATCCTGAGGTAGTTCTTTAAGTAGTTCTATCGCCTCTATCAGCTCTAACGAGTTGCCCACGGCTCTACCCAGTGGCTGGTTCATATTGGTTAGCACCGCCCGGCAAGTTCTTCCGGCGCTTTTGGCAATCTCCACCATAGTTTTGCCCAGCTCCCTGGCTTTCTCCACTTCCGGGAAAAAGGCGCCCTTGCCGAATTTTACATCCAGCACCAGTCCATCATTTTCTATAGCCAGCTTCTTTCCCATAATTGAGCTGATGACCAGTGGAAGCGACGGAACCGTGCCGGTGGCGTTGCGCATTCGGTACAGAATATCGTCAGCTGGAGCAATATCTTTACCCTGAGCACAAAGTAGCCATCCTGCTTGCGTCAGCAATCGCTCCATCTCAAGTGGAGTGAACTGAGTGCGCACCCCGGGTATAGATTCCAGCTTGTCTATAGTCCCCCCGGTATGCCCCAATCCTCGCCCGGCGGTCAAGGGCACCATCACCCCGCAAGCGGAGACCAGGGGTGCGACCAAGAAAGTAATCTTATCCCCCACTCCGCCGGTGCTGTGCTTGTCAACCTTGGGTTGCTTGATGTGAGGAAAGGAGATTATTTTGCCGGAGTTAGCGATAGCCCGAGTCATCGCTCTGGTTTCCCGGAAACTCATTCCTTTTAAGAATATCGCCATTAGCAGGGCGCTTACTTGATAATCGGGAATCTCTCCGGAAGCGATAGATGGAATGAAGCGGGTATAGAATTCCTCAGCCAGCTCACCACCGTCTCGCTTGATAACGATACCCTCCAGAAATGTCTTGGGGTTTTCCGCCATAAACATTAATTACGAAAATACCAGGAGAAGCCCAAACGATAGAGCCGGGGATAACCGGGGATTATTCCGTATTCACTTTTGACTTCAGAATTGAGCAAGTTCTCCACCAGCATAAAGACCTCCAGGCTCAACACCCGCATCGAGAAACGCACGTCCCAGAGATGGAGGCTCTGATTATCCTCAATACTGCTCTTGACGCTCACAGGTGAAAAAGCTATGCCCGAGGAATAGTAATGATGCTCCAACCCGGCATACAGACTGAATCTCTGCTTATTAAAAGATGGATTATAAACAAACTGGGTATCTATCTGTAGTTTTGGTTGGTGATTTGTAGTCTGATTATAGATGGAGGTTGAATTTAGTAGCAGAAAATTGCCGGGCAGGCGAAACTGAATGCCTAACAATACACCAGTTCTTTTCACCATTTCAGTGTGGTCGTAAAAGGCGCTCATTGAAATCTGTCCCCGATTGAGAAAATATAGCTTTCCGCCGGCAAGAAGATTGTAGCTTTTACTGTTGCCAGTCTCCGGAGAATGGTTAAAGTTTAGGTTGAAGTTGGTGAAAAGCACCAGGTTCTCCAACGGCGTCAATGCCAATCCCACAACCGGAGTGATAGTATAATTTTTGGCGGAGTTTAGCTCCATCCGCAATCCGCTGAGCGTTCTAATTGTAGAGCTTAAAGAAAGACTTAAGGAGGATATTGCTCCTCCCCTCCAGCCATCTAAACTGGACGACTCACCCTCCAGCGAATTATACCAACCCCAGGCGGAACCAGGTTTATATTGTCCCTCCAGGCGAAAAAAGTGGTTCTGAGCAATATCAGCATCTTCCTTCTGGCGATGATAACAATACGCTCCCCCCAAATTCCACTCTCCATATTTAATCTGCGGGGCTATCCAGATTCGGGTGAGACCGGACTCGGTCTTGACCGGGGAGATTTCCCCGGTTAGCTGGCTCTTGCCCGACCAGCTAAAGCCGGCCAGGGAATGGAAATTTTGCGAATAAAGATTACTGGTCAGAGTCAGGTTCCCGCCGGAGTAGTCAACAATATTGCTGCTCAAGCCAGTATATAATTGGCGGTCACCGCTCAAGGTGAAATCGTAGTGTGAAAGGCTCTGGCTGTAAGCGAATTTATATCTTTCCAGGTCAAAACTGCCGTCGGCTATCATCACAAAAGCGTTAGCCTGCTCGGTTCTTTGGTGTAGAGTTACTATGTTGATTATCGTGGAACAGTTGCCGTAGAATCCGGCTAGAGGTCCGGGGTAGACCTCCACATAGTCAACATTTTCCAGCGGAATGAAGTTTAAGTCAGGCATATCGCCATTAGGCAAATCCAGCGGTATGCCGTCGGTCATAATTAAGGGCTTTAGCCCCAGATAATCCTCAGAGGTCCCCGAAGAACCCGGCGGCTGCTCCATGCGCATTCCCGGCAGTTGACTCAGGAATTCCCCCAGGTTGACATAGCCGGAACAGCGAATCCAGTTCCCGGATATGCGATAACAGAGTCCGGGCATCGCTCTTTCCCAGGCTCCAGATGGATTCATACCGGGCAGGGTGGGAGTCCATTCTCCTACAAAATCCCGCTCCAGCTGGGGGGTAAGCTGTGGAGATATATAGTCTTCAGCGAAGAGAGGATTGATGCAAGCGCCAAAGATTACTAACGATGATAAAATCTTTTTGAGCATAGAATATAGGTGTCCTATTTTTAACCAATATAGCACGGGTGAAAAAGCCTGTCAAAAAGAAAAAACCCAGCGTTTTACCGCTGGGCTATCTTAAATTGCGGATATTAAAACTCAAAGCCGGCGGATATAAAGACCTGCCGTCCCGGCTGGGGGTAATCGTAGACTTGCTGATATTGCCGGTTGGTCAAATTGTCTACCCGCAGTTCGATAACAAAGGGCTTGGGCTCCAGACGCAATTTTGCCGAGAGCAAAGTAACCGGTGGAAGCAGGGTAGTCCGGCGGTCAAAGCCTTGATAGTAGGTGGCATTCCTCGCCGAAGTGTAATCCAACTTTAGACTGCTTGCAAATTTAAGCTCCGAGTGTAAATACTTTGACCATTCCAGTTCGCCCCGTAATAGATGACGCGGATGATAGTCCAACCATTGACCATCCTTGGGGAATAGTGAGTTGGGTGTAATCGGACCGTTATTCACCATACCGTTATAAGAGTAACTTGCGGATAGGGTTAATCCATTCCCCACCATCCACGAGCCGGTCAGTTCACCGCCAATGGACCGAGCTGACGCAATGTTCTCCGGTGGCCACCCGCTAATCAAATCTTGATACCTTTGATAGTAACCGGATATACCCAAGGTTACCCTGCTCAGCAAGCCCAGCTCCACCCCACCCTCTAATGACCAGGAATACTCCGGCTTCAGGTTGGCATTCCCCCCTCCCCCGTAATACGGGTCGGAGGGCCAATAGAGCTCCACCATTGTCGGAGGGCGAAACCCACGGGCGTAAGCCCCGCGCAGGGACAACCAACGATTGAGCTTATAGCGCAGACCGAAACGGGGGCTTACTACGGCTCCCCACTGCTTATTCTGGTCGTAACGCAATCCACCGACTAATTCCAGCGAACTATAAGTGAAAAGGTCCTGCCAGAGAATCGCATAGTTTCTTGCCATTCTATCTCCCAGGTCGGTGCTGAGCAGTTGGTCATCAGTCAATTCACCACTTATCAGCATCTGCTGTCTTCCCGGCAAGGAGAGATGCAGCTCGGCTGTTCCTCCCCGGGTGGTCAATTGTTGGTCGCTTTCCGTCGTCCACATCTCGCTCTGACTATGGTAAAAGCGTTCGCTAGCCCGCTGATAGATAGTGAGCTTGGTCTCCAGCCAACTCCGCAGAGGAATGTCCGCCCCACCGTAGACCATATTTTGCCAATCCTTCTGACGGGCGGTGAGGTCCTCCATAGACAACGGTCCGATTACGCCTAACTCACTATTCCCCTTAGTTGCTGATATATACATATTGCCGTTATTTGGGAGGTTAATGTTCAGCTTTAAGGAGCCCCCCATCTTAGAGAAGTCGCTATTTTTGCGAAAACCGTCGTCGTTACATTGGCTCAAAGCGACGTTGACCGAGAGGGATTTCCCAAACCATTTGATATTGGCGTCGGAGGAATAGTGATTATTGGGACCCAAGGTATTAGAGAAGTAGCCGTGGGGCATACCATCGCCGTAGGTATCCACTGGGAGACTGACCAAATTAATCACCCCACCCAAGGCATTAGAACCATACAAGGCGCTAGCTGGTCCTCTCAGGACCTCCACCTGATTGAATCCGCCCAATACCAGAGTGTTGAAATCCACATCCCCGCCGTAAGCGGAATTTATGGGGATGCCGTCGTAGAGCAGAAGCACCTGATTGGCAGACGAACCCCGAAAGGAGAGGCTTCCCACTGTGCCCTCACCGCCGTAGCGGCGCAGGTCAATTCCAGCCTGCTCTCCGACCACATCTGCTAGGTCCTTTTCCCCACCTATCTCCTTGACCGGGATGATAGAGACCTCAAAAGGAGAGTCTTGGGGATGGCTGGGCAGGCGAGTGGCGGTAACCACTATTGGTTCCGCCTGATAGATTTTATCAGAGCTATCATTTTCATCGGCACCAGCTCTCCATGCCGAAAGAAGAATTACCAGCAAAAACGAATAGAGACCCTTTTTCATCGCTCCTCCTGACTATTTAGGGACCAAAACCAATTGACCATGCCACCATTCAACATCAACATCTGTGTTAAAAGCACGAGTGATATTCTGAGAGCTGAGCACCTCCGCTGTCTTCCCGTCCGCTTGTAACTGTCCATCGGAGAGGATGATAGTCCGCGGAAAGTGCCGGGATGCCAGCACCAGGTCGTGCAAGACCGCCACCAGTAAGTGCTTTTCGCCGGTCTCTCCCTTGACCAGCTGCAAAATTTCCTCCTGATAGCGCAAATCCAGGTCGGTAGTCGGTTCGTCTAATAACACTATCGGAGCCTCCTGAACCAGAGCGCGGGCAATCATCGCCCTCTTCAGCTCTCCGCCGGAGAGTTCGTCCAATCGGCGAGACTGGAATCCAGAAAGACCACATCTTTCTATCGTAGATTGCACTACTTTTTGGTCACTCGTGGAGTATCCCAAAAGACCACTGCGCGAGTATCTTCCCGAAAGGATTAGCTCCTCCACGGTAAAATCAGCATTCTGCGGAGCCCTTTGCGGGACTACTGCCACCAGTCGGGCAGCCAGACGGCGGTTAAATTTGTGGGGCTGATACACATAATCACCGCAGGATATGTGAATGTGACCGGCGCCGGGCTTCAAAAGACCACTGATTAGCCTTAATAATGTTGATTTTCCGGCGCCATTGGGACCGATAATGGCTACTTTTTCGCCTTCCTCCACGGTGAAAGAAATATCGCTCAAGACTGCCCGCTGGTCGTAGCTGAAGCTAACCTGGTTGATTTCAATCATCACCGTAGTCTCCGGAAATAGATGAATAGGAAATACGGCGCGCCAATAAAGGCGGTCAACACGCCCACCGGCACAATGGGTATAGCCAACCGTTCCAGCAGAAGACGGCTGACTGTGTCGGCGGAAAGTATGAGGAAAGCACCCAGCAATCCAGCTAAAGGCAGAAGCCGGCGCGACCGAGTGCCTACTAATTTGCGTGCCGCATGCGGGACTACAATGCCCACAAAGCCGACCAGCCCACTCACTGAGACCACCATAGCACATGCAAAGGAGACGATGGCAAATATCGCCAGACGCACTCTGCCGACATTAACTCCCAGATTAAGCGCCTCTTCTTCACCCAGGGAGAGTATATCCAGCTCCCGACCGAGAAAGAGCAAGATGAGGAAGCCTAATAGACTGACCGAGAGGATTGCCCACAGGTGCGGGAAGGAGATGCTGGGATTGGATATGTCCCCCAGCAACCAGAGCAGAACCTGATGCTGGTCGCGCAATGGTGCCAGAGCCAGTAGAAAGACTATGCCTGCAGAGAGAAATGAGCTTACAATTATCCCCCCAATAATCAATGCTCCGCTGGTGATATTTCCCCTTCTTCGGGCTAACGAATATACCCAGGTAACTGCACTCATTGCCCCCAAGAAAGCAAAGATGGAGATGACGGAGATTCCGCCAAAACCCTCACCCAATTGCAGAAAATTGGCTAAAGTGGCGCCGAAGCCGGCACCTGCGGATATACCCAGAATATAGGGGTCTGCCAGGGGGTTCTGGAGCATATTTTGCAGGGCTCCGCCGCTGTAGCTGAGGGTGAAACCGACCACCAGGGCAACGCCCAGACGCAGGGCACGGTAGAGCATTATCGCCGGCAAGAGTTCCGGATAACCACCTGCCGAAAAGCCCAGCTGGGAGAGAAGATAGTTCCAGCCCTCTACTAAAGTTCCCCCCGGACCGGCCAGTAGATAAAGAGCTGAAAGCGGCAAGAGTAAAGACAGAACTATAAAATAATATTGGGTTTTACCCTTCATTCTAAGCTCTTCATCTCCGGATAGACGGCGTAGAGAAGTTCCCAGCCTCCGTCTATAAGGCGGGGGCTAGCCCTTAAAATCAGGTCGGGGTTGAGGTCGGTGATGATGCGCTGGTTTTTGACCGCGGAAATTTGACTAAATCCGCTGCGAGCGGATACCATCTCGGCGCTAGCCAGATTGTGCAAAAGTATTATCACTTGCGGGTCGGAGGCAATGACCATCTCCGGGTCTATTCGGCAATACTCCCGAGGCAGGTCCTTGCCGATATTTTCGGCGCCAACTATTTCTATAAGCTCGCTCACAAACGAGCCTTTGGCTACAGTCATAATGGGGTCCGGCGATATTTCCACAAAAACTCGTCTGGCTCCATATTTTTCCGCTGCGGTCTTCCCGGCTTGCTCCAGCTCGGCGAAGCGCTCTCTCAATTCATCTTCCAAATCCTTCGCCGGCTCGCTTGCTCCCAGAAGCAAGCCCAAGCGTTCTATGTTGGCATAGAGACCGCCAATGCTGTGCGCGAAGAAACTTGCCGAAGGGATATCCCAGGAACTCAGACGGTCGCCGAAGCTCTCCTGCTCCATTCCGGTCAGCACCACCAGGTCTGGTTCCAGGGCGGCGATGCTCTCTAGATTAGGACTGCTGAAACTGCCCACCTGAGGCAAGAGGGATAGTTCTTGAGGGTAATCGCCTTCTCGAACTACTCCTACCAAGACATCTTGCTTTCCTATAGCGCAGATAATTTCCGCTGCTTCCGGAGACAGGCAGACCACACGCTCTGCCGGGCGGTTTAAGCTGACCTCTAACCCTCGGTCGTCGGTAATGTTGATTGGCGATGGCGGCTTCTTTTCAGCGCTTTCTCGGGGAGCGCAGGCGAAGGTCAATAAAAAGCAGGTTAGTAAAGCTGGAAACAGATGATTTCTATACAACAGAGTCTCCTGGTCTACAAAGAACTCCACCCGAGTGGGTGGAGTCCATTTTGCCGTGCAAAAAGGCAGATTCCTCACCCACGAAGGATTCTTCCTGCTCTAACCAGCGACCGGTCTCCTGACTCGGGGCTACCTACTCTCCTATCCTTCCCAGGGCAATTTCCCCAGTGGAATTACGAAGGATTTCGCTCCCCTTTACAGTGGCGGGGCCGTGACGGAATTGCACCGTTCTTCCCGGCGTCGTTGGCTTATGAATAATTTTCTAATATATAAGATGTATCTGGAGGATTGTCAATTAAAATTATGGGCTTGTTTTGTTAATTTTTTCCTCTGCAATTGTATATAGCTCAGCATATTTCTTAGCCGATTCATCCCAGGAGAAATCCTGGGCAAAACAGTTGTCCATTAACCTGGACCATATCTTTTTATTTTCAAAGGTGAATAGCGCTCTCTCTAATGCCGAATAAAGCGCATTATAATGGTATTCTGTGAAACTAAATCCCGTGGCGCTATTTTTCTGCAATTCCCCGGTCGGAGCATCATTAAAATCCTTCACCGTATCCGCTAATCCACCAGTCGCGCGCACCACTGGAACGGTGCCGTAAGCCATCGCTATCATCTGGGAAAGTCCGCAGGGTTCGTAGCGCGAGGGCATAAGGAAGGCGTCACAACCAGCATAGATGCGATGGGCTAAGGCGTTATTATAAGTGATGGCGACGGTGCACTTCTGGGGATATTTGGCGAAAAGCTTTCGGAAAATCCGCTCGTAACGTGCTTCACCGGTTCCCAATACCACCAATTGCACTTCCTGTTGCAGAAATTTCTCGGCAACCTTGGAGAAGATATCAAAACCCTTCTGCGGGGATAGTCGGGAAACAACCCCGACCAAAAAGCTTTGCTGGTTTTCGGGAAGTCCCAACTCTTTCTGCAAATAATTACGACAGATTTTTTTGCCGGATATATCCGACCGGCTGAAACGCGACGGAATAAACTCGTCAGTTTGCGGACTCCATTCGTTATAGTCAATCCCATTAATTACCCCAAAAAGTTTATCTTTAATCTGTCTCAAGTCTCTGTCCAACCCACCACCGAACTCCGGGGTTTGAATCTCCTGAGCATATTGGGGGGAGACGGTATTCACCACCGGGCAGAGAAATCCGCCTTTTATCATTGCCCAGCCTGAATCGTCTCCTAAATATTCTTTTTTCAAATATTTCTTGGGCAGGCTGATTTTTCCAAAAACCCTGGGAGACCAGTGACCCTGATAGCCCAAATTATGAATGGTAAAGATAGCGGATATATACTTATAGAAATCTTTACGGCGGTAATACTCTTGTAGATAGGGCCAAACTAAGCCGGTATGCCAATCATTGAGATGCAAAACCTCAGGCACAAAATTAAACTGCGGTAAGCCCTCCAGTATCGCCCGGTTGAATAGGGCGTATCGTTCAGCGTTATCGGCAAACTCTGCGCCACCTTTGGTGTATAATTCCTGACGGTCAAAAAAAGGAGGATAGTCAACGAGAAAGGTGGGAATTTCCGTCTCCGGTTGGTAAGTCTGGTAGATATTCACCGAAAGGTCTTTTCCAGCTAAGGGAATCTTAAGTCCTTCAGCAATTCTTTCAGCCGGGAATCCTTTCTCTTTAACCTGGCGATAATATGGCAGGGCGATGGCTACCTCGTGCCCGAGTTTTTTTAGGGCTTTTGGCAAGGAACCAACCACATCTGCCAACCCCCCGGTTTTGACAAAGGGCACTACCTCACTTGCCAGAAATAATATGCGCAAATAACTTCCTCCCGCGAAGCTGGTTATGCTTAATAGATGAAATTATTGACAATTCTACTAGTTTGCAGAATAGGCAGAGTAAAACTCTGCCCGGCAATAGATAATTATCCGTATCTCCATTACTTAATGGGGCGTTTTCACGCAGATAAACTCTATCAGTCGGTTCTTGACCGCTATGAATATTCATTGAATATATTGGCTACATCTTCTGGAGGGGTGGCATTGATGTAGAAGCCAGTCCCCCATTCAAAGCCAGCCACCTTGGTCAGCTTGGGGGTGAGCTCAATGTGCCAATGATAATGGTTCAGCTCCTCGTCCTGGCAGGGTGAGGTGTGCAGCATAAAGTTATAGGGTGGATAGGTCAATACTCCCTCCATCTTCCGAACCACCTCCCGTAAGACCCAGGAGAGGTCCTTCATCTCCTCCTGATTGGTCAGGCGAAAACTGGCGATATGCCTCTTGGGCAACATCCAGAGCTCAAAGGGGAATCTGCTGGCAAAGGGAGCCACCACCAAAAATTTTTCCGTTTCCAAAATAATACGTCGCTTGTCGTAGAGTTCTTGCTTGATGATGTCGCAAAAGATGCACCGCTCGCGCATTCTATAATGCGTATCACATCCAGAGATTTCTTCGGAGACTCTTTTGGGAATCACCGGTGTGGCGATGAGCTGGGAGTGGGGGTGTTCCAGGGTAGCTCCGGCATCGGCGCCGCAATTCTTGAATACCATTATATGCTTTAATCTTTTATCATTGCGCAGGTCTGTCATACGGTCATTGATTGCCCAGAGAATGGACTCCACTTCTGCAGGCTGCATAGTTCCCAAAGAGGCATTATGCCGGGGAGTCTCAATGATTACTTCGTGGGCTCCAATGCCATTCATTATGTCGTAGATGCCCATGCCCTCTTTATTCAACTCCCCTTCCACCCGTAAAGCGGGATATTTATTGGAGACCACCCGAACGCTCCAACCGGGGGTATTGGGGGGGGAGCCATCCCGGTAGGCAAGAACTTCTGGCGGAGTTTGGGCTTCATTGCCATAGCAGAAAGGACAGTCGTCCTTATGCTCCGGAATGGAACCACCGCCGTTAGGGGAGAGATGGGAATGGTTATAATCCGCCGGTCTTTGGGACCGCTCCGTGGCGATAATGACCCATCGCCCGATTACTGGGTCTCTTCGTAGCTGAGGCAATTTTAACTCCTTGGAGTTCGTCCGGACACGAAAAGCATAGCTAAAAAAACAAGAATAATAAATAGAAAAAGATACCTCAAAAAACCCCCAATGTCAAGAGGAGAGCTTCAAATACTTGGTTTTTTTAATAGAGATTGGTGGTAATATTTGCAAAATATCAACCGATATATTTTTCATTATACTAGAGAATTTTTCTAGAACCAGAATCATGAAAAATATCTACATTTTCCTCTTGCAATATTTTGAAAAATGTATATAATTGGATAGTAGAAAAGGCAATTGATTAACCGGATTTATAGCAATTTTGAACCCTGTCAATTGATAATCAAAAACTAGGTTCGGGGAGGAAAGTTTATGTATGACAAACAGGTCTACAGAATGCAATATGAATTCTTTAAAGCTTTAGCCAATCCCATGCGCTTAATGCTTTTGGACATCCTGCAGGAAGGAGAACAATCGGTCTCCAATCTTCTGGAGATAACCGGCTCTAAAAAAGCTAATCTTTCCCAACACCTATCCGCCTTGCGCGAAAGAGGCTTGATTGACGCTCGTCGTGAAGGACGCAATGTCCATTACAGCGTCTCCAAGCCCAAGATAACCCGGCTTTTTGACGAGGTGCATAAGATACTGGTGGAATCTTTGGAGGCAAAGAGCAATCTATTGAAACAGCTCACCAAAACCCCTAAAGAATAAATCCCGGTCCTGAACTGGGTATGGAGAGTAAAAACTCAGCAGGAGTTGGTAGAACCTTGCTTTTTTATTGAAACATCAAACAATAAAGAGAAATAATGTTTGTTGAGATACCGTGAGAAAAGATTATCCTGCCATGGATTCATTTGACCATTTAAATATCTTCTCCGCCAGACCATTCCGGTCTAACCTCCAGACCAATCCGGCGACTTTTTCCCGACCGTTTCTGGATAAACGGCGATATAAAGCTTTATTTCCCAAAACCTGCATCACTTTCTCCCCTAAACTTTGACTATCACCCGCCGCAAAACCCACTGCCGTCTTTCCATCTTCAACCAAATAAGGGATACCACCGACCAAAGTGGTGACCACCGGCAATCCCATAGCCATCGCTTCTAAAATGGCGTTGGGATAATTGTCCACCAGAGAGGCGTTGACCAGCAAATCCGCTTTCTGCATATATCCCACCACCTCTTCAGCAGAGACCTGCCCGCCAAACTCCACCACCCTGCTCAAACCCATACCCTCTACTAGCTTGGTGAGCCTTTTGCGCTCCGAACCATCTCCCAAAATAGTAAGCTTAACATCTCTATGTTGCTTTAGAATTTGCGGAATAGCTTTGATAATAGTATCTATCCCGTAGACCGGGTCGTCCAAGCTGCGAGCGGATAATAACCTGCTACCTTGGGGGGCATCTCTTTTCGCTCCCCGGAACATGCTCAGGTCAATAATATCGGCAAGAATCTCGGCGGTAATACTATGTTTATCAAAGCATTTGGCTAAGAATGCCGAGGGGACGATTATCTTTTCACTCCATCTGAAGAAAGGCAGTGCCAATCTGCCATATCTTTCCAGAAACTCCGGTATCCTTCCTCCCTTAACCAGATAATAAACGGGTTTGTTGAAGAGCATGGCAAGGAGAACTGGTGGAATAGTGAAAGCAAAAAATCCCCTATTGTAGTGCGGAAATATTACCACCGCCCGGGAACAGGGAATACACCTCAAACAATCCGCATACAGCAAAATAGGGCGCACCAGCTGATTGATTTTTCTATACCGCGTCGGAAGGTGATTGGTCTTGCAGACCGCCACCCGCAAGCCCTCTCTCTCCAGGATAAGCCTGGTGAATAACGCCTGATTGGACATCCCCGCCTGCGGAGGTGGAAAGGGGGCTACCAGAGCAATGCTTCTCGGTAACCCCCGTCTATGCTTTCTATCGCTACCAGTTCCCATCAATTTACCGGGTCATCATTCCACTATCTTGTAAGCGGTTCCGTTCATCACCAGCACCAGATTATTGCCTAAACTCAGATACTTGCCAATCCCCGGATAATCTGTGAGCAGTTGCAGATACTCGTTACTGACAAATTTTATCTCGGTTACCGGCATATCCTCGGCATATTGGTTATCGGTCCAGGTGCCGTCTATCAGATAGAAAGTCTTGTCCTCCACCACCTTGACCACCTCGCTGGCGTATTCCTCTGTTCCCTCCTGCATCGCTCTTAAATCCTGGCTGATGGAGATTCCCCCGCTGCCACTAGAAGGCGCAGAAGACAGGGTCTCCGCTGACTTGAACATCGGTTGAGGGGAGTCCATATGATAACCTTCTAATTTTTGCTGGGAGGTTTCATCCATCCCGTAGACCAGTTTGTTGACATCAGCTGTCTTGGTTACCTCGCCAATATAGAACGAGGTATAGGGAGTTACAATGCCGTATTGCAGGGCTAGCTCCTTAATCTCGTCCACCAGCTCCTTGTTTTCACCGTTGATGCGAATCTCCTCTAAAAGATAACCAACATATCTTCTAGCCCAGATAACCGGCACAAAGGAGTTCTTGTCGCTGGCGAAATTCAAAGGATACTCCAAAACCTCCGGCTCACCATTCACATCGCCGCTTACGGTCAAAGTGGTATAACCAGTTCCCTTATAGCGACCGGTGACGATCAGTTGGTTGCCACTGAACAGGTCGGGAACATCTATGGGCTGAACATCGTAGACCGAGATGTTCCCAAAATCCAACTTCAAATCCGCCAGCACCGGCAGGGAAACCTTGGAATAGAAGTTGGAGACAGCGACCTCAATATTCTCGTCGGGGATGACATACTGGCTAATGCCGGAGAGCTCTCGTGAGAGATGGTCCAGTAGGACTGCGTTGACATCGTAGCCCACGCCGAATATATATAGCCGTGCCTGCGCCGCATTTGCGGTCTTGACCTGGCCAACTATCTTCACATTGTCGGTAACTCCTACGGTCGGCGCCCCGTCGGTGAGGAAGATCACCATCTGCGGATGGGTGGAGTTGGGATTGAGCTGGGCAAACGCTTTGAGCAGGGCGTCGTTGATGTTGGTCCCCCCGCGGGCGGGTATGTCTTTCAGAAATTTTATGGCTTCGTCAATGTTAGTTGCACTCGCCGGAACCAACCCCTCCTGCCAGAGCTTAACATCGCTTCCGAAGGCGATGACATCAAAGTTATCCTGGGGGTGGAGATTCTCCAGGCAGTAAATTAGGGCTTGCTGGGTCTGCTCTATCTTATCTCCGCTCATAGAACCGGAACGGTCGTAGACAAAGACTATATCCTTGGGTATGGCCTCAGAGACATTCTCCTGGTAATACTGCGGAGTCATCATCAACAGGAAAGAGCCGTCCTCCCCACTCTCTTTGTCGGTCAGCAGGCTCACCCCTACTCCCTGATTGTCCAGTTGATAGAATAGGACCAGGTCTTTGTCCGGTTTGGAGTTCTTCTCCTGATAATGCACTTTTACATGGTAATTATCCACCCGTTCCACCTCTACATCGTGCGAGGGGGAATATACATTGAGAATGGGCAGCTGGCTGGAAAGTGAGATATTCACTTCTACCCGTTCCAGCGGTTTCTTGGAGAAGCGTTCGGTGTCCAGTGGATAACGATAAAGGTAAAGACCGGCGTCCGGGGAGAGCACCTGAGAGTAAGCTAATTGCACTCGCTTTTCGCCGTTAGCGGGAATAGGATAAACCCGCGCCTGAAAGGCGTCCCTGCCTACATATTCCAGAATCGCCGGGTCGCGCAACTGCCGCACCAGGTCCTCGTATTTCTCCCGAGCTTGGTCGGCGTCCATTATCTCTCCGCTGATGCGTTCCCCGTCCACATACATGGCAAATTCATCCACCGCCGCTTCCTCCGGCAGCGGGAATATGTAGGTGCCCTCCAACTCTACATCGTAATCATTTAAAAATACCTGGTCAACCTCGGTACGCACCACACCGTCCTCAATGCTTACATTGACCTCGTGATATTTAATGGAGAGCTGGGGCAACTCAGCCGGTTGCCAGTGAGGAGGGGGAAAGGGGATGATAAAACCGTCGGCTAACGACAATTGAGGCAATAGACTCAGGAGAAAAGCAACTAAAATTAACGACCTTTTAAGCATAAATACCTTCCTTTCGGTAAAAGCTGGGAGCATTTGTTTTCTATATACATAGACAGGTCTAACATACCCCTGAGTTTATTCAAATTGAATAAATTTTTTAAGTAGGGGCGGAAAGGGAGATAGATGCGCTCAAAGTATTCCCGAACAGCGTTCAGATTTTCTCTCGTATAACCCAATCCGCTAGCCCTAATCGTTGACCGCGGCTTCCAAGTGATGAACGCCCTCTGCCAGGCGAGATAATCCATTTTCCGAAGGGTGAAGACTTCCCTGCCAATACTGGTGAGCATAAACTGCCTGCAGTGGTTAACTTCTACAAGTCCCATTAGCTTCAGGTCGGTTAGAGCTGCACTCACCGCCTGGGGCAATACCCTTCTACCCCGGAAAATAAGTTGGCGATGAACCTGGCCGGGAGTGGCAGCACCGGATTCGGCAAGTGCCAGACCGCAATCGGCGAGAAGTGGCGGATGAGTGGCGGAGAATCCGGATAAAGCCTCCTCAATGGCGATGAGTTCTTTAATCCCTTCCGCCAATTCGTCGCTCGTCTTAAATTGATATTTACCCTCCTTGTCAACATAGAGCTGACTACTCCCTTTCATAATTGGTAGTCGTCTTAGCCACCTTTCTACATCATCCGGCACCACCGCAAACTCGCCCTCCGCGGAGAGCAGGTCGGCTTGCCATTCCAAAGAATTGCCATTCCGGGAGAAAAACCGCGAGTTTTCTCGTTCTAGTGGCTCCACATCTCTGGTAAGGTAGCAGTTACTGTAATTGCTGGAAAGGGGGGCATAAAGCTCCTCCCACAGCAGATTGGTAACAAATCCATCAAGATTGTTACCGGAAAAATTCTTTTTATTTTCTTTAAGGGTAACCAAAAGTAAGCCGGAACAGCCCAGTTGACGGGCGAAATTGATTTTAGGCAGCAGTGCCATTGAGGAGAGCGGAGATTTTTGAAATTTCACTTCTAAAAGGTAAGCTCTTCCCCTTTTTATTAAAATTGAATCCAGCTGAGTCCATCTCCCCGATGCGCTGCGCAGATAGCTTTTGGAAAATATACCCTCGTAGCCAAAATATATCAGCAATAAGCGGCGAACTAATTCCTCAAAGGCTAACCCTCGTCGGGAAAAACTTTGTGGTAGAATTATTTTCGGTCGCATAGTCCTCATTATCAGTATTTAATAAATTTAAAATTTAACACCTGGCTTCCCCCAGGTGTTATAGAGACAGCCTCTATTATCTGGGGGGTAAAATGACCGCAATAAGCCACCGCTCGCCAATCGCCCGGGGGTATATCGGTAAAATTAAAATTTCCCTCCGTATCACAGTAGGCGCAAAGACCCAGCTCGGGTAGTTCCACCCGGCAATCACTGCTACTTGGCATACATTCCACTTTGCCCATCACTTTTCCCAAATCGTCGGCACCTTTCTCCAGGACAACATTTAGCTCCACCCGGCTCATCCAGACGGCCAAGTCCAACTCCCCAACAAAAGTGCTGTATCCCGCGTGCCAGGCTAAAATGCGCACCTTGCCCGGCGGCAGTAAAAGCTGGAATGAGCCGTCATTGTCTATGGATATTGCCGGACCCTGCCCGATTGCCACCAACATTGCCCCCACCAGCGGCTCCCCATCCCGGTCGGTGACCTTTCCCGCAACTGTGGTAAATTCCTCCAGAGGTATGGTAGCCGGCGCAGGAACTACCCCAGCCAATAGGATACACCAACCTACAACAATTAACCGAAATATGGTCATCGACACCAGTCTACAACAGTTTATTGACTTAAGCTAGCATATTTTTTCTGTCGGATATTATCCACCTTGATTTTAAGTTTAATATAGGTTAGAATAATTACCAGGGGGTAAAGATGAAGATTGCACGGGTCATCGGAACGGTGGTCTCCTCGGTTAAAGAGGCAAATCTGTCTGGATTGAAGCTATTAATTGTGGCTTTATGCGACCTATACGGACAAGAAGACCTTCGCCAGCAGTTAGTGGCGGTTGATGCAGTCGGTGCCGGACTGGACGAGGTAGTGCTTGTTGCCACCGGCTCCTCCGCTCGCCAAACTGAAAATACCAGGAACAAACCGGTGGATGCAGTGATAATGGGCATTGTGGATTCCCTGGAGGTGAACGGCAAGTTCACCTTCCTCAAAACCCCACAACCCTCAAAAGCAGGTGCGGAGAAGTAGGAATGGAACTGGGGAAAATAATTGGCACGGTAGTGGCTACCAGAAAAGACCGGTCGCTGGAAGGATTAAAACTACTCCTTCTGCAACCGTTGGATGAACACTTAAATCCACTGGGAGAGCCGCTGGTCTCCGTTGATACGGTGCGAGCCGGGCGAGGGAGCATTGTTTTATGGGTGCGCAGTCGCGAGGCTTCCATCGCTTTACCCCAGCCGCAGAGTCCGGTGGACGCCGCCGTGGTAGGAATTGTAGATTCGGTTAACTTAGCAAAACAGGTTGGAAGCTAAAGGTGAAGAGCAAATGAAACCAAGAGTCTTTATATGGCTAATAATAATTCTTCTCCCCAGCATTGCCTGGGGAACTCTTCCCCAGACGCAGAGTTGGGTGTGGTTTGATTATAGAGCCGGAACTAAATCCTTGGTGGAGGATAGTGAGCCAAAAGTGGTGGTCTTAGACCCGGACTACTACTTAGAAGGCGAGATTGAGACCCTGAAACAGGTCGGACACACCGTGCTAGCTTATGTCTGCATCGGAGAGGCTGAGTCCTGGCGGAGCTACTGGGCAAAAATTAACTACGAGTCCTGGGTTCTGGGCCCTTCCGCTCGTCGTAGCGGTAGCTATTTTATCCGCTTCTACACCGCCTATACCTGGTCAGGTGTTCTCAAAAATTACATTGATGGTATTCAGCATATGGGCTTTCAGGGAGTCTTGCTGGACCCAGCTCTCGCTCTGGACTACTATCCGGATAAAACTGAAGATATGGCCGAATTGGTCACCGAACTGGCTAAGGAGGTAAAATCCAACGACCCCAATGCCTATGTGGTGCTGTTGAACGGCGGCCAGCTCTTGCAATACACGGATATGAGCATGCGCCTTGACGGGTTTGCTGAGGAAGGTGTTTGGTGGGATAAAAACTGGTTGCGCACCGACGCCCAGGTAAGCCTTACTCGTAAGGATTATCTGGTCCAGGCTCGCGGGCTGGGGATTACACCTTTGGTGATGGAATTTGCCGACGGCGACGCCGCCATAATTGAGACTGAGACACTGGCTTCCGGAGAGGGCTTTATACCCTTCTTTGTGCCTAAGGACTGGGAGAAATATTGGTAGATGTGAGCTCAAGGGTTGATAATAGGAATAATCAGGGTTGCTGATGGGAAGAAAGCTATGAAGTTAGGTCGGGTCATCGGTAATATCGTCTCAACTATCAAGAACGAATCCCTCAGGGGTAGCAAACTCTTACTGGTGGAAGGGATTGACCTTTCCGGCAGACGCAGCTCTCCCCCGGAGGTGGCTATTGACCGGGTGGATGCCGGTATCGGCGATATAGTTTTGCTGATTGACGAGGGCAACTCGGTTCGGCAGATTCTGGGCGACGAAAAGGTCCCGGCGCGAACTCTTATAGTAGGTTTTGTGGACCATTATGATGTGGATAAGAAATATCTGCTTAAAATCAAAGGAGCTCCCGTTAAGCAACCGCCGGCGGAGAGGCTTTTTCAGGACTGATTGCTAAGATAATATTAAGTCAGTGGGTCAGTATTTAATCAAGAAACCCATTTCCAAACCGTCAGGAGCTGGGATGGCGACAATAAGCAGCAGCAAATGGCGTCAGGACATAGTAGAGATAGGCAGGAGGGTCTACAGCCGCGGCTTTGTGGCCGCCAACGACGGTAATCTCTCCATAAGAATCTCCGAAAATCGTCTGCTCATCACCCCGGCGGGGGTTTCTAAAGGATTCCTGTCCCCACAGGACATCATACTCTGCGATATGTCCGGCAAAAAGGTGGAGGGGAGCTCGGAGCCCTCTTCGGAGATACGGCTTCACTTAGAAGTCTATCGCCAAAGAGCGGATATTTTTGGTGTAGTGCACGCTCATCCACCCTATGCCACCAGCTTTGCTGTAGCCGGCGTTCCCCTCACCGAATGCATCCTGCCGGAGGTGGTCATCTCCATTGGACGCATCCCGCTTGCTCCCTACGCCACGCCCTCAACTGAAGGGCTGGCTCAGTCGGTAGCACCTATGCTTCCCCGCCACAATGCTATGCTACTCGCCAACCACGGAGCTTTAACTGTCGGAACTGACCTCTATCAAGCCTATTATCTACTGGAGAGGGTGGAGCATCTGGCAAAAATTTCCCTGCTTGCTCGACAATTGGGCGGAGCCCGCCCCTTAACTCAAAAAGACCTGGCCGAGTTAGCCCACTTGCATCCCAATATGGAAGATGCAGACCTTGCCGAAAGCCGATGCGCCAATTGTGGTGTCTGTGGTAAGCCAATGAGCCCGGCAAATGCTGAGCAATCTTCACCGGTAAATTCGGAGATAGTGACGCAGGTTACCGAGGAAGTTGTTCGCAGGCTAAACTCTTCATAGACGAATTTTTTGCATTTATTCATTGTAGCGGGGATTATTCGCCTTGCCATTGCAAGGCGCATCCCCGCTTCAAAATGAATAAAAAAGGCGCCGAGGTTGAGCGCCCTTTTTCATTCTCCATTTTCATTCTCCATTCCCCTAGAATACTGCTTCGGCGGTGCCGAAAAAGGAGATGGTGGAGTAATTTCTTCCGTCGCGAGTCAGGTTTTTATAGTTGGCATAAGCGGTGGTCAAAGTCAGGTGCAGGTTGGTGGTAATATAGTAGCCGGCAGAGATGGAGGCATCCCACCGATTGTAGGAATCTTCACCGGAGTTCTCCGTGCGCATACGAGTGTAACTTATCTCCCCCTGAAAGTTGAGCTCATTGCGGAAGCGAAAGATTTTTCCCAGGACGGGGATATTAAAACCGGAGGGCATTTTCAGGTCGTAATTTATGGTTATTGCTGGCTTCAGCGTCCTGTCTTTGCGGACGGCGCCAAAATCAAGCTCCTTAATAGATAAGGCATCGTAATCCAAATCAAAGCGGGTGCGAAAGGTATCGCTCCAGCTGGCTCGCCAGCTGAAATAGGGATTATGGTCAGTGGAATGGGAGATGCCAAATACATCAATGTTTTTCTTGCGGTAGCCGACTACTACAGTGGAACGCAATAGCATCCCGGAGAAGATGGGGAAATTCTTGGTGCCGTCAAGACGAATGTCAATGTCCGGGAATGTAACAGAACGAGATTTAGCTATGCTACTGGTGGCAGAGACCGTCTCGTGAGCCACAGTTATGCCAAAGGTGGTCGCCAGACAGTCCCAGTTAGAGTATTTTGTGCCAAAATTTTTAGCCAAATATTGGAAAGGTCTATATTTATTGGATAAGCTAAAGGAATGGCGCATGCGGGAGCTTTTGGGAGTCAGTCCACTAATGCCGGTATTGTATCCAACGCGGTAGTCAATATCCGGACGAACGCTCAAGTCATCAAAGCTGGTGGAACGCGTCAAGGAATAAGAAGGTGAAATGGAGAGCGAGCTGACTAAAGATTTCTCCGACCCCAGAAGCTGGCTCATCTCCAGTGGAGACGAAGTTGAGATGGTGGTATTGTTGGATACATCCAGTTTACCGGTTCCCTCAACAATATTCTCGGTATATGTAGAACTGTAACTGGCCGTCGGGCGGAATCCCTGCTTTCGGGTCATATTGACCTGCATACTGTAGCCTTCGCTGTAACTGCTTTCAGTGTTTAGCATACGGTCCCAAATAAGCCGATAGGAGAATCCGGGGCGAAATTCCAGTGCCCTGATGGGCTCAAAGCGAGCCGATGTGGTGAGACTATCGGTTACAAAACTCTCGTCCGGGTCGGTAATCACTTCGCTACTATATATCACCCGGCTGACACTGCGTTTGAAATTAGCGGTGATATTAGTGGGCATAACCGGGAATTTCAAGGGAATGTCGTATCCCAAAGTGCTGCTGTAAGTGTCAACTTTGGAGACGCGTTCATAACGCAGATTGTCAGTGCGGGATTGAGAATAGCCCAAGGATAGACTGGGCAAAAGCTTACGCTTAAAAGCCCAGTCCAATTTCTTGGTATAACTAAGGTTGGTTCCAAAGGTATACCGGCTGGATGTGGGGTCGTAACGGTCCTCAGTATAAGAGGTGGATTTGTTCCAACTGCCGGAGATGGGCATAGTGATGCTCCACTTGAGGGGCATAAACTTCTCCAGGTGCAAAGTGCTGTGCACCTCTTTACTTACTTCCTTTCTCTTATCCGTCTCCAATGTCCCCAGCGATTGGAAATCACCATCTATGTCCCGATAATAACCCCCCACGCTTACTAAATCGGCAAAGCTTAAATCCATTTTGAACCGCCGAGCCCAGCCCATCTCCCTATCCGAGCTCTCCAATTGTATATCGTTAATCCAAATTTCGTTGGGTGTTTTGCCATTCATGGGGTCAGTGGTCCTCACTCCCACCACCAGTTCAACTATATTAATTAATTGCGGATTACCCTTAATGCGATAGTTGCCGTCGTTTATAGTTTCGTGGTTAGCCAATTCTGTGGCATATTTTGACTGCAATTCAAGAAAGTGGAAGATGTCCGCTTTCACCAATTTCCAACCCGCCGGCGCCTCCAGGTCCTGGGGTGCGTCGCTTACCTTGACAAAATATTCGTAGTAGTTATCGATATCCGAGCCGAAGCGCAGAAAGAATATCTCATTATTGTTCTCGCTCTCCGCCTGCCATATTCGGGTGGTGATGTATTTATATTTTGTATAATTGTCCGGGCGATACTCGTTGACATATTCGGTGAAAGCCTCAATCTCGTCCTCGCTGTCCAATTTACCGTTGTTTTCCCCGGTTCCCCGCCAGCCCCAACCGACATCCTCCCCGGGGTCAAGTATGCCGTTATGATTCTTGTCCTCGGTGTTAAGGATACCATCGCCAGCACCCGGAGCCGAGCCCAAGACCTCGGCTAAAGTTTTGCCGCTTTCCAGAAGCTTTTGTTTGGCGGCATCGGTATAAGGAAGCTCAGTAGTCTGCAGTGTTGAAGGATTGTCCTGGTCACCCTGCCAACCGACATCCTCCCAGTTGGAGAGGATACACCTGAGCGAGAGAGAGGATTCTTTTTTGAGTATATTATTCTCGTCGTATTCCTGCTTTATGGGCACATAACGGTCGTCACTGCGGTTGCTGATGTCCTCAATGCTTGCCCAGTTGTGCCCCAGGACCGGGTCTACCTGAGCGTCATACCAACGGTTGCCCACCGGAGCAATATTGGCGATATAGATGTTATCTACCGGCGAGAAGTCCCCATCGTTGACCGCCTCAAACCAGACGCGGATGTGTTTTATTTTGGTGGGGTCCGGCATACCATAATTCCCATCGGCGGTCTTGTCATCCAGGTTCAGCGGAAAACGGATGGTCACCCACCTGGTCCAGTTGCCGTTGTCGTCCAGCATCTTTCGGGTAACATAATCCGGGGGGTTATCCGAGTTCACCTGGGAGATGTCCACTGTATAGGTGTAATAGTTGTTTTCCATATCCAATTTCAGATTCTGATTTAAATCCTCAGTATCCAAAACATTGTTATCTGCCCCTAGAACAGTGTCTATATTGCCTGGATGGGTGTTTTCGGAACTGAGAACATCATTGTTAAACTCTATTCCTATATCTTCGCTCTGTTGGAGTATGCCGTCGGGGACCGGCTGGTCGGTATCCTCGGTATCCAACACATTGTCGGTATCGGAGTCCTCGCTCACTTCACCCAGATTGATATGCATCAACCCCTGGGCATCCGCGGGGAACTTTACCAACATCTCCAGATACTCATAGCGCTTCTCCTGGAAGTCTAAACCTTGCTGGGAGATGTTGCGCATAATAGTTCCCCAGCGGCTGTTTTGACCGGGGTCTTCCGGCAGTCCGTTAATCCTCAAGCACCAGACCAGGTCCTTGGTAAGATTACGGTCAATGGTATCCTCTAAAAGTTGAACCTCATCAATATTGAGCAAGACTCTGCTCTCCTCAAAATAATCGGTCCCCCCCATAGCCCCAGGCATACTACCCGGCATCCAAGCGGTCTTTCGCATAGGCAACCCGGGAGCTATCTTATTCCCCTCCATATCGTCAATTTTAGCCTTGTCAACAATATTAGGATTGAGATAACTACGGGCTAGCTCGCCTTCTATCTCCAAGCTGGACGGCTGCAGGGTGCGCACCAGGGGAAGCGAGTCGGCGAGCTTGGTCATAAACTCCGGGTGATAGGAAAGCTTCAGGTCCGTGTCCAGCACATTTTGAATGGTGGGAGCACCCTCAATGCTAGGTATTTCGCCGCGTGATGGTTTGGAGGTCCATTCGCCCAAAAAAGTAGCACCGAGGTGTGACTCCGGGCTAAGTTCCAGTTCCATTCGCGTTCCAGCCAGAGTCTTGGAGAGCTCGGCAAAGAACGGGCGATATTCGTAGGTAATCTCAATATTGGCGTCCGGGTCGTTTATGGCCGTGGTGAAAAATTCCAGGAAGCCAGAGTCGTAATCTATCCAGTAGTCCTGGTCCCGAACCTGGACTACTCCGTTTATTTTTACAGTCTCCGAGCCGGGGATAATGTTGGGTTTCAGAATATAAGATGGTCGGACAGCCTTAAACTCCACATAGAATTGCATTTTATGGTTAGTATCATCCGGTTGATAGGCATCAAAACCCTCTACCAAATCGTTGTCATCGTAGTCAAAGGGCAACCGTTCCTGAATGCTATCGTCGGGAAACATCACTAAGCCCAGCCCGTAATCCAGGAATTGCGGGTCAATGCCAATTATACCGTCATTATCTAATCCATATATTTTGAGATAAGTTTGACCGGAAACGGGGTCAACCTCACTATTGCTGGTATCCATTAACTTGAGTAGAAAATCCTGTCTTTGAATGTTCTGTCCGCCAAGGGGATAAACATTCACCTGCTCATATTTCTGATAAAATCCACCCAAACCATTCTCTCTTAGCAATTTCATATCCGAGTAATTCACTTCATCACCATTGTATCCGACCGAATAGAGTGGGTTATTATCGCCGTCCGCCATCTGATATGCCACCACCAGAGTATCGCTGGACTCCAGTGTTTTGTTCAAGGTGATAACTCCGGTGTCTACATTCACTGAATAGTCGGTAGAAGGATAGAGTTTTTGGAAGAAGAGACTGGTGAAAGAGTATTCAGGTGGTGGTTCGGGATACCTGGGGTCTTGACCGGCGGAATAATGCGTCTCTCCGGAGGTCCACCCACCGCCATCATAATAAGGGTAAGCGAATATCTCATAATTGGTAACCCCCTGCACCATTCCCCCTCCGGCGTAATAGTAAAGCTCCACGTAGGGATTTCCGGCAGAATCAGTGCGTATCTTATAAACCTGAGTATCACCGTCCTTGAAGAACTTAAATTCCGAATTTAGGCGGAAATAGCGCCGATGGGCATAAGCGGTGTCGTTGATATACTGAGAAGTGAATTCGCTGCTCCCGCTGAAATTCTCCTTTTCCACCTTGCCCTTTTCCCGGCTGGCAATGGTCATCCAGTTTAAAGGACCCAGCTTCAGGTTCGTCCTGCCGCCGAAGACCGACTTGCTGGAGCTGTAACTCAGGAATTCTGTGGAGGGAAGAGAGAGACTAATATCTCCGAAAGCGGCTTCTTGCACCACCTCGTCTTTGTCACCCTTGTAGACCACCGATATAAGGTTGCGGTTCTCATTCTCCCGAGTGTCATCGTAATCAATATTGACGGTGGTCTTACGGGCTACAGTCCCTTCTACACGCAATTGCAGTTCCTGGTTCATTTGTATGTCGCCGCCCGGGGGTCTTTCACCGTATCCATAGTAGTCATAGTTCTGTTTAGTAAAGCCCATAGAGACCATCTTGCGACCGGATATCTTCAGCTCCGAAGAGCCGGGAAGCTCAATGTCCGGCACCAAGCCCTCTTCTTTTTCAGTAGATATCAGCTTCTCTTCCTGCGCCTTTTTCTTGGTCATCTCATTCCAGACCTGAAGGTCAAATATCTGGGGATATTGAAAGTCATTTAGCGAACGCCAATAGCTTTGAATGGGATAGACGATATCCGGATAGGTCAGATAACGAGTCAATGCATTGAAGTATCCTCTGCGGTTTAATCTCAAATTCAGGTCATACTTTCTTCTGCTCTCTGTGGGGGGAATGAAAACCTGGTCATATTTACCGCTGTGCGCCCACAGATAGGGGTCAAAGCGGAAGGGAGTTATGGCTTGATTAACCTGCTCGGTGCCATCTCCAGTGGTAGAATCAGTCTTACCTTCGTCCTGCACATCAGCAGGAATAACTTCGTCTCCCTCTTGTTGTTCAGAGGACTGCTGATTGGGAGGAACTTCTTCCGCCAGCTGGAGGATTAGTGGAGAGGAATCGGTTGTAAAAATGGATAATGGTGCGGGTGCCTTTTGAAAGGAGAAAGAATGCGGAGAATTGCTTTCCACCGGACTTATATTATCTGAACAAATAGGTTTTGCCGGGAGAGAATAATATCTGTCCCAGCTTTCGGTATTGGACTTGATAGAAACTATTTCCGTCATTCCCCAAAGGGTGAGTAATCCCAGAGGGACAACGAGTAGATAAAAAATCCGCATCAGCTTAATCCCCATAATTTCTTAGTATAGCACAGTCGTTAAAACCTAATCAAAGGAATTTTTACCTTGTTATCGCTTTAATCTTGGAATATAATCGGTAGAAGCCAAGGCCATTAAATATGCGTATACTCAACCGCTACATCATTTTTGAAGTAATACCCCCCTTTTTGCTCTCCCTGGGGGTGATGACGCTCATTCTGATGCTCCTGCGTATCTTCAAACTCTTTGAGTTAATCATCACCAAAGGCATCGCCATCTCTATTGTCGGAGAGCTCTTTCTCTATTATTTGCCGGCCATCCTGGTCCTCTCCGCCCCTATGTCCATTCTCGTAGCTACTCTCATTGCCTTTGGAAGATTATCCGAGGACAATGAGATTACCGCTATGAAAGCCACCGGCATCTCCCTCTACAGACTGGTTATTCCGGTTCTTTTAGTCGCTATCTTACTTGCCGTGTTGATGGCATTTTTCTACGACACTGTTCTGCCCATCTCCAACCATCGTTTAAAGAACCTGCTAATGGACATAGGTATGAAGCGCCCCGACCTTAATATGCAGGAAGGTGTATTTATTGACGATTTTCCCGGCTATCAACTACTCATTCAGAAGATTGATGACCAGTCCGGTTATCTGGAGAACATCACCATCTTCAAACAAGATTCCGGCAGAGTTACCGAGATCATCATAGCTCAAAACGGTCAAATGGGCTCCAAGGATAAGCGAGCAAATACCTCCGGAGATACTATAACCATGATTTTATACAACGGCGAGATTCATCAGTTGGACCCCAAAGAACCGGAACGTTACCGGCGAATGAAATTTGACACCTACACACTACACCTCAAGACCAATACTGAGTTGATAAGGCAGGAGCGCGACTACAAAAGCGACGACGAATTGCCCACCAGTGAGCTAGAAAAGCGAGTTGAAAAAGTTGACGAAGCGGTTGCCGATGCCCAGAAAAAGATAGACGAAGCAAAAAACGATTTAGAGGTTACCCGTGCCGAAAAACAAATTGAGAGCTATTCCCAAATCAGGAATGCCCTTCTGGTGCTGATATATCAAAAATTCTCCATACCTTTTGCCAGCGTAGCCTTTGTGCTCATCGGCATTCCCTTTGGAATTATGGTTCGCCGCTCCGGTAAAGGGGTCGGCTTCGGGGTTTCCACCGGTTTCTTTTTGATATATTATGTTTTTATGGTTACCGGTCAATCTCTGGGCACCAGAGGCTATATGCCCCCACTCTTTGCTATGTGGCTACCTAATTTAGTATTATCCGCCATCGGCGTAATTCTGATTATTCGCACGGTGAACGAGATGACCACCGTGGAGATAGTTCCCCGACCGCTGGTGTGGGCTTACGGTAAAACTAAAAAAGCTCCCCGCTGGCTAAGATTGCCCCTGTTTCTTCTGGCTATACCGCTAATGCCAGTGATTATGTTGCTCTTGCTAGCTAACTTCCTCTACTTCCTTATCATCAAACCCATATTTGAACTCTTCCGCTATCAAATACTGGGGCGCCTTTTTTTCCGAAGGAAGAGTGCACAAGCATGAAGATACTGGACCGTTATGTGGGCAAAGAATTTTTGGTCTATCTTGGCTACACTCTTTTTACCTTTATCATTTTATATGTAGTCATCAATGTCTTTGACACCATCAACAAATTCATAGACAACCAGGTGCCAATTCTCATAATTATCAAATATTACATATTTATGCTACCATTTATAATCAAATGGATTATGCCCATAACCGTTCTTCTGGCGGCTATCTTCTCCGTTGGCAACCTCTCCCGCAGCAATGAAATCACCGCTATGAAATCCTGTGGCCTTTCCTTTCCGCGCATTATGGTCAGCCAGCTGATACTGGCTATATTTTTGGCGTTGGTCGTAGGCATCTTTTGCGAGACAGTTGTTCCCATCACTAACGAAAAGATGTTCAATATCAAAAAAGTATATATTCAAAAACTTCCTGCCGAGGAGGACACCCGCCGCTCCAACATCACCTATCAGGGAGAACAAGGACGTTTCTTTACCATTGCTCTCTACGATGGTCTGCGCGGGGTAATGCGCGATGTAATGATAATGGAGTTTGACGAAAAGCATCGCCCCACCCGCCGCATCGACGCCAGCAAAGGACAATGGGAAGATGACGGCTGGGTGTTATATGATGGTTTTGTGCGCATCTTTGAGGACGGTCAAGAGAAAAGAATTATACATTTCACCAGTATGCCCATCTACATTCCCGAAAAACCGGAGGATTTCCTGGTAAAAGAGAAAAAAGCCGAAGAGATGACTTTCTGGGAACTGAGCAATTATATAGATAAACGCAGACGCTCCGGTTACGATGTCGGTAAAGACCTGGTGGAGCTATATCTCAAGCTCTCCGTCCCTTTCGCCAATTTTGTCTGTTTTCTCATCGGTGCCCCCCTGGCTTTGCGCAAAGAGCGTGGCGGAGTCGCTTTCGGGGTAACTATGGCTCTCTTCCTGGGTTTCTCCCTGTGGGGTTTTCTCGCCATTGGACGAGCCTACGGGCAAATTGGAGTATTACCTCCTATCGTCGCCGCCTGGTTTCCAGATATACTATTCGGTGGCATCGGCTTAGCGCTATTTATGAAAGCAAGAACCTAAGGGAATCTCCAGATGGAGACCAAGACTTTTTTAATATTAGACATAGTTTTAGGTCTAACCGCGCTCATATTCACCTTTTATTGTGCGGTTCGCCCTAAAAAAAACGCATTATTGGTGCCTGCCCTGCCTCTGGCAATAATTTTAGTCTGGTTCTTGATTCAAGCGTTCTATTTCTTCTCCATAACCGTTGACGATAGTTTTATTTCTCTCAAGTATGCAAAGAACTTTTATTCCGGTTACGGCTTAACCTTTAATATAGACACAAATTATCCTGTTGAGGGTTATTCAAATTTTCTGTGGATTTTATTGATAACTCCGTTTTTCTCTCTCGGCGGAGATATTTTGCTATGGGTTAAATGCATTTCTTTATTCCTGTCTATTATCAGTCTTCTCCTGACCTATTTGTTGGCAAGAAAATATTGCGGTAGCGCTACTGCCATGCTGGCGCCCTTGTTTCTGGTCTCCTTCCCCCAGTTTGCCCTCTGGACTGTTGGGGGCTTGGAGACACCATTATACATATTCCTCATTTTGCTGGGTTTTCTACTTCTATCTGAGGTAATTAGTAGGAAATCACCGGTTAACCACCCATCACCAATAATCAAAAAGAACTCCATTTTTTTAAATGGTTTCCTGCGCTTTCTATCTCTGGTTATTGTTTTCTTAGCAATAGCTCTGTGTAGATTTGAAGGGATAATCCTCTTCTTCACCGCCGCGGTATTGCTTTTATACAATTATTTTTCCCAGAAACCCAGCCATCCCTACCGGTTATCCTCTGTCCTGCTATTCTCATTTATAGTGCTATTATCATACGCCATCTATTACTTCTGGCGGACTGAGTATTACCACAGCTTGCTGCCCAACATGTTCTACGCCAAAGTACACTTTGAGATTTCATCCCTGATTCACCGGGTAACGGACAAATTAGAATTATTATATTTAATATCGCCATTCGTTGTCCTGTCGCTGCTAAAATGCGGGCAAAGTCCGGTCAAACGTGCATACCATATAACCATTCTTACTATAGTATTATTCGCGCTCTCTTGCCTGGCTTATCGCGAATGGATGGTCGGCTTCAGATATGCCCTGCCCGCGCTGCCATTTTTGATAATCTTAGCAGTAAGGGGATTCTCTAACTTAATAACCACAGATAATTCCAGATATCTCCAAAGGGCTTTCATTATAGCTCTTTTACTGGTTACCATTCCCCAGACCTCCCTCTTCGGTCTGATTCAGGCAAAAAAAGTTTATGCTAATGCAGAGCAAACTCATCAGGATATTGCCGATTGGCTGAACCAATACGCCAGTCCCGAGGAAACCCTGGCTTTGTGGGATATGGGGCTAATTCCTTACTGCACAAATTTGAAGCATTATTACGATATCCATCTGGAAGGACTCTTGGAGAGCCACACCAATCAGTTTGGCTACTCCGCAGAGTATTTTTTGAATCAGAAGCCTGACTACATACTCCTTATGTCTACGGATAAAAACCCCAGCCAGGATTCATTAACAGTGAACGAGGTCTGCAAATTATTTTCCATGCAGGATAAATTCTGGGGTAACTATTCTCCGGTCTATTCTATGGAATATGCTGAGAACAGATTTTTTGTGCTTTTCAAGTTAACACCATAAATAATGATAAATAAATTTAAGGATAGCCCAATTCCATTAGACTGGTGCAAAAAGAGTAGCCCAAAATGGCTACTCTTTGGTTAAGATACAACTTTTAGCAAATTTTAATCATTATTGGAATTTCCTAATGCTCGTATTGAATGAAGATACTTTAAGCTTTCTTCGGGCAGGCAACTGGTCAGGTATCTTTTAATTTCATTGGCAGTCTCCATCTGTAATACTTCCTGGGCTACCCGGCGCATCTTGGAAAAAGAGACCGAGCGAATGGCTAGCTTCACCTCCGCCAGATTAACCGGGCTCATAGAGAGTTCGTCTACACACATACCCACCAGAAGTATCGCCGAAAGTGGATTTCCCGCCATCTCTCCGCAAACTCCCACCCATATGCGGTTTTTGTGAGCGCTGTCTATAGTATGAGCGATTAAACTGAGCACCGCGGGATTAAACGGCTCGTAGAGATAGGCGATGCGTTCGTTGACTCTATCCACCGCTAGCGTGTATTGAATTAGGTCGTTTGTGCCTATGGAGAAGAAGTCAACTTCCCGAGCGAAGAGTGGAGCGTTTATTGCCGCCGAGGGCACCTCCACCATAATCCCCACATCAATCTCCGCATCAAACTTTTCCCCTCGCTCGGTAAGCTCCAGCTTGGCTTCCTCCAAGAAGGCATTGGCTTTCCGCACTTCAATAATGTCCGAAACCATCGGATACATCAGTCTTAATTTGCCAAAGGCATTAGCTCTAAGAACCGCTCGTAATTGCTGCTTAAAAATCTCCGGTTCCTCCAGGGAGAAGCGGATCGCTCGCCATCCCAGAAAGGGATTCAACTCCTGGGGAAGGCTGGGATGGGTGATAAATTTATCCCCACCCAGGTCAACGGTGCGGATAATTGCATGGAATGGAGCGCAGCTTTCGGCAACCTGCTTGTATATCTGAAACTGCTCCTCCTCCCCGGGAATGACATCTTTGTTCATAAATAAAAATTCCGTTCGGTATAAACCGACCCCTTCCGCCCCTCGGATTAAAGCCTTTTCAATCTCCTGCGGCAACTCTATATTTGCCGCCAATTCCACATGAAAGCCGTCAGTGGTATCTGCGGGGAGTTTGGACATCTCTGCCAACTCAACTTGCAGCTGCTTATAGCTCTCCTGCTTTTTCTTATATTCCTGCAGGGTTGCGGAAGAGGGGTTAATAATCACCACTCCGTCCAATCCATCAACGATTACCTGGTCTAAATTGCTGGCGAAGGCAGTAGCTTGACGGGCACCGACCACTGCCGGTATGTCCAGGGATTGCGCCATGATGGCACTGTGCGAGGTGCGTGACCCCATATCGGTAACAAATGCCAGCACTGTTTTGGGGTCCATTGAAGCGGTCTGCGAGGGAGCTAAATCCTTGGAAATTATGATGGCTGGCTCCAAAAGGCAGACCGCCTGCGGACTGGAATAACCGAAAATGTTCTTGATTATCATCTGCCCCAGGTCGGTAATATCATCCGCTCGGTCCTTGAAGTAGGAGTCGTCCTTTCCCCGAAAAGTATTGGCGTAGTGATTAAAAACATTGAATACCGCCCAGTCCGCTCGCTCCCGGTCGCGTATGATGTGCTCCTCGGTCTCGGCGAGCAATGTTTCGTCGTCCAAAAACATCATATAGGCATTAAAAACCTCATATACTGTGGTATTTTTATCCACCCCTCGCTGAATGGCTTCTATCTGTGCGCGGGTTCGCGAGAGCGCCTCGTGCAGGCATCTTACTTCCTCTTCAACAGCGCCATCCGCAGGAATCTTCGCCTCCCGAACGGTAATTTGCTCCTGCCGAAGCAGAACTACCTTTCCGATAGCTATGCCCGGAGAGGCGGCTATGCCGGATATTTTTATATCTTTGGTAGGCACCTCATTCCTCGCCAAATCTGGTGTTAATAAGCTCTACCAACACTTCCAGAGCTTGCTCGGCATCCTCACCGGAAGTGCGAATAGTAACCGTGCTACCCTTTCCCGCCGCCAGCATCATAACCCCCATAATGGACTTACCGTCCACCTCTTGACCGTCTTTCACCAGGGTGATTTTACTGGCGAATTTTTTAGCAGTCTGCACCAGCTGGGCGGCCGGACGGGCATGCAAGCCCAGCTTGTTCATTATCTCAATGGTGCGCTCAAAGGTTGTATATGTCCCCGAAGCCATAGGATATTCCTATCATAATTGCCAGTCCTGCCAGCCATATCAGGTGATTGGGAAAGCGATATTTGGAAAGTGCAAACCCCATAATTGCGAAGAATAAAACCACAAGACCTTGAACCAGACTATTATTCCAGGCGACCAATACCAGGGCTGCCCCCAGAGCAAATAAAGACAATTGCCTGAGTAATCCGATAACCTTGCTCGGCTGGAACTTAGCCATATCGCCGACTACGGAAGCGCCTTTGGTCCATCCCGACCAGAGCAGGGCATAGCGAGCCGGCAAATGTATTAAGTTATAAAGTATTAGAAAAATCCAGGGAGCTAACCCTCCAAATAACAGTGCAACCCCAATCGCTGCCGGACGAACCCCGTTCCAGAAGAGGTTGTCGCCCATGGCTCCCAAAGGACCTATAAACTGTGCCTTTGCTCTGACGGCGTTGTCCGGCTGGTGACGACTTTCGTAATAAATACTCGCCCCCAGAATAGCATTCGCCAGATACGGATGGGTATTGAAGAAGGCAGAGTGCCGGCGACGGGCATGGGAAAGCTCCTCCCCGTCGTGTAAATTCCTCAGCGCCGGGTCCATTGCCAGAAGAAAGCCCATATTCTGCATTCCCCGAAAATTCCATAGTCCCTGAATCAACAGGGAGCGGATGAAGACTGAAAACATAGTCCCGGGGCGCAATTTTTTAGCTTTGTCGCCAGAAAGCATAAGTTCTATCACCTGGAGATAAAGATGACGGCTATTAGAGCGGCAGAGAGTCCCAGCAAGGTCAGGGCCATCTCCCACTTCTTGCTCAGAAAATAGCGCACCGCTGAACCTATACCCACCGCCGGAAGTAGCCGCCAACCCCAACCTAATCCTCGGGTCAAGGGCTCGGGTATACTCCATTGATTTGTATAATATAGAACTAAATAACAGACTCCAGAACCCAAGCCAATTACGACAACTGACCTCAAGAAGAGTGCAAATATCCCGGCAAGAAAGGAGAGACGAAGTCTGTTCATACCCAATCTGGTGATTTCTTTTGGTTCTCTCTCCAGAGTATTTATTACCCAATCCTGCAGATGGGTATTTGCCCTACGCATCCAGCGCTCCGTTATGCTGGAGACCAGGGCGAAAGGAATAGCCACCAGAGCGGCAAGGCTCAGGTTCCACTCTGCGACAGCCCCGCGCGGAAAGAAACATAATATCCCTATAGTAGCAATCTGTGCTCCTGCCGAGCCGTCCGGAGGAATGTGAGCGCCCACGGCGGCGTCCATCAGCCACAAGAGCTGAAATGCGATACCTATAGAAAGCCCGAGAGAAAAATTTCCCAGAAGCCAACCTAATATGGCGCTGATCACCAGGGGAGTTGAGAGCATCAGCTGCGCGCAAGCTACATAATCCAGACTGATGAACGCTCCAACTAAGACACTAAGCAATAATTTGATTGCCAGGGAGAGCCCGGAGAGCATATTTATTCCCAGGATTTTATAAGTTCGCTAATCCTCTGCATTAAATCTTGAGACGGGTCATTAGGCACCATACGGATCTCTATTTTTATGCCCATGGCTTTCAATGTATGAAACATCTGATAATCTTTCTTGTCAACGAAGACCGCCTCGTGAATCTGGCGCTTGCCCTGGCTTGAGCGCATACCGCCGATGTTTATGCTTGCCATCGGCACCCCCAGTTGAGCAAAACGCAAAATATCGGCAGGATTTTCAAACAAAAATATGGTGTTCTGTTCCGCTGCGCTCCTTTTCAAAGCCCAGCGCGCTGCTTCCTCCACCGGTAAAACATCAATTCCCAAATCATTGGTTGCCACCATTTTATACAGCATTTTTTGGGTTTCGTCGTTAGCCAGCAGGTCGTTTGCTACAATAATTTTGGTCGCCTCCATATACCGAACCCATCCCACCACTACCTGACCATGTATTAAGCGGTCATCTATGCGAAACAATATTCTGCTCATGGATTATCTATGTATATCCTTTCAAAAATATTGATAATTCCCTTCTGCCCCGCTTGAACCCCTTTCATTGCCAGGTCATCTATCCCCAATTCTTCCCTCTTGGAGATTACCTCCAAAAGCATCGGAAGGTTGACCCCAGTGATTACCCGGACTTTCTGGCCGTTTTTTAGCCGGTCTTTAGCCTGTGCAAATGAGACATTGTTGGGGCTTCCGCCGAATATATCGCTCATCACCAGCACCGCCTCCGAGCCGGAAAATAGATTGTCCATAGCCTTGTTCACCGCCGTGGTAATATCGTCCGGAGAATCCTTGCGTTTTATGTCCACCGCCAGGACCATATCACTCTTGCCCATTATTACCTCGCAGGCGTTGATTAGTTCTTGAGCTAATCCGGCATGTCCGACCAAAAGGATTCCAATCATCCTGTTCCCCTGCTCCTCAAGCTCGGTTACTCAATCTCCGGATTCTCTGGCTGAGTTTCTTCAGAGGTCATTATTTGTATCAATTGCCTATTGAACTCCCTGGCAGAATGAAACCCGCGAATTCTTAACAGATGGTTGAGAGCGGCAGCTTCAATAATGTTGGAGATGTTTTTCCCCGGAATAATCGGTATGACCAGATAGGAAATCTCTACACCCAATATATCAATAGTTGTATCTGAAAGTCCCGTTCGGTCGTATTCCTTATTGGGGTCCAAAGATTCCAATCGGATGACTAATTCTATCCTCTTGCGGTCTCTCAAGGCTTGAACTCCATACATTCGCGATATGCTAATTATCCCTAATCCTTGAATCTCAATGTGGTCTCTTATTTTGGGGTCGCTATACCCTACCACCAGCCCCCCCACTATCCGTCTCACCATCACCTGGTCGTCAGCGACCAGACGATGCCCCTTAGCGACCAAGTCCAGAGCGCATTCACTTTTGCCCAGACCACTCTCCCCCAAAATCATAATCCCTACCCCAAAGATATCCAGTAGTTCTCCGTGATAGCTGGTCTGCGGTGCGAACTGGTCGCGCAAAAAATCACTGAGCAGGGCGACCGCTTCACTGGTTCGGAGAGGAGTGCTCATAACCGGCACTTCTTTCCTGTTTGCGCAAGAAATTAGCTCTTTAGGAGGTTTTAGTCTGCGGGCGATAATTATTCCCGGAATAGGTTCACTGGTCAGTCGCTGGAATATCTCCTGCAAATAGGTTTTGTCCTTGGTCTTCAGGTAAGATATTTCTGTAAGTCCCAGAACCTGGAGTCTTTTGCCGGCGAAATTAGCAAAATACCCGCTCAGGGCTAAGCCCGGTCGGTCAACTTCGGCAACGGTTATCCTCCGAGTGAGGTCGCCTTCCGGGTTCAACAATTTCAACTTGACTCGTGGAGCACACTCATCCAGAAGCGTCTTTATGGGAATGCCGGTATGTCCCGATGATGGCACTAGAGTTCCCCTTCACGGTCCTCTATTATCTTCTTAACATCGCCCGGGGTTTTGGCAGACATTAACTTTGCCCGGAAGTCCTCGTCCTTCAGCATTCGTGAAAGCCTGGCCAGGGCGCGCAAATGCTCCTGGTCGTTAGGTGCCGCCAGAAGAAAGAACAGGTGCACTAATTCTCCGTCCAGAGCTTCAAAGTCAATGCCTTCTTTGGAACGACCTAAAGCCACCACCAATTTGTTCACTACCCCGGGTTGTCCCTGGCGAGGATGGGGTATAGCCACTCCGTGTTCAAATCCAGTGGAACAGAGCTTCTCCCGCTCCATAACCGCCTTAAGAATCTGCTCGCGGTCGGTAATTTCATTGGATTTAAGAATTAGGTCAACTAATTCAACAATTACATCGTCCTTGGTCTTGCTCACCAGGTCCAGCTTAATACTCTGGTCGCTGATGTGGTCACTTATCTTCATAATTCCCCCTGTTATGTTTTTGGAATTTATGCCGGCTCTATCAACCCCAGGTTTCCGTCCCGACGGCGATAGAGGACATTAACTCTTTGCGTTTTTGCATTTGTGAACACAACAAACTCGTGATTAGACGACTCAAATTCCATAACCGCCTCATCCAGTGGCATCGGTTTGAACTGGATGGTCTGTTTATACACCCGCGGTCCGGGGACATCTTCATCCACAGACTCGGCAATTACCTCCCCGCCGCTGAATCCGCTATGCCGACGGGTCTCCCACTTCTCCTTCTTCTTGTGAACCTGTTTCTCAATCTTTTCTATCGCCGAATCTATGGAAACATACAGGTCGTTGGTCTCCTCCGTTCCCCGCAAGGTCATATTATTTGCGATTACGGTTACATCCGCTTTTTGGCGATATTTTTCCACTTCCAGGACTACACTCACGCTATCAATGTTAGGCAGATAGCGGTCAAACCTGCCAATCTCCTTCTCCACATATTCCCGTATGGCACTGGTAACTTCCAGGTTGCGGCCGGTTATGGTTATGTTCATCTGACCACCTCCGATTACATTGCCTAGTAAAGTTAACACTAAGGAAAATTCTACTGCATATTTGCTAATGCCAGGGTATAAGAAGTTCTGGCGAACGGGCGAGCGTAGACCCGGGCAATCCCCTTTGAGCGAGACAACTCCTCAATTTCCTGAAAATATTCCGCCCCAAAATACTCCACCACTCTGGTGCTCCGGCCATCCGGTCGCATATACTGACCCACCACTAATTGCTCTACCCCGACCTCCACCAGGTCGGTGACCAAAGCCTCTATCTCCTTCCAGGACTCCCCCAGACCCACCATAAACCCCGATTTAACCGCCACTCCCCAGCCATTATCCGCCAGATACTTTAACAAGGCAAGACTGCGTCTGAAGTTAGCTCCTCGGCGCACCTGGGAATACAACCGGGGCACCGTCTCAACATTATGGGAGATGACATCGGGTCGGCTGGCTATTACCGTATCCCATGATTGACGGGAGCCGGCAAAATCCGGGACTAGAATTTCAATCACCCCTCGGGGCTGGGTGTCGCGTATGGCGACCACTGTCCTGGCGAAATGACCCGCACCGCCGTCCAGCAAATCATCCCTGGTGACCGAAGTTACCACTATATACCGTAAGTCCAATCTCTTAACTGCTAGAGCCACTCTATCCGGTTCATTTTCGTCCAGGGATTGAGGTTGACCGTGCCTTACTCCGCAAAAAGCGCAGTCCCGGGTGCAAGTGTTGCCCATAATCAGGAAGGTGGCCAAACCCCGCCCAAAACATTCCCCTTTGTTAGGACAATGCGCCTCCTGACAGACGGTATGTAGCCCCAACCCTTTAATCAGCGAGTTCACTTGAATGTCACTGCCCGCCTTAGGCAAATCCTTATATAAATGGCGGGGTATTCTTTGCTCCTCTATTCTTTTAATGTGACCTTCCTTTTAACCTCGTTGACTAAGAAGAATATACCAAAACAGCGGTGCAAAATCAACGATTGCCGGTCTATATTCAACCGCTAAAGGGATTATAAGCCGTGGATTGCTCCTTCGCCCAGAGTTCCGCTCACCTCGCCAATCGCCTCGGAAAGCGTCGGATGGGCATGAACTAGCTCTGCCAGGGATGAGAAGGAGAGTTTTTCTCTAATGGCCAGGGTAAGCTCAGCTATCAGGTCACCTGCCTGTGGAGCCAGGATGGAGGCTCCCAACAGTCTTCCGCTCTCCGTCTCCACATGTATGCGCACCACGCCATCAGGCATGCCCATTGCCAGGGCCCTGCCCATCGGTCGGAAGCCGAACTGCCCACTGCGAAAGGGGATGCCCTGTGACCTGAGCTCTTCTTCTGTAGCCCCGACCCGAGCCATTTCCATAAATGTATAGACCACACTGGGCACCGCCGAGTAATCCATCTTCACCCTTCCGCCCAAGGCGTTGCGAACGGCGGTGATGCCCTCGTGGCTAGCCAAATGGGCTAACGCCGGGCTTCTCAAAACATCGCCGACGGCATATACCCCGGGCAGGTTGGTCTCCAGGTAATCGTCTACCATAATATAACCTTTTTCATCTATCTCTATCCCAACGGATTCCCGTAATTCATCGGTATTGGGCTGGCGCCCCACGGAGAGCAAAATACACTCCACAGAAAGTTCACGACCATCGCTCAAAGCCACCTTCACTGAGCTTCCCGTCGTTTCCACTTGTTTTACCGTGGTCTTGAGATGGATTTTTATTCCCAATCCCTGCAGATATTTGCCCAAACCACCAGCCATTCTCCGCTCTTCGTTGGGCAGAATCTGCTCCATAATTTCAACTAGATGGACATTGCTTCCACAAGCCGCATAGAAATTGGCGAACTCCAAGCCCACAGCTCCCCCTCCGACCACCAGAATAGACCCGGGCATCGTTTCCCTGGCCAAAAGCTGGTCGCTGTCCAGAATAAACTTCCCGTCTATGGCAAGACCGGGTAAAGAGCCGGTTCTGGAGCCGGTTGCCAGAATAATTTTATCCCCCGAGATTACCCCTACGCCCTCAATATCTACCCTTCGTTCGGAGAGCAATCTACCGCGCCCGCGCAAAAGGTCTATTTTAACGCTCGCGAAGAGTCTTTCCAGTCCGCTGCGCAGAGTGGATACTACTTCCTCCCGCTTAGCCAAGCACTGGGCATAGTTGAAGCTCCCCTTCTCTACATTAACTCCGTAGTCCTCCGAATGAAGGGCAAGGTGATAGCGATGGGCTGCTTCCAACATAACCTTCGTGGGAATGCAGCCCCTATTGAGACAGGTTCCTCCCACCAGGTCTTTTTCCACTAGAGCTACCCGCGCGCCCAGTTTGGCGGCTTTTAGCGCAGCGACATATCCTCCGGGACCGGAGCCGATGACCACTAATTGATAGCTATCCTTCATTCTTTTTCCTACGACTTGCGGTGGGAATACCCAGAATTTTACGGTATTTAGCCACGGTGCGCCGAGCTATACGAATTCCTTGCCCGGAGAGCTCACCGGTAATATCATCATCCGCTAAAGGTCTCGCCTTCGGTTCCTTCTCCACCAGCCGGGTAATCGCCTCCAAAATCACATGGCGAGAACGACCAGCCACCTGAGGATTGAAAAAAAACTTCAGTGGGAATATACCCAGAGGTGTCTCTATCTTTTTGCCGGCGACCGCTCGGCTTACCGTGGATATTGAATAATTCACTCGCTTGGCGATATCGGAGAGCTTTAGCGGACGCATGCCTTTTTCACCCCGGCGAAAGAATTCCCGCTGAGATACGAGCACTGCTCTTGCCACCTCTAAAACCGTCTCCTGCCGACGCTCTAACGCCCAGATAAAATCCTTGGCTGAAGCCAATTTCTCCTGTAAAAACTTGTGCTCCTCCTCGGTTACCCCTTCGCCACCCTTTAAAAGTTTCACATATCCCTCATTCAGGTATAACCGAGGAGCCGTTTCTTCCAAATACGCTACCTTCATTTCATTACTATCTATTTGTGCCACCAAATCAACGGAAATTAGTGGGTTATATCCCTGCTGGAAACCGCGCGCCGGTATCGGCTCAAGTGAACCGATATATTCAATAATCTCGTCAGCCTGCTCCTGATTTACCTTCATCTTACGCGCCAACGCCTTACTATCGCCTTTGCTGACGTCGCTCAAGTAGTTATCAACAGCGGTGAGTATCAGGTGATAATCCTTCGGTTGTTGCGCTTTTATCTGCAGGATGAGCGCCTCTTTCAGATTTCTAGCCCCTATACCCGGGGGCTCAAACTTAAAGACCACTCGTTCAAGAACTTCTTCAAGCTCCGCCGACGTTGCTTCCACCCAGGGAGCTATGTCCTCAAGAGGTCTCTCCAGAAAACCGTCTTCGTTTATCTCTCCAATGATGGCTAAGCCCAGGTTGAAGTTCCGCTCGCTTTCCGCATGCAAATGAAGCTCATCCAATAGATGAGCCTGAAGCGACCGAGGTCGTTCGGAGAGCCAGGCATCGCGGTCTTGATAGGTGCCGTCCCCTTCGTAACTCTCCAGGGATTTGCTGCTCCGGCTTTGCAGAGTTCGCCGGCGCCCGGCAAACCAGCGCTCATCCAACATCAGGAAAGGATTTTCCTCTACGGCCGATTCTACTGCCCCGGCAAGTTGGTCAACCGGCAGGGGCAACAGGTCAAAATAACGCCCCAATCGCGGTGCCAGAACGGCAGTGAGTCTTGGCCCCTGGATTATCTTGCTCTTGATTCCTTCAGCCATGGAAATGGACTAATTATTTGAGGATAGAATTTGAAATTATAGAATATATATTAAAAAAGGTCAAGACTATGTTTCCCAAAAACAAGAAGACGGGCAATAACCCGTCATATCTCTGACTATTATACTCACTTTATTTACATTGTGAAGCGCTCTCCGAGATATATTCTACGGGCTTCCTCCGAGTTTATCAATTCCTGAGCACTGCCGGAGATGAGAATTTTGCCCTCATACATTATATATGCCCGGTCGGTTATCTCCAATGTCTCCCGGACATTGTGGTCGGTTATGAGGATACCCAAACCCGAATCGCGCAGATGGGCAACTATATTCTGGATATCCTCCACCGCCAGTGGGTCAATGCCGGCAAAGGGCTCATCCAAAAGAAGAAAGCGGGGGCGGATTACCAAAGCTCTGGTAATCTCCACCCTACGGCGTTCACCGCCGGAGAGGGTGTAGGCTTTCTTGTTCGCCAGATGGCTGATGGATAGTTCGTTCAATAGTTCTTCCAGTCTACTCTGTCTTTCCTTATTGGAAAGCTGTAAGGTCTGCAGAATAGATAGGATATTTTCTTTGACCGTCATCTTACGAAAAATTGAGGCTTCCTGGGAGAGATAACCTATCCCCAATCGTGCCCGCCTATACATCGGCAGGCGGGTGATTTCCTTGCCATCTATATACACCCAGCCTCCATTGGGGCGAATCAAGCCAACAACTATATAAAAAGTTGTGGTCTTGCCGGCTCCGTTGGGTCCCAGTAAGCCCACGACTTCCCCCTCTTTTATGTAAATAGAGACATCGTTCACCACCAATCGGTGGTGATATGCCTTGATTAAACCCTTGGTCACCAAACCGGTGGTGAGTTTCCTACTTTCCTCCTCCGCCGGAGAGCGCTCCGGTTCCTCCGCCGGAGAGAGCTCCGGTCTCTCCGCCCTCGCCTGCGCCCTCTTCACCACTCGGTTTCTCCTGTTGGTAGGTTCCTTTAGCATCTCCCCGCACAATTATACGGTCAATATCGTTATTCGCCATATAGATGACAATAGTTCTTCCGTAGGTCTTGGTGCTACCCTGCTCGGTAGGACCGGGGTCATAGATTCCCACGGCATCCCCTAACACTCGGATATTCTTGATGGCGTTATCCTCTACCGCCACATCTATTCGCTTGCCTTGAACGAAGACGCTCTCCCCGGTCTCCTTAGTGGTCTCCGTATCGTAGAGGTAATAGATGCCCTGCGAACCGCCCTCAATGACCACGCGCTCCACTTTTTCATTTTTCAAGTAAGTGGTCGTGGTATCACCGTAAGTCTCTATCCGCCCACTGATGGGACCTTCCTCTTCGCTCGGTTTCTTTTCTTTATCCTCTTTCTTCACTTTATCTTCCGGAGAAGAGACGGTCTCCGTAATCTCTGGTTCTGTCCCCTCCGGTTTTATTTCCTCAGTATCGGTCGTGCTTCCTTCAGAGGTCGGCACATTTTCAGTCAAGTGTTCTACCTCAGCACCTTCGTCCTCTGCTTTTTTACTCTCTTGGTCGCCTGGTTGGATACCATTACCCTCAGTCTCAATTCCCTCCGGCTTACTTGTCTCGGGTTTTTCCTCACCGCTCTTTTCGCTCTCCGGACTCTGGTGGGTATAGAATATCAGCCGACTCTCTCCCTCCACCAGGACCTGGTTCACTACCTCGTCCTTCAGCAGTAAGGTGATAGTATCTCCCCCCAATTTATTGTCCTTCTGCCAGGCTACCGGGTCACCGGTGAGGATTATCTTATCCTCCTTGCCCAGGTAGGTGCATTGGTCGCCCTGAGCGGTTATGTCCTCTTGATATATCCAGACATCGCCTGAGGCTATCCCTCGTTCTTCCTTGGAGAACATCTCCATAAAAATGCTCTCCACCTTGATGGGCTTATCGGAGCGCTTGGTGATATAAAGCACCGGCTCCTTGCTGGCGACGGTATGCCTTTGCTCGCGGTAATACTCCACATAACCGGCTAATAATTTGTAACCCCCTCCCTTATCATCTACCACCACATTATTTTCCAGAATTGCCATCTTCTGCTTTTCGTAAGAAGTAACTTTGTCGCAAGTGATGACCGTAGAACCGTGAGTTATCTTCACATGCCCGGTGCCAACTAATATCTGCTCCCCGTCCTGCTCGTAACCCTCACTCTTGTCCGCCTCAATAATATACTGCTCCTCACTTTTCGGGGGAGTCTCCTGCTCGGCAGAGAAAGATAGGTAAGGGGTATATATCAGGTAGATGACCAGAAGGATTTTTAATCTGGAGTGCATAGTATTAAGGAGCTATCTCCTCGCCCTCTTCATTATACTCCTGGACTTCCTCATCGCTCAGGGTTCCAACCATTTTGGTGGTCTGAAAGTTGGTGAGTGCCGGGTCAGAGTCAAAGCCGATGCCGTTGATTATTGATTTACCTTTAATGAAGCGCACCGCTTCGTCGCTGCGGATGCGCCCGTCGCTGGCATCCCAGCGCAATTTGCTGGTCTCCAGCTTCTCACCGGAAGAAGCCAGCACCAGCACATGGTCGTAGGCGGTCATATCGTTGTTGGAGAGGTCAATTATTCCCCAGTCGGCGGTGAGCACCGAGGTTACCTTGCCATCTTTGTAGAAGCGCACCTCCAAGTCAGTCACCCGAGCGGTCTTCTGGGTGTCGTAGATGTCGGCGTGCTCCGCCACCAGACGCCATTCGGCATCCGCCTGGTAGGTCTCGGTCATAGTGAAATTCTCAATGGTCTGAGCCGGAGTTGTCTCCCGCACCTCGGTGGACTCCTCTATTCCCCGCTCCGAACACGCAGCAATCGTGGCAATGACCACCATAAAGACTAATAACAATATTCTTGAGTGTTCCATATTCTCTCTTGAATAAATTTAGAGCATTTTCTGCGCTGCCTCAAGATTTCTGCGGGCTATGCCGTATGCCTTCTCCTTATCCTCTTCACTGGTAGCACCGGCAGGCGTCAAAGTGAGCGCCTTTTGCAATACGGTCACCGCTTTAGCGTATTCTCCGGTGTTGATGTAGCCTAGCCCCAGATTATTATATGCCCAGAAATCGTCAGGTAATAGACTGATGGCTTTCTCGTAGGCTTGCACCGCTTTATAATTGTCACCGAACTCCTGATAGGCTAAGCCCAGCTCAAAATACGCCGGACCGTAATCAGACTTGAGTTGGCAAGCTTTGGTCAAAAAGGCAACTGCGGAAGAGTAGTCTCCACTCTGGGAGTAGCTTTTACCCTGGTCGTAGCATTGTTTGTAATCAAGATTGCCGGGCACCTGGGAGATATCCGCCTGCGGGAGACTCCCGGTGCCAATCTCCGCCGTAGGAGTGGTCTCGCTGGAAGTAGTCCCAAAATCCAGGTAACCTCCAAAAACCCAGCCTTCGTCTCCTTCGGTGTTTCTTACCCGATACCAGTAAGAGGTGATATTCTTTATGTTTTCCTGGTTGGGAGACTCTTCCAGGATTTCCAATGTATCCCCGGTGTGAAGAACAGTTATCACCTTTCCGTCCGTTGCGGGTTGAGAACGCATATTCAGTGGACCAGAGCTGACCGAAGCGGTCTTCTTAGTGCTGACCTCGGTAGTAGTGGTAGTCTTGGTCTCGCCCTCTTTCTTCTTCTTCTCTTTTTTACATCCGATATGGAAGACCAAAGCCAGGGCTAGAAGGATTAATGCTGTAATTAAAAGGGATTTACGCATTGCCGACCTCCAATAAATAGCTTTTTAGAGCTTATTCCCAAACTTTATTCTTACCCAAAATATCGTGAATATGCACAACGCCGTGCACTTTTTTATTCTCAACCACCAACAACACAGTAATCTGATGTTTCTCTATCAAGCCCACAGCCTGGGCGCAGCTGGCGCTGGCGCTCACCGTCTTGGGGTGGCGAGTCATAATATCCTCTGCGGTCAGTTCACTGATATCGTCGGCAGACTCCATCGCCCGGCGCAGGTCGCCGTCGGTAATCACCCCGCACAGTTCGCCGGCCTTATCCACCACTGTGGTTATGCCCAGTTTTTTGGCGCTCATCTCCGAGAGAACCGTGCGAATGCCGTCGCCCATCTGCACCCGGGGTATTTTGTCCCCGGCGTGCATCACCTCTCCCACCTTCAGGAACAACCTCTGCCCGATATTCCCCCCGGGATGAAGCGAAAGTATCTCTTCGCTATCTATACCTTTCTTCCGCATCAAGCAGATGGCTAAAGCATCGCCTAAAGCCATACTGACCGCCGTGGAGGCGGTGGGGATTAACCCTAAAGGGCAGGCTTCGCCGGCGACCACCGCTGGAAGCAGGAGGTCGGTCATCTTCCCGATGGTAGAGTCCGGCTCCCCGCAGATGGCTATAATGCTTGCGCCCAGGTCTTTAATTACCGGTATTATTTTAATAAGCTCCGGCGTCTCTCCGCTCGCGGTGAGGATAATGGCGACATCCCCGGAGCTCAGCATCCCCAGGTCACCGTGCATAGCCTCCGCCGGATGGAGAAAGATAGCCGGGGTGCCGGTAGAGGACAGGGTAGAGGCAATCTTTTTGGCAACGATTCCACTTTTACCCATTCCCATAAGCACCACTTTTCCCGAACAGCTCGCCAGCAGCTCCACCGCCCGGTCAAACTCTTCGCCTAAGTTGTTGGCTAATTCCTGAAGGGCTTTGGCTTCAATATTTATCACCTGTTTAGCTATCCGGCGCAGTTCAATCCCTCCTTCCGGCAATCTCGGCAATCTCCAGACAGTCCTGTAATAATTGCTCCAGCAAATTTAGATTAAGCACGCTTTCTGCGTCGCAGAGAGCTTTTTGCGGGTCAGGATGCACCTCTAAAAACAAGAAATCACAGCCGCAAGCTACCGCACTTCGCGCCAGTGGCAAAATATACGCAGAAAGCCCCCCTTTGGGGTCGGTGGAAGTGTAACCGGGGATGCGCACCATATGGGTTATGTCCGCAGCCACGGGATAACCGAACTCTCTCAACCGCAGAAGGTTGCGCAGGTCCAGGACCATATCTTTGTAGCCAAAGGTAACCCCCCGTTCAGTGAGGAGTATCTCTTTGCCCCCGGCAGAAAGGACTTTGTCCAAAGGGATGGCGATCTCGTCGGCGGACATAAACTGCCCTTTTTTGATGTTTATCGCCTTTCCGCTCCGTCCGCAAGCCAGAGCCAGGCTGGTCTGTTTGGAGAGATAAGCAGGAATCTGCAAAACATCCAGAACCTTGCCGGCTTTCTCTACCTGATGCTCGCAATGAACATCGGAGAGCACCGGCACTCCAGCCTGGGCTTTAACCTTTTGCAGGATGGCTAATCCCTTCTCCAGGCCAGGACCTTGATAGGAGGCTTGAGTGGTGCGATTGTCTTTAAGATAGCTGGCTTTGAAAATGTAGGGGATGAAAAGTTTCCCACAAATTTCTTTGACCGTGCCGGCTATATCTATAGCTTGTCCTTCACCCTCCAAAACGCAAGGACCGGCAATCAGGCAAAGCTTGGCGCTGGAGATATCCAGACCGGCAAATTTGTCTATCTTCAAACGCATAGCCTTTCTCTACCCCTTCGTTTCGTTAAGAATTTGCTGGGCTTTTTGCAGGTCTTCCCAAACATACTTTTTATACTCCGGGAAGCGCAGACAGGCGGCGGGGTGATAGGTGGGGATGATGACCGCATTACCCCGGCTGCCTTTTTGACCGCGCAGTCTACCAATGGTGACGGTAGAACCCATAAGATACTGGGCGGAGAACCTTCCCAGAGCTACGATGACCAGCGGTTTGATTATATCCAACTGTCGGTCTAAGTAAGGTGCGCAGGCTTTCATCTCCTCCGGCAGTGGGTCTCTATTCTCCGGAGGTCGGCATTTGAGCACATTTCCGATGTAGACCTGGCCGCGGGAAAGCCCTAAAGCGGTTATCATTCGGTCCAAAAGTTGACCAGCCCGACCGACAAACGGACGCCCTAGACGGTCCTCATCTCCCCCCGGAGCTTCACCGATGAATACCAGGCGAGCAGAATGATTACCCTCCCCGGGAACCGCGTTGGTGCGAGTGGCACTCAGCGGGCAATTCTGGCAGGCTCTCACCAAACGGGCAATCTCGTCCAAGGGGCTGTCCTCCGAAGGCTTTACCGCCGATTGCTCGCTCCGATGGCTCTCCTCGGTTGTAGAAGATGAACTCCACCCGTCCGGCGTGTAGAACAACTCGTCTATCCCTATTTCCTGAAGTCTTTCTAATTGCAGTCGTAGCTGTTCTTTATCCATCCTATACTTCCTTTGAACCTGGAGTTATCAGCCCCTTTTTCTCCAAAAGCTCAATGATTTTGTCAACAATCAACTCTGCCGCCATTTCCTTGCTCATACGAGGAATATCCAGCTGTTTGCCCAGTGAGTCCAGAAGCAAAAGCCGGTTTTCTGAAGACGCAAACCCCACGCCGGGCTCATTTATGGGATTAGCGCAGATTAGGTCCAGATTCTTAGCGGAGAGCTTTTTCCGGGCATTCTCCTGCAGCTCCTCGGTCTCGGCGGAGAAACCAACTAACAGTTGGTCAGTGGTCTTTCTTTTTCCCAACTCGGCGAGTATGTCTAAAGCAGGAGATAATTCAATTTTCCAGCTCCCCCCATCTTTTTTGCGCTTATTTTTTATAACCTCTTTAGGAATATAATCGCTCACTGCCGACGACATTACAACAATTTGTGCCGTATCGGAATGCTGAAACACTGCTTGAGCCATTTCTTGAGCGGAGACCACCGGTAATAACTCCGCTCCACAGGGCGGAGGAAGTTGGCTATTGGCGCTGATGAGTAAGACTTTAGCTCCGCGCAAAACCAGGGCACGGGCTAGAGCATAACCCATCTTGCCGGTTGCCGGATTGCCGATGAAGCGCACCGCGTCCAGATACTCCCTGGTTCCACCGGCGGTCACCAGAGCGGTGAGACCAGCCAGTTCCTTTCGTGTTTCCAGCAATTGTTCTATCCGAAACTCAATCTCCTCCAAAGGCGCCAGTCGTCCCTCGCCCTCTTCGCCACATGCCAGATGTCCACTGGCTGGCAAAACCAACTCTACACCCCGCTCGGCTAGAGTCCGTAGATTTACCTGGGTGGCTGGATGCCGGAGCATTCGGGTGTTCATAGCCGGAGCAACCAGCACTTTACCACTGTAAGCCAATAGAGCGGTGGTGAGCAGGTCGTCGGCGATGCCGGCAGAATATTTGGCGATGATGTTGGCGGTGGCCGGAATCACAGCAAAGAGGTGCGCCTCTCTGGTTAATTGTATATGGGCCAGCGGTGAGGAATCCTTTTCCCAGAGTGAGGTATAGACTTTATTGCCGGTCAAAGCTTCAAAGGTTTTCTCCCCGACCAAAGAGGTAGCGGATTTAGTCATTATCACATTTATGCTGAGACCTTTTTGCACCAGACCGCTAACCAGGTCGGCGGTTTTGTAGGCGGAAATGCCCCCGGTAACTCCGAGAATCAGCTTTTTGCCGGCTAGAGTCACAGGCGCCACCTCTCTTTGCGGCATCTTTCTGCGGTAACAATGGCCTCAAGTTGACGGACACAGGCGGCGATTTTATCGTTCACCACCAGATAATCGTAGTTACGGGCGTGGTCTATCTCCTTCTTAGCCACCCGCAGTCGCTCCTCTATGTCCTGGTCCAGGTGTCTCTCCCGCTTTAGCAGACGGCGCTTAAGCTCGTCCAGGCTGGGTGGTAGAATAAAGATATAGACTCCGTGAGGAAATATGGTCTTAATTTTTGCCGCCCCTTGAACATCTATATCCAACAGCACATCCACGCCGGAAGAGAGCTCTTTTTCTACATAATCTCGCCTGGTGCCGTATAGTTCACCGTGAACGGTAGCGTATTCGGCAAAGACTTTCTTGTCCACCATTTGTTCAAACCTTTTTTGGGTGACAAAATGATATTCCCTGCCGTTCTCTTCCCCGCCCCGGGGCTTCCGGGTGGTTACCGAGATGGAGAAGACCAGGTTTTTTCCTTTAGCCAATAATTTTTTTGCCAGCGTAGATTTGCCCACGCCGGACGGCCCGGAGATTATAAAAATCGTCGGGTGGTAGGTGGCGGTCATAAACCTGGCGCCTGACTCACTCCACATTTTGCACCTGTTCGCGCAACTGTTCAATTTTAACCCTGGCATCAATACTCAAACGGGAGATTTCTATGCCGGAGGTTTTGGAGGCTGTAGTGTTAACTTCGCGGTGCATCTCTTGAGTTATAAAGTCCAACTCCTTGCCGCAGGGAGAATCACCCGCAGTTACCGTCAAAAAGCGACTGAGGTGATACTCCAGACGGTCCAGCTCTTCGCGAATATCGCTTTTCTCGGCGAGCAGAGCGGTCTCTTGTTCCAATCTGCCTTCGTCCAGCGGAGTCTGCAGAACAAGCGACAGACGCTCGGCAAGCCTTTCTTTTACACTCAGCAATTGAGCATCCTGTAACTTGAAGAGCTCTCCATGAATTTTTTTTATCTCCCGCACTATCATCGTCATTTTCTTAGTAATGCCCTTACCCTCCTCCCGGCGCATAACCAAGACAGCGCGACAAGCCTCGGAGAGCGCCGGCTCAAACTCCTCCCAGGGGATGCTCTCCTGGGCATTCGCTTCGGTAAATATGCCCGGCAGACGCAATAGTGTGGGCAGGTCAACCTCGCCGGGCAGATTATACTCGTCGGTGAGTCGCAGGAGTTCGCGATAATAGGCATTGAGCAACTCGCCATTGGGCATAGTCATCTCGCCGGCGCTACGAGCAAGCTCGCTGCGCAGTTCAATTCTACCCCGAGCGAACTGTTTGCTGAGATAGGCGCGGACTTGCTCCTCTAAAGAGGAAGCCGGACGCGCCAGACGAATATGCAGGTCCAGAAAGCGATGGTTGAGGGTTTTTAGCTCCAGGCTCAACAGACCGCAGGAAGTCTCCACCTGCGCCTGCCCAAAGCCGGTCATGCTCAGTGGCATAATATCTCCTTGAATATTGAATAATAATACGACAGAAGGTCAATTGTAGTCAAGGTGAAACTGGGGGGTAGATATACTCCGTTTAACATAGGAAGTGGGATTATGGAGTGGAAATAATAGGAAATTGCCAAACTTAATGATAAAAAAACAGCCGACTAAACGGCGTCGGCTGCAGAAAGCTAGGAACAAAAGTTTTACCTCATTATTAAAAGCGGTTTGGTTGACTGGTCGTATTGGTTCTCTATATTGATAATATAAATTCCGTTAGTGAGCATTGACCCATTGTTATCGCACAGATTCCAACAGATAGTATCCGCATAATCTCCGACTGCTTCATAGACCAGCCTGCCCGTAAGGTCATAAATATGGACAGTGCAAGGAATGCTGGCTAACGATACGGACTCTGGAATCTTAATATTAGCTGATTCGCTTGCTGGGTTAGGATATATAGATACTTCACTGGCAAAGATACCAAAGGAATCATCATTAGATAATGCATCTAAACCGGATACATCTGATTTTGAATTGTTCATTTTTAATAAATCGGATAGAGGGCTAATAGAAAAATTGCTCTTTTCTGATAATGATGGTGAAACATCATTATCAGAGAATTGCAAATCATCGTTTAAGCTAATGTTTGATGGGGTATGAATAGTCACCACATTGGAACTTACCGATAGATTAGAGGTGTCCTTGGATTTAACACAGTAGTAATAAGTAGTCCCCGGTTGAACAGTGCTATCAGTATATCCGCTGGTGCCAGCTGGCACAATTGCCAAAGGATAATCGTTAGAGTTCAGGTCGTTTTTCTGTAATCCGGTATTTGTCCAGCGATAGATATGATATTCCTGCACATCTCGGGGAGTTAATCCTTGAGGACCGGTATAGAATGGGTCATTCCTGGAGAGAGTCCAGTGTAAAACTACACTCAATCCAGCACAAATACCGGTTAAATTGGTCGGCGGTGTGGGGGCAATATTGTCCACCGAATGGCATACTCCGTGATTGGACTCGTATGAAAACAGTTGATTAAATCCCACAGATTTAGCCCAGTATTCGTAGTCAATTCCAATTGGGGCATTGACATCTGTGAAAGAATAACTGCGTTGACCAGTGGCATCAACCGTTCCTATCATAGCAACATTTCCAGAGCCGGGTATTTTGCGGAAGATTTGATAATAATCTATCCCGGCCTCACCAGCGTAGGGAGGATTGAAGGAAATTATGATAGCTCCACCCTGGTCGTTAGGCTTGTCCTGAACCGCTAGATTGTAAGGAGGATAGGGGCGGTTGTCTTGGGCAACAGCGATAGTCATACGGGAATCGTAGGATTGATACTCCTCTTCGCCGTCAATTACCACGCTACGGATAACATAATAATAGTGGTGATAATTCTCCACGGTATTATCAATATAACTATTAGCGTTTTTGTCCAGAGTGGCTAACCATTGGAAAACTCCGTAGTAATTGCTGTTAGCATAGCTGCGAAAAATCTTCTGATTGGTGATATATGGTCCCTGCGCCGGGGTCCAGGTTAACTTAATAGCCCCGCCGTAGTCATTAGGATTGTCTATGGCATCAGCATTTGAAGGAGGGTCGGGACGGGGAGGACCGCCGGGCTGGCTAGTGCAGATAAAGGGCGGAAGGGTGCCGGGGCAATCGGGAGGGAGTGGTTGGTTCAGTCCGCCTTCCACATCACTATCCGAGCAGTAGGTAAGGTAATCGTCTTCGTCCGCTGAGCCGTCGGTGTTGACCTCAAATATCCAACTATGTCCGCCAATCTCGCTCAGCATATAGTAGAACTTTTCGTTGGTGGGAGGAGTGTCGGTGTAGCGGATACCATCCATAAACTGCTGCACGGTGTAACCGTCGGGATGCGCAGGACTTCGCAAGAAGAACTGAGCAATTGCACCAATCTTGCCCAGGTCACTTTTGTTGTTAGCTCTGTAAAGGTAGAAACCCTGAAAAGCAAGGTCGGGTTCTCCGTCTATTTTAAAGCCCACCTCCACATTATGAGCGCCGGCAGTGCCCAGGAAGTAGGCCAGGGTGCAGAAGATACCGATGTCTAGGTGCTGGGGAATTGGAAAAAAATGCACAAAGTCATTAAGATAAGTGGGAACATAACTTGGATGGTCTTGCCACCATATTTGAGGGTACTCTTTGTGTTCAAATTCACCATCATTAACTAAAAGCCATCGTAATTCGTTATCGTCTATCTCATAACCAACAACAGCAACGGCGTGTGCAGTCGGATAAGAACCGGTATAATCTTCAGGAAGTCCACACCATGTTGGAATAGGATTCAGGCTGTAGTTGATTCCGTCTATCTCCCAACACAACTCATCATAAGCAAAATCATTAGAAGTTCCTTCATAAGCACTATAGGTGGAGTAATCCCAAGTTTCATCTTGCTCATCATAGCCACAATCCTCAAGAAAACCGTCCCAGGCGTTTTGTATATATTGAGTATTTTCTGGGTGGTATGTGTAGGCACAATTTGCGAATAAAGCAAACTGGACCTGCCAACCCCACATAGTATCGTCAAAAATGCGTATATCTCCCGGAGGGTAATTTATCCAATCCTCTGAATAACTCCAGTCTCCATAAGGATCCCAGTAAGGCCATAACAAATCGTCCATCTCCATGGCGTAATCTACATAACAAAGCCATGATAACATATTTGAGGATGCTGTCCAAGCACAAGTTCCCTTATACTCAAATGACGGTAACCTATCATAATTTGATGAAAGTGGTAGCACTCCTCGGACTAAATACTTAAAACCATCTGAATCGTAACTATATTTTTTCCATTTTTGGATATTATAATCTATTTTATTTGCGTCATATTTATTGGCTGTGCCAGTAAAGGTTTTACAATCAGCCTTTTTCTTTATTTCAGTATATTCAAAATATGGGTCTGTACTTATCAAGTAATATTCATTATTTATTTCAAATTCAAAACAAATACCCAGGTCCTTTTCATAACGCAAACATACAAATCTCGGTTCCATACCGTATGTTTTTTCAAGATATTTTGCAGCCATCCAATAAAAAGGCAATGGAACTCCATCCGAAGGTAGTCCGATTGGAGGCATTTCGTAGAAACAGGTAAATTGACCGGAAACAAAATAATCATCCATATATAAATCAGTAATATTTTTGCGAACCATATCTCCATATTCAATATAATCAATCTTATTTTCCAAAAATAGTTGCAATGAGGATATTAAGCTTTTATTCTCTTCCAGTTGCAATTCATACACTTCCTCTATGCTGCTTAAATCAATCTCTTTGCTAAAAAGCATCACATAATAGGATAGAACTTGGTCTTCAAGACCATATATTGGTATTACCAAATACTTTTCAGTAATATTTTTCCCGGAATTGTAACCAAACGATGGCAAACTATTCATGGCAAAATTAACAATTATATCCTCGGGCACTAGTGTTAGGGTTACATCTTCCCCTTCTGGAGTAGTTATTGTTACCTCCTCGGCCAGGACGCTCACCGCTCCCGCCAAAATCACAAAACCAAAGAAAATCGACAATAGTGTTTTTGCGCTTAACATCTTCTTTCTCCTTTCATTAACTTCATTAATAGTTGACATTTACAAATATAGATTACCAAACTTATGCTTCGTTAATATTATACCCCCCCCCCTCTATGTCAAGAGAAAAATTCATTATGACCAAAATAAATATATAATGACCCTGAAGATTATTTTCTATTGCCTACCGCACATAAAATATACCATATTTTGCTACTTTCCCCTGCAGGACTTTCGCTAAAAAAATCTTGACAAAGAATTTTAATATGCTAAAATTCACCGCATATTCTTAATTCCAGTTTCATATGGAAGGGGCTAAATTATGGTTGAAATGGTCAAAAACGCCGGTCCTTTGGTCATCGCCCTGTTCTTTCTCTCCATACTCACCATATCCTTTGTGGTGGAACGCTTCTGGGTTTTGGGGGTCGCCCGCGGCAAGCTGGGACATCAGAAATTCTTAGCCCAGATGAAATCCGCCCTGGAACGCAAGGACATCTCCGCGCTGGAAACTCTTTGCAAACAGAACAAAGGCTCGGACAGCCGAATTGTGCACGGTTTGATTGAGACCTATCAACAGCATAAAGGGAAACCTCTCTTTGAACTGAAAGAGAGGCTCACCGACCGGGCCGGCGAGCTATCCGCCATTGAGGGTTCCCTTCTGGAGCGCAATCTCATCGCTATGGCTACCATCGGCAGTATCGCCACTATGATGGGGCTATTGGGAACAGTTGTGGGGATGATTCGTTCCTTTGCGGCGCTATCTATGGGCGAGACCTCCGCCGGACCAGCCAGTCAGCAATTAGCCCAGGGAATTGCCGAAGCGTTGGTCAATACCGCCAGCGGTCTTTTCGTAGCCATTACCGCCATTATTTTTTACAATTACTTCCTTAATCGCATTGATATGTATAACTTTAATATGGAGGAAGCCTCCAAAGGCTTTATGGAAGGCGTTTTGACCAGATAGTCCCGGTCGGGAATTGAACTTTTCACAGTCAAAGTATAGCTCTTTTTAATAGATAACCTAGAGAGGAGAAGTGTGTAGATGAGAAAGATCGTGATGACAGTCATAGGTATAATCTTCGTTGCCTATCTGTTGCTCTGGGTGTGGTGGTTCTTTATTCAGGGCAACAATGTTTCTATGGTCTTCGCCGGTTTAGCCAATTTGGGGGGTGCAACCACCCATAAGGAGCAGACGGAGAAAGGTCAGGAGTGGGTATTTGATACCGAAGGAGCCGGTGGATTAGGCAAAGCCGGCGCCATTGTCGCTCGCGGCGGCGGACTGGTTGACTTCCTGTTTTTCCTGCTCTGCCTGACCAGTTTCTTCATCATTGACCGCTTTGTAGTTCACGGCCAAGCCAAGGGAAAGATGAGCATTACCAAATTTATGGAAGAACTGGTAACTCAGCTAAAATCCCGTAAAATTGACGAAGCCATTAAGCTCTGCGACAAACAGAAGGGCACTTACGGTCGCTATGTGAAGGCGGGACTCTCCACCTACAAGGTTATTCCGGAATCGGATAAAAATAACGCCAGTAAGGTCAAAGGCGAGCTGGAGGGTGCCTTCGGCGAAGCCAACGCTATAGAAGCCTTTCAGCTGGAACAGAGGCTAATCTTCATTGCCACCATCGCTTCTATCGCTACTATGACCGGGCTTTTGGGAACGGTTGTGGGAATGATTCGCTCCTTCGCGGCGCTCTCCTCCAAGGGTCGTCCCGACCCCAACCAGCTGGCTACCGGTATCTCCGAAGCTCTGATTAATACCGCCGGCGGTTTGACTGTGGCAATAATCTCCATCATTTTCTACAATTTTTTTGTCAACCGGGTGGACAGCTTCAACTTCAATATGGAGGAATTCTCCTCCGAAGTTATCACTACCCTAACTGGTAAGTAGAGTGGAAAAAGGAGATAAAAATGGCTGGCGCTGATGTTGCTGCGCCAAAAGCTGGCGCCAAGAAAAAAGGCAGGAAGACCCGGGTATCCATTTTCATTGATATGACTCCAATGGTGGATGTCATCATTCTGCTGCTCATATTTTTCTTCATGACCTCGCAATTCAAAGAGCCCAAGGGGATTGAGATTAAACTGCCGAAGAGCGATGTCCCTCAGAAAATCAAGGAATCTAATACCATCATCTACAAAATAGACCCTGAGGGCAAGGTAACCTACACTTACGCCCGCACCGGAGATAAGGACAAACCGGTTGACAACATTGATGCCATTCACACAATGTTGATTGATGAGCAGCAAAAGAATGAGAATCTGACTACACTTCTGGAAGTTGACCCCAAGGCAAAATATAGCCAGATGATAGATGTCTACGACGAGTTTCGTTTAGCCGCCGAGGTCACTAAAAACGAGAACATCTCTCTGATGCTTCCTTCGGAGCAGAAGAAAGAGGGCGAAGAGGGCGCCAAGGGCGAAGAGGGCGGCGAGAAGAAGCCCAGTCCCTAAACTATAACTAACCTCCTCCAGGGGATTACTATGCTTAAAAAAGGCAAAAAAATAACCATTCGCATTGATATGACTCCTATGGTGGATGTGATTATCCTTTTGTTAATCTTTTTCTTCATGACCTCGCGCTTCTCGGAGCCGGAGGTCGTGGAGGTGAGTATACCGGAAGCTGCTGCCGGTGTTAAAATCCCCACCAGCGTGAACACCATCATTATAGAATCCACCGGGGCAGTATATCTGAACAACAAAGCAGTGAATCGGGATATACTCAACACGGATGTAAAGGATATCCGCAAATCTAATCCTATGGCTCAGTTCGTCATCAAGTGCGACCGTAATGCCGACTTCGGTGTATTACAGACTCTTTTGAAAGACCTGCAAGCAGTGGGGACTACTAGAATTATTTTGGGTACGGTCAAGGAGTCCGGAGCCTGGTAGATACTTTCTTCAGTAGGGAAAAAAATTTAATATTAAAGCCCCGAAAATGATTTTTCGGGGCTTAATGTATTTATATAGGAGATATCGCCAAAAACTTGGCTCATTTACCTTGCTCGTCTTTATCCTCGGTCTTACCGGTGAAGGCTTCTACCGTCTTTTGTAGCATCTGCATCTCCCCGATTCGTTTGTCCGCATCGCCAGCCTGAACGCTTTCCGGATATTCTTCCATCACCTGCTTATAAGCTACCAGAGCATTATCGTAATCTTTATTCATCTGGTAGGCGTCACCCATATAGACTAAAGCCTTAGGAGCCAGCTCAGATTGGGGATATTTGTTCACGATGACCTTAAAGCTTTTAATAGCCAGGTTGGTATTACCCACCGTAAAATCCAAGACACCCACCTGCAGATAGGCTTTTTCGGCAAATTTGGCTTTGTTCTCTTTGTCGGCGGCAATTATCTCCTCAAATTTTTTGCGGGCACCGATGGTATCTCCCCTATCCCTTAGCGCCAGGGCGTAATTGAACATCAGTTGCAAATTTGTGGGGTCGGCGCTGAGCTTTTTCTCCAGCTCGCCGAATTCATTTTTACCTGCTTTTACCCCCTCCATTGCTTTCATAAGCTCCTCCGGGGAGAGAACGCCCACCCTCCGAGCCAGTTCCTCGCCTTTTGGCGAGTAAAAAATCGTAGTGGGGTAGGCGATAACTCCATACTGCATAGCCATGCTCTCCTGAGCGTCGCTATCAATCCACACCCAGACAAAATCACGAGACGCAGATATTACCCCTTCATCCTGAAATGCCTCCTTTTCCATCTGCTGGCAAAAGTCAATGGTGGAGGTGCGGTAATATACTACCAGGGGTTTGTCCTCTTGCTGAGCGGCTTCCTTGCCCACCTTCATAACCTTCAACCAATCAATGCCCACCTTATCTTCTTTTTTGCAGGCATTGAATAGCAAAAAGACCAGGGCAAAAATGACGCCAACCTTCAATGCTGACTTCATTTTTCTCTCTGCCTCCTTATAATCATAGAAATAGTTCCAAATCCGCCGACTGCCAAAAGCATTATAGCGAATACCAGAATCCAGGTGGAACTGGTTCTACTCCCCCGAGCTATAACAACGAAGTAGAAGATTAGTGCGCAAAGACCGGTGACAAAAAAGGAGAGGGAAAAAAAGTAACCGTAAAGCTCGGTAGAGCGCCGCACCCGGGCGCGCAGCTCCCTATCCCGGCGAATAGACTCCATAGATAGCAGCCGTCTTTGTTCTTTTTGAACAGAACGCCAAACCCACCAAATACCGCCGCAAGCCCCTAATATGGCTAATAACCAATATAAATAATTCATTCTCCCCCTAAAGTCTATGCTAACACCTGCGGGGAAATATGTCAAGCTATGTGTTGACCGGAAGATGTGCTATGATAATATAGCTTAACAATTTTTGACGCAATTCACTGGAGAATTATGATTCCCGGTTGGATAATTTCAAGACTCCTCGCCGAAATATCGCCTAAAATTGAAGGTGGGACCATTAAGGAGGTAACCTCCCCCGCACCGGGTCAGGTCTTTTTGCACTTACTCCCCGCTGATAGGAAATTGAGGGAGATTATGTTGGTCATCTCCCTGCATCCCCAGTTATTCACCATTTTTCTCACTCACGCCAGGAAAGATACTGATAAGAGCGACCGAAGAATGCTTCACCTGTTGAGTGGCATTGTGAGATTGACCATACAGAAAATTGAGCAGAAGGACAACGACCGAATTTTGAATATCACTTTTGACGAAGACCTGCGCGTTGAGCTTCGCCTGTTTGGAGCAAATAGTTCTCTTTTATTATATAAAAACAATCTACCCATCGCTGCCTATCCCGAAAGAATAAAAGTTGCCAAATCATCGGTGAAAAAACTCCCGCAAGGCACCCTATCAGGCCTGTCACCTGACATTATTCTAGCTCAGATTCAAACTGCCTACCCCAGCCAGCCCATAGCAGGAACCCTCAGAAATACTTATCGGGAGATAGATGCGGAGTTGTCCAAAGCGATTCCACTTGCTCTAAATTTGACCGTTGATGCTAAATTGTCGGAGATTGCTGAAGATACACAAAAAGACCTGGCTATGCTCCTTTCCGAACTGAGCAAGGCATTTGCCCCGACCAGCAGCTTTTACCTCTGCCAGGATAAAGAGGGTTATCCATACCTTTCGCCCCTGCCCCTGTATGGCGCATTGCATTGCGCTTTGACTCTGGACTCCCCCAATCAAGCGCTCCAGGAGTTGTATAAGGCGCTTGAAGGCTATCTGCTGGTCAAAGATGAACGCCATAAACTTACCGGAAAGATAACTCAATCTCTAAAAAATCTCCTCCGGCGTCAGCAGCGTCTGAACGAAGACCTGGTCCGCGCGCAATCCGCTCCCAGCTATCGTCTTTACGCCGAGACTATTTTGGGTAACCTGAAAAACATCGTTAAAGGAGCAAATCCCCTGGAGCTTCCCAACCCCTACTCGGAGACCGGAGAGACTATCTCCATTCCTATGAACATAAACAAAACCCCGCAGGGGAATGCGCAGTATTATTTTAACCTGGCGCGTCGCCTGGAAAAGGCTCAAGTGCGGATTCAGGTGCAGATTCTGCCTATAGAGGAAGAGTTATCAAAGATACCGAAAGAGCTACCCGAAGAGATTAATATGTTAAAGGAACTGGCGAATCGCCTGGGGTTAACCGTTGAGAGGAAAGAGCCGAAAACGAAAGTAAAAAAAGCCGGGGAGAAAAAGCTTGCGGGGATTATTTCCTTTCCACTGAGCGATGGGAGCATTATTTATGTAGGTCGGAATGCCGAGGGGAATAATCGTTTGACCTTTCAGATAGCCAAAGGCGAAGACCTGTGGTTTCATACCCGGGACGCCCACGGAAGCCATGTGATTCTCTCTGCCGGCAGGAAAGGAGAGTTACCAATCCGTAAGAATATATTGCTCGCCGGTGGGCTAACTGCTTATTTCAGCAAACTGCGCCAGGATAGCAAGGTGGAGGTGGCATATACCCGGGTGAAGTATGTGCGCAAGACAAAAAAACTGGGATTGGTCACCTATTCACAGGAAAAATCGCTTCTGGTCAAGCCGATTAGCCCCGATGAGATGAGGAAAAAGTTTGATTTGGGCAATAAATAGGAAGCAGGGATGCGCCTTGCTTCTGCAAGGCGAAGAATCCCTGCTACAAGTTTTGGTTAGGATTAATAATCCCCACTCAAATTTACTTCCCACCTCGCTCCCACACCCTATCCGGTATATGCGCGGATAAACCCATATTTTGTATCATAAGGGCATACTTGTTATAGTAACTCCTGGCTTCTTCGGTCTCCCCATACTCCCAAAGGGCGTCGGCTAGGTTAAGGTAGATGGACACTTCATCAGGGTTCACCAGCAATACATAGTCAAAAACTGCATCCGCATCCTCAGTTCTTCCCGCCACCCCCAGGAAAAAACCATAGTTGCTAATTTCCCTAGAAAAATCAGTGAAATCCATATATTTGGCGAAATCGCTCTGCTCGTAATCTTCCCTACTCGCAAATTGCATATACCAATCGTTACCCAGTGTCTCTGCAAAAGCGTTGAAGCCTTCGTCCATTATCTCAATTGCACCGCTGGAGTCCCCTGCTAGGTATCTCTTTACAGCGACTTGGTGAGCAGTGTCCAAAAAAACAGTAGCCATCTCATAATCACTGTAATAGTTCCCCGGATAGAAAATGCCATTAAGCACCTCGCCGGCGTCGGCGATAAGCCCCTGCTCCAAAAGGTCATATACTTCTTTCATTGCCTCAGCGGAGGGGTCCTCGCTCCACTCCTCCAGTAATATTAACTGTTGACTATCTTTATCCCAGCGGTATCTAGCGCCGTAGTAGAAGGCAGAGAAGGGTTGTTGGGAGAGTATTTTTACCAATCCTTCTTCCTCATCGTAAAATACATCGGTCTTGGCTGGATTGTAATTGCCGGAGAACTTCACCGAGCCAAACCAGTATAGTTCCCCGCTACTTCCAATACCTATTAACTCCAACCCTTCAATCTCCTGCTCGCTATTATAGACCGGCAAGATTTTCAGGCTGACAATCCCCGTGGGGAGTAGGGATGTCGGCATCTGTTGAATCTCCAGTATCTGCGATGGGAGTTGAATCCCCTGGTATTCCTCCAGCAGGGTTCCGGAAAGAGGGGTATAGGCGAAAGCAGCACTGGCTAGAAGCAGACTCAATACCATTATATACCATATTCTTAATTTCATTTCTTCCCCCGGCTTTTTCAGCCGAAAATGTCTACATCTTTTCCGGAGCGCTTATCCCCAATAGGTCAACTCCGTTGGCAATTACCTGGCGAACCGCCTCCACTAGATTGAGCCGACCCTGTATTGCTCCTTCGGTCTCCGCCTGCAATATGCGATATTTAGTGTAATACCTATGAAAGATACCGGCTAGATTATGTAGATATGAGCAAAGTAATTGCGGTTGTCGCCCGATTACCACAAATAATACAATTCTGGGATACATCAGTAATTCCCTGCAAAGCGCTATTTCTTCTGCATTAAAGGAGTATTTAAGGGCGGCACCGAACAGTGGAGAAAGCGACAGTTGCTCTCCCTCGCTCAAAAGGCTACAGATACGGGCGTGGGCGTATTGAATGTAATAGACCGGATTCTCCATTGAGGTCTTTTTCGCCAACTCAAAATCAAAATCCATGTGGCTGGAAAGCCCCCGTTCCAGGAAGAAATATTTTGCTACATCCACGCCAACTTCCTCAATAAGCGCTTCCAGAGTAATGAACTCACCCACCCTCTTGCCCATCTTCACCCGCTCCCCGCCGCGGACTATGTTCACCTGCTGGGCAATAAGTATCTCCAGCCAGTCCCTACCGTAACCGAGAGCTTGCATTGCGGATTTCATTCTGGATTTATGTCCGTGATGGTCCGGACCCAATATATCTATTACCAATTGATAATTTTGCTCGTGCTTACGCCGGTGATAGGCGACATCAGCGAAAAAGTAGGTAGTCTCGCCGTCGCTTTTTACCAGCACCTGGTCAGCGCTATCGCCAAAGACGGTGGTCCGTAACCAGACCGCCCCGTCTTTTTCGTAGATACATCCCGCATCATTAAGCGCTTGCCGGGTTTTCCCCAGATAGCCCTGTTCTTCCAACTCGCTCTGCCGATACCAGCTATCAAAAGAAACCCCATATTTAGCCAGCGCCCTCTTCTGCCAGGCGAGTATCTGCTCTACCGCCTTCTTGCCCACATTCGTTTTGCTTTCCTTCAGTAACTGCCTGGCGAGTTCGGTGATGTATTCGCCGCGATATCCATCCTCCGGGGGGAGGGCTTCCTCGCCAACCAGCCGTTTTTGCGCCGCCCAAACCGACTCACCCAGCAGTTTTATCTGCCGTCCCTCGTCATTTACATAATATTCCTTGGTGACATCATACCCTAGAGCAGAGAATGCTCTGGCTAAAGCATCGCCCACCGCAGCCGCTCTGGCGTTCACCACATTGAGCGGTCCGGTGGGATTAGCGCTGACGAATTCTAACTGAATTTTATCGGATAAAAGCTTATTCTTTCCGTAGTTCTCTTTTTGCTCCCCTATTTCATTAATCACTTGCCACCAAAAGGCGTTCTGAAAAAAGAAGTTTAAAAATCCTGGACCGGCTACTTCAATTTTATTAAGTTGCCAGTCCAGTCTTTTGGTCAGTTCCTCAATTACTTGATTAGCTAAATCTCGCGGTTTTTTCCCCAGTCTTTTGGAAAAAGTTAAAATAATATTTGTGGACAAATCTCCTAACTTTTCAGTTGGCGGAATGGTCAAATTGAGCGTCCCGGTCAATTCATCAGGCAGAGTATCTCCAAAGTCCGGTCTAAACACGCCTTTCAGACACAGCTTAAGCTCTTGCTCCATCCTCAGAATAGAGGATAAACTTGGCATCGCCCCAAAGCCTCTCTATTTGGTAGAAATCGCGGTTTTTCTTGTCAAAGATATGAACTATTACCGAGCCGAAGTCCAGCAATACCCAGCTTGCCTCGCCGTAGCCCTCGCTGTGTCGCATTAGAATCTTTCTCTCTTTGAGATGCTCAACAACTCCGTCCGCCAGACCACGCATGTGGCTTCTTGATGAACCGGTAACGATTACGAAAAAATCCAGTGTATTAGAAACATCGCTCAAATCCATTACTACAATATTCTCACCCTTTTTATCTTTACAAACTTCAGCAACCTCCAAGGCTAAATCCTTATCAGCAATCAAGGTTTCTCCTTTCCTGAAGTTCTTTTAAGGCTTCCAACTGCCGATTATGTGGGTTAATTTTAATGCGGTGCAAATACTCTTCTTTCCAAATCAGCAACTCTATAAGTATATCAAATAAATTCTTTTTTTTGAGCAACTCTTGCTGTTTTTTTAAAAAATATTTCCCCCGGTTTTCTTCAACCATATCAGCGATTATAAGAATTGCCCCCAGCCGGTCAACACTCTGCCAGCAGGTGGTATGATAGCGAATAGCGGTAAGTATTTCTGAGTCGCAAATATTGTAGAGTTTATTCGCCAGATGCGCCGATATTGGTCCGTGCAACAATCCAGTTCCACTCGCCAACTCTATCTCATCCACAGCCAAGTTTTGTTCCAGACTATATCTACAGGACTTTTCATCGCCCCAATCTCGGGAAAGGTCGTGATACAAGCCGGCAAGAACTGCCCGTTGTTCATCCTCCCCCCACCTTCTGGCAAGTTCACCAGCTTTTTCAGCAGTGCCCAAAAGGTGAAGTATTCTTTGTTCGCTCAGTGGTTCTACCTCCGGGGGAATAGGCTTAAGTTTAGCGATATAATTCATTTGCTAAAATATAGTCCTCTACCTGCTTGGGCACTAAATATCGGATGTTCTCTCCTTTCGCCACCATTTCCCGGATAAGGGTTGACGACAACTCCATTCTGGGCAGGGCTACATTGAGCACTCTCTCCTGAACCTCCGGCTGGACTGGTCCGTCGGGGTAACCCCAACGGTCTATCACCACCAATGTTAACTCGGTAAGTAACCGGGGATAGTTGTGCCAGGTAGGAATCTCGGTCAGGGTATCGGCGCCTACGATAAATGGTATTGGGGTTGCGCAGGAAAATACCCTCTTAAGCTCCTTTAAGGTTTCGTAAGTATAGGAGGGCTGGGGCGAACGCACCAGCTCAATGTCCATAACTTGAAATTGAGGGTTATCCTGAATGGCTAATTGGACCATCTTCAAGCGATGGACACTGCTGGCGCTAACCCGCTCTTTGTGGGGTGGAACTGCCGAAGGGATGAAGATACATTTTTCTAAATGTAGTCTCTGAATCACTCCAGAAGCTACTATAAGGTGCATTATATGAATGGGGTCAAAAGTCCCCCCTAAAACTGCAAAGTTAGCAGTTGTTCCTTTCATATATCTTTATGGATTCTTGGAAATCTCTGCAAGATGGTCTTGTGCGTTCTTAACCCAATCACCATACGGATAGGAGCTGATATATTGCTGATAATAGCCTTTGGCGCCTTCCGCATCTCCGTCCTTCTGTTTGCACTCACCAAGATAATATATTGAATCCCCCACATACAGAGTATCGCTGTAGTTTTCAGCAATATCCTGAAAGTATATACTCGCCGCCGGATATTTCTTGCTGCTCAAATAGAACTTAGCAATATAAAACTCCTTCTTGGCGAGCTTATTGCGGGCAGAGAGCAAACCTTGTTTTGCTTCCTCCAATCTATTACTAAGTTCATAATCTAGAATCACGGTCTGGAAGCTGTCAATGGCTGATTGCACCAAGCTCAGGTCGCGCTGCAAATCTGGGGATTCGTTCAGATAGCACCAACCAATAAAATAGTATGCATCGTCCACGAACTCGCTATTGGGATAGCGGTCTATGACCACCTCAAATTCCACCAGAGCATTTTCGTATTTTTCCTGGTCAAAATAGCTCTTGGACAGGAGATACTGCGCTTCAGCAGCCTCACCGGTCCCGGGATAGAAATTGACCAGGTGATAGAAATATTCTCGGGATTGCTTGTATTCACCTTTTTCAAGATACTGCTTACCCAACTCCAATATCTTGGCAGACCCCAGTTCGCTATTCAGTAATTGCGTATTTCTGCAACCATTTCCAATCGCTGCCAGCAGGCAACAAGCGAGGCAGAGGTTAATTATTATTTTCTGCATCTTTACTTTAAGTTATTTAGAACGCGCGGAGACAGCAAAGAGATATATAAGCCCCCCGGTTATTGCAGTAACCAGAAGCGGCTCAATGAACGGATTCTTCCCGCCCTTTTCCTTGGTGGGAGTTATCTGCTCATATCTCTTATCTACCAGCGCTTTCACATATTTATTGGGCACTTCGTCGGTCGCTATACCCCGCAATTCTCCAGCCCATACTAATTGGCTTGTGCTGCTATCCTCCAATCTGACATGCAGAACTGTGGTAGCCTTTCTTTCGGTCATATTGTTTTTTGCTTTATCGTATTCTACAACACAGGTCAGGAGGCGATACTTCAGTTGATAGTTACCCTGGGTAATTTCCTTCAGTTCTCCACCGCTGGTAATATCGCCAGTAGGGATAACGCTCTCTTCTCCAGTTGAACTACCCGGGTTGTTATTTATACCCTCTTTGTCTTCACTTTCAGTTTTAGGCTCGGTAATAGGTTTCTCCTCAGTCCCTCCAGTCTCCAAGCCGGTCATCATTCCCCGTTCGGAAAATACCTGCGCAAAGACATCTTCCAGGCGGTTGAAGACCATCTGGCTGGTATATCCGGAAGTATCTTCCAGATTGGTCACAGTTCCGATGGTCAATCCCTCAATTTTAATGCTATCGGCAAGTTGCTTTACTGCCGACTGCATTGATTTGACCATCAGTTCTCCGTCGGTGATATATTGTTCCGGTAATGCCTTGGTCAAACCGGTTCCGCAACTCATAAAAAGCAGTGAAACTAAAGCGAGAATTACTGTGGGCTTGAGCGTCTGCCGAATCATCATTTCCTCCTGAAAACTTATTGATTTATTAACCTGCCATATCCAGGTTCAGTTGATGTAAAAATGGAATATTCACCATCTCCGTCAAAATCCACAAAAACAAAGATTGCTTGGTTCTTGCTTTGACCACCACTCTGGTAAAACCAGGCCTCAGTCGGTTCAGTCTGATAAGTTGAATACTCTACTTCCGGCATTGATGATAAACCCATAGGTTCAGCGCTTATCTCGTCCGGTGGACCATATTTTATATATACTCTGCCCATATCGGTGAGATAACCCGGTTTGTTTTTGGTAGCATATGTTTTCATCACATAGTCATATCTTTCGTTGAACGCATCCAATAATTCATTTTCTGGAGTGTCAGGTGTTGGGTCAAGTCGCTTCCAAAATTGATAGACAAAATATGGCTTTAACTCCAGGCTCAATTGGTCATATCGGGCAAGTTCCTCGTCATTAGCCAAAACCGCGATTCTCTCGCGCATGTCCAAAGCCTCTTTATCAGTATAAGGTGCTAGTTCCTCTCCACCGGTCAACATAGCCAGTAGTGCGGTATCTTTATCTTCATACATATAGATTCGTTTGCTGGCACTGACCGTGTTAGCAGTAACCGGGTCTTTGACCTCTATTATAAAGTCGTAAGCGCCGGACTCCGCCTTTTCAAAGCTGACATTATCGGCTAGTATAACATTCCGGGAAGTATAAGGGTTGGTAAAGGACATCTCCTCTATGATTTCTCCGCTTGGTCTGGCAAGTATGTATCTAATCACCATTTCGGAGTTAGTTGAAGTCGACAGGCCGTAGACTTCCATATAGTAGTTTATCTTCAATGGCTTCGTGAATATGCTCAATGGGTTGGGTATGACATCAAAATTGTTCTTAAAGAAGGGACTTTCCGTGTTTGTGGATGGAATTATGTTGCTGGCAAGTTGGATATTGCTGACCCCAAATTCATCTTTGGAGAACTCGCTAGCATTCAGGTCCATCTTTAATATGCCTAGTTTTTTAGAGCTCAAGTCAGTTACCCCCACCTCCAGGTAATATTTTCTTGCGGTTACAGGTATCGTTAGCTGTTCCAAAATAAGTCTATCTTTCTGCGTATTTTCCAGGGAATCTACTCTTGTATATGCTTCCTGGTAATCCTCAACCGAAGCGTGCTTTCCCTCCGGGTCTATTAACCTGATACCCAACAGGTAGTGAGCTTTGAGTTCACCGTTCTCTTCATAAAAATGTAGCTGATTTACCGGCACACCAAAATAGCATTCCAGGTAATACTGATTATCCTGCTCGGGAACACGAAACAGACCATAGTCAAAGAAAAATCCAATTTCCTCAGTGGTATTCTCGCTGGTCGTTTCATTTTCTTCAGTTGTGGCAAAAGATGGAGTTAATACCACCAGCGCGATAGCCTGTCCTAAACATAGTATTCTAATGCTTACTTTCACTGCGGACCCCTTTATATACTAAGGATTATCATTTTTGGTTGATTATATATTAGCATATATTCTCCCGGAAGTGCTGGAAAAAAATAATGATTTATATCATTTATTTAGTAAAGGCAAAAGACCGCTATTAAAAATTTGGGGTGAGCAAGAATTAGCTCACCCCAAATTGTTGTTACTTTTTCCTAGAAGCAGAACCCCATCGTTACCCGGTGCACGGCATTCAGCACATCCATATCGGTGAAAGCATAGTCAAAACGAATGCCGGTTGAGCCCAAGTTGTATTTGAAACCAACACCGGCTGAGAAAGTTCTCAACTCCTCACTGCGGAAATCACCACCGCTGACAAGGTATCCACCACGCAGAGCTAGCATATTCTTAATCCAATACTCAGCGCCAAGGTTCAGTTTTTCTGGACCATCATTGGGGTGAACCGCGTCAAGAGCTAGGGTCAACAGATGGTTTTTGCTGCCCTGGAAGAGGTCGTAGGAAATGCCTAGTTTAACTGTGATGGGTAGTGAGTAACTGGCAAATTCCTTCACCTCCCGGGTCTGCTTATCTCTTTGCAACTCCGAGAAGGTGCCACCGAATTTCAACTCCGGTCCAAAGTTCTGGATGGAGATTCCCATCTTCAGAGACTTGAATCCAGTGATATAGGTGGTTCCCACATCAAAAGCTACGCCTTGAGCTGTGTAGGTGTCTATCTTTTCACGGATATATTTTACCGTTCCGCCAAAAGCAAAGCGGTCAATCAATCTCCGTGCATAAGAACCACCAAACATCATATCATTGGCAGTGAATGTTCCTGCGTTGGGGTCATCAGGATTGTGTTCGTCACGATACTGCATCTCGCCTACTGAGAGCATAGTGAACATTGCCCCGATGGTGCCAAAACCAAATTTATGGGCAAAAGTACCAGACATCAACCTCATATCCGCAATCCATTCAACATCGGTGAAGGTAATGTCGGTGCCCTTGACATCTGCCAATCCTGCTGGGTTCCAATAGCATGAGGTAGAATCGTCAATCATTGCTACCGATGCGTCGCTCATCGCTACTGTTCTTGCGCCAATTCCTATCTTTAGGAACTGAGCGCCGGCTATTCCGGTCTTTGTACTACCGCGGTTTGTTCCTGAATCATCCTGAGCTAAGGCTGCACCCGCTAGTACCAGGGCCAAAACAGCGGTTAATGCAATAATCTTTTTCATCCTTTTTATCCTCCGCATTTAATTGACCTTATACTTTTGGGTTGTTTATTGCAGTCCGCCCAAAATTATCGCGAACTTACCAATTTTCTCGCCAATCCCCGGAGCATCAATGTGGTAGATGTAGACACCGCTGGCTATAGCCAGACCGGGACGCCCACTCTCCGAGTAGTTAGATAGATCCCAGTAAGCTACTCCATACTCCGTATCGTTATACTCAATAGTATCCACCCAATCACCAGCCACGGTGTATATCTTTATTGTGCAACGACTGGGCAGATTCATAAAGGCAATACGGCTCTCCCGCACCAACGATGGAGCCCAACCCTCCCAGTCGGCAGAACCGATATAAGGATTGGGAACTACCCAGACATTATCCAGGGTGGAAGCAGTAGTTGGAGTGGGGATTACCGATAGCTGATTAGCTCCCTTACCGCCACAGATAGGCGCCAGCTTTAAAAGTACAGTGTCCACACCGAAATCGTAAGCTACCAGTGAATAAAAGTAGCGGAAGCCGTTCTCCAAACCCGTATCAGTGTGGGTATAGTAGGTAGCGCCGCCCACCATCTGGTCATGTAAATCTTCCCAGGTTATTTTCACTGAACCGCGCAAATCTGGCTCGGTTGGCGAAGGAATGGTGGTGCCATCAATTTGTCCATCCGGTACACGCTCCTGTTTGTCCACAGGCTGAGCAAGGTCCGGGCGCCACCCGAAAGGTTTAAAGCAGTTGGTAAAGTCTGCAGTCTCTTTATCCCACCATATCAAAGGCACCCAACCAGTATCAAAACCAACGGGGCTACGCCATAAGATGTAGCCGTCAAAGTCCTGAACTCCACTCTGCGGGTCGAGGTCCGTCTCCAGATCTTTGCCAACCTCATATTTGGGATTAAAGTGCAATTCCACTGCACCGGTCTCAGCAATGGCAACTAGCTTTGGAGAATGAGGAGGAGCAGCTACTACCCAATCGTCAGCAGTATCTGGGATTTTGTCCGCGCCCAACCAGTCAGCCAAGCACTGGTCAAAATTGCGGCGCAGTTCCAAGATGCCCTCACCACAACCCTCAATAGTATAGACATTGTATTCAGCATCGTTAGCCAATGTGGCTACAGGACCGATTGAAGGACAGATACGCCAGTCATAGGGTGCGTCGGTGACTTCCGTATAGTGACCGACATCAATCATATAACCGAACTTGTAGGTGTCGTTTGCCGGGTCGGTGTTGATGTCCCAGGAGTGCTGACCGGAAGCAAAGATGAAAGCGCTGTCCATGTAACCGAATACGCGAATCCCTATGTATCCTGGCACGGAGCCATTACTGTCCCACATGTAAGAGGTGGAACGTTGCTGGGGGTCCATAGGAATAGGATTACTTGGATTGAAGTTAACCGCATCATACTCATCCGGTATACCATCAGGAGTCGGGTCGGTCCACATAATCCCCGCTTGAGTGGGATTAGTCCATTCATCAGTAGAGTCGTTACCCTCGTAACCAACCAAGTCATCCAGGTAATCCAGGCTGCCACCGACATCGCAGTCGTAAGGCCAAGCCATATAAAAATCTTTTATGTCTCCACCGGAGACATTGTGCACAGTGTAGAAGTGAATTACATAGTCATCGTGGTCGGGAACACCCCAGGAAAAGGTGTGCCGCTCAATTTCCAACCCTATTGGACCGTTTTCGATTCCCGTTGCTCCGCTGTCATCGCAGATAGTCCAGCTGTCAAAATCAGAGATCTTGCTAACATCTGAGGGACGGCTGCTCCAATTAGCACTATCACTGTCCAAAGGATAATTTTCGCAAGGGCTTATTGGCACCCATTCCTTTTCACCACCCTGATTGTAACCCTCTATTACATAAATGTCAGTGCCGATCTGCACTCCAAACCAGACACCGCCGTGGTAGTTATACTCGGGACCGTCAACAGTAGGCCACCGGCCGAAATAGCAGTTGTCTTCATCTACAAGAATATTACCGACTTCCGGCGTATTCCAGACAGAGATACAGTATAAACCAACGTCGTGTTCTACATGACCAAAGTTCCAAGGCAGCGGACCGGGCGGTATGGGTTGGTTAAATTTGGAAGCAGCGGAAAGAAGAGCGATAGCTGATATGCTAATTACGCAGATTAGCACTAACCACCGTTTGGAAAAACTCATATACCTTACTCACCCCCTGAATATTTAAGGAATGGGGATGGGGATTGCCGTCCCCATTCCTTGTTTTTTTTGAAATTAGAATTCAACACTTACGCCAGCACGAACAGTAAGCGGGTCGCCATAGACTTCAAAATCGTCAAAAGGACCGTCTGGGTCGTTGTATTTCCATAGCCAGTTAGACCAGTCGGAACCGGTTCCTGTTCCCTCGTCAGATCCCAGGTTCTGGATATTCAGACGGTTAATCAAGTTACGAGCTTCCATGTAGAAGGAATACTTCATACCCATCAAGCGAAGGTCGTAATTCGCCTTCAGGTCCAGATTCAAAGTCCAGGGCATACGCTTGTCATTAATCGTAGGTTGTCCGGTTGTAGGACGAGTGGAATAGGGCATTCCCGAACCATAGACCATGGTGACATTTATACCCCACTTATCCACATTGCGAACATCAAGAGTCACATCCAAAGAATGAGTCTGGTCCCAGTCTAGCAGGTTCTCCCGACGGGGCAAAACCCAACCATAGTAGGAGTAATCGTAACCCTGGCGGAAACTGGAAGCAAGACCCTTAGAGACTGAGAATGTATAGCCAACCTTAGCGGCGAAGAGATTGGAAAGCCGTTTGTCCAGGGTAATCTCAAATCCACGGGAGTTACCGTAGTCCGCATTGGTCACCCGGTGATAACTGCCGTGCGGTGTGATAATCTTTTCGGTATCCAGTAGATTTTGCATATCCTTGAAGAAGACGGTGGCATCTCCCACCATATCATCGGTGAAAATGTGTTCTACTCCAAACTCATACTGAACAGTCTTCTCCGGTTTGAGATCGGGCCAGCCCAAAAGTGGATAGGCTCCTTGTGGTGGATTCTGGGAGCTCATGAAGAGATATGTGAAAGGAGGAATCTGGAAGAAGTGACCGTAAGCAAAATGGAACTTATCCCGCTCACTAATAGGATAGGAGACACCTATACGCGGACTGACCTGATACTTGATGGTCGGGGTAATTCTGGGGATGTCCTCGTAGGTAGCGTAGTCGCCCAGATGGTCAACGAAGTTAAAGGGGTCTTCTACATAGGTACCCACAGGATTGAGCATGTCTAAGCGAACTCCAATGTTCAATACTAAACTGGAATACTCCAGTTTGTCCTGAGCATATGCCGCAATCATATACGGCTTTGCGGTATAGATGTCAACATAGGTGTTAGTGGGTAGCGGCTGGAAGGAGAAGTAGTCTAGATTGTAGAGCTTACATTGTCCGCCAAACTTCATCTGGTTGGTCTTGGAGAGTTCGCTGGTCACATCGCCGGTGACCGTGTAGTAATAGGTCTGCTCATCGGAATACCAACGTTCCGCACCTTTGGTGAAGAACCAACCGGTGGGGTCCATTTGCTGACGGTTCATCCAACGTTGGTCATCAGGGTCACGTTTTAAATCCCACTTATAGTCTTCAACAGCCGCCTCGCGGTCGTCGGAAACCCCAGGAATATGAGACATCGCGTCCCGGGTGAAGCGCCCAAAGTTAATGGAGTAGAAGGTCCTGTCGTTAATGTAGTGGGTCCACAGAATCCCCATCTTCCAAGCTTTGATGGCATTGTCCAAATAACCGGACCCAAGAATATACTGGAACTGAACATCATAGCGGTCCCGACGGAGGTTGGTGTAGTTACCAGAGAAGGATAACTTGTAACGGTCGGAGAAACGATAGGTAACTTTGGTAGAGATATTCCACTCTATTGTGGGGTCTTTTACTGGATACTTGGTCCAATCCCGATACCAATCACCAGAGACAAAGTAGTTCATCTTGCCGGTTAATGGTCCCCCGAAGTCCGCCCCCACTTTGGTCCTTCTGGGTTGGCGAGTGGAAGTATGCCAGGTAATCAGCGGAGCATTCGGGTCTGGTTGACCAGTTGATTCCAGTAGCATCCGTGAATCAAACTCCTGACGAGCGGAGTACACATCCTGGGTGAGGTCAAAACCGCCCTGGAACTTTTCCGATCCCTCCTTGGTGATGATGTTGATGATTGCCGATTGGGCTTCACCATACTGCGCGTCCCATCCACCAGTAATAATGGAGATCTGTTCCACCGCATTGGTGTTGACAAACATACCTACCGTTCCGGTGATGGGGTTGACCACCGAGATACCATCAATCATATAAACGGTCTCGGTATTACGACCACCACGGACATGGTAGAAAGTTACTCCGTCGGAGCTTCCCTCAGTAACAATACCAGCAGTCCGGCTCATCACTTCCCGGAATTCGTCAATAACCTGGTTGCTCATTTCATCACCGGTAATAATGCGCCGGGTGGAGGTGGTGTCGGGGCGAATCAGCGGTTCCGCATAAGTGTCAATGCGATAACCTTCCAGTGCTTCCACCTTCATTACGATGTTTAGTGTGGTTCGCTGGTCAACTACTACATTCACATCGTTGACTGTTACTGTTCCGTAACCGAGTAGCTCGACTTGCACATTCCAGGTGCCAGCTTGCAAACCAGCGACATAAAAATAGCCATTGCCGTCGGTAAAGGCTCCCATTCCAGTTCCCAAAACACTTACCGCGGTATTGGCTAACGGATTGCCCTGCTGGTCGGTTACCACACCGGAGAGGGTGCCGGTGGTTCCAGCAAAGCAAATAGCATGGAACATTAGGACACTTGCCAAAACCAGCCCTAATGCAACCACATACTTGCGCATCTACTACCCCCTTTCGTTAAGACTCTAAGTTTTGCAAATTTTATTCTTTGAAATTTTCAAAATCTCGCTTGAGAAAAAACCCTAGATACGGTAAAGTCTTGACTTTACCACCTCCTTGACTTTATGAAAGTCCAGAATTTATCTGAATTGTTTATTCTTGCTCTCAGAAGATACACTTTTTCTATTGAAAATTAACATACTGACTGTCCAATGTCAAGAAAAAAAGTCCTTCCAAACTATAAATTTAATATTTTTTCTTCTCTTCCCTCCACACCCTTAAATCCTCTTGACTTATCAAATCTTCTTGACTTATCAAATCTTCTTGACTTATCAAATCTTCTTGACTTATCAAATCTTCTTGACTTATCAAATCTTCTTGACTTATCAAATCTTCTTGACTTATCAAATCTTCTTGACTTATCCTAGCCCCTTGACTTATATTCCCATATACATCAATATACCTCCAACCAAAACTACAATCTATGAAAAAGACCGCCACTAACTCCAGAGCCTTGGCGAAAGATTCAAAAGCTGAATTTTGCTTTCCGCGCTCTTTACTTGCTCTAGTCACCAGCACAGATTTTTTCTTTTGTTGCCTCTTCTTTATAGTCTCCCTGATACTGCATTTAATCCATTTGAATTCTCTGGGAGTTAATAATCCCTTACTATTACCCCTCAATCCAGACTCAGACCTCTTCAACAACCTGGCTCAAAATATCGCCAAAGGTAATATTATCCAGGAACAGCCATTCCTTATAGGCCCACTCTACAGTTATTTCCTGGCTTTATTTTACACCATTTTTGGTGAAAGCTATCTCCTAATTCGCTACCTCCAAATATCCCTCTCTGCCTTAGTGCCAGTCTTCACCTATATCGTTGCCCTCAAAACCTATAATCGTGTTGTCGCCATAATCAGTGGACTGGCGATAGCCCTCTATCTCCCCTTTATCTTCTTTGATGTCCTGCTCCTTCCAGTTGCACTGGAGGTCTTCTTAGTTGCCCTGGTGCTTTTACTTTTGCTCGGTTTTCCTCAGGGAATGAAGTGGCGCTACCTCTTCGTCGGTATGTGCATCGGCTTGGTCTCCCTCTCTCGCCCCAATATGATAATTCTTCCCTTGTTCCTCATTCTTGCTGCTCTCCTCCACCGAGAGCCGACAAAACTCTGGCAAAGGTTCAAGTGGGTAATCCCCCTGGCTATTGGAATGGCTCTGATAATCCTGCCGGCAACCATTCATAACTATTACCTTAGCGGAGAGCTCATTCCCATCACTTCTCACGGCGGTATCAACTTCTATGTAGGCAATAACCCCGAAGCCACCGGAGCTTTTCACGCTCCCCAGGATATCTCGGCAACTCCCCTGGAACTTAACCAGGCAGAGCCCAAGCGCATTGCCGAAGAGGAACTGGGGAGGGAACTCTCCCCTAACCAGGTCTCTAGCTATTGGTTCTCCAAAGGGCTGGAGTTTATTCGTCAGAATCCGGTCGATTTTATTCGCCTTTTGGGAAGAAAGGTGGTCCTTTTATCCAATTATTATGAGCTGGGCTTAAATGAGAATTTCTATTTTCACCGCGCTCAAAGCTTTATATTGCGATTACCATTGTTAAACTGGGGCATATTATTTGCCTTCGGAATTATGGGAATTTTTGTCGGCACCAGACGCAAGGGGAATTCTTTGGTGCTGCTGTCAATAATTCTAACCACTGTATCTACACTTCTTCTGTTCATAGTCAATGACCGCTATCGCATCACCATGGTAGTTCCTCTGGCTATCTTCGGAGCGTACCTGTCGGTTTGGATAGTGGAAAAATTCAAAAAAAGAAAATACATTTTACCCATCATAACAACTATAATATTAATCGGCTTCTTGATATTCTGCAACCTCAGTTTCTTTGGTCTTCAACCGGGTAAGAATTTTGCGCCGATATACTATCGTCTGGGGAAATTTAATTTAGAGAATGGTAACTATCAACAAGCGCTTAAAGAGCTGAGCATGGCAGCAAACCTCCGTCCGCAGGACAGCAACTCCCAAATGCTTCTGGGTATAACCTATGTCAAATTAAAGGAACCGGAAAAAGCTTACGAACATCTTTTGAAGGCATGCACCCTGGCTCCCGATGACCCTAAGCCGTTTTATAATCTCTCACTTTTACTGCTCAATTACCAGCGCCGCGAGGAAGCACTCATCTATCTAGACCACTGCTATAAGCTTGCTCCGGAATATCTACCGGCTACTTTTGCGTATTTGCAATTGCTCATTGACCTGGAAAATTTAACACAAGCGGAGACAGTTGCCAGAGAGCTGTTGGATAAAGACCCGGCAAACGAAAATTTGCTCTGCCGGCTGGGTTATATTCTCTATCTACAGGGAAAGGACCAGGAAGCTCTGGAGTATTTGCAATCCGCCGGAGATTTTTTTGACGCCCATCACATTATTGGCAAGATATGCCTGCGCGCCGGTCAAGGCTCCGATGCGCTGATAGAATTTGAGAAAGAACGCGCCTTACATCCGGATAATTCTTCGGTCATTAAGTCCTTGAACGAACTGTTAAATAAATAAGAGGATTACATATAATCGGTGAAAACTTCAGGAAAGAAACCAGGCGGAAGCCCAGCTCGTCTTGCGGAGATAATTAAAAGCCAAATACTCCTCAAGCGCAATCCTACCGGACCAAGGACCATACAGTATGTTCAGAAGAGAAATTTTGCCCTGACCGTGGCAAACGGCGTCTGGGTTCAAATCGCCATAGCCTTTAGCAACATCTCCACTATCATCCCGGCCTTCATCCTCAATCTAACCTCTTCCCTGTTCGTCATCGGCATCATCTCCAGTGTGGAGTCGGTAGGTTGGTTTCTGCCACAGTTTTATGTCGCCTCGCGCATTCAGCATCTCCCCAAAAAGAAGTGGCTCTACGACCGAATGAACTTCTTCCGCTTCGCCTGCTATCTATTGATGGGAGTGTTGGTCTTTCTCTCCCTGCACCTGAATACCGCAATACTGCTAATTCTATTCACATTATTGTATATACTTTATAGTTTCGGTGGCGGCATCGCCGCCATCCCTTTTCTAAGCATCATCGGCGAGACTATTCCCTCCAACCGGCGCGGCTCTCTATGGAGCTACCGTATGTTCCTGGGCGGCTCTCTTGCCGCTCTTGCCGCGCTCGCCGTAAATCCCATTCTGAACCACATCCTCTTCCCCTATAACTACGGCCTCCTCTTCTCCCTCACCGCCATTATTCTGCTGGTCGGTTTCCTCTCTTTCTCTCTGGTCTATGAACCCACTACAAAGCAAAAGGAAAAACCCCAGCCCTTTCAGGTGATGCTCGCCGAGAGTCGACGCCAACTACGCAGGGACCCAGACTACCGCAAAATAATGTTCCTGCGCTTAGCCTTCGCCTTCTGGGGACTGGCTCTCCCTTTCTATGTGGTCTTCGCCCTCAAAGACATGGGTATGCCCGAAGCCAACATCGGATTCCTCTTCTCAGTCCAGTCTTTGGGCCTTCTGCTCACCAACCTGGCTTGGGGTTATCTCTCCGACCACTTCGGCAATCGCCTGGTAATTATCCTCAATTCCTTCACTGCCATGCTCATCCCTGTTTTGGCTATCGCGTCGGCCTGGCTGGGCTACTGGGGCTTAATGCTTATCTACGCTGCCTTTTTCATCAAAGGTTCCCTGGACGGCGGTTTCTGGATTGGCTACTCCAACTACCTGGTGGATATAGCCCCCAAGGACAGACTGCCAGCCACCCTGGGTTTTATGAACACCTTCACCGGCTTAACCTTTTTCTTGACACCACTGGGGGGGTTGTTGGCGGATTTCGTCGGCTTTTTACCGGTCTTTGCTCTGGCAGCGGTCTCCGCGGTGGCAATGCTAGTCATTTCTGTGCGGCTATCTGAACCGAGAAATAACCTAGATAGGAAGGAGGTTCAGCCAATATGAACAAGATTGCTATGAAAATTTATCCCAAAACAAATGAACATATATAAAAGCCCACTGATAATATCAGTGGGCTTTTGCTACTGCGGATTGTTAACGAAGCAATTAGTTGAACATCGCCTTAATGTTACCCAAAGAGGTGGGCTGAACAGTATCAAGGATACCGAACCAGCTGAGGTGGTCAATGATCATATCCTCCAGCGCGACATCGCCATCCGTATAGCATTCCAGGTGAATGGTGTAGTATGCTGTTTTGTAAGTGCCGTTATCGTAGCAAGCTGCGGAGGTATAAGTTCCGTCAACAATGTAGGAAATAAAAGCGGCTCCTACGGTAAGGTTGTCGGTATAGAAGTTGTTGGCGGTGAAGCACTGACTAGCAACCAAATCAATGTTGGTATGAGGTTCGGTGAAGGTTCCAGTCGCACCATCAACAGTGCAACTTGCAACGTCCCAGAAAATATCATCGGTAACACTGGAAACACCCAGATAGGTATTGCGGAATGTGGTCCAGTTACCGGGGGCGCTGTAATTGATGTCCTGACCGATTAACCACAGATTCCCGCCACCGCTGACATAAGTGGTCAAATTTGTTACATCGTTAGTAGTCAGAGAATCGCCACTCCACCAGCAGTCGTAGCAGTTCCAGATGACCAGGTTATAATCAGCCATAGTAGTAGCATCAGGACCGTCTCCGTAAGAGCTGGTGTCATAATCGTCAACAGATAGACCAACAGCCGTGCAAGCATCCTGATAGCACCCATTGTAGAGACCATCCCAGGTGCCACCACCGGTGTCATTAACATACAGAACATCAGCCTTGCCCAAGAAAGACCCACCATCTGGAATGCTGGTTGGCGGAGTGTTCATATCCGGGTTAGAACGAGAAGCTCCGGCAAACGCCATCGACGCCAGCAGCAAACAACAGACTGTTAATAATACTTTTTTCATACTTTTCTCCTTTCTATTGGTTGGGTTACTGCCAATCCTCACTATATATATTAACACTAAATTATAATAAGTCAAGCAAAAAATATTATTTTTTTGTCAGGTAAGGGAATTCACACCTATCTGAGTCCACTACTTGAGATATAAGTTTTTTTAGTAAATTGTAAATATCATCATTTACTTTTCTTTCTCTGCATCACCTTCATTGCGCACAGGCTGGCACACATAGAGCAGGTATCCTTATCCTCCAAGGGACAACGCTCTCGCACTCGGTGAATAATTTCCGGGTCAATGGCAAGTTCCGCTTGCTTAGCCCAATCAAAACCGTAGCGAGCTGAGCTCATCTCCCTATCCCAGTCTTCGGCGCCGGGCAAGCCTCTGGCAATATCCGCGCTATGCCCGGCTATCCGCGCCGATATCACTCCCAGGTGCACATCTTCAGCTGTCGGCAAACCCAAATGCTCCGCCGGGGTTACATAGCACAGGAAATTGGCTCCCGCCCAGGCAGCCAGAGCTCCACCGATTGCCGAGGTGATGTGGTCATATCCGGGGGCGATGTCGGTTACGATTGGACCGAGCACATAGAAGGGCGCTCCATCGCAGATAGCCTTTTGCAGAGAGACATTGGTCTCTACCTGATGCAGAGGAATATGCCCGGGACCCTCAATCATCACCTGCACGCCAACCTGGCGAGCCCTCTTGCACAACTCTCCCAGTATGGCTAGCTCCGTAACCTGGGGAATATCAGTGGCATCGGCAATAGACCCGGGACGAAGGCCGTCGCCCAGAGAAAGGGTCATATCATATCTACGAGCAATATCCAGCAGTCGGTCGTATTCGGTGAACAGAGGATTATCCTTTCCATTTGCCCGCATCCATTCAACCAGAAAAGCTCCGCCCCGACTGACCACGCCGGTAAGCCGCTGGTCTATCTTCTCAATGGATTTCTGAGTTACCCCGCAGTGCACAGTTATGAAATCTACTCCGTCTTTACCGTGCTGTTCTATGACCGAGAATAACTCCTCGCTAGTCAGGTCCCCTATCTCCCTTTTTTCGTTCAGTAATCTACAAACCACCTCATATATTGGCACCGTGCCCAGCATCACCGGGCATTTGCTACGTATTCGCCGACGAATTTCACCAATGTCCCCGCCGGTGGAAAGGTCCATCACCGCATCGGTCCCCGCCTTTAGAGCGGAAGAGAGTTTCTCCAGTTCATAATCAATATCCGCGCGGTCCCGGGAGGTTCCAATATTGGCATTGACCTTGGTCATCAACCCTTCCCCTATCGCCCGGGGCTTAAAGCCCGGTAGCATGGTTGGGGTGTTGATATTCACCGGTAGAACTGCGTGACCACATTCAATCAATAAGCGCAGTCCCTCTACCGGCATCTTTTCGTAAGCCGCAGCTTGCTCCATCTGCGGGGATATTTTCCCCTTCCGAGCTATTTCCAATTGCGTCATCTATTCACCTCATCACATTTCGTAGACTCCAAAAAAACAATTATAGGTCGTAGAAATATATTTTTCAAGCCGACAAAAAAGGGCGCAGTAGCGCCCCACTATAATCAAAAGTTGCCATCAAAATTACTCCACCATCATAAACGGCAGGGGGTCAACATACTGACCATTGTAGCGAATTTCGTAATGCAAATGCGTGCCGGTGGAATGACCGGTGGAGCCCATCAAGGCGATGGCTTCGCCGCGCTTTACCTTGTCCCCGACCTGCACCAATATACTTTTATTGTGCGCATAGGTGGTGATAAAACCGTAGCCGTGGTCTATCTCCACGGTCAGCCCGTAGCCCTCCTTCATTCCGGCAAAAATAACCTCGCCATCTCCTGTCGCCCATATAGGTTGTCCACGGTCTCCGACAATGTCAACTCCGCGATGCATTTGAATAGTGCCGGTGAAAGGTGATTCGGTATTGCCAAAACCGCGTATAATCCACCCCTTGGCCGGTTTGAGTGTAGGCAAGTGGTTTGCCATAGTCTTATCTTGGGCTAATATTTCACCCACTCGCAGTAAGCTCTCCTCAATGTCCTTTGCCGTGGAGAGCATGGCATTTACCTCATCTATTTCGTAATATGTCTTCCCGCTGGTCTCTACCTCATCTCCGTTACCCGGTGCCTCGTCCAGACGATGCATTTGGTAAAGCTCCTGTTTCTTTTCGTCCATCTCCTCAAGCTTCTTCTCCATTTTGGGGATAGTATCTTCCATCACTTTTATTTTGTGTTCTTTCTCTTTGCCGGTCTCCTCCAAAAAAGGAATTCTGCTAACATCTATCACTTCCTGGGTATAAATATAGCCCAAATAAGCTATTCCTCCTAATATTCCAAGAATGAAAACCAAACACAACATGGCAAAAACAAAGGGAAAGTTTATGCTCCGCACCTTACCCTTCTGATGCGGAATTATCATCAGGTTAAGCCTTTTCTTGAACACCTTGCCCTACCTCCTCTTAGAACTTGTAATTTTAGCAAATAAAAATCAATTATGCAAGGGATTTTGAGTTAAAACTAAAAGCCCTTGACACCTCACCAGCCAATTGCTAAACTAATCTCTTATTTATTCCTCAGACATTGCCCGAAAACTTATCCTTATGGAAAGGAGAAAGAGATGCCTTTGCCACGGCGAGAAATAGATAAAATTCAGCCCTATGTTCACGGAAAATCCATTAGCGAACTCCAGAGGGAATTGGGAATAACCGAGATTATTAAACTGGGCTCCAACGAAAATCCCCTGGGCATCTCCCCGAAAGCAAGAGCTGCCTACCTCCAATGCGTTGACGAACATCATCTTTATCCTGAGGCGGCCAGCTACGATTTAGTAGCCAAGCTCTCTCGCCTGACCGGTTTCTCCACAGACCAGATAATTGTCGGTGCCGGTGCCACCGAAATAGTTGAGATGTTATCCCTGGCGTATTTTAACCGCGGAGAAGAGGTCATCACCTCCAAAGTAACCTTCATTATGTATAAAATTGTGACTACTATGATGGGGCTTAAGACCATTCAGGTTCCTCTCAAGAATTATCGCTACGATTTGGAATCAATGGCTTCCCGGATTACGGCTAAAACCAAGCTTGCCTTCATCGCCAATCCCAATAATCCCACCGGCACCATCGTCACCAAAAAAGAGCTGGAGAGGTTTTTAGACCGGGTAGACGCGAAAATCATCACAGTCGTAGACGAAGCTTACTTTGATTTTGTGGAAAATAAAGACTATCCCAATGCCTTTGATTATGTTCGCGCCGGCAAAAATGTGGTCTCTCTGCGCACCTTTTCTAAAAACTATGGTCTGGCTGGATTGCGAGTGGCTTACGCCGTCGGTCCGCAGTCAATAATTGAACAACTTTATAAAGTCAAAAAGCCGTTCAATGTCTCCATTCCAGCTCAAGCCGCGGCTATTTCTGCTTTGGACGATACCGAGCATTTGCATCGTTCTAAAGAATTATTCCTTGATGAGAAAAAATTCTTGTATAAAGAATATGCTCGCCTGGGATTAAAATATATCCCCACCGAAGCCAACTTCATTTTGTTGAATATGTCCACTGCGGAACAAGCCAATACTGTCTCTAACAAATTACTGTTAAAAGGCATCATCACCCGTCCTATGGCTGGTGCCTGGGGAGCCCCGCATATGATTCGTATCTCCATAGGCACCCACGACCAGAATATAGCCCTCATAAATGCTCTGGAAAGTATTCTGTAAATGAAAAAGGACCAGGGTCCAATCTTCGTCACCGGGGCTTCCGGATTTCTGGGAGGAAACCTGGTAAAAAAGTTAAATCAGCAAGGATTCCGCCTCCGCCTATTACTACGTCATCCCAAGACAACTCCTCTCCCGGCAAGCGATACGATACAGATAATCCCCGGCGACATCACTGAACCAGCCAGCTATCTGCCCCATCTTCCCGGCTGTCCGTTAGTCATTCACACCGCCGGCCTGGTGCGCAACTGGGCGCGCCACCCGAAGGATTTCTATAATATAAATGTAATTGCTACGAATAATCTGATACACTCCGCAGTTGATTCCGGGGTGGAAAGAATAATCTACACCTCCTCTTTTCTGGCTCTGGGCGCCAGCCATTCGCAAGTGTTAAGCGAGAATTCCCCTCCTCCCCGCTATCGCGCGAGCAACGACTACGAGCGGAGCAAGCGTCTGGCCCTGGAAAGCGCCCGTCGCTTCGCTCGTCTGGGCTTCCCTCTGATTACCTGTATTCCCGGGGTTATCTACGGTCCCGGTGCGTTGACCCCCGGAAACTATCTGGTGAGGTTAATTCAAAGGAGACTATCCGGCAAAGATAAGATGTTGCCCAAGATGGGCGAGAAGATTTGGAATTTTGCCTTCATTGACGATGTGGTCAAAGGACACCTATTGGCATTGCAAAGAGGCAAAGACGGAGAACAATACATTTTGGGTGGGGAAAACGCCAGTATTGAGAGATTCTTCAGCTTGTTGGAAGAAAAATGCGGCGCCACACATCCGTCAATGGTGTTGCCCTTCACCGCCGCAAAAATTCGCCCGGCGCTCTTTGACCAATGGTATTATCCAATAGTCAAGAACCAAGAACCTCCAGTCACCACTGGAGTGCTTAATATCTACTCCCGGAATTGGGCTTTATCCTCGGAAAAGGCAGAGCGAGAGCTGGGATACAAATGGCGAGGGCTATCCGCGGGATTGGATGAGACCCTTTCCTGGATGGGCTCCGATGGTTTGATTCCGAAAAATTGACATCTTCGTAGGGGCTGGGCTAGCCCAGCCCCTACAAAAGACATGAACACCTTTCTGAGGCAAAACTGATTAAAGATGGCTTACGGGAAGAAAAAGCTTTCTATTGTCGTGCACGGCAGTGCCTGGGATATTCCTGACAATGTTTATCGGGGTGGGATTCGGGGCTGTCACTTGAGCGCTATGGCTGGCTACAATGTGATAAAAAATGGCGCTAGCGCCCTGGACGCAGTGGAGATTGCGGTGCGCTATTTGGAAGACGACCCCACCTTCAACGCCGGCATAGGCTCTTTCCTCAATTCCTCAGCCTCTGTGGAGCTGGATGCCGCCATTATGGACGGGCGGGACCTCTCCGCCGGGGCGGTTGCGGCAGTATCTAATGTCACCAATCCGGTCAGCCTGGCACGCAAAGTGATGGAGAAGACCGAACACATTCTCCTGGCTGGTCAGGGAGCGGAGGAATTTGCCATTGACATAGGTATGCCCATAGTAGAACCCTGGCAGTTACTGGCGGGAGAAGAGTTGGAACGTTGGCAGGAGATTCAGAAGATGGCTGATTTCTATCCCCGGCAAATTTTTGATAATCAGCAAAATAGGCAAATGGATACGGTAGGAGCCGTGGCCATTGATAAAGAGGGTAATCTGGCGGCAGCCACTTCCACCGGAGGAGTGCCCAATAAGCTCGCCGGTCGGGTGGGTGATTCCCCGCTCATCGGCTGTGGCACCTACGCCGACAACAAGATTACCGCCGTCTCCTGCACCGGTTGGGGTGAATCCATCATTCGCATAGTTATGGCTAAACATTTTTGTGGTCTTACGGAGCTGGGCAATTCCCTGGAAGAAGCCGGCGCTCTAGCCCTTAAAAAACTATCCCGGTTAAAAACGAAAGGCTTGGGGGGGCTAATTGCCGTTAACCCTACCGGAGAGGTCTATCACGGCTATAATACTCCGCGAATGGTGTGGACCTCAGTGGTTGACGGAAAAGAGGATTATCCGCAGTTTGAATAGTCTCTTATTCAAAGCTTAAGATATTTATTTATGCCACAAATCTGGCAACATTTATTGCTGGCGGTTATAATAAATCTCCTTCTGGGCACCACCGCTCTGGTATTACGGCTGGTCTCCTGGAGTGGATATATCAGCGGCTTGGCAGTGGGCATCATCATATTCACCTCTGCCGGCGTCGGCGCCTATGTCATTCTTTGCACTTTCTTTGCGCTGGGCACCGCCTTTTCCAAACTGGGGCTTACCACCAAGAGAGCTCGCGGCACGCAGCAAAAAGAGGGAGGACGAAGAGGAGGACACGCTCTGGCTAATTGCGCCGTGGGAGTATTCTCCGCCTTCCTCAGCGCAATTCTACCTCATCCGGAGATATACCTATTGGCGCTGACCTCCGCCTTCGCCACCGCCCTCTCGGACACTACCGCCAACGAGCTGGGGCAAGTTTATGGTAAGCGCCCCATTTTACCGACCAGCTTCAAGCGCGTTCCTCCAGGAACCGACGGCGCCGTCTCAATTGAGGGCACGCTTTTGGGAGTATCAGCTTCTCTGGTCATAGCTACCATCGGAATATTGTTCAGTCTTATCAACTGGTGGGGTTTTCTGGCAGTGGTCGTCGCGGCATTTTTAGGCACAACCCTGGAAAGTGTCATCGGTGCCACCAGGGCTAAAATTCTAGGTAATGAGGTGCTGAACTTGCTCAACACCTTTGTAGGCGCAATCCTGGCAGTTGGGCTTTATCTTCTCTGTAATTATCTCTATCTGGGAGACTTATGGGCAAACTGAAGGATTACATCATTCTTGCTCGACCGTTCACCCTGTGCGCTCCGTTAGTCGGTTTCATCGCTTTCGGCCTGGTAGCCTGGAGCTCGGATATTAATTTGCCTTTTTCCTGGCATGTTCTATATCCCATCCTGCTTGCCGCTTTCTCCGCTTCCATTTTAAACGCTGCCTCCAACATCCTCAACCAGATATTTGACCGGGAGATAGACCGCATCAACAAGCCCGCGCGACCGCTACCGGCGGGAAGAATTACTGTCAAATCCGCCGCGATACTTATGGCGGCGCTCTATCTGGCATCCACTACATTGGCCTGGTTAGTGCCCAATAAACAATACTTCGCCATCTTTATCTTCACCATCTTTGTAACCTATGCTTACTCCGGTCCCCCCTTCCGCACCAAACGATTTGGCTTTTTAGCGAACCTGACTATGGCAATCCCCCGCGGCGGACTACTGGTGGTCGGAGCCTGGAGCGCGGTGCGCTCAATAAACATCCTGGAGCCCTGGCTTTTGAGCCTGGTCTTCTTCCTCTTCATACTGGGAGCTTCCACCACCAAAGATTTCTCCGACCTTGCCGGCGACCGAGCCGGCGGCTGTAGAACCCTGCCGATTATTATGGGAGTCAGGCGGGCAGTAATCGCCATAATACCGTCCTTCATTGTCCCCTTCGTCTTGCTCTCCGTCTTTGCCCTATTACGATGGCTGAGCGGGAGCTATTGGTTACTGGCAATAATCGGTTTCATACTCGCTCTCTGGGGAATGTATATCTCCTATCTCCTTCTGCGCCGACCGGAGGAGCTTTGTGTAGAGGAAAACCATATCTCCTGGAAGCATATGTATCTTCTGATGCTCTTTGCCCAGGTGAGCATATGCACGGCTTATCTTCTACATAAGCTTGCACAATGGGGCTATTTTCGGTTATAATATGTAGATAAGTATGAGCAAATTGATAATCAGATGGATACAGGAATCTATTTTTTGAGGCAGAATATTGACCCGGAGCTTTTTCGGGAAAAAGCCAACCTTTGGTCAATGGAAGCGAGGAGCGCGGAACAGGCCGGGGAACTGAACCGGGCGTTATACGCCGTCCCTCGCGCCGGAGAGTACCTGCTCAAGGCTTACATAGCCAGTAAAGGTATATTACCCCCCTCCGGCTCGGAGTTGGACTCGGCATTAAGCCCACTTCTGTCCACTCTCCCCGAGGAGGAGTCCCGTGGTCTTTGCCAGGCAAGAGATGCCTACTCCGAGTTATTCAATATGCGCTGGCGCGGACTTTATGAACCTGAACCCGCGGTAGTTCAATGCTTGGAAAGCGCCTTCAAATGCCTGGGGATTATTGAATCCTTCCTGGAAACCTCCTACCATCAAAACAAAAAGGAACCGAGCGATGAAAGGTAATTCAATTCAAATCCGAAATGTCATTTTCTTTCTAGGGATGCTCTCCCTAACATTGGTCAATAGTGCCGGCGGAGTAGAGATAGCTGGCGTCAACGAAAATTCCTTCGTCTATACCCAGGAGGTGGATAACCCCGACCTGGTAGGACAGATGCTGGTCATTGAAGGTGTCTATCACCAAAGGGGTGTGGCGGGGCTGATTGTCGGGAGCAGGTTCGTTGATGAGCACATCGTTAACACCTACTACTATGTTTCTCCGGATAGCCCCATTGAAATTTCCGGGCAATATTCTGAGAACACGCCGCTTTTTGCCAGCGCTAAAGTAACCGCGGTGGCGCTCTACGGCTATGCCTGCGAAGTGGAGATACATTCAGTTGACATTAATAGTTATATTCAGGAAATGTCCCTTGACCAGATACAGGCAATAAAAAGGACCATAACCGAGCAGTGGTCCGCTATCCAGGCAGTAGACCTCTATCCCCTCTCCAATAAGATGGCGCAGGAATATATGTCCGGCTATCGTCTGCCGGATGACGGCTATCAGAGCCTGCAATTTGAATTAGTCGGTTACGACAAGGAGAATAAACTTCTCTTCTACCGAGCCCAGGGCTTACGCCTTCCGCCCGAAGATAGCCATCAGTTGGAACGTTACCTGGAAATATATGCCCTCACCCCCCTGAATCAAACCGAACCGACCAAAATTTTCGTGACTATACAGGGGCAGTTTTTGGAATAAATTTTTTTGTGGACTGGAGCAAATATTTGCATTATAATAAATAAAAACCGCGAACTGGAGGAGACTATGAATAGATGTCTAATCGTTCTTTTTGGTATATATGCCCTCATCCTGTTCTCATTATCTCCGGCAATTTCAGCATCGCCGGGTCCGATGAACTTCGGCGCTTCTGTGGAAGTGCCCGCCGGTGAGATTATTTCTGGCGATTACCTTTGTGCCGGAGCCAGCGTGGTAATTGACGGCACTATTGAGGGCAATCTGACCGCCTACGGGGCTTCAGTGGTGGTGAACGGTGAGGTCAAAGGCGATGTGAAGATTTCTGCGGGAAGCATTGTGATTATGGGGGATGTCGGTGGGAATACGAATCTATCCGCCGGTGCAATAGTGATTGACGCCAATGTGGGCGGAGACCTGACCGCCGCGGCTGGTAGCATTAAGTGCCAGGGTAATATCTCCGGAGATGTATTCTTGAGCGCCGGTCAGGTGGACCTCGCCGCAGTAATCGGCGGCAACCTCACACTAAATGGTGTTGTCAATGTCCAGCCGGAGACAATCGTCAATGGTAATCTATACTATTCCCCCCAGACGGAATTACTTATCGCCGATGGAGCAGTAATCAAGGGCGAACAGATAATCCAGATTCCCGAGGAGGAAAAATTTGATTGGGCGGGATATATTTTCAAAAAGCTCTGGTTCTTTGTTGCGCTATTCCTGATTGGTCTGTTCTTGTTCATATTCAATAAAACCGGTTACCGTCAGATGGTGACCGACCTGGCTCAAAAACCGTTCAAGGACTTGCTCTTCGGACTCTGCGTATTCGTTATTATACCCGTTTTTGCCATAATCCTGATTATCACCATCGTAGGTCTCCCACTAGGCATAATCTTGCTTCTAGCCTATCTCATACTCTTGTTATTAGCCCTGGTTCTCTGCGCTACTTTCCTGGGAGAGCAGGTATTACTACTAATCACGAAGAAAAAGACCGGGGGCATCCACTTACTCCTAGCCCTGCTCCTGGGTAGTTTCATCTTCGTTCTGCTCACCTGCATTCCCTATGTCGCCTGGCTCTTTTATCTGTTGGGATTCTTCCTGGGTATGGGTGTCCTGTGGCACCTTTATCTGCAAAAGCGCAGAGCGGCTACCGGCTAAATGAGCGGCTTTTTAAGAATTGGGAACAATCCATTGAGTTTCTTGGTTGAAATGTAATTGCTTACTCTCTATAACTTAGCAACTTTCCGGAGGAATTATGCTCTCCAAATCAGTAGTATTTTTACTGGCAGTAACACTGTTCTCTATAACGGTAAGTTTTGCCGAAGAGCAAATCTTTTCCGTGGTTTTAATCCAGGCGCAACCGGAGGACCGTGCCGTCTTGCGCAGTCTGATGGCGGAAATTGACTCCGTCCGCCCCGACGGACGAGTGGTCGCCTATATCCCTCAAGAAAACCTCCACCTGCTTACCTCCGCCGGCTTCATCTACGAAGTGCTCTACGCCGACAGCCGGGACATCTGCAAGGGAATAACCTCTTCCGGGGATATGGAGACCAAAGACCCCTTAACTCTCGACTTTAGCCAATACCATGACCCTACCGCCCTCAATCAGGCTCTGCAGGAATTGCACACCAATTACCCGGCTGTTACCGAGCTTTATACTGTGGGTTACAGCGTTGAGGGCGAGGAAATCAATGCCCTGCTAATTACCGATAATGCGGGAACCGAGGAAGCCGAGCCGGAGATTCGCCTGGTGGGTTTGCACCACGGCAATGAGATGATAGGCGTAGAAGTTCCGCTCTACTTCGCCAACTATCTGCTCACCCATCAACCCGACCGCCGGGTGCAAAATATTATCAATAACATCGAAGTCTGGGTCTGCCCAATGATAAACCCGGATGGCTGGTGGGCAGGTACGCGACACAATCACAACAATGTTGACCTGAATCGTAATTATAGTTATATGTGGGACCCGAGCGAGGAAGACTACTGTGGCGATTATCCCTTCTCCGAGCCGGAGACCCAGGCGGTGCGCAATTTCTCCACCACTGATGATAGTCTATCCAACTATCCCAATAATTTTGTCATCTCCCACACCTACCACAGCGGCGCAGAATGTGTAAACTATGTCTGGAACTACGCCGATGCGGACCATCATGACGGAACCGACCATCCCACACCGGACGACGATGTCATTGAAGACATCGCCCACGGTTATGCCGATGTTTGCAATCCACCTATGACTTGGGTGACTAATGGTTGTGAATGGTATGCCACCTGGGGAGACCTCAACGACTGGAGCTACGGTGAACGCTCCGATAACGATTACACCATAGAGCTATATAACGGCTGGAATCCACCGGACGAACAGATAATTACCTATTGCAATAAACATATTCCCGCGCTCCTCTACACCTGTGAAGCCGCCTTAACCGTGGGCATAAAGGGTATAGTTCAGGATGGTGCCACCCACCAACCGCTGAAGGCGAACATTGATGTGGATGACCGCCAGTGGCCCTGGTTCACCGACCCGGCTATGGGGGATTTCTATCGCCTGCTTCTGCCCGGCACTTATGATGTTACTATCTCTGCCAGTGGATATTCCCCGGTAACTATGAATGAAGTCCAGGTAATTGAAGGCACTATGACCGACCTGGGCATCATCTATCTGGAGCAAAACAATGATGTCCAACTGCTGAGTTTTGACGCCCAGCCGCTGCTCGACGGCATCCAGCTCAACTGGAAAGTATCTGATGACCGGGGTGAATTGACTGGGTTCAACCTGTATCGTCAACCATTGGTCAGCGATGCCACCTCTCAGAAGTTCCCCCTGAAGTCGGATAATAACCTCAATGCCGACCTCAACTCCAGCTGGGTTAAGCTAAATTTGTCGCCCATCAGCGGAGATAATCCTTATTCCTATGTAGATAGTAATTTACCCGAGGGTCAGGGTTATTCTTATAAGCTGGAAGCTATCTATCAGCAGGAGCGATTAGCTACTCTGGGAATAACCACCGGCTTGCCCGGCGAGAGAAATTCCTTCTCCCTGGCTCAGAGCTATCCCAACCCGGCGAGTTCCTCTACCACCATCAGTTTTAGCCTGAACGCCGATTCCCCCACGCCTACCAGGCTCTCTATCTACGACCTCAGTGGTCGGTTGGTCACCACCTTGTTGGACAGTCTCTTGAGCTCCGGCGAATACCAAGCCACCTGGGACTTGCAGTCAGACGATGGCAGCTCGGTGGCTAGCGGAATATATATCTATCAGTTGAACTGCGGCACTCGGTCGCAGACCTGTCGTATGGTAGTGGTGAGATAGACCAAGAAATAAACGAACAAAAAAGCCGGGTGAGCTTCCACCCGGCTTTTACTATTAAAAATTCCCTATTGATTAACCAGCAAGTAGAATATATTATTATCAACAAATCATCCCCAAGGAGCACAATGATAGTTAGCCACTACATCTGTCCCTACTGCGGTCATAAGTTCGCCATCAACAAATCCGCCATAAAATCTGCCGAGCAAATAACCTGCCCGGTCTGCAAGCAGGGACAGCTTGCTGTCTATAAAGACGATTCTGCTTCCGAGAAGACAGAAGATAAGAAGTAGACACCCAAATTAAGAGCTTACGCAGAGATGCATTATTCAGTGCATCCGGGGACTCTTAAAACCGGTGTAACCACCTCTCCACATCCTTGATTTTGGGGGGTTTCTTTCCCACCCCGGGAATAACGCTAAATCCCTCCGCTTCCAGATTTTCTTGCTGGGCGGATAGCCCACCGGGTAGTTTTTCGTTCAGACTGCCGTCATTTTTCACTACCCGCCAATAGGGAGCAATCTCTGTCCTGCCGACAGCGCGGTCTTCCTCGGCGGCTCTGGCTACGATGCCCAGGAAGATGCCGGCGGTCAAAGGTCAGGTGAAGTCGGCGCCGAAATCCCTTGCCAGGCGCTCCCGAATCTGCCCCATGGTAGCCAGCTCTCCCGGCTTAATCTGGCGCACCAAACCGTCCACCAGAAGCGGCGTAGGTATGAGCATCCTGCCCCGCCCCCGAGGGTCTTCCACTACTTTCGGCTTTTGTCCGCTATTGAGCTTCTCCTTCCAGCTCTTTTTGCCGGTCATAATTACTCCGAATTATTTGGAAAAAACCAGCTTTCTACTGGCAAAGTAGTCTTCCGTTGTTATCTGATAGATGTATATGCCCTCAGATACGCCCAATTGATTCAAGTTAATAGTCAGCGAATGCTCTCCTGCAGTAAGGTCCGCAGAAAGCAATACCGCTATCAATCTGCCGGAAATATCGTAGAGGTTGATGGTGGTAGATGAGGGCTTCGCCAGAGAGAAATCAATGGTTAAAGTTCCATTAGATGGATTAGGATAACTTTGTGACAATGCAAATGTCTGCGACGGTGTAAAACATATGCTGCTCTCACCGACTATCTCTGCACCATCATCCTTAGGCACAAACTCCAAATAATAAGTATAGTCGTAGCCGGAAATGGCAACCGTATCCACATAGCTATATGGTGGCGCACCAGATATTGGCTGGCTGTTCACCTTAGTCCATCCAGTATTCCTGTAATTACTTGTGCTGTAAAATTTCCGCTCTTCACCGGAGAGTTCTTTAGCAGTTAGAGCACGATAGATATTATAATCCCCAGTCTCCGGGCTATCCACATCCCAGTTGAGCAAAACACCCTCGGTGATGGAACTGGTGGTAAAATAGAGCAAAGATATTCCCACATAAATATCCTTCCAGTCATCCACAGTTCCCGGTATTCCGTCGGCGCCTAACCAATCATCCACCACCTGGTCAAAGTTGCGGCGCATCTCTAATATGTCCTGGCTACATCCCTCAACCAGATATACGACGAACTCTTCGCCGTCGGCAAGTTCGGCTATAGGACCGATGGAAAGAAGAACTCTCCAATCGTAAGGCGCATCGTGAATTTCTACGAAGTGACCAGTCCACGACATATATCCGTATTTGCTATCGTCATCCCAACCAAATTCCGGATAAGTAGAGCTAGATGCAAAGATGAACTCTCCACTGGGATAATCTCCGTAATAGCCAAAAACGCGAATCGCCGCATAACCGGAAGGTTGACCGTTATCGTCGTACATATAAGCTAACGAACGAGATTGCGGTGGGTCAAAATTGACCGCATCGTATTCGTCGGGAATGCCGTCCGGCGTCTGCACCGTCCAATGTTCTCCCGGATTGACGGGATTAGTCCACTCATCGGTGGTATCGTTTCCCTCGTATCCCAAAAGGTCATCCAGATAACCAGTTTCGCCACCTACATCAAGGTCGTAGCAAAAGCCGAGATAGAAATCGTTCAGGCCATTGCCACTCACATTGCGCACCAGAAACTGATGGACGAGATAGTCGTCGTGGTTGGGGATGCTCCATGAAAAGGTGTGCCGCTCCACTTCTAATCCTACTGGTCCAGCCTCTTCAGCCCCGCTGTCATCGCACCTGGTCCAGGTATCAAATCCGCCTATCTGTTCTACATAAGGAGGTCTCTGGCTCCAATTGGGGTCGTCGCTTTCTAGGCAAAAGTAATCACACGGAGGTTGTGGTATCCACTCTTGCTCACCTCCCTGACGATAACTCTCAATAACATAAGTTTTCTTTCCAATTCTTATACCAAACCAAATATCTCCGTGATAGAGATAGTCATCGCCGTCTGGCGCTGGCCAAAGCCCTCTATAAACATCTTCGTCCAGAGCTAAAAATCCTACTTCTAGGGTGTTATAGACCGATACCCAGTAGAGACCGTTTGCGTGGTCTGAATATCCGTAGTCCCAGGGCATTACATTCTCTGTCTTCGTGGGAATGCTGTATTTGCCGGCGCCGATAAAAAGCAGGGCGGTGAACAGGCACAGCGAGCAAGCCACAACCAATCTTTTTCTTGATAGACTCATCACTTTTCCTCCTTTTAATTCTACTTAAAACATAATCAAAAAGATATTATCTACCTCTTCACTCAGCAATATAATTTTACACCTCTAAATACAGTCTGTCAAGTGCATTTGCCTATTTGAAAATGACTTCCTCATACCATCCCCACATGTTTTAATGCCTCATTTATCTCCTCCTGTGCTTTCTTCGCCGCTCTCTCCGCCGACTCGCCTATCTCTCCTCCGCTTTTCTGGTAGGCGTAGATTATCTCTCGGGCGGAGTTGACCACTGCGCCCAAACCCCCCTTATGAAAGGCGGAGACCACCTCGTCGCCACCTGCTCCCTGCGCCCCGAAGCCGGGCAGAAGCAAAATCCCCCTGGGAATAAGCTCCCTCACCTTGGAGACCGCCTGTGGTTCCGTGGCGCCCACCACTGCACCTACAGAACTGTAACCCCGCTCCTCCCCGACAAAGTCTTTACCCCATTCGTTCACCAGTCTGGCGACTTTCTCGTAAAAAAGACCCCCGGCAGAAAGCTCAACATCCTGGATTATCTTAGCCGAAGGATTGGAGGTGCGCACCAGAATGAAGATGCCCTTATTTCCCTGCTCGGACATCTCCAGAAACGGCTTTATCACCTCCTCGCCCATATAGGGATTGAGGGTTACCGCGTCCACCGGCAAAGGCGCTGGCTGCTGCTCGCTTCCAAAATAAGCCAAGGCATAAGCTGTGCTGGTGGAGGCGATGTCCCCGCGTTTGGCGTCCAGGATGACCATCAGGTCGTATTCCTTGGCTCTTAATATGGTTTTTTGAAGGGCTTTTAACCCATCAGGACCTAATCGTTCGTAAAAAGCCATCTGGGGTTTAATCCCTACCACAAATGGCGCCACCGCTCTTATTATATTAGTGTTGAAATCTGCCACTGCCTGCCCAGCCGATGCAAAATTATCGTCATTCAGGGCGAGCTTTCCTCCCTCATCAGGCATTAACCCAAAGTTCTTCAATAAATCCCCAGGAAATCGCTCAATATCCGGGTCCAAGCCCACAATCAGCCGGGAGTTCTTCAGCTCCACCAAGTCCATCAATCTGTCGGCGAAATGAGCACTCATTTCTTCTCCCCGGTGAATAACTCTCTGGTTACCGGCATGGGCTGACCGCAGTAATAACAGTTATCCCGTTCATCCACCAGATTGGGCAGATATTTCTCCACCGTGGTTATACAGCGCAGGTTCTGGCAATGCAACTCGGTATTTCTGCCGGCGGCGAGTTCCGGCAACTCACTCTCCACCAGGCCTAATAACACTGCCATAATCGCCATACGCATAGGCACTCCGTAAAAAGCCTGCTGGAAATATTTTGCCCGGGGGTCGCTATCCACCTCGTAGGTGATTTCATCCACCCGAGGCAGAGGATGAAGCACGATGAGCTCCTGGCGAGCTCGCGACATCAATTCCTTATCCACCACATAGGTTCCTTTTAGTTGTTCGTATTCCTCCGGGTCTCGGAAACGTTCCCTCTGGATGCGAGTAACATAGAGCACATCTACTTCGCCTACTACATCGGAGAGTTCTGCCCCCTCCGAAAGCCAACCGCTGGGGAGTTTATCCTTCACATAGCCGGGCATAGATAGTCCCGGCGGGGAAACACAGGTGAGGGTAGCGTCAAAGTTCGCCAGAGCGTAGGCAAGAGAATGCACCGTGCGTCCGTGCTTCAGGTCGCCTACGGCGGCTACTTTGATACCATCCAGACTGCCTTTTAACATATAGATTGTCAGCAGGTCTAACATAGTCTGGGTGGGATGTTCATGCCCCCCGTCGCCGGCGTTGATTATGGGCACCGACGAATACATAGCCATTGCCTTAACCGCCCCTTCGTTGGGATGGCGCATAGCTATGATGTCGCTGTAAGAGCAGAGCATTCTGATGGCATCAGCCAACACCTCACCCTTGGTCGCTGAAGTAGCGGAAAGGTCGCCGAAGGAGATGACCCGCCCTCCCAGGCGATTCATAGCGCTGGCAAAGGAGAGACGAGTGCGAGTTGAGGGCTCGTAAAATACGGTGGAGAGAATCTTTCCCCTGGCCAGCTCGCTGCCTCCCCTGGCCATCTCTATCATTCCGGAAGCTATTTCAATTAAACTCCAAATATGCTGACGACTCATTCCTTCAATGGCCAAAAAATGCCTACTCATCAAAGAGTCTCCCTTCGCACAACACCATTTTCCCGCCGACAAAGAGATACAAAGCCTTGCCTTTCAATCTCTCTCCAATAAAAGGCGAATTGCGACCCTTGGAGAGGAACTCGCCCACCACTACTTCTGCCTTAGGGTCAATAACCGTAATGTCAGCGTCGCAGCCCTCCTGAAGACTACCCTTTCCGCTTAATCCCAGACGCTGGGCTGGATTGCAAGTGATTTTAGCCAGCGCCTGGCGCATAGTCAGATGGCCGGCATTGACCAGATTGGTTATCACCAGAGGCAATGTGGTCTCCAGACCGATAATGCCAAAAGCCGCCTCCTCAAAGGAGGTGTCTTTTTCCACCAGGGTGTGGGGGGCGTGGTCGCTGGCGATTATTGCCAGAGTGTTGTCCTTCAATGCGCCGATGACCGCCTGGCGGTCTTCCGCTGAGCGCAGAGGAGGGTTCATCTTTGCCGATGTGTCATAGTCCCAGACCGCTTCTTCGGTCAGTGAAAAATAATGCGGGGCGGTCTCCGCGGAGACATTCACCCCCCGATTCTGCGCCTGTTGAATGGCAAGAAGTGAGCCCATAGTAGAGGCATGGGCGATGTGTAATCTTCCCCCGGTATATTCCGCCAGAAGACAGTCCCTCGCCACCATAGTAGCTTCCGACTCCACCGGTATCCCCTCCAATCCTAAAAGAGTGGAGGTCCATCCTTCGGTAACGGAACCGTGTCCGGTCAAAGCCATATCCTCGGCGTGGGAGATAATCAGCAGTCCATAAGATAGAGCATACTCCAGCGCCGAACGCATAATGCGCGCATCGGAGACACAGGCGCCGTCGTCGGAGAGGGCTACCACTCCCGCCTCGGCCAGGCTGCCGAAGCCGGTAAGCCTTTTACCCAGGAGCCCTTTGGTAATCGCTCCCACCGGAAAGACATTGACCCGTCCCTGTTCAATTGCCCGGCTGTAGACAAATCCGACCACCGCCGGTTCATCCACAACTAAATCAGTATTTGCTTTACAAATCACCGAGGTAAAGCCACCTTTGGCTGCGGCTCGGGTGCCGCTCCAGATGGTCTCCTTATCCTCTCTGCCCGGCTCTCGCAGGTGAACATGCATATCAATCAAGCCGGGCACCACCAGAAGTCCGCTGGCATCTATTATCTCGGAGTCCATTGGTGGTAAGCTAACGCCCAGCCCCTCCACCTTGCCGTTTGATAAAAAAACATCCCCCACCTGCTCCAGGCCGGTGGCTGGGTCCATTATCAATCCATTTTTCAAAAGATAGTCCATAAGAATTATATTTTTAGAATAGCCCCCCATTCAGGGGGGCTAGCGGTTAGAAAGTCTTCATCATAGGAATGCCGGTCGCCGGATTAGTGGGAACATAGTAGATAGTCTGGGCATTCAGGTTGGAGAGCTTATCCATCCATTTGAACTGCAAATATTCCGGAGAGAGCGTAGAGGAGACGATGCGCTGGTATTCGGCGATACCGCCAGCTTCTATGACCTTTCTTTCCGCCTCCATCTGCTCTTTCTGTTTGACATAGACCATCTTCTCCGCCTCCTGTTGCCAGGTCAATTTGCTCTCAATGGCATTCTTAAGAGTGGGAGGCAGGTCAATATTTCGCACCTCTACGGAGACGCATTCGGCACCGTCATCCGGAAAGCGCTCGGAGAGCAGTTCAAAGAGTTTATCGGCTACCTGCTCCCGTTTGTAGGCATACATATCATCGCTCCTCAGTTGAGCGATAATTTCCCGCAGTCCGGAACGGCTCTTGGGGCGGATATAACTATCCTCATAGTCTTTTTGGTCGTGGAATGTTCGGTTCTGGATAATCCAGGGACCTTTGCCGGCCGGTATCCGATAATAAATAGTAATATCTAACCAGACGGTCAAGCCGTCGGCGGTGATGACCGGGACAGAATCTCCTTTACCGGGAACATCGTAGCTTTCCACCGCCATAGTATAAGGAAGGGTCTGGTTGTTGACCATTATCACATTAGCAAAGGGATTCTTGAAATTCAATCCGGAAGATAAAGATCTATCCCCTACCGCTCCGAAGAGAACTGTAACCCCTTCATTTCCCGGTGGCACTGATACCAAAGACCAAGATAACCAGACAGCGACAAACAAAACAATGCTTGCGACCATAATTGCCGTGGCAATGCGATAGTGGATTTTGTTGACCAGTTCTTTGGCTACCTTGGCCCTGCGACGCATTACATAGCCCACAACAAAACCAGCAATTCCAATTAGGCTGAAAACCACTAGAGAAAACATAGCCATTCTCCCTTTAGTTGACTGTGTTGTAAGATAAAAGATATAAGAACTACATCTCCATCAATTCTCCATTGCGAAAAACAATTCTACCGGCGACCATAGTCAACAGCACCTTTCCCCGCACTGAGCGACCGGCAAAGGGTGTATTCTTACCCTTAGAGAAGAACAACCTGGGGTTAATAGTAAATTGCTCGTCAGCATCAAAAACTGTCAGGTCTGCCGGAGCCTTCTCCTGAATTCTCCCGCTCTTCAGATTGAGGATTTTTGCCGGATTTACGGTCATACGCGCAAGAAGCTCTCTCAGGGGCAATTTATTATTGTGATAGAGATAGGTCAGTGAGAGAGGAAGCAGGGTCTCCATTGCGGATATCCCGTTTGCCGCCGATTGGAACTCAGTATCTTTATCCACCACCGTAAGCGGTTGATGGCCAGAAGAAATTACACCGATAGTACCATCAATAATGCCCTGGCGTAGAGCGGAGACATCTTTTTCGGAGCGCAGTGGGGGACTGACTTTGGTGAAGGTATCAAACTCCCGGCAGTCGCTATCACTCAAAATAAAGTAATGCGGCGAGGTCTCCGCAGTTACCCGCACACCCGCCTCCTGTGTTTGCTTAATCAGACCTACCGAGCCGGCAGTAGTAATCGGTCCTAAATGAATTGGACAAGCGGTCATTCGCGCCAGTATTAAATCCCGCACCACCATCACTTCCTCAGCTACATCAGGGATGCCGGATAAGCCCATCAGTGTGCTGATATAGCCCTCATTTACCACCCCGTCGCCTGCCAAGGATTTATCCTGGCAGAAGGAGAATACCGGCAAGCGATACATACCGGCGTATTCCAGAGCTCGGCGCATCAGGCTGGCGTTCATAACCGAATAACAGTCGTCGGAAGCGGCGACTATGCCATTCTTCGCCAGGTCGGCCATCTCTGCCAGAGCCTCCCCCCTCAAACCCTGAGTCAGAGCCCCCACCGGCAGGAGCCGGCAGAGTGAAAGCGCCTTTGACTTGGCGATGAGATACTCCACCACCGCCTGATTATCAATTATCAAATCGGTATGGGAACGAACCGCGATGGTGGTTATTCCCCCGGCAACGGCGGAAGAACACCCGCTGTGTATAGTCTCCCGGTCGTTGCGGGCTGGTTCGCTGATGTGCACATGTAAGTCAATCAGCCCCGGCGCTACTATCTTATTATCCACCTCCACCACTTCCACTTCGCCGGACGCTTTCAGGTCTTTGCCCAGCTTACGGATTACCCCTTCATCCACCAATATATCGGCGACCTGGTCAAAACCGCTCTCCGGGTCTATAACTCTTCCGCGGCGGAAAAGGACTGCGGGCTTCGGTCGCGCCTCTTCGGCAAAAGTGAACATCCCCTTTCCGGACCGGCTCACGACTTCTTCCCCCCGGATAGCAGATAGAGCACCGCCATATCCACCGCCACCGCATTGGTCACCTGTTCAATGATAACCGAGAAAGCTCCGTCAGCCACCTCCGGCGCTATCTCCACCCCCCGATTCATTGAACCGGAATGCATCACCAGAACATTCTTCTGGGCATAACCCAGCCGCTCCTCATTCAGACAGTAGAAACGAGAGTATTCCCTGAGCGAGGGGAGTAGCGCCCTGTTCTGCTCGGTTAGTTCCACTCGCGAGAGAATGATAACATCCACCCCCCTCAATCCCTCCTCCATCCGGTAGCTGGTGTCCACACCCAGCCGCTCAATGCCCGGGGGAATAAGCGTCTTAGGTCCTATGAGCACTACCTTGGCGCCCATAGTCTTTAAGCCCCAGATGTTGGATTTTGCCGTCCTGCTGTGCAAAATATCACCGATGATGGCTACTCGCAGACCTTCAATGTATCCCTTTTTCTCTTTGATGGTGTATAGGTCAACCAGGGCTTGGGTGGGATGCTCGTGGCTACCGTCGCCGGCGTTGATTACCGAGCATTTGATTTGGCGGGCGAGCTGGTGCGGGGCGCCAGCCATAGAGTGACGAACCACAATGAAGTCAACGGTCATAGCCTCAATGGTCTTGGCCAGGTCGGTGAGCGTCTCCCCGTAGGCGGCGGAAGATATCATCGCCGGGATGTCAACTATATCTGCGGAGAGTCGGCGAGCAGCCAATTCAAAGGAGAGACGGGTGCGGGTGGAGGGTTCAAAGAAGAGATTGGCTACGGTTTTGCCACGCAAGACGGGAACTTTTTTTATTGGTCGGGTGGCGATTTCTACGAATGACTTCGCCGTATCGCAGAGCAAATTTATCTCCTCAAAGGAGAGATTCTGCATTCCAAGTAGGTCTTTAGACTTTAAATCCATTGTGCATCCTGTCTATTTTGTATAGATAAAAAAATAGCTCCTCGCCCTCTTTATTCGTTGAAGGCTGGAGCCGATTTTGGTCCCCACGCAGTGGACCAAGCGATAAGGTGCCGCCTGGCGGCATTATTTGGACCTCTCTTCTCTGAGGTTAACCTGATGAATAATCATCTTAAATTACAGGATTTATAAGATAAAACAGGGGAAAAATCAAGGACTAATTTCATATTTTCGCTGGAAATAGATAGATATGATATGTTGTAAAGATATTATGCTACAATAAAATTTCAATCTAAACCTTGTGAGGAGAGATACCAGATGAAGGAAATTGAGATGGATACAGTTGAGCAATTCTGCTTGAGAACCCATCTGGCGGAATGCAGAACAGAATGGTCGGCGGAGCGAACGCTTTTGGCCTACATACGCACCGCCATCGGCGTGCTCGCCACCGGGATAGGTTTCTTGTTGCTCTTTGAAAGAACGGTTCTCTTGATAATAGGTTTTGTATTTATTGCATCTGCAGTAGGCGCATTTATCTTCGGTTGGATTCGCTTCTTCTATCTTAGGGCTTTAATTCGCCGGGAGATAGCTGCGCAAGCAGAGGAGAATAATCCTACATAGTCCATGAGTCTATCTATCATTATTCAATTATTCTCCATCAAAAATTGCAGTATATGCTCTTTATACTCCTCATTGGTAATATTCATTAGCTCCGGCTCCACTATAAGATGCCCTTTATCCGGCACCCGCCACATTTCTGTTCCCGGCGGGGCGGATGAAAACAGCATTTCACCTTGCTCTGCACCAATCATAAGGTCGTTTTGACCCTGAATTATCACCACCGGCACAGTTATATCGCTCATATATCTTGCCGGGCAGAGTTCCTCTGCATCTACACCGGTCTGTAGATAAAAGACCGCCAGACCTAACGGAAGGAATATCCCCTCCGGCAAACCTAACCCCTGAACAATTTTATGCATTGCCAGCTTAAAATCCGCAAAGCTACTGTTGAGAATAATGCCCTTTACATCATCCATCTGCCGGGCGGACATAGCCGCGGTCGCCGCTCCCAGAGATAGCCCCAGCACATAATAATCGCCATTACCAAAATAGCCTCTGGATTTCAGGGTGTCAATCACCCCCAGTAAGTCGGAACCTTCATTCTTGCCAAAAGTCAGATTGGCGAAGAAGCCCTGACCCACAGTGCGATATTCAAAGGCTACGCAGTCATATCCTGCTTGATGCAGAAATGTAATATGACCCAAGGTGACATCCATTCTACCACGGAAACCATTGACCAATACTACTAATCCTCGGCTCTCGCCTTCCGCCGGCACATACCAGCCGTTCAAGGGAAATCCATCGGTAGAGTGAAACTGCACCGGCACATAGTGTATAGCATAATTTTCGGGAGTTAATCTGGAGAAGGGGGTATCCGGATGGGCAAAGAGATAGACCAGGAAAAAGACCATCACCCAGGAGGCAATGAAGAGAAAGGCTAAAGTGATGATTACCGCCTGGAAAAGCCGAAGCACTAGCAAGCTGGTGGGATTTTTACTCTGAGCCATATATGGATTCCATTGGTTGCGCCTAACCGGCTATTGCCCTTGATACCGCCACCAAAGCCGCAAGACCGAGCTGAAAGCGCTCCAGACTTCTTTTTTTGTCAGGTTGGAGTCTCCGCGAACCCGGTTGACGAAGACGGTGGGCACCTCTCCGATGGTAAATCGCCGGCGGTGGATTTGAATGGCAATTTCGGAGAGAACTATATAGCCAGCGGAGTCAATAGCGGAAAAATCCACCGCTTGCAGGGTGGCTCTTCGGAAACAACGGTAACCATTGGTGTAATCTTTGATGGGAATCCCCAGAAGGGCTCTAGCGTAAAGGTTAGCCAGCTTGGAGAAAAATCGCCTCAGCCCGGGCCAATTGATGATACGGGAGCTTGCCAGATACCGCGAACCTATAACCAGGTCATATTCTTGAGCTTTATCTATCAGGCGAGGAAGCTCCTGCGGGTTGTGGGAAAAGTCGGCGTCCATCTCACAGATTAAGTCGGCGCCTTTTGCCAGAGCCCGCTTGAATCCCACGATAGTAGCCCCCCCTCTTCCTCCTTTTCCCTGGCGGTGAATGACCTCCAGATGCGGATACATTCCCTTTAGATTCTCCCCCACCAGCCCTGTTCCGTCCGGAGAATTATCATCCACGATAATCACATAGAATTGAGGGTTTATAGCGTATAACTCGTGAATTATCCTCTCAATATTTTCCGCCTCATTATAAGTGGGGATGACCACAGCGACCATACTGCCACTCTTGAATATCTCGCGCACCTTGCTCTTCTCCGCGCTCAACCTGCATGCCCCTTGAAGAATTGCCCAAAAATCTCCAGAATGTAGTCCAAGTCTTCCTTGCTGAGATTCTGGTGCACCCCGATATACAATCCTCGCCTGCCCATAGCCTCGGAATGAGGGAATTCGCCCAGTTTATGCCCCAAGAACTCATAAGCGGGTTGTTGAGTAGGAATGGAGCCGAAAGCCGGCCGAGTCTCAATGCCGGCATTCTCCAGATGCTCTACCAGCTGCCGGCGGGTGAAGGGAGCAGACTCGTTCACCAGTATAGGATAACAGAGTGCGCTTATCTGTTCGTGTTCGTCCTCCACCATTGTGGAAATATAGTCATGATAGGCGCTCAAGGAAGAGTTGAGATAGAATAAGTTATTGTGGCGAGCCTGGATGATATTATCCAGTCGCTCCATCTGGTCTATGCCGATAGCCGCCTCCAGGTCATTCATCTTGGAGGAGTAGCCGATGCGCAGGAAGCTGAAGCGAGAATCCTTCAGCTCGCTGCTCTCGTCAAATCGCTTGGAACAATAGCTGCTATCTACATTCAGCTTGCAGACTACGCAGGAACAAGCTCGCCCGTGAGCCCGCAGAGAACGCAGGATTTCCGCCTGGGGCTCCTCTCTGGTAATAATTGCTCCTCCCTCGCCGGTGGTGATAATATGAGCTACATAAAAGCTGAACGTGCCAACATCCCCCATTGTGCCTGCCAGTCTCCCTTTGTATTTGGAGCCGTGAGCTTCAGCAGAGTCTTCCACCACGAATAAGCCATTTTGACGAGCAAGCTCCACCAACGGGTCCATATCACAGGGGCGACCGAATAGGTGGGTGGGTATCATCCCCACTGTCTTCGCCGATATAGCCTCTCTGACCGCAGAAACATCCATATTCCAGGTGGTAGGGCTCACATCCACAAATCGGGGGGTGTATCCGGCATGGATGACGGCATTAGCAACCGCTACGAAATTCAACGCCGGCACTAAAACCTCCCCCTCTGAAGGATGGCCGAGGTAGCGAAAACTGGCCAGGGCAAGCGTGTCCGCATCGGTGCCGGTGGCCACGGCCACACAGTAAGGCATGCGGTGATAGTCGGCAAAAAGGCTTTCAAACTGACGGACATTGGCGCCTCCGGAGATCCTTCCCCTTCTGAGGGTATCCTCCACCAGCTTTATCCCCTTTTCGCCGATGTCAACGGTTCCAACGGTTATTTTTCTTTTTTTATCTGGACTCATATTGTTTTGAATATCAAAAATTAATTTAACATATTTCGGCGAGCTTATCAAGAGAGCGAGCATTTGTCCACACAAAAAGTCTCCAATTGACTTATTCTCCATCGTTTGCTAGAATAACCAGATGGTCAAAAAAGATACCTTTACCCACCGAGTTTTTTTGTGTCTCGGCTCCAACCTGGGTGAGCGCGAGAGGAATTTGAAAAACGCCCTGGCCTTTCTAACCAAGGACGGATTGATTGACCTGGTGAAATGCTCATCCATCTATCGCAGTGAAGGTATTGAGCAAGGAGAGGGCGAACCGGAATATCTTAATCAAGTAATTGAAGTGAACACTCCTCTTCCACCGGAGCATCTATTGAATGTCTGCAAACGGGTGGAGAGCAAATTGGGTCGCTCCAGCGGGGAGGGATACAACGGTCCTCGCATCATTGATATTGACATATTATTCTACGACGAGCTAATCATCAAAACTGAGGACCTGGTAATCCCCCATCCACGGGCTGGCCGGCGTCGTTTCGTGCTTCAACCCCTTTCGGAGATAGCTTCCGACTTCTTGCATCCAGTTATGCATCTGTCCATAGCTCAACTACTAAAGGAGAGCGACGACCCCGGTTGGGTGAAGAAACAGGAGTCCGGAGAGGTGGGCTTTTGTCCCAAAATAGGAAGAAAATCGTGACCGACTTTAACCAACTCCCGAAAATCTTCAACCGTCATTTTGCGGAGATGAAGAACGCCGGGCATAGCATCACTGCGCTTACCGCCTACGACTACCCTACTGCCAAATTGGTGGACCATGCTGGTGTGGAGTTGATTTTGGTCGGAGACTCCCTGCGAATGGTCGTTCAGGGCAAATCCACTACCCTGGGAGTTACCCTGGAGGAAATGATTTATCATTGCAAAATGGTTTCGGAAGCCAGCTCGCGGGCTATGGTCTGTCTAGATATGCCCTTCCTTAGTTATCAGGTCAACCAAGATGAGGCGGTATATAATGCCGGGCGTTCCCTTACCGAAGGAGGGGCTGGTTCGGTCAAGATTGAAGGTGCCTGTGGTGAGCTAATCGCCAGACTGGTGGAGACCGGCATTCCGGTTCTGGCTCACCTGGGCTTTACCCCGCAGAGCTATCACCAGTTTGGTGGCTACGGAATAATCGGCAAAAATCTAGCCAGGGCAGAGCAATTGGTAGAAGAAGCCATTGCCGTGGAACAAGCCGGAGCTTACGCGGTAGTGCTGGAGTGCATTCCGGATGAAGTAGCGGGAACCATCACTAAACTGCTTACCATACCAACCATAGGCATCGGCTCCGGTCCACACTGTAACGGGCAGATATTAGTCTTTCACGATATATTCGGGCTCTATCCACATCTTCCCAAACATGTGAAGGTCTACCAGGACCTGGGCAAACTCATCCTTGAAGGGGTGGAGAAGTATATTGGTGAGGTTCGCCAGGCAAAGTTTCCATCTGCAGGGAATTACTACAAGCTGGAACCAGATGTGCTGAGAGAATGGAAGAAGCTACATCCCGACGATTGAAAAACTCTGGTCCTATGAAACTTATTAGAGATATGAAAGAGATGCAAAAGCTAGCTCAATCCACCCATCGCCAAGGAAGGCGAATTGGTTTTGTTCCCACTATGGGTGCTTTGCATCAGGGTCATCTCTCTTTGATGGAGCATCTCCGGAATAAATGCGACCTGCTGGTGGTCTCCATCTATGTCAACCCGACGCAGTTTGCTCCCGGCGAAGACCTGGAAAAATATCCCCGTAATTTGCAGGAGGATTTGACGAAATGCGAAGATGCGGGTGTGGATGTAGTCTTTGCGCCACCCGACCGGCAGATGTATCCGCCTGGTTTCTCCACCTATGTTAATGTGGAAAAGCTCACCGAGGTCCTGTGCGGAGCAAGTCGCCCCCTCCATTTTCGCGGAGTAACCACGGTGGTGGCCAAACTTTTCAATATTGTCCAACCGGATGTCACCGTATTTGGACAGAAGGACTATCAGCAGGCGATAGTAATTAAGAGGATGGTCGCCGACCTGAACTGGGAGACAGAGATATTAGTAGCCCCTATTGTGCGGGAGGCAGATGGATTGGCGATGAGTTCGCGTAATCGCTACCTCAGCTCTGAGGAGCGAGATTCCGCTCTTATGCTCTTTCAGGCGCTCACCCGGGCTTACCAGAAGATAAAAGATGGTGAGAGGTCGGCAGAAAAGCTGAAGCAAGCGATGCGCCAGATAATCACCTCCAGTCACCAAAACCGTATTGATTACATATCTGTGGTGAATGGCGAAAGCCTGCAAGAGATTGAGAATATAAAGGGGGATACACTCTTGGCTGTCGCCGTCTATGTGGGGCAAACTCGGTTGATTGACAACTTGCTCATAACCAACCACGACTTAACCTGAGTTGAGAAAGGTAATGACCATGCTCAGAAAATTTTGCCGGTCCAAAATTCATAATGCCCGAATCACTATGAAAGACTTAGAATATGAAGGAAGCATCACTATTGACCAGGAGATTATGGAGCTCGCCGAAATAGCCAACGATGAGATAGTGGCGGTATTCAATTTAAATAACGGTTTGCGTTTTGAGACCTACGTCATCCCTGGAAACAAGGGCAGCGGGGTTATCGGCTTGAATGGAGCTGCTGCTCGCCTGGGAGAGATAGGAGATAGGTTGATAATCCTGGCTTTTGCCTATATGGATGCGAAGGAGATAGAGAATTTCACTATGCGCAATATAAGACTTGACGAGAACAATCATCCCACATAATTTGCAAAAACATTCCTAATGAATACTTATTAGTTGGAAACCATAATTATGATTACCAGATTCTTTTCATACATCCTTCTGATAACTTTTTTGACATTGACAATTCCCTTCGCCTCGGTGGCTGACTCCACAGATTTCTTGTCGTTAGGGATTGACCTGTTCAATCATCGCCTTTATAACCTGGCAAGTCAGCAGTTCCAAAAATATATCCACCTCAATCCCACCGCTTCAGATTTAGACCTGTCGCAATTTTATCTCGCCCATTGTGACCAATCTCTGGGCAACTTTACCCAAGCTATCCAGGAATACCGCAACCTGCTTATCACCTATCCCGGCTCATCTCTTTTGGACGCCGGCTTTTTGGAACTCTCCCGTTGCTATATGAGCATAGGCGATAAGAAAAATGCCGAGAAAGCACTGCGCAAAGCACTCAGCCTCCCGCTTAAAAAGGAGACGAATTTTTCCGCTCACTCCGAGCTGGCTAGATTGCTCTATAAAAAGAATCAGCTGGATGAGGCAGTGTATATCTATCGTCAATTGCTGACCACCTATCCGGATATTACCCAATCCTGCTGGGAGATATTTCGCCTGGCACAAGTCTATATTGCCCAGAGTGATTATTCCAGCGCCTTAAAGACCTTACAATCAATCACCGAAAACAACTCCCCACCGCTTTTGAAATCGCTTGCCTTTTATTACCAGGCCAGGTGTCTGGGAGCATTGGGGGAATCCCAAAAGGCTTTGGACATTCTCAGCGATGAGAATATTTTTACTGACCAAATCCAGATTCCCCGACTCTTCTTACTGTTTTGCACTCAAGTAAAATTAAATGACCTCTCGTCAGCTAAATCTACTCTGGAGCGGTTACAGTCATCGCAGGAACTGTCGCCGGTTTCAGATGGTGGCTTATTGGATTACCGAGAGAGCGAGGACCATCTCCGGGTTCTCTCCGCCTGGCTGGATTTTAAGCTGGGCAACTACATCAACGCGGAGAGCAGTCTGGCGCAACTCTATTCGCAGACCGCAGAGACCGAACCGCGTGCACAAGCTCTCTTTCTAATTGCCTATCTAAACTATGTTAACGGGAATTATCCCTTCGCTCTGGAGTATTTCAGCAAATTCTCCAAAGAGTATCCTCAACATCAATTGCTGATTCAAGCCAGATATTATCAGAGCTGGTGCTTATACAAAATAGGAGAATACCAAAAAGCGAAAGATTCATTCTCGCTTATGCTCACCGACTACCCTCACGAAAGCCCATTTTGGGGCTTCTTAATCGGAGAATGCGAATACAAGACCAAAGACTACCGCCAGGCTCTGAAATCCTTCCAGGTTTTTACTGACAGTTTTCCGGAAAGCAGTCTATTTCTGGACGGACTGCTGCGCATCGCCGATTGTCATTTCAACCTGGGGGAATACGAGCAGGCAGTGACCGTCTATCAAAATTTCATCGTAGAACACCCGGATTCCTCTATCACCCCTAACGCCTATTTCAATCTGGGTAATACTTACCGGCAACTGGGCAAAACCTCCGAAATGCGCAAAATTTATTACCAATTCATAAGAAACTTCCCGGAGAACAACCTGGCTGACGACTCTGCTCTAACCATAGTCAAATCGCTGTATTCAGAAAAAGACTACACCGGTTGTATTGCCAGTGTGGACGAACTGCTCGATATCCTGCCAGCCGGCGAACTTTCCTATAATATCCTGTGGTATCGGGGAAAGTCACTATACGACCTGGGAAAATATGAAAATGCCCTGGAGGTATTTCAACGAATATTTAAGAATTCTCCGCCCAACCCCATAGCTCAAGATGCCCTCTATAGCACTTATCTTACCAACCAGAAGTTAGGAAAATACCCCGACCCGCTCTCCGCTTCGGAAGCTTTCCTGAACGAACACCCGGAGAGCAGTCTGGCTCCCAGGGTCAAAATTTTGGTGGCGCAATATTATGCCGATGAGAGGAATTACAACTATGCGGAAAAACTCCTGGAGGAGATTCTTTCTGGCAATTACGAAAGCTCTATATTGACTGAAGCTTCCCAGAAGTTGGCGGACATTTACCGGCGACAGGGTATGTATGTTGATGCCGCCGAGGTTTATGTAAAGCTGGCAGGACGGGTTAAAGGTAGTAGTGAGCGCTACGACTATTTACTTTCTGCCGCCGGGCTTTATGTAGACGGGGGCTTGACTGAAGAGGCCATTGACACTTATCAGGTGCTACTGAATGAGATTCCCACCGACCCGCGGATAAGCCTGGTCCTATATAACCTGGGGTTAATCTACAAAGACCTGCATATGTTTGAGAGCGCCCAGGTAATACTGGAGAAATTAGTGCGCGAGTGGCCCACCAGCAATGAATATGTGCTGGGTTGTTTCCAATTGGCTTTCGTCAATCAATATCTCGGAAAGCTTACCGAGGCTATCAAATATCACCAAATAGTGGTGGAAAAAGGTTCTTCCGACTTAGCAGTTCAGTCTATCTACTGGATGGGTCAGTGTTATTACGATTTGAATGACTTTGCTAAAGCCAGGGTCTGGCTGAAACAATTAATTCAACAATATCCCACCTACACCGCCTGGGTAAATAAAGCTAATGCACTTTTGGAACAAATATATTGATTTCAATAAAGCGCTTCTTATGTATATTGCGGTCGCCTGCGGACTCATCAGTCAGTCGGCCCTCTCGTTTGCTGACCTGGATGCTGATATTGAGACCAAATTAGAGGAATCGCTTTTTGCTCCAGACCCTTTCTCTGCGGTCTATGATTTCCTGCAGGAAGTGCCCCCTCTCCAATCAACATTTGAAGTAGAGAAGGCGGAAGATGTCTTTCAACCGAATAAAGAACTGGGCGAAAGCGAACAAAAGCCGAATAATCCCTATCAGACGATAGATGTTTGGGGAGGGCTGGGCAATAAACAGAACTACCAACTTGACGGACTCTACGGATTGGAGACACCTATTTTAGACCAGGTGGTTTTAGGAAAATATTCCTCCGTCGGAAAAGATACCCAATTAGGTTACCGAGAAAATTTGCAGGCGAAATATGACTGGCTTTTCAATCTGGGAAGCAAGTATCAGCTTGCCGGGGAACTGGATTACAATCGGGACTACAAAGCTTATCAGCTCTACGGCGATACCGGACCAATTGCCAATGAAGTAAGTCTGGACAAGAATCAACACAAATATTTGGATATTGCCTCCTCAGCAATCCTAGGTGATAATTTTGAAGTCTTCCTGAAAAGTGGAGCTGACTTTGACGACCTGGAAAATCACCTGGACCTTAAAAAACATCGCACTTTGAATGGGGAATTAAGGGCTAATTTCATCTGGCCGGAGCACAACTATTTGACCAGGATGGAAACGGCGGTCTATCAGGATTGGACTTTCGCTGGTCCATCCAAAACCACCTATCTAAGTCTGTCGCTAGAGAACGATTTCCCTATAAAAGAACGACTCTTTCTGACCATCGGCGGAAGGATTGACAGTTACCTGCACCTTACCACTGGTGTCTATCCCTCGCTGGGAGTCCACCTGCGAATCAATCCCAAAACTGGTTTCTATTTTTACTACCGACCACAGATAAAACGATTGGACTTTCACCAGCTGTTTTTCCAGAGAGATTTTTCCACCCCCACAGACCCTCTCAAGCCCACGAAAGAATACACATCGCTCACCGCCGGGTTCAATTACAATTTCTCTCAGCTAATTCAGGGAAGCATTGACTTCTATCGTCAGGATGACCTGGACTATATCTATTATGCTGACCACGATGGTCTGATAACCCCCCAAAATCTACACCGAGCGACAATCTATGGATTCAAAGTAAGTTATTCCTTCAAAGCTGGCAGTAACTTTAATCACTATGCATCTCTGAACATAGAGACAATTATTGATGATGAAAAGAATTTTAATAAAATCCCCTATCACCCCGCCATCATCTTCAATGCCGGCATACAGCTCTCTCCCCTCAAGTTCTGGGAGCTCAATATTACCGGTCAATATAACGGCAAACGCTACACTTCCACCCAGGGGGTTAATCTGGGTTCATATTTTATCCTCAATACTCAATCGGTGTTGTGGATTAAACCTTACATAGGTCTTGATGTGCGCGGCGAAAATCTACTCAACTCCCAATATCAGGAGATAATCAATCTCACCAACCCGGGTATGTTCATCTGCGCGGGTCTGCATTTCAAGATTTGACCGCCTAAAATTCCTTTTCCCGCAAACTCCCTCACAAACAATATTTCTCCCGCCACATTTGCAGAGCAAGCAAAATCCACAACCGGTGATGATGGTCATCCGCAAAAGACCTATGCTCGGCAATCAAACGCCCTACCCCAATAGATGAAAGAATCTCGTCCCCTTCCAATTTCCCTTTCCCCAGGTATTGCTCTACGGTAGAGGAGAGTTCCTTCCGCAGCCAACTAGTCAGGGGCACAGCAAAGCCCCGTTTAGGTCGTTCAAATAGCTTTGTGGGCAGATAGCGCGCAAGAAGTCGCCTTAAGAGCAGTTTCCCCCTCCCTCCCTGCACTTTCCATTCTAAGCCCAGCTTAAAAGCCTGCTCCACCAAACGATGGTCCAGCAAAGGCACCCGCACCTCCAAGGAGTTAGCCATACTGGCGCGGTCCACCTTGACCAGTAAGTCGTCAACCAGATATGTATTCAGGTCAAAGAGCATCGCTGTTTCTAAGCATTCTCTGCTCTTCATTATCTCTAAAAACTGTCGTCTATATTCGTCTTTCACCTCTTCAACCGCCATAAACCAGTCCCGCTGTAAAATCTGCGCCCAATATTGCGAATCAAAAATGGAGATAGCGCGAAGGTAAGTTTCGGCGACATCCTTTTCCCTTAAAAGCCGTCTAAGGCTATCACCCCACTCGCTTTTTAAGGCTTTAACCGGGTAACTTAGAATATGCAGCATTGGCTTGGAAAGATAGCCAAGCCTAACCATCAACCTGAGCCAAAAGTAGCGGTCGTATCCGCAAAATAGTTCATCGCCGCCGTCTCCGGAAAGTGCTACGGTTACATACTTTCTGGTCATCTGCGATAACATAAATGTGGGGAGGGCTGAGGGGTCTCCGAAGGGCTCATCGTAATAATCCGGCAGGCGGTTGATTATGGGTAAAAGGTCGCTTGCGGATATACGCATTTCTGTATGTTCAGTGCCCAGGTAGTGAGCAACCTTTTTGGCATAGGGAGCCTCATCATATTCCGGTTGGTCAAAGCCTACGGTGAATGTTCTGGCAGTAGTATCGCCCTGCTCTTGCATCAGCGCTGCCACCAAACTGGAATCTATCCCCCCGGACAAAAAACTCCCTAAAGGAACATCGCTTATCAACTCATCTCTTACCGCTTGCCGGAGAAGCTCCAAAAACCCTTCCTCAACTTCCTTACTGCTCTTATACTCCTCTGTTCCCCGACCAATAGATATTCGCCAGTAGCTTTGAATGGTAAGCTCTTTTCCGTCAAAGCTCAGTATATGCCCGGGCAAAAGCTTTTTTACCGACTTAAAGATGGAGTATGGCGCGGGAACATATTGAAAGCGCAGGTAAGCTAAAAGCGCCTGGGGGGATATATCTTTGGAGAATTGCGGGAGTTTTAGGAACGCCTTTATCTCGGAGGCAAAAGCAATGTATCCGGGTAAGACCAGATAATATAATGGTTTAATGCCCAAACGGTCGCGAATTAAATAGAGTTTGTGCCGGTCTTCATCCCAAATGGCAATGGCAAACATACCTACCAATCTGTTCACACAGTCTATGCCCCACTGCAGATATGCTTTTAATATGACCTCAGTATCCGACTGGCTCTGGAAGCGATAGCCCAGGTCCATTAATTCCGCTCTAACCTGACGAAAATTATAAACCTCACCATTGTAAGTGATTGCCACTCTGCCATCCGGGGAGAGCATAGGAGCATTTCCACTCTCGCTGGTATCCAGAATAGCCAACCGGCTCTGTCCCAAACCCACGGTCCTATTGCGGTTCACCCATACTTTTTGGTAATCTGGACCGCGGTGACGAAGCACAGAGACCATATTTTCTAAGGTCTCTCGCTCTATTCCTCCCGTCCGGCTAAATATTCCCACAATTCCGCACATTTGGTTGCTCCGTTAACCTCAATTCTTGGGCGGAAGCATTACGCCTTCGGTGGGCTTCTGGGTTACGCTATTCACTCCGCCACTCGGCTCCATTTCCTCCGTCTTCATTTCTTCTTCTTGCGGAACCAAAAGCACATAGAAGGTTTGATTTTTGAATATCTCCTCTCTACTACGCATCAACTTGGGGAGGTTGACTGCCACATTTCTGCAGTAGCCAATGACCTCCCGGTCCAGCTTCATCAACGCCGCCTCCTCCCAGGAGATATCCGGATACTTGCTCTTCCAATAAGGTCCCAACCACTCCATAAGCTGTTGATAGCGTCTCCGGCCCTCTTCAGTTGCTTCCAGCGGAAATTTGTAGCCCCCGAGGGCGTGTGCCTTCAGGTCCTCGCGGAATTTTTTGAGATACTTTTCCATATCCGCATCGCACTGGTCAAAGAAGACCTCCACAGATTCGTTTTTCTCGGTCGCCGCGTCGTCGTAAAGATACATAATCATCACCCGGGTCGCCTCCGGTCCGGCGTTGTAGGAAGACCCGGCCAGCTTGGCTCGCCGCAATAATCCCTGCATATCCGTAGAGTCCAGCATGCCGCCCAGCTTCATCTCCTTAAGAAACCGTTTGTCAAAGCCGGGGCTGGCACAGTTGTCATACATCTCCTTCAGGAATTGCGCTGCCATCTCTATATTGCAGCGGTTTATGTTGCGCAGAAAATATCTTTCCTGAAAGGTCCAATCACCCATCGGTTTGGATATCAGTTCATCTCCATCCCAGAAAGTGAGCTGGTAATTGGGCGAACCGATTACATCCGCGGTCATCTGCATATACCCGGTGGCAGTACCCCGACCGGTGCCCGCTCGGTAGATTGTTCCGCTATTGGTAATGTGCGCCAGACCGGATTCCTGATAGCCGATAGCTATCAGCAGGCTGACAAAAGCGTCGTCGGAAATATCGTAAGTAATCCCTTCCTCAAACTCCCTTGATTTCGGCTGGGGAGTAAAATTGTGATGGGAGTTAGCACGCCTGCCAATTTCCTCAAATAGATGATAGAGGCTATAATGGGGATTATCTGCATCGTAGGCTGGAAGATTATCCAGGTCGCCCAGAGTTATGGGCACCGGCACTTTGGGGACATTTAGTGAAAGGTTAAGCATAGCGGATAAAGTATCACCGGCAACAATATAGGATAGCTCCTCTGGCGAGGGCTGGTCGTTGTATTCCGGGGGCAGGTTGTCAAAGCGCAGGAGTATCTCCCGTTCCTTTATAGTATCCACATTAAAGGTATTCTGAAACCAGCCCACCATCTCCGCGGTGGCATCGTCATACTCCCCGGTTATTCCCAAAAGCTGGGGAAATTCCTGCTCATCAGCTTCGTAGAACTCCCAATAGGCGCCGCGAATTAGATTCAGGGTGCGCTGGAGTGAACCGATACACGGCGGAGCTATCTCTCCGTAGCCCACCCAGGGTCCCCGAGTGCCGTAGTATAAAAAATCGTCGCCCTTTCCTTCTTGCTGAGTGTATATGCCCTCAATTCCGTCGGAATAAGATTGTATCTGTTGGATACCCCGGCTGGTGTCGTAAGGAAAACCATTTTCTCCGTTAGCCAGGTGCCGGTTTATCACCTTGGGGTATTGACCGGACATAGCCGAAGTAACCGCCAGCTCCATCTCCATCCTGCTGGGGTCCGGAGGAAAAGCCAAAAACTCCTCGCCCTTTCTTTCAAAGACCAGTTGAGCGTGATAAGCCCCCGGCGGTAGCGGTCGGGACGAGCCATATTCCCCACAATTGCCCCAGCCATACCAAACAAACTCTTCTTCAGCGCTCTTGTTGAGGGTCAGTGGCGCCCCTTCCCGAAAGCCAATCTTCCCGGAACTATCCACCTCAAAGACCAGATTGTCGGAACTATCGTAGATGCGCAGATAAAGGTTGTCCCGCTCAGTCGGCACCGGGTCTAAAGTATAATGTAGCACCGTCTCTTGCGAAACATAATCCGCCTCCTGCTCTACCCAGGAACGGAAGTCAGCCTTCTCCAGAGTAGCGGAAATTTCCCCGGAATTGTCCAGGTATTGGCTGCCCAAGATTGAGAATATGCCAGTGTTATCTACCAGGCTAATCTCTACGCTCTTGCCTCGCCCGGGGACATAGTAAATATATAAATGCTCATCGGGATAGGCGATGTCCGGCTCCGGTAGCTCTCCCTCAATGGAGATTATGGGGTTCTTCTGGCTGACTCCATCCTCATCGCGATGATACAGGGCGTCGCTTGAATCTCCCAAAGACAGCTCCATCTCGCCCTTTACAATCAGTTTATAGAGATGCCCCGGGGATAAAGGCGCGGTCAGAAGCGGTAGCCCGCTTCCCGGAATAATCAGATACCTTCCCTGCTCGCTTCGCCCGGGCATTAAGACGGCAAAGACAATAATGAATATTGCCAACACCATACACACCAGGGGAGGGAAGAAATTCCTGGAAATTGCAAGCTCAGCTCGCAAAGCCGAACCGGGCAATGAAGGGGTTATTTGGTCTGCCCAGGATGATTTTGGGGGAATATTAGATTGTGCCACCGGCTTTTGCCCTTCTAGTTAGACTACATCCGCTCTTAAGAAAAAGCTCTCTCGGGAAATCCTCGGCGGTGATGTCCGAGCCGACCAGGCAATTGCGGCCAATCACCATCTTCTCCGGGATAACCGTATTTTTGCCGATGACAGTGAGCCCAGTATTCAAAATATTGGGGAACTCCTGGTTGGGTAAGTCTTCCTCCCCCAAGCCAATCCGCACCCCTTCGCCGGTAATAACCCGCTTATCCATAATCACCCGCTCCAAAATGCAGTTGCGGGAGACAAGGCAATCGTTCATAATAATAGAGGAGATAACCACGCCGCTTTGGTGAACAATCGTGCCCGGGAAAAGCACCGAGTTAACCACTCGACCGTTGATAATGCAACCAGCGGAAATTAAGCTATTGCTGACCGAGGCAAAGCGACCGAACTTCACCGGCGGGGGACCCATACTGGCGGTATATATAGGCCAACCGCGGTCAAAGAGGTTGAACTTGGGCTCCGCTCCCAAAGTGTCCATATTAGCTTCCCAGTAGGATTGGAGAGTGCCCACATCCCGCCAATAACCGGTGTAATTATAGGCGTATAGCTTTATTCCCCGGTCAAGTAACATCGGAATGATATCCTTGCCGAAATCGTGGCTGGTATCTTCACTGTGGGCATTTTCTACTACCACATCCAAAAGTAGGTTCTTCTTGAAGAGATATATCCCCATAGAGGCCAGGTTGCTCTCCGCTCTCTGGGGTTTTTCCTCAAATTTGGTAATTCTATCCTCCCGGTCAGTATGGACAATGCCAAATCTAGAGACCTCATCCGGGGAAATCGGCATAGTAGCCATAACCACATCGGCGTCCTTGGTCCTGCCGAATTCGTAGAACAATCTATAATCCATCTTGTAGATATGGTCGCCGGAGAGAATCAGTATATAATCAAAGGCTCGGGTGGCTATGTAGCGCCGATTCTGATAGATGGCATCGGCGGTGCCGCGATACCAGCCGCCTCCCTCGGGCATCAATTGGGGCTGAAGCACCTCCACCCCGCCCCTGCGCCTATCCAGGTCCCAGGCTTTGCCGATGCCGATGTGCTCCTGAAGAGAGCGAGGACGATATTGGGTGAGCACGGCGATGTGGTCAATGTCCGAGTTGACGCAATTGGAAAGGCAAAAGTCAATGATGCGAAACTTCCCTCCGAAGGGCACCGAGGGCTTAGCCCTCTTTTCAGAGAGAACCGAGAGCCGGGAGCCGGCTCCGCCAGCCAAAATCACTGCCAGGACATCGCGCATTTCAACCGCCATTTTAAACGTTTAGGTAAATATATTAACATAAGATAGGGATAGGGAAAAGTGCCTAATGGAAATATTTAACTACCGTGTCTTAGTATCCCCACATAAGCACTATTGACCGGAATTGTCAAAGATTCAAAATTGTTTAACTTCTTTCTACCTTGACATTCAATATATTTTTTTGTATAATATTTAAAAGATAACGCTTTTTGATAATTACTATGGCGAAAAAGAAGATAATTCCTTTCTAAAAAGGAGGAAAGCAATGAAAGCCTTATGCATTATCTCAGCTCTGACCCTATTAGCCTTCTCCGCCTTTGCCGACGAGTTTCAGACCAACGAGGTCAAGGTTGACATTTATACTATGGAATACGGCCAGATAGACGATGATTGGGGTCTGCAGTGGCCCAACGCGTCTCCCCAAGAATATCTCTATGAGGCCAGTTTCTGGGTGGGTGATATGCAACCTGAAGGAGCAAAGGTAATACAGAATGAACTCGGTAACTGGAATTGGTTGCCCACATCTGACATTTTGATAAGCGACCTGCCCAACTGGGCTGACCGACCTTCGGGCATTGAACAGCTAGGGGATAAAGACTACTTTTTTAGCGCCGATGATAGCAGTGCCGACGAGCTGGGTCCCATCGGTCTGGACTCTTATATTCACGGAATTGCCTGGTCCAACCCTCCGGACGAAGATTATGTCATCAACATCTTTAGTCTAGTGAATACCTCCAAGGCAGACCTGGAGGGGGTTTATTTCGCCAGCAAATGGGACTGCGATGTGGGAGGAAGTCTGGAATATCTGGACGACCTGGCCGCCTACAATGCGAGTGATAAAATTGCCTATATGTATGACTCCGATGCCAGCGTTCCCGGTTATCTCGGTTTCAAGTTCCTGAACTGCACCCCATCAGCTTGTCATTATTGGGACATAGACAGTGACCCAACAGACGACGAAGCCCGGTTTCAATTGATGAGCGACGCGGTTTTTGACCCGGATACTCCCACCCCTAACGACTATCGCTTCCTGCTCTGCACCGGTCCTTTTGACCTTTCCGCCGGTGAATCCAAAACTATCTCCTTTGTCTATGCTATGGGAGACGGCTACGAGGACTTGCGGGCTAACATTCTATCAGGCCAAAGCCGATACGAAGAAATCAATGTGGATGTCAAGCTGACCTATTTTACCGCTACTTCCACTATTGACGGTTCAGTCAGCCTTAACTGGGCGGTGGAAGAGGAGGAAGAATCCACTGCTTTCCAACTCTATAGACTGGCAATAAAGCCACAGATTAGTGCCGGTGAGCTGACGGAATCCAGTGCTACTAATTATGTGCAAGGTTGGACCCTGGTGAACCCCAGTCCCATCACCGGCTCATCGCCCTACAGCTATACCGACCGTTCGGTAGAGCCAAACACAGCTTATGTTTATCACTTAACCGAGGTCAAAAACCCGAGCTTAGCTTTAGGCTCCGCTGCCTGCACTACCGGAGAGCAACCGGCCGCCCTTTCTCTGTCCATTTCACCCAACCCAATCAGTGATGCGGGCACAATCACTTTTACACTTCCAACCTATGGCAACACCGTGCTCTCCCTCTACGATATATCCGGCAGACTGGTGGAGACGGTGTTGAGAGACGAGCTGGAAGCCGGCAAGCACCAAATTCAGTTTAACGCTAGCCAGCTGACCAGCGGCGTTTATGTGCTTCAATTAAATTCTACGGACAATAGCATAGTGCGAAACCTGGTAATTGCCAAGTAATATATCGTTTCCCCGCAGAAAATAAGAACGCCTGAGCTTCGTCAGGCGTTTTCTATATCTCTCCAGGCAATAGATAGCTTTTCAACTCAGGCAATAATAAAGCCGGAACGTGCAAATTCCTATTGTCTCCGCATTTTATTTACTTATAATGTTCATTATAAATAACCCTCCAATTGCCAAGGAGTGTTTATGAGCACCAAATCTGAACTAGTAGCCCCCTGTGGATTGTATTGCGGCGCCTGCTCCTTTCGCTGGCGCAGCCAATGTCAGGGCTGCCGGATAGGAGCGGATTGGAAAATCAGATGTTCAATATTAACATGCCTGGACAGAAAAAGCTTGCGCTACTGCTATCAATGTAAGGATGTGCCCTGTAAACGGCTGCAAAAATTTGAAGCCAGCAATCGCTCCGTTCACCATCGGGGAATAATCAAAGAGATAGGAAGGATTAAGGAGATGGGTGTTGACGCCTGGGCCGATGAGCAGGATAGATTTTGGCGCTGCCCTCACTGCAGCACCGGGATTCACTGGTATATGCGCCAGTGTAGTCAATGCGGAAAAGATTTGAGTGAGCATAATCCTTTGTCAAAGTTGATGGACCCCACTGAAGAGTAAAAACGAAACATCAGCGGCAGCATTTATTGCCTCTTGATTTTGCTCACCGAAGTAGGTATAATTAGATTTTGAAAATAGAAGGTGAACAAAACATCTCAAATTTATACATTTCTCAACCAATATGTCAAAAAAAATCCTTAGTTGCCTAGTTTTCTACTCCTGTCTGCTTACCCTCATAGCATCGCTTTGGGGCTGCGATTTCTTCTTCAGCAAACATCTTGCCAGCCAACACTACGACCGTATAGTTGACCTCGTCAATCGGGCAAGTGCCAAAGTGGAACGCCTACAGAAACTCCACGACCAGTTAGCCAACGGGCAGATAACCCCGCAAAAAGTCCGGGAAGAGGTGGTTCGCCTGCAACAACAATTTTCTGCGGATAAGCAAGCCTTTCTCAATGAAGCGCCGCCGAGCGATTTTGCCGAGCCTTACGGCTTGCTGGGCAAGTGGTTTGATTCCGCCGACACCACTTTCACATCTTTCATCTACGCCCTGGATACGGTAGGCACGCCTTACGAAAATACCTATTATACTTATCTGGCCAACGCCTTCAACCAGCAAGACCAGTTGATGACCCAATCCCGCAATGCCTATACCGGTAAGATGCGCGAGCTGGGCTTCAATGTTCAGTAGGATGACTTCTTATATTCTGCCATATAGGTTATGCCCAAAAAAGGAGATGATTTGAGAAAAGGATTATTCATTGGTGCTATTGTTCTGAGTCTCCTGGCTCTAGTTGGTTGCTGGAAGAGCTCGGCAGACCAGGCAACCGAGCATTACGAAACTATGCGCCCCATCATTGAAGCCGCAACCAAAGCCCTGGACGACCTGTATTCCCTTGACGAGCAGCTGGGCAACGAAACTATTACATTAGAACAAGCTCACAATAAGGTTCTGGAGCTAAAAAACACATTCTTAGCTGAGAAAGCCAAGCTTGCAGATATCAAAGTCCCCCAGGACTTTGAGGACGAGTTTCAACTGGCGAATAATTGGATGGATGAGGGCGAGAAAGCCTTTGACCTAATGATTGTAAGTATTGACACGGAAAATGCCTCTTCCGCAGAGTTCCAGATGGCGTTGGACAACCTTTACACTGGCTGGGATAAGGAGACTAAACTATACGACCAGATGGATGAAGCGTATCGTAAGCAGATGGCGGAAAAAGGAGTTAATCTCTATTAGCCATCAATGATTTTAACTAGCCTCCCTATACTATCAAACGCGAAGAAATACAAGACCTGCGGGCCGAAGCGTTCCGCCGTTTTTACCGCCGCCCGCGGTATATGTGGAAGCGCTTCAAGATGATAAAGGGTTGGACCGACATCAAAGTCTTATTCGCCGGCGGCATCGCATTCGCGATGACTATGCTCTTCAAAAAGGAGTTCACGCCCCACGGGACGCAGGTGTAGTACCGGCGAAAGAGAGGGGGCGTCAGGACCGAGTGAAAGGTGCAGAATGGAACCTTACGTAACGGCCGAAACCTTGAGAGAGAAAACGAGACTGTGGCTCGAGAAAATCGCGCCTTTTAATTCACACCGAATGGAGCTTAACCGGCTCAAAGCCGGCCTTCTGGTAATAGATATGCAGAAGTTCTTCCTGGACCCGGGCTCGCCTACTTTTACCTGCGGCGGCTTAGCCGTACTGTCGAACGTCAAGCGTCTCGTGAGCGCTTTCCGGGGCGCCGGGCGCCCGGTCATCTTCACGCGCCACGTCCACCACCCGGCCGGCCTCGACGCCGGCATTATGGAATGGTGGTGGGAAGGGATGTGCCTGGAGGGGACCGAGGAGAGCGAAATACACGACGATATTGCGCCTTTAGCGAACGAAAAGGTCGTTACCAAACACCGGTACTCGGCGTTCTACAATACGGACCTGGAGACCGTTCTCCGTTGTATGGAATTAGAAGACTTGGTCGTCGCCGGCATTATGACTAACATGTGCTGCGAGTCCACGGCCCGGGACGCGTTCTACCGGGACTACCGCGTGTTCTTCTTGGCCGACGGCACCGGTTCCATAAACGAAGAGATGCACCTCGCGACCCTACTCAATGTCGCGTTCGGGTTCGCGTACGTAACGACGACGGACGATGTAATCGCGCAGTTAAAAGACGGTTAAACCCCGGGAGCGTTTGCTATGGCCGAGAAGGATAGCGTACGGCCCGCCGACGAGGCCGATGGGCGCGCGACCGGCGGGTAGGTGACCGCCTCGCGACGGTCCTGGACATTTTCACCGGCTTCCCGGTCATCTCGGACATTCTCTCCTTCTCAATGTCTCTTTTTTCCGCTTACTTAAAAAAATTGTTGATAAACGAGCCAGTTTGTTGTATTTTTGGATAGACATAATTATCTTTTAACTTGGTAGCAAATTGGAAAGGATGGACTATGAGGAAACTATTAATCATTACCTGCGCTATTCTGCTGGTCGCCTCACTCCTGGGTTGTGACCAAATTAAAAAGCTCTTTGGCAAGGGCGGTTCAGGTGAAACCCAGCCGGGAGAAAATGAGTTCTTAAAACTCTCTCCGAAAGACCAGGCGGATAAGCACTACAAGCAGCTTAAGCCTTTAGTGGAGAACGCCACCCAATGCCTAGATTACCTTTATGAGTTGGATGGTAATCTGGCTGACAAAACCGTCACTCTGGATTACGCTAGCCAGCGCACCAACGAGCTTAAGAAGAATTACGTCCTCCAGCAAGATGCTTTGAAAAAGGTAAATGTGCCAGCCGATTTTAAGAATGAATGGAACATGGCACAGCAATGGTTCACCCAGGGAGCGCAGATGTTTGACCTGATGGCGGATACAATTGCAAAGGAAAAGGCCGGCGGCGGACCGGCATTTCAGAAGTCGCTGGATGCTCTCTACGCCGCTAAAGACAAAGAGCTTCAGCTCTTCGACAATATGACCAATGCCTACGATACTAAGATGACCTCTTTAGGACTTAATACCCCCGGCGGGGATACCGGCACTATGAGTAAGGGTGGAGGAACGCCGAAAGCCAATCCTAAGGGTAAGAAGTAGGAAGAGTAAAGCCGAGAAGTTCAAAATTTCGTGATAAATTAGCCGAGGGGCGTATAAAATTCCATTGACGGATTAATCTCCCTCGGCTTGTCTTTTATGGTAGACTTTAGCATAGGTTAGCGCTTATAAATATTTAACCACTAATGCGGTAGTGAATACTCTGAGAGCCATAATTTTCCTGGTTTTGCTCGGTCTCTTCTCCCTCCCCAGCCTGCTCTGGCCTCAAGAGGGCGAGGAGATTAGCGAGATTGAGCGGATTTCGACAATCGCCGCACATTACGACGAGATAACCCCCATCGTAATGAGCGCCGCGGACTTAATAGATGGGCTATATCTGAACGAGGATTTGATTACCTCAGACCCCCAATCGGCAGAGACCAAAGCGTTAGCAGTTCAAGAAGAACTGACTCAACTCCGGGCGAAACTGTGCGCGGTGGTGACACCTCCGGAAGCCGAACCTGCCAACCAACTTTTGCTCATCTGGTTTGACGAACTGGAGCAGGTGGTAACCCTTTTCCAGGAGTCAGCCTCCCCCGCCTCCACTACACCGGTCGCTGACCGACTGGTCAAATATCAGGAAGCCAGGATTGCTGAAAGAAGCGCTTTTGAATCCGCCAAGCAAGCCTACATCAAACTACTCGGCGATTATGGCATTCCCCTGCAAAAGTAGGTGCAATGTTTGCATTGCCCTTTTATCAAGATATAGTTCACAAGGAGAATAGGAATGAGATATACGGCACTCGCGCTTTTCGCCCTTCTTTTATTGGGACCTGTTAATGTGCTCTTCGCCTCCAGCGATGAACAACTCATCGCTCATATGGACGCCCTGAGCGAAATACTGACCGCGGCCGGCTCCGCCGTTGACGAGATTTACAACACCAACGACCAGCTAGATAGCGGAACAATAACCCTGGATGATGCCAAAACGCATATTACTGAGCAATATGAGTTCTTCAAGGCAGAAGCGGAGAAGTTTAAGCAATTAGATACCCCGCAAGAATTTGCTGATTATGAGGGTTCGGTTGAGCAATGGTTTTCGGTCAGCGAGGAAGCCTTTCAGCTTATGTTAAGCTCAATTGATGAAGAAACCGCGGGCAAGCAAGAAGAATTGCAGAGCACCCTAGACCAGCTTTTTGGCAAATTGGACCAGGAATGGCAACTCTATAACGACTCCTACGAAAAGCATAAGCAAGTTTTGCTGGATAGAGGGATTCAATACGATCAGGGTAATCAATAAATATCTTCACCGGTAAATTTGCCTATGAATTAAAAAAACCGGCTGGGTAATCCTCAGCCGGTGAAATTTGCTCTCTATAACTTCTACACTTTATCCTCCCGCGGGTCCATCCACTCCATACGTTCCCGTAAAACCTGAAACAGCTCCCAGCCCTTGATGCGTATCAGAGAAAAATCCGTCTTTGAACGCCGCACCACCAATTTCTCCCCCCATTTAAATGGCAGAGCTATTTGACCATCTACAAAGACCTCCAGGTCCCCTCCGGTCATAATTTTGGCGTCTATGGTCAGCTCTTCATCAGGTGGAAGGATAAACGGTCTCAAAAAGCGAGCCTGGGGGCAGATGGGAGTGCAAAGTATGGCGCAAACCGCCGGGTCTAATACCGGTCCGCCGGCGGAGAGCGAATAGGCAGTGGAACCGGTCGGTGTGGAAATAATTACTCCATCACCGCAGAAGGAGATGGGGCTTTTATTTTGGCGGGCTATCAAAATATGTGCCGGCTGGGGAGTGCTGCCACGATGAATAACTACTTCGTTCAAAGCCAACTCACAAGACCGGCGCAATTCAATTTCCAGCATCATCCGATGCTCAACTATGTATCGCTCGGCAAGTATCTCCTCCATTGCCTTGTAGACTCCGCTAACCTTTACTTCGGTCAAAAAGCCCATCCCGCCGACATTCACCGGAAATACCGGCTTTCCCGCCGGAGCCACGGTTCTGGCTACGGATAATACCGTCCCGTCTCCGCCGAAGGCAACCATAAGATTGACTTTCTCGGCGATAGCCAGCAAAGCTTTTCTGTCGTCTTCGGTTAATCCGCTCTTGTTTTCTCCGTAATGATAATCAGGCATATCGCAGTCAATGCCCTTCTCGGCCAGCCAGCGATATAAATCCTGAGCGGCAGTGATGGCTTCATTCTTGGTATGATTGGCGACTATACCGATACGCATTCGCTGAATCCTTGTAGATGGTTAAATGATGAATTCAATGTAAATATTATCCTGCTCAAGCTCAAAAGTCAATTTTGATTTGCCTTCTTGCTTCGCTTCTCAAAGGCTTGCACAACTACCGCATTGACCTGTGATGAAATTTTCTCTTCCGCAATCCTCACCCCCGGTCTATTAAACCAGACGAAGAATTCCCGATTCCCCTTAGGGCCAAAGACCGCAGAGGCAACTATAGCGCGAAAGAATACCCCCACCTCCTGAGCAAAGCTGATAATCTGCATCAAGGCTTCAGAAACGAACCGGGGCTTGCGCACCACTCCACCCCTGCTCACCCTCTCCCGTCCCACTTCAAATTGTGGCTTGAACAGCACTAAAATATCGCCCGGCTCATCCATAATCCTGACCAGAGGCGGTAGAATTAATCGCAGAGAGATGAAGGAGACATCAACCACTGCCAGAGATGGTCTTTTGGGGAACTGGTCCGGGTTCAAGTAGCGAGCGTTGACTCCCTCCAGCACTACTACTCGGTTATCAAACCGCAGTCTCTCGTGCAGAAGGGCTCGCCCTACATCTACCGCATAGACCAGTTCTGCTCCCCGACCGAGCAGTAGGTCGGTGAATCCTCCGGTGGAAGCACCTACATCAATGCATATACGTCCCTTGATTTTCAGGTCGGTCAGTATCTCCAGTGCAGAGGCTAGCTTTTCTCCACCCCGGGAAACATATATTGAAGGCGGCGCCTTTAACTCAATATGTGCATCGCGCAGGAAGGTAGCTCCGGGTTTATCCACTAATTTACCTTCCACCAGCACTTTGCCGGACATTATCAGTGCCTGTGCCCTTGAACGGTTGGGTGAAAACCCTCGCTCCAAAAGCAAGAGGTCCAGACGGACTTTCCCTTCTGCGGTCAAATAGGTTTCACTCCCGGTGATATGGCAAAACATTCAGAGTTAGCAAATAAGTCCCTTAACGAAATCGGCGATGCCCGACGCGGACAGACCCAAGGGCTCTAACAACTCCTCCACCTTGCCGTGGGGAATAAATCGGTCAGGAATACCCAGAATATGCACCTGGCATCTGGAGAGCAAGCCCCTCTCCCCTAGAAGCTCCAAAACCGCGGAACCAAAACCCCCGACCACAGTCCCCTCCTCTATAACTACAACATACTGGTGCCCTCTGGCCACCTCTGCCAGTAATTCTCCGTCTAAGGGCTTAACCCAACGGGCATTGATGAGAGTGGGTTTAATGTTTTCTTTCGCCAGCATCTCCACAGCCTGCAATGAACTACCCACCATTCTCCCCAGAGCGACTATCGCTATCCGCTCTCCCGAGCTTATCATCTCACCCTGTCCAATTGTCAGTGGAGAAATATTAAAATCCACATCCACACCTTCGCCCAAGCCCCGAGGATAACGAACTGCAAACGGTTGGCTAAAAACGGCTCCAGTGTTGAGCATAGCCACCAGCTCGGCTTCGTCCTTGGGGGCACCCACCACCAGGTTGGGAATTTGACGGAGGTAGGCAAGGTCAAAGACACCGTGATGCGTAGGTCCATCCTCTCCAACCAGGCCAGCTCGGTCAATAGCCAGAAGTATGGGTAGTTTTTGCAGGCAAATGTCGTGGATGAGCATATCGTAAGAGCGCTGTAGAAAGCTGGAATAGACCGCGAACACCGGGTGATAGCCAGCGCTGGCTAGCCCCGCGGCAAAGGTGACCGCATGACCCTCGGAGATGCCCACATCGTAGAACCGGTCGGGAAATTTATCGCGGAACTCACTGGTGCCGGTGCCGTCCGGCATAGCCGCAGTAATTACCACCAGTTTAGGGTCGCGCTCGCCCTGAGCTACTACCCAGTCGCCAAAGACCTGGGTGTAAGTTCTACCTTCTATCCTGGGGCATTCGCCCGTGTTATGATTGAAGCTTCCCAGACCGTGGAATTTTGCGGCGTCATTTTCCGCCGGGGGATATCCTTTGCCCTTCTTGGTGACAATGTGGAGTAACACCGGACCTCGCAGATTTCTTGTGCCCTCCAGAGTATCCAATAACTGGGGAATATCATGTCCGTCAATGGGGCCGAGATAGCGAAAACCCAATTCCTCAAAGAGCACTCCCCGAACCATCATATGTTTCAAGCCCTCTTCAAATCTGCGGGCTAAATTGAAGAGAGTTCCGCCATAGGAGGGTATGTTCTTTACCAGCTCCTGCATCTGAGAACGAAACCGGTCGTAGCCGGGGGTAGTAATCAGGCGCCCTAAATAGCGAGCGATGGCGCCCACATTTGGCGAGATGGACATCTCGTTGTCATTCAGGATTACCAGCATATCCTTGCCCAGCTCTCCGGCGCGGTCCAAACCCTCTAAAGCCAGTCCGCCGGTCAGAGAGCCGTCGCCGATTACTGCGACTACCCGATAGTCTTCGGAAGCCAGGTCTCGGGCACAGGCGAAACCTAGGGCTGCGGAAATAGATGTAGAGGCATGCCCCACGCCAAAAATATCGTGCTCGCTCTCCTCGCGGCGGGGGAAACCGGAGATACCCCCCAACTGCCGCAGGGAACTGAACCGTTTTCGCCGACCGGTCAGTATCTTGTGCGCGTAAGCCTGATGACCGACATCCCAGATTATCTTGTCTCTCGGAGAATCAAAGATGCGGTGCAGGGTTATAGTCAGTTCTATTACCCCCAGACTGGGCGCCAGATGGCCACCAGTCTTAGCGACGGTGGTGATTATGAAAGAACGAAGCTCATCAGCCAACTGGGGTAGTTGCTCAGCCTTTAGAGCCCTGACATCTTCCGGGCTATCTATGTGGTCCAAGATGGGATAGGTGGTCTTCATAATCCAACCTGGCAATTTTCAGAAAAAAGCGTTTTGATGTTTATTGACATTTAAACATATTATCCCCCCAAAAACCTCAATTCACTTCTTGGGGGGTAGTAAATGATTTGCAGACATTCAGAACCAGGTAACTTATTAATCGCCTCCCTGGGCGTCTCCGCCGCTGATTTCACCGTGGTAGGGAGTGATGGTATAGGTTATACCCGGGGTTTTGCCACTTCCGAAGCCACTCCCCTTGGAGGCGCGCTCTATCCGTTCCTGGTCCATATTCTGCCAGGTCTCTTCGCTTATTCCTTCGGTCTTGCGAATCAAGAGTTTTTGCGTGACACTGTAAGTAAGCTTCACCCTCTGGTTGCAGGTCCAAATTAAAGTGTATATCGCCCGGTTAGGGGTTTCGGTCATCATTTTTAGAAGCTCACGAGCCTGCTGAACCGAGTCAAATAGCTTTCCCTTATCACCCAGATAGACAGTATGCTCCTCGTTAATGATGTAGTCTTTGCTTTTTTGGTCGGTCAATCCGGCAATTTCAAATATGATGGATTCCCGATAGCTGGGCTTGGTAATGCGCAGACGAGCCAGCAAATGGGAATTGTCCACATCCTTCTTTTTTGCATAGTCAATATCGTCAAAGACATTAATCTGCACCATATCGTATTCGGCATACTTTTCTTTCTCAAAATAGTCCAGAAGCCGTTGCAGGTCCTCCGCGGGAGTATCCGCAGAGACAGAGATGCACATTTTTATAAACTTCATTTCCTTCTTGGAAGCATCGGAGCCGTAAGGATTTTCGGTGTCTATCTGACCGATAGCATACTCCACCGGAGGAGAAGTGCTGGTGGTAGTTACGCTCTCTTCCCCCGCCTCCTTTTTGCAGGAGATCAGGAGAACCAGAGCTAAGCCAAGAAGCATCAGGGATATTAAGCAATAATAAATTAAGACGGTTTTGTTTTTCACCAGGAGCTTCACTCCCTATCCACTGGTTGCTTTGTCTCGGTGTGGGCAATTAATTGGGCAAGTATCTTTCTATCCTCGTCGGAGATATCTAAGAAATGGATGGCTACCGAGTAAGGATAATGTGGTTCTTTTCCTTCTTGCGCGCAGCGAACTACGATACCCTCACATATAATCTCCCTGGGTTTCTTCCTCTTGCTCTCCGGCAAGTTTGCCAGCAGGCGAACTTTTACAATTGTGAATACTTCAAACAAAGATTCACAGTCACAGTAGAGACCACTCTGGCTGATGTTGCGGGTTACAATAGCGCTCTCCTCAGGCTCTGTTGGGTGAACTAGAAACCCCCCACTCAGGCAGGTAGCTACCCGCGGAAATCTTCTTTTCTCTCGGCTGGTTTCACCCACCTATCTTTACCTCTTTGCTAATATCATAATCGGTGATATGTCCTTCCTCCACATCTTTGCGCATAGTGTATTCGGAGAGACGCACATTACCGACCCACAGAAATATTACACCTATGATAATTATAGGAACAATTTGCACCAAATGCAAGATTAATGCAAAGGAGACCGCTTCGCTCATAGTGATAGCTGGATTGGCAATCTGTAACGATAAAAAGGTGGATAGCTCAAAAGTGCCGATGTAACCCGGCGAGGAGGGTATGGCGATGCCCAGGCAGACCAGAGCTACCAGAAGAAAACAGGTATAAGCCGGGAGGTCAACGGTGAAATGAAAACTTCTCATCACCAGCCAGGTGGAAGCAATGGAGAAACTCCAGACCAGAAGAGAATAAAAAACCGCCAAGCTCAGATGCTTCTTGTGACCAAATACATGCAGACCGTCGGCGAAGGCTTTGAGCATCCTACCCATCCGCACCGCCAATCGCTTATTGAAGCGACCGACACGATGTTTTAGCCAGTGTATGACTCCATTGCTGAAGCGATAGAACAGATAGAACATCAAAGTAACCAGAATATATCCTATAAAGAGCATCGCCACCAGATATACATTGCCCGACTTTGCCACTCCGATAGCCAAAACTGTGCCCAACCAGATAAGCATCAAAGAAAACCCGTCCAGAAGACGATTGACCACTGCACTGGCAATAGCGGATGACTTTTTTATGCGCATATCCCGCGCCAGAACCAGGGGTCCAATTATCTCCCCCACCCGGGCCGGCAAGATGCTGTTAGCCATGAAACCGATCATCGTCGCCTTGTATAAGGGCATAAAGCGAATATTCTTCACCCTTCTTAATAAATAGCCCCAGCGCTTGGCTCTGGCCATAAAACCACACAAAAATACAATAATGGCGAGAATTATCCACCAATAGTTCACCGTGGCAAATGCTTGGAGGGCGTCTTCCCAGTCAACGGTATAGATGAGTATGACAATAGAGCCAATGCTTATGATTATGCCCAGCCAGAATTTCTTGGTTTTTAAAAGGCTCAGAGATGGACCCCTTAAGTATTTTGGAAAGGTATTTTTCTGAATATTAACACAAATCTCATTGATTGCCTACTAATTTCCAGCCGGCATTCAATAGAGAATCCATATGACTGCCACAATCCACAGTAATATTCCCGCCATCAAGGGCTTATCTTGCACTAATAACCGGCTGGGAGACCCTCCCTCCCGGCGGACATAGACCAGGTAAAGATAGCGAAAGATACCGAAGAGCACAAATGGAATAGTGTAGACCAGGTTGGCAGTATCCATCTTGCGGATAGTCTGTTCGGAGATGGTATATAGAGTGTAAGACATAACCGTTGAGGCGGTTACCACCGCTATCATACCGTCAATAAACCTGGCGGAGTAGTGTTCCAGCGTTCGCCGGTGTTTTTTTGCATTTTCCTCCAAAAGCTCAACCTCGTGGCGCCTTTTGGAGATAGCCAGGAAAAGCGAAAGGAAAAAGGTGCAGACCAAAAGCCAGGTGGAGAGCTCCACCGTAGGAACCAACACCTCTACCCCGGCTATCGCTCGTAGAACAAAGCCGATAGAAATACTGATGACATCCAGTATAATTACTTTCTTTAGAAATAGAGAATAACAGATGTTAAGTGCAAAGTAGAGTAGAGCCACCAATCCGAAAGAAAAAGGCAAAATAATGAACGAAGCGCTCAAGCTCAGGAGAGCAAGAATGATGAAAACCCCCCAAGCCACTCCCAAATTCACCCTTCCTGAGGGTATGGGACGTTCCTTTTTGCGGGGATGAGCTTTATCCGATTGCCGGTCAATTATGTCGTTGAAAGTATAGGTGGCGCTGGATAGAAGGCAGAAGATGATAAAAGCCAGAATAACATTGGTTAGATAACCCCAGTTGAAGGCATTTTTTGAAAATATCAGGGCGGCAAAGACCACAGTGTTTTTAGTCCACTGAGCCGGACGCATTAGTTCAATAATAGATTTAATCATTTGAACTCCTCTCAGTTGGTCTGAGCGTCTTCCATTTCTTTTCGCAGTTTGTTGATATCAGAAATACTGCTCTCCTTGCCGACAAAGACATCAAACCAACCGCTGTCTTCATTTACAAAGACCGGTGCAGATGTGTAGCTGGTCATCAACCTGGCTACCATAAGCGCATGGCGGTGAGGAACCTTTTCCAGCACTCGCAAGGAGTATATCTTCCCATCCACCCCGCTTAATTGCACAATTGGATAGGAAAAATTCACCGGCAAACGATAAATAGGGGGAGGGAGAAATTTGGAGTAGAAATTATCTTTTACCACTCTAAAACGTTTCCCCCCTTCGTCAGCCAGACCGCCGTAAGCGAAAAAAACCACCCCGGGAGAGCCCAATTCCTTACAGCGGTTCACTCTTTCTACCAGAGACTCCGGCTGGTCTAATTTTCCATTTTTACGAGGGAGAATACCCAAGCCGATGACTACCCGGTTTTTCGGTGCAGACTGCAAATCAACCTGGGCATAGCTTGCCATTTCCTCGCTGGATTCGGAGTAACACATCGGCACCACAAAGTCAACCAGGTCCTGGTCAATCCAGGAGGGCCAATCCTGGAATATCTCCCCCTGGGCGGTGGAAAGACTGCCGAAGACCGCTACCGACAAAGGCATTCCCGGTCGCAACCAATCTATACCCTGCCGCAGTCTCTTCACTAAATCAGTGACCGCATCCCGGCGCCACTGGTCAAAAGCACTGGCGTCTTTTTGGACGGTTGTCCCGGTGGCTTCCTGGAAGCGAGCAACGGAGACAGGATTGTAACCGAAACCCTGTTCGTAGCGCATATAATCCAGTTGGAAGCCGTCCAGGTCGTAGTTGCTGATGATATCTAAAAAGACATTTGCCAGATATTCGTTGACCCCCGGCGCTCCGGGGTCTAACCAATACTGACCGGAACTGTCCTGCAAATTTCCGTTCGCCCGACAGCTGAGCCAATCCTCTGGATAATTGTAATCAGCCGGCGAGCTGTCTTTCCTGGTAGCGACATAGACGGTAACCCAGGCGTGCAGTTCCATCCCCAGACGGTGCGCTTCCTCTATCGCCAGCTCCAGAGGGTCGTAATCCTCACCGCCCTCCAGAATAAAACTGGAGCGACCTTCTGCATTGGGGTAGAGATGGTTATTTTTGTTGGGAATGTAGAGGGCATCGGAACGGAAGCGAACCTCCATAAATATGGTATTAAAGTTGGCGGCTTTTATCTGCCCGATGACCTCTAAAAGTCTCTCTTTAGTGGGAAACTCCCAGGCCGGTAGCCACACCCCGCGCATCTCCCCTACTATCTCCGCGGAAAAGGCATTAACGGTCAGGAAGTAGAAAAGCAAGATGAGGAAAGGTCGTAAAAACCTGAGCACCCCGCCTCCTAGGTGGGTCTTTGGGGATTAAACTTACCGGTAAGTAACATCTGACGAGCTTCATCCACTTTTTGCATAATCTCCGGATTGAGCATTTTTTCATTGCTCTTGTCCCGGACAATTCCTATCCAGGAGTCGGAGAGCCCACAGTCGTGTCTGCCGCCGGAAAAATTCCCCTCCAGATAGCTCTTGAGCGCCTGGTAAGTAGCCCGGTCCAAAGCACGGGTTACACTGCTCAAAACATAGCCCATCTCCACCCAGTTCTGATTGGCATCGGCGCCGAGTGCCAACATATGGCTTTCCGCCGCCGCCGCCAGAACTCCCTGGCTCGCGGCTCCGCAGGGTGCAAAAACCACCTGACACCCCTGAGCATAGAGTTTCAGAGCCAGGTCCCTGGCTTTCTCTTCATCTGCCGAACCGCTGAAACCACCGGGAATGGTCTCTGATATCAGGGTAAGCTCTGGATTAGAATATTGCAGACCGTCCTCAAATCCCCGCAAAATCTCCTCAGTGAACCGGGTCTGGTCACAGCCTATAAAACCCACCTCGCCTTTCAATATTGAGCTGCCGGTAAGCACTCCACCCAATACCCCGGCGGAGTAATTATCAAAATTATAGCTGGCTACATTGGGCTGGTCTATGGACGAGTCAAAGACCACAAAATTTGTCTGCGGATATGCTAAAGCAAGCTCATTAACTTTATCTTGCAGCAGTCGCGGGGCAATTAATACTAACTCCACCCCTCGGGAAAGCCCATTGCTAAGCTCCGTCTCCGCCTCTTCTTGAGTCTTTGGCTCCACCACATCCATAGTTATTCCATACTCTTCTATTATCTTCTGACAACCCATCCAGATGGTGGAGTTGTAGCTTTTATCGTCCTTGCTACCGGCGGCGAAAATCACCAATATCTTGCTGGGGAGCGTATCTTTCTTGGGTGGTTTTCCGCAGGATAGAAGGGGAATTGCCGAAATCAAAGCCAGTGCAATGAACCAAGTTAGCGTTCTAATGGCGATTTCCCCGAGGATTTTTCTATTGGAGATATGTCCCAAATCCATAGATTCTGTCCCTCCAGTATGATGCATCAAATCTGGTAATGGTTACGCCGGCGTCCGAGGATTCCGCATGAATAAAGCTGTCCCCTCCGATGTAAATGCCCACATGGCTGGGTCCTTCGGCGGTGGTGGAAAAAAAGACTAAATCGCCAGGCAAAAGCTCTTCCCGTTTTATGCGGATGGACTGGTCATATTGTTCACCGGAACCCCGCGGTATGGAAATATTCACCTGGCTATAAACCAACTGCACTAAACCCGAGCAATCCATTCCCTCCCGACTTTGCCCACCATAGATATAAGGCACACCCAAATAACTCTGGGCATATTCCACAATCCAAGCGCGAATGCTTCCCGGTATCGCTCGGTTGTCCTTGATTCTTACCTGACCTGCGGGAATCCAGCCCTCCAAACCGTCTTCAGTGCGTATTTGTAGCCAATCGCCAGACGAACCCATCACCTGCACCTGACTGCCCTTAGTGAGCTCCGCAAGAACCGTAGATGTAGATTTCGGCTCTTTCATCAAGGAATAGGTATTATCATTTGGATTAACTTCGCTTTCGTCTAGGGCTTGCAGATGAACCTTTATCGCCGAATAGCCCCCGTCTGACTTTTGTCGGTAGACGCTGTAATGCACCGGCTTGGTGCAGACTATCGCCAGACGGACTACCATAGGGTTATATTTATATTGCCAGAGGGTCAATTCTTTGACTAAACCACCCTGGGGAAGTTCCATATCTTTTTGACTCAGGACAGCACCAATCAGGTCAACAAAGACTGTCGGCGGCGTCTCCTCAGTGGCAACTTGAATCCGCGGCGGATATATTTCACTGGTGGAGAGTGAAAGCCAGCTCCCTTCCAGACTCACTGAGACCACCTGGCTGTCCTGCTCACCGTAAGCGTTCAAGCTCACTGATGATATACAGAGTAACAAAAAAAGCCGAACTATCTTGGGCAAAAGCTTCTCACCTTTTCTGTGAATTTTCACTATATTACATTTTTTGAAATATCAGGTCAAGGCATAATAAATGCTACAGCTAAATAATACTTTAGCTTAGCAACCAGCTTTAGATAACCTTGACACTATTGGCAGGGTATGATATTATTTTATTATCTATTGGTTTAAATGGAATGAAAACTATGATAGCAGAAAAATCGCACTCTCTACGGATTATCGCCAAATCGTTAATCTTCACCATTGCCATAATCCTGACGGCGAGTCTTTTTATCGCGAATACCTCCGCCACCGGGGCCACAGAAATACCGGAGAAGATACTGCCCCACTTCCCCAGCGGTGGTCTTTTATATCTGGAGGTTCGCTCCCTTCCAGAGGTAACCGAGCAAACCGCCGAATAGATAATTCATATTGCTAAGTCAGGAGTTGATGAAATCATTGAACAGATTTGAGAGGGTTATCAAGAACCTGGGCATCATAATAATCCTGGTTATTCCATTATCCGTTCAGGCTCAACAGCCGGAGATAACCAGTTTCTTCGCCTATCCTAACCCCTTCACCAGCGCCGATACTCTGACTATTCTAGTGAATGCAGCCTCACCAGACCTCACGGTAACCGCCACTCTGGAGGTCTTTGACCAGCTCGGCGATAAAGTGATAGTAATTGCCGACGCCCAAAAGATGGATACTAACATAAATGTAACTTTTTCCTGGAATGGTTTTGACCAAAAAGGAGAACGCCCCCAGCCAGGTGGTTATTTTCTAAAGCTTCAATTGGTCTATCCCTCCGGCGATGAGTTGAACAAGATATACAAAATAGTCTACTTAGAGAAGATAAAATGAAAATTCAGCGGGCATTGCTCTTTCTTTTTGCGATGGGGCTTCTCTTCCCTGCGGTTCTTCCTGCTATTGAAGGAGGACAGAGCGATATTTTCTACGGAACTGGCGGCAGCAGAGCGGTGGCGATGGGCAGTGCCTATGTCTCTTTATCCGAAGATAGCGAGGGCTTAGGCTACAATCCTGCAGGTTTGGGATTTCTGGTTCAACATCAGATAAATTTTACCTTCTCCCGCAGGTTCCAGAGTGGTAACAACCTGCAATCTATGACTTACGGGGGTCATATTCCCAAAATAATCAACCTGGGAGCAGAATTTGACCGGCTCTCCTTCGGTAAAGTAGAGTGGCGAGATTCCTACGGTAATTTTTTGGGCACTTTTAACAGTTCCAATACTCGCTACTCTTTCGCCTGCGCCCGCCTTCTTTTCGGAGTCTTCTCCCTAGGCGGCAAGTTCTCCTACGAAAATTTCTCCGCCGGCGGTCAGAAAGAATCCCACTTTGACGGGAGCGCCGGTTTTCAATGGCGACCCTTTGCCGACCTGAAGGAAGGTAAGCTGGGTAGTCTCTCTCTGGCTGCGGTCTTTGTGGGAAGTAAACCATTTCAAACCGGCTTCGGTGCCTCCCTCACATCTACCATCCTATCTTCCCAACTCATCTTAGCCGGCGAAGTAGATGTCAACTCTCTGGGGGTAGAAGCCTTCCGCTGGGGAGCAGAATTTAGTCCCACCCCTCTTCTCCACCTACGCGCCGGTCTGGACCGCTTCCACCCGACTTTTGGGCTGGGGGTAAAGACCGCGGGCATCTCGTTTGATTATGCCTTCTCCCAGCAACCTCTGGGGCAAATCCATAGTGCATCAATCGGTTACGCTTTTGGTCCTAATCTGGTAGACATCGCTCAAAAAGAGAAGCGCATCAGCATCTGGCTTCAGGAGGGAAAATACCACCTTCAGGAAAAGCACTATTCCCTGGCAATAGACCGTTTTGAAAGCGTTCTTTCCTGGGACCCAAAGAATTCGGAAGCCCGAGACCTCCTCAAAAAAGCTCAGCTGGAACTGCTTCTGGAGGAAGGTCAAAAATTATTAGCTGAACTGAATTACGAGCAGGCTCTGTCAACATTCCGGCAGGCTAAAAACATTGACCCCTTAAATAAGCGCATTGACGGGTATATTGAGACTACCCTGGAAGCAATCCGTGCGCGAGAGACGGAATACATTCAGCGAGAGCGAATCGCCGAGCTTTATGCTCAAGCGGATGAGCAGATTAACAATGGTAACCTTTACCAGGCGGAGGATATTCTTATAATGATACTTGATATTGACCCGACCGTTAAACCTGCTGATGATAGACTGAAGGAAGTTCGCCGGGCAATTGCCCGGAGCGAGACGACCACAAAAACAATGATTACCGATGAGTTGAAGGATATTTATGAAAGAGGCGTATCTGCTATTGACGGAGGTAGATTAGGAGAGGGGATTGGACTGTTGGAGCAAGTCTATTCAACTGCCGGTAATTACCAAAATACTGCCCAGAAACTAATTGACGGCTATTTCTATCTGGGAATGGACAGCTACAGTCGGGGTCGCCTATCTGAAGCGATAAATTCCTGGCAGAGGATACTAGCGCTAGATCCGGGAAACTCGCAAGCAACCAAGCTGATAGACAAAGCGCAAAAAGAATTGTCCGGGTTAAAATAAAGTTTCGCCTTGATGTCTCACACCATCCAAGAGCTGTCAGAGAAACCGGTAAAGAGGTATATCTCCCTTCGTCTGGAGATAACCGCAGCTACCATCCTGCTCATTATAGCCATCACGGCAATCTTGAGCAGTTTTTCTCTACGTTATGAGCGCCAGGCTCTCCGCCACGAGTTTATTGCCCGCATCCTAGCCCAGACCCGTTCGGTAGCGGCGACCAGCAGCGGTTCTATCTTGCTGGATATTTGGGAGGCTGGAACCATTCTGCAGCCACTAGCCCAAAACACCATAGAAGAGAGCGAGGACTGCACCAATATTACTATCGTTGACAAGAATGAAATAATCCGCGGTGCAAAAGAGACCTTCTCTATGAATAAAACCTACCAACCGGAGGAGGGGCTAAAGATTATTGAGGGTGACTTTGGGCAGCAGGAAGGGGAGACCATCGCTGAAAAAAATAATTCTATATACATAAAAATACCCATCAAAAAAGGCGAGTTAGGCACGATAGGTTACATCTATGCGGTCTACGACAGCTCCAAGCTTTCCAAAATGCTCGCCCTGGCTTTACAAAATCTAATAATCATCTCCGGCATAGTCCTACTGGTAGGGATAGTCGGGGCTTATTTTGTATCGTTAATGCTGGTAGGTCCGGTCCGCAGGCTTGCCGAAGCTGCCCGTCAGATAGGACTGGGGAACTTTGATGTCACTGTAAATACTAAATCCAGCAACGAACTGGGGCAATTAGCCAAGACATTTAATCAGACAGCTAGAAGCTTAAAAGAAGCTCAAAAGATGATGCTGGAAAAAAACCGTATGGAACAAGAGCTCACCATCGCTCGCCAATTGCAGCAAAGTTTTCTTCCCGACAAATTTCCACTAAAGCTGGGTGTAGACATTTACGGACTCTGTCGGACTGCTCAGGTCGTGGGAGGAGATTATTACGATGTCCTGGAATTGGATAAAGACAATATAGGTTTGATAATCGCCGACATCTCCGGTAAGGGGCTTTCCGGTCTGTTAATAATGAGCATGGTGCGTAATGTCCTGCGTTCCCAGGCTCAACGTTATCAATCGCCTCGCCGGGCATTAATTGAAACCAACCTTCTGTTGATGCCAGATTTCCAGAAAGGTCGGTTTGTTACCAGTTTTTTGGGCATCTACAACTTGCCCAATCGCTTACTTACCTATGCTAACGCCGGACATTGCCCATTAATATATTATCGTGCCAGCGATAATATCATCGCCATGCTGGAAAAATCCGGCCGACCGATAGGTCTTTTCACCAGCGGCGACTTTGACGAAAGGTTAGAGGAGGGTCGCCTGGAGTTAGGGAAAAACGATTTCATTCTACTTTTCACCGACGGGATAACCGAAGCCCGCAATGGCCTGGGAGACCCATACGAAGAGCAACGACTGCTGGAGCTGGTCCCCACTCTAAGAGACCTCAATTCCAAAAGAATTGTGGAAGAAATTTTCAATCAGGTCAGCCAGTTCTGTGGTAAAGAAGGCACCCTGGGCGACGACATTACGATTATGGTAATGAAAACAGCTGAGGATACTTCCGCAAAAGAAACGGATACACCTGCGCCAGTTGTTGAAAATATTCAGGAGTTATAGATGCTACATAATAAAAGAAAGAATTTTCAAGAATATTCTATCCGTATTAACAGCGAACCGCAATCATTAGAACGGATTCGTTCTTTTATAATTGAGTTGCTAAAGGAAAGCGATTTCTCCGAAGAAGAGATGAGTATAATTGAACTGGTTACCTATGAAGCCTGTGCCAACTCCATTGAGCACGCCCATAAAAATATACCGGATTTCTACGTTGACATATTGTTTCAAATTTGCGGGAAAAAGATTCTCATAAGTATTACCGATAGCGGAGAGGAATTTGTGCCCGCAGAGATTCCCGATATAGATATTAGCGAGAAGATTGCACATCAAGCCGCTAGAGGAATGGGCTTGCCATTGATAAAAACTCTAATGGATGAAGTAACCTTTGAACGCACTCGAGACCATCACAACTGCATTACCATGAAAAAGGACTTCTCTAAAGTAAAACCTGGGCATTAAGACAAGGATAGGAGATAATATGAGAGAATTGGACATCTCTTTGAGTAAAAAGTCAGAGCAGGGTATTTACATCTTCAAGCTATCCGGCAGCTTGGGAGTGGAAGGCTCCCGGGGAATGTCTCGGCTTTTTGACGCCTGCCTCAAAGAAAAAGCGTATAAAATTATTATTGACCTGGCGGAGATAAGCTTTATCTCCAGCGCGGGTATGGGTGTATTTCTTTCCGTGGTCGGTGAGTTAAGAGAACACGGTGGAGATATTATTTTCCTCAATATGCCGGATAAAATCAGAAAAATTTTTGCTTCACTGGATGTTTTAGACTACTTTGAGAGTTTCAAGTCCGAAGGAGAGGCACTAAAAGCTCTGTCAACTGAGGACAAGGTCAAAACCGGAAAAGAATCATCGGAAAAAAAGCCACCAAAAAAGATTGACCACCTGCAGTTCATCGCCGAGACTGCCCAGCGCCTTTCTTTGGAGGAGAAAAGTATATTAATAATACCTTCAGTTATGGAATCCCTGGCCAATCATCTGGACATACAAGATTTATTCTTTGCCCCCATCTCCCTGCCTTTGCGCCAGGAATTCAACTCCATAAGTCTGGGAAAAGGAAATCTTGCCAATATCACTATTGAAGATACCCAGACCCTAAGCCCTCTGCTCAAAAGTGACCAGGGGGTGATTCAACTCTCCAGTTTTACTGAGGAGACTGACGAAATATTTGTTAAACTAGCTCAGATTGGTGGAGAGCTAATAGTACCCATATTCTCCGAGGATAACCTCTCTGCGTTATTGTTTTTGGGCGAACGAGGTCTAGGAGCTCGCTATCAGAAAGAGGACCTGATTATGCTACAAGCCCTGGCGGGGATAATTGGAGGGGCTATACAAAATCACCGCATCAAACAGCGACTGGACGATGTTTCTTCGTCAAAAGAGTTGGAGAATGCTCGTTCCCGACTGGAACGAAAAGTCCAGGAGATGGAAACCCTCTTCATTGTGAGCCGGCAGTTAGGTAGCTCTATGGAGTTAGAAGAGCTGTTGAATAACTTTCTAGTAATAACTGTTGGTCAGATGGGCACTAATAAAGGTCTAATATTTATCACTGACGAGACCGATAAGCATCTCATATGCAAGGCATATAAGGGACAATTCAACCGTATTCCAATAGACTTAACTCTGCCTATTAATGGCAAGTTGGTTCAGTTGGTCACCTCCTCTAACCGACCTATACTAACCACTGAAGTGGATTTTGCCAGTCGCCTGAATCCTGATGAACGCAAGTTTGTTACCGACAACTATGTCTCATTAATCGGCGGTATTTCCTACAAAGGCGAACTGCGCGGTATGACCGCGGTGGCTTCTAAAGTAAGCCACAAAGAATATACTACAGAAGACCTGGAGCTTTTATCCACCCTGAACTTCCAGGCGGCCACAGCGCTGGAAAATGTGAACCTCTTTGAAAAGTTAAGAAATGTATATAGCAGTATGATGAAGGCTCTAATTATAACTCTGGAATCGAAGGACTCTTTCACCAAGGGTCATACCGAACGAGTTACCCGCTTGAGTGTTCAATTTGGAGAGAAGCTGGGCTTCAACCGGGAGCGCTTGCGCAACCTTATTATTGGTTCTGTGCTTCACGACATTGGCAAAATAGGGGTGCGAGAAGCGATACTGCGCAAGACGGAACCTTTGACCGAAGAGGAGAAGCTGGAATTGCAGAGACATCCCGTAATCGGCACAGAGATTCTCAAGGAAGTTGATTTTTTCGCAAACGCTTTGCCCGTCGTTCGCAATCATCACGAACGATATGATGGTAAAGGCTACCCCGATGGCTTAGCCGGTGAAGCCATTTCTCTGGAAGCGCGCATCGTCACCCTGGCAAACGCCTACGATGCTATGACCTCCACTCGCCATTACCGTGGTGCCCTCTCCAAAAAGGAAGCAATAGAGGAAATCCGTATGAATGCCGGCACTCAGTTTGACCCCAATCTGGCTAAGTTATTTATTCAAATGATGGGAGAGAAATAACCATTGAAATATAGAGCAAACCAAACACAGATTATAAAGCAGTTAACCTCCGGTAATTAATGGAAAATGGAAAGAGGAAGAAAAATGAGATTATTCAAGCAATCTTGGCTGGTCAAACTAACGCTGGTAGCATTGTTAACATTACTCACTATCGGAGTAGGAGCGTCCTTCAGCCAAGACGAGCAGAAAACCTCCGAGGAAGAAAAAGAGCAAATTAAACAATTATTGGATGAGGGAAATCTCCTTCTCCTGGAACAAGATTATCGTTCTGCTGAGGATAAATTCAAAGAAATATTATCCATAGACTCAACGAATCCAATGGCACACAATAACCTGGGTCTGGTCTATAAGAAACGAGAACTCTATTACTCGGCAAAAGAGGAATTTGAATTAGCCTTAGAGGCTATGCCAAATTACTACAAGGCGCTCAACAATCTGGGCAATACTTTTTTTGCCATGGAGCGGTATGAGGAGGCCCGGGATGCTTATCTGAAAGCTCTGGAGATAAAACCAGACTTTCCCGAAGCCCATTGGAATTTGGCTCTAACCTACGAAAAACTGGACAATAAGATTCTGGCGCTCAAGGAATGGCGTAGTTTCATTGCCAATAACGACGGCAGTGGCAATGTTGCGTTAGCCAAAGACCATATTGACAGAATATTGACGGAGATGTAAATGTTCCGCCATCTTTGTCTGGCTTTATTGCTCTTTCTCTCACTTTTGGGAACCTCCCTCAGCCAATCGGCAGAGCCACAGGATGTGGCTTCCACCACGGAGGAACTGGGGGAATACCAAAATGTGCAACCGGGTTCTCCGCAGGATGCACTGGCTACTTCAGACGATGTAGAGGTGCTCTATCGCGATCCCCATGCGGTTCTGGATACCATTGCCGAATACAATGATTACTATAACAATGAATACGGTCTAGTCAACGGTGATGAGGTAATTTATTCTCTGGGCGAGGAGTTAGACCCGCTGGATGTCCATACCGCAGAAATCAAAAGTTCAAAGACAGAAGAACACAGTTGTGTCATTCTTATGTATCACCGCTTTGAACCCTTCCCGCGCAATGCCTATGAAATTTCCCCGGCGGATTTTGACCAGCAGATGGCTTACATTGCCGATAACGGCTTTACGGTCATATCGCTTGACCAATTAGTGCAAGCTATCTATAAACAGGATGTTGATAGCCTGCCGGAGAAATCTGTGGTTATCACCGTTGATGACGGTTTTCGCTGTTTCCTCACCCGAGCAGTTCCCATCCTGCAAAAATATGGTTTCACTGCCACGCTCTTCGTCTATACTAATTATGCCAATGCCGGCGGTCGTTCTCTCACCTGGGATGAACTTCGACAACTGGAAAGCTTGGGCTTTGATGTGGAGTGCCATTCCACTTCCCACGCCAACTTAAATAACTTCAAGAAATACGGCTCCACCAAGGATGCCTATACCAGTTTTGTCTACCACGAATTAAAGGATTCCAAGGAGCTTTTGGAGCAAAAATTAAACAAAACCATTAAATATTTCTGCTGGCCCTACGGCGAGGTCAATGACTATGCAATGGGCATAGCCACAAAATGCGGATACGAAGCCACTCTCTCAATAAAGCAAGGCGCCGTGGGCTTGAAATCAAATCCCCTATACCTGAACCGTTTTGGGATATATTCCCAGACTACTTTGCAGACCTTTGTCCAACGGCTTAATGGCAAAATAATCTACCAGCCGGATGAAATCAAGGGAGCTGTTTTTTACTACACCGATTTTGGCGGCTCCGATTATGGTAGCTCTTCCGGAGAAGTCTTTCCCGATGTGGATATAGACGCACTCTACAATGCCATCTTTGAGCCGGAATCAAGCGCTCCTTCAACCGATGAAGAGACCAGCCCAACTACGCCCGGCGAAAATACCGCACCGCAAACCCCCTAAAGCCTTGAGCATAAGCTGATAGACAATAGAAATTCCTAAAAAAATAGACGCCCCAGGAATCTGGGGCGCTTTAAATTTCTTAATGTCTATCCAAACTTCTACTGGTTAGTCTTGGATTCCTTCTTCTTGAAAGGATTATAGACCCCGTCCTCAACACTGGAGTCTATCGTCTGCTTCTCGCTGAGATTGCCGGAGCGAATGTCCTGAATCAAACTCAACACCTCGCGCTGAAAAGTCTCCTCAAAGATTAAGAATCTTCCCATCTGCACTTCGTTCAACACCTGGCGCATCTTCTTGTATATCTCTGATTCATTGTCCATCAGCGTGCTCTTGGTATTGAGAAGCTCCTCAGTCTTGTCTTTTATTTTATCGCTATCTGCCTGGGATTCATTCAACAATCCCAGCATATCCTCAATAATCTTTTCCCGGTCTACATAATAACCTTCTCGCACATCCTCCAATTGCTTATACAATGGGAAAAATTCTGTGGATTGGTCAACCGATAGACCCAACACTTCCGTCATTCTCCATATCTTTATCGCTTCCAGACGGTCCTGAGCATCTTTAATCTTGGCCGCAAAATCAGCACCGAATATGTTCTCCGACATGCCCTCAGTTGCCCCCCAATAACCCCAATATAATCCCTGAGTAAAACCGTCATCCTGGGCAAATGCCGGGAAAGTGAGGAAAATGATGGATGATACCAAGATAGCAACGGCAATTATCTTTTTAGAGCTACCCCTCTTAGGGCAATCCCTCTTAGGGCAATCCCTCATAGTTAGCCTCCCTGACAACTTCCAGAATATTCTAAAAATTTATTACCAGCAACTACTTGACTAAATAATCAAAGACTTTAGTCTTTTCATCGGGGCTGAGATTGTTTATCAACATATAAACCGAAGAGCCATTCTTGGCGCTGGAGATTTGATTCAAAATTACATCTTCCAGGTAGGCAGCGTCCTCCGGCGTTATGGAGGTGGCAAAACTAGTTGAAGTATGGTTGTCGGACTCCTCTTTTGACCTGACCACGTAAGGGAATCCAGTATCCAGTTTCATCTTATCCACGACTAAAGGCAACAACGAAGTAGTATTCATCTCGGTCATTATGGGCACACTGGGGTCTTTCGCTAAATAGAGTGAGGCGATATCTCCGCATTCGGTCGGCAGAATTGGCGTTTCTTTCGACTTGGTCTCCTCACGCTTGAAGCCCTCTATCTCTGATGTGGTCGGGCCGGGCGCGGAGAGCATATCCACAATAGAAGTCTTCTCCTCAGAAGCCTTATCCTCTACCGAAACTGTTGAGCTCTCCATCCTTTCGGCAAACACATCACCGCCCGGCGACGGGCTATATCCTCCCAGCATCTCGCTGGTGGCACCATCACCGGTAATGCCGGTGATAGCTGAGCTAACCGTAGAGCGAGAAACTCCTCCCTCGCCCGGCACACTGCCGTAAACCAACTCCTTCTCCCTGGTCATCTCCATATCCGCTGGTTGTTTCGGCGGCTTTGGTGAAATCGTCGGCATCTGTTCAGTAGTGCTTGTAGATGAAGTCGGCTTCTCGGGCTTGGTCGGAGTTAACAGCGAATATTGCGGAGATGTAAAGCCCTCCGTGGGCTGTAATTCCATTTGGGGTGTCTTTTCCCACTGCGTGGATTTAGATAGAAGAATGGGCATAAGATAATATCCCACCAAGCCCACAAAAATCACTCCCACGACGCTAGCAGCGACCAGCATGGTGCGGGGATTGAAGAGAATTCTCATCGGCAAGAGCTTCGTCTCCAGCTTCTCTCCAGCTTCTGCTCTCTTAATCACCCGACTAGCTAACCCAGCCATAAAATGGTGGTCTGCCGGCACTACCCGCATAGTGTCTACTATACCTAAGAGATTATCACCCTGCTGGAAATATTGCCGGCAAGCCGAGCACTGCTTCAGGTGTGCTTGAGCCTGCTGGGGAAGCTCTTCTCCAGAAAAAAGTGCTTCATCTATAAGGTTATGTATTCTTTGACAATCCATAACAACCTTCTGGTCAATCAGTTTCTCCTAATCCGGTCACGGATTCACCCAGGATTTTGCGCAGTTTACTCAAGGCAAAAGCCCCACTAGCCTTTACTGAGCCCTGACTTATGCCCAGCGTCTCCGCTACCTCGGCAACGGAAAGATTGGCTAAATGGCGCATTAAAAATACCTCTTTCTGCCGTTCGGGAAGCTTCTCTATCGCCAAATTCAATCTCTCGTAGAGTTCTCTGGCTTGTGCTTTTCTCACCGGGTTATCCACATCCCTATGAAACTCTATGACCACCTCCAAGGAGACCTCCTGTTCCCGACGGATTACCTTGCGCAAGCGGTTCTTTGCGGTATTAGCCGCAATGCGTAAAAGCCAGGTCTTGAAGCTGGATAACCCTTTGAAAGTATAGCCTTTACAATATAATTTGAAGAAAACATCTTCTACTACTTCCTCGGTGGCTTCCCTATTGTGTAAAATAGATATAACTGTGGCAAATACTGTTCGTCGGTATTTCTCCACCAGAGATTCAAAGGCGGTTACATCACCACCTAAGAAATTACTCAGAAGTATATTATCGTCCACTGAGAGATGATGCCCGGCCATGCCGGTCTTCCTCTCGTTTAATTAGACTGTTTTTAACCTACTAAAGTTTAATGCAGATGGGAAAATTCATCTGCGTTCTATTCTGAATCCACAATAACTACTACTTGCTCCCTTCCTTTTCCTTCGCTTGCCGAATCTTCTCTATCTCCTCCTCAGTTTTCTTAATCTCCTTCTCCAGCGCTTTCACTTCGTTGAGTAGACGAGTAACCTCAGCATCGACAAGCACATCTTTCTTATTTTTGCTGGCCAAATCGTATATTCTACCGCCCAGTTCAAAGAAATTATCGTGAATTTTGCGGTGGATGCCGATTACCCGAATGCGCAATCTGGCAATTTGCGATAAATCCCCGGTCCTGGAGAGAAAGCTATCTAAACCGCCTCGGGCAGCAGTATAGCCACTATCTATTGCTTTGTTGATGGTCTCCCAGAGTGACATACGACCTCCTTCTTAAAAATCATTGGTGATTAGTAACCACTTTACATTCCCTGTGAGCAATGTTTTTTTAATAGACTCACCTGGTATCCAGAAATTCCTTTAACTGTTTCACCGCCCGATTAACTACTCTACGGTATCTCAACTGTGGGTTCACTAAGACAACCAAAATTAACGGGGAGCCATCTACCGAGATATACCGGCAAACCAACTTATAGTCTCCCTCCAAATGTATCGCCGTCTCCTTGACATCCAGGTCTAGAAGCTCTTTGGTTGATAGACGGATGTTTTTCAGGGCTGCGGATAACATTACTGCAGTGGACATAGGACCAAGGCCTATGCGATGCGCTATCTCCAAACCCTCCTGGTCAATAAGCTCCGCCAATCCCATCCCCTGGTCCACTAAAGCCTGCATAACTCCGTCCAAATTATCTATCAGACTTAATTTTTTTGGCGATGACACTTTACCCTCCTGGTTGTGCTCTATCCAGCGGTAACGACGGCATTTTAACTGGTTTTTGTCTGGTATTAGCTTTTTCTACAAGTCGTAAAATTTAAAGGTAACTATATATATCATTATTCTTATTACCTTCGCCAAAGTGCATATAGCCGAATTCCTGCAAAGGAATTGACTTTCCGGAAATATTTACAGTAAGCCCCTGCTCCGCAGAGACTGCCTCACCGATTACGGTTATAGGTAATCTGTTCGACAGATTGATGCTCTCCAATCGAGTATTTGGTTTCAAGGTGACCAAAAGCTCGTAATCTTCACCGCCTCCTAAAGCCACCTTAAACCGCTCCAGACCGAAATAATCAGCGGCGGTCAGCGCGGTTTCGGCAACGGGAATATTTTCTGCGTCTATATTCACTCCCACTCCACTCGCCCGGCAAAGATGATAGAGCTGGGTGGAAAGGCTGTCGCTGGTGTCAGCCATACTGGTCACCTGTCCGCTCTCTGCCAGTTGGCGAGCAGTCTCCAGCCGCGGTAGGGGGCGCAGGTAACGTTCTATCGCAGAATTTAAGTCAGCCGGCATCTCCAAACCTGCCAATTTCCCCTTCAAAAAAGCCAATCCGCTCCAGGAAGCTCCCATTTCACCGGTTACGGCGATGAGGTCACCGGGTTGTGCTCCCTTTCTTCGGCACAAAAAATCTCTCTCTACCTTACCGCGCATAAAGCAAGCCAGAACCATTCGTTCCCTTGTAGCCACTGTGTCCCCACCCACCAGGTCAATTCTCAGTTCCCGGCAAGCCCGGGATATGCCCTGGGCGATAGCTCCAACGGTCTCTCGCTTGACATCCTGCGGTAGCGCCCAGGATAACAGAACATAACTGGGTATTCCAGCCATAGCAGCGATGTCGCTTGCCGTAGAATATATTAGTTTTATGCCCACATCCTGCGGCGAGAAGATGTCCCAGCCAAAATGCGAGCCCTCCACCATCATATCGCAGGTGGCAAGCTCCATCATTTGCCCGTCAGGGGAAGCTCCTACCCAGGCGTCATCGCCGGGCAAAAGAGGATTATCCGCAGAACTGGAATAGAATTTATCCACCAATTCCTGGATAATCGCTAATTCTCCCCAGGGCTTTGCCGACACAGAACGATAGCTATTAGTATTTCCCATTATGAATTATATTGCACATCGCCGCTTAATTCAAGCTTGCGTATAGTAGCCAGTCAAAAAAACCACGACGACTATTGATTCATTCTTTCAAGAGCAATTTACGCACCATTTCCGGAGGGGTGGGATTAATATAGAAGCCGGTGCCCCACTCAAAACCAGCTACCCGGGTAAGGCGAGGAAATATCTCCACATGCCAATGATAATCCAGCTCTATGGTAAGCCAATAATTAGGACGATGAGCAGTTCGCAGGGGTGAGGTATGTAAGAGCATATTGTAATCTGGATTTCCCAGATTGGTCTTTAAGCTCTGAGTTATCCGTTTGATTAGCTGGGCCAGGGCGGGCATTTCCTCCGCAGTAATTTTATCGTAATCAGCCTGGTGGGCTTTAGGTATAATCCACATTTCAAAAGGAAATCTGGAGGCGAAGGGAGCAATGACCGCAAAATGCTCGTTCTCCAGCACCAATCGCTCCTGGGCAGTTATCTCCTGTTGTAGATAATCGCAAATAACACAACGTTCTTTATCGGCATAGTATTCTTTCGCACAGTTCAGCTCTTCCTTGACCGCTATGGGAGTTACCGGCGTGGCAATTAGCTGCGAGTGGGAATGAGTGACACTGGCACCGGCAGAGAGCCCCTGATTTTTGAATATCATTGCATAGCGCAGTCTCTTGTCTTTACCTAAGTCAATAATTCGTTCCCGATAAGTTCCCAGGATAAGCTGGATATGTTCTTCCGGCAGGTCAGCCAATATCTGGTCGTGACGGGGAGTTTCCACTATTACCTCGTGAGCACCTACTCCGTTAGCCATATCGCACATACCGATGCCGCGGCGGGTAATCACTCCCTCCATACGTAATACCGGATACTTATTGGGCACCACTCGCACCAACCAGCCGGGGGTATTCGGCGCCCCTCCTGACGGGCGGATGGCATATATCTCCGGCGGAGTCTCCTGCTCACGCCCTTCGCAGAAGAAACACTCTTTGGTCTCCTTGACCGTTGGTCTCTCGCCTTCGCCCTTGAAAAGCTCGGGACGAGCACTGCGTTCCGTGGCAATTATCACCCAACGGGAGACTATAGGGTCTTTGCGTAACTCGGACACAAAAAAGACTCCCTTCTCATCTACCTGAAAATCATATTCTTATGGAAATATACTCTGCGGGGATATACTCACATAGATAATCCCGGTCACTTTTATAAAATTTGATGCCCTCCTGGTAAGCCTTACCCGCCTTAATTGCTATAGTTATCGGACTAGTGGTATGTTTGTTACCCTGATACCAAGCCTCGTCAACGGTCAGAGCCAGGAAGACGAATCTCCCGGAGAGTGGCTTTAGCCCGAATTTTGTTACCGAGGATACCAGAAGTGAAGGCAAGCCGTGATATAAAATTGCCGTCGGTTCTACCGGTTCCGGCTCCGAACGAACTGGAAATTGATGGCCGGATTTGGCGCGAATCTTATCTTGCCAGAGTTCAAAGGACTTATTACCGGAGATTACTGCCTCAACCTGCTCCGATTTCGCCCAGTTGGAAGCGGTCTCCACGGCAAGTTTCAAATCCTCTAGATGAACAAACCCCCATTCATCTACCGCAATCCCCCAATGCTCCGGGTCTTTTCGCAAAATTTGCAGCACTATTTCGCAGAGTTCCTCTTTGTGCCTGCGAGAGGCGAATAGGGGCTCGCTCATATAATGAATTGTATTAAAGGGTAGTGGTTGTGTCAACTACAATATAAGTTCAATCCCCATGGGTGTTTACCAGCGGTTACAGTCTTTGCTCTTCGTTGACTTGGTATGCCGGCTGTGTTATCATCTTCCATCAAACCCAGCTAAGGAGCAAAGCATTGGATAAATTTGTAATCCACGGCGGATGCCCGCTCAACGGAAAGTTGAAACCCTCCGGCTCAAAGAATTCCGTCCTGCCGATTATGGCGGGCGCTCTGCTGTGCCCGGAACCGGTCGTGCTGCACAAGGTCCCTCGCCTTTTAGACATCGGCACAATGTCGCAGGTAATGGAGGTGCTGGGCGCTAAGGTGGAATGGACCGGCGAGCATAGCCTGCGGATAGATGCCGGCAGGCTTACCTCTCACGAAGCACCCTACGACCTGGTTCGCCGGATGCGCGCCTCCATCAATGTAATGGGACCTCTTTTAGCTCGTTTGGGCAGAGCAAAGGTAAGTCTGCCCGGCGGTTGTGCCTTTGGCCCCCGACCGGTAGATTTGCATATTAAGGGTATCCAGGCGCTGGGCGCCGAGGTGAGACTGGAACACGGTTACATATTAGCCAGCACAGATAAATTGATGGGAGGAGAGATTTATCTCTCGGGCAATGCTGGTCCCAGCCGAGGGGCTTGCAACAACACCATTATGACTGCCACTCTAGCGGAGGGTCTTACAGTTATAAATGGTGCCGCCATGGAACCAGAGCTAATCCAGTTACAGGAATTCATTAACTCTATGGGCGGAAAAATAAGCGGCGCCGGTAGCAACACCATTCAAATAGAGGGAGTCAAAAAATTACACGGAACAGAGTTTGAGATAATGGACGACTATATTGAAGCCGGCACCTACCTTATAGCCGGAGCTATGGCTGGAGGAACAATTGAGGTGGTCGGTGATTTTGTGAGCCACCTGAAGCCGGTGTTGGCAACACTTGCGGAAAGCGGAGCAGAGATGGAGATTGGCGAAGGGGGTGTGGTCATTCGCGGAAATCCTTACCCCGAACCGGTTAATGTTACCACTATGCCCTATCCCGGTTTTCCTACCGATATGCAAGCGCAGATGATGGCATATCTCTGCCGCGCAAAAGGTAGCTCGGTTATCCGCGAGACTATATACCCCGACCGCTTCAACCACGCCCAGGAACTCCTCCGTTTGGGAGCGGACATTAAACGAGAGGATGCTACGGCGATAATAAATGGTGTGGAGAGCCTTTCCGGCGCCTTTGTGATGGCTAGCGACCTGCGCGCCTCCGCAGCGTTGGTCTTGGCGGGATTGGTGGCAGGCGGGGAGACCCACATTCGTCGTGTCTATCACATAGACCGGGGCTACGAACGAATTGAAGACAAATTGAGGTCAATAGGAGCAGAGATTCAACGGGAGGAAGATTAGAATTGACCATATAATCAAAAGAGCCGGGCAAATTGAGCCGGCTCTTTTTTATTGTGGTTATTGCTTACTAATTATTCCAGCTTCTTGGTCTCCTCAAAGGGAAAGTCAAATGTGCCTATCCAGGTCTCCACATGGGCAACTCCTTTAACGGTGATGTCCATCCCCCCGGTCAGGGCAGACTTCAGTAAAGCTTTTCCCAACTCCTGGTTGCTCACCGCCAGACTCAAATTTAAGAAGCCCTTTTGGTAGGGCTCAATCTCCAATTTCTCAGTGTGCTCGCCTTTGCCCAGAAGGTTCTCCTCCGGGTCGTAGACCAGATATTCAAACCGGTCAACAATGACTTTGATGTCGTTGGGATTAGCAACCAGAATGCTTAGTTTCAACCGAATATTGTCCAGGGAGATTCCCTCAACCGCCACACTTTCCAGACCGAATTTGCAGTCTTTGATGGCTTTACGCTGGTCAACGGTCTTGCAGGAGAAGGTGGAGACAGATAAAAGCAAGCTGATAAAGCTTATGGTGATTAGACGATACATTTAACCATAATCCTTTGACTATGATTTAGGGTTGAAGTGATATTTACCTATTGGGGTGAATTAGCAGCTGTTTTTTCTTTGCTGACAGAGCCTATGGATTTATAGACTTTGGGTTCATAGACTTGCATGCAAAGCAGAGCCGCACAAGTGAAATCGTTAGGATATACTTGCTCTAATACCATCCTCCCACATTTATATAATGTAACCTCAGCTTTTCCAATATTAAAACAACAGACATTATCATTTCCGCACTTAATAGTATAGCCAGAACCGAGATAATCATTAGCCAGCTGGGCTAAATCCAGCCTGATTTTCTTAAATGGGGTCAGCTCAAAACTACCAAAACCGTTGTAGCTACATAGACGAGATATCTCTACGACCAATTTTCCCCAGGTGCTGGTCTCCAACTCTCTACGCATTGCCCATAAGCTCCAAAATTTGTTTGGTAACCTGCATGAATTTATCAATCTCCTCTAGAGTATTATAGAAGGCAAGCGATGCTCGCACCGTTCCCCGAGTAGCTTTCAATAAATGTTGATGAAGAGGAATGGTGCAATGCTGCCCACTGCGCAGAACAATATTTCCCAACTGGTCGTAAAGTGAAGCGATGCGATGAACTCCGCAATTATCAAAATTGAAGGCAAAGATTCCTAAGCGGTCCTCTATATTATCTGTTCCGTAGACTTTAATCTGTGGGTAGGAGCGAAGGCGCCGGTCAAACTCTTTGGTCAATTGCTTACATCGGCTCTCTATATTATTATAACCTACTTCATTAACAAAGTCCACCGCCGAGGCGAAACCCAGGGCGCCGGCTATCGGTTGAGTGCCAGCCTCAGCAGCGGAGGGAAATTCCTTAGCTGTATAGCCGTCAAGCTGCACATCGGATACCATTCCCCCACCGACTAACAACGGCTTCGGTTTGGGGGCGTCCTTGCTAATGTAAAGAGCGCCAATCCCCGTAGGACCATACATTTTGTGGGCGGATATGGCTAAATAGTCAACCGCTAAATCCTTAACATCTACCGGGAAATGGGGAACCGCCTGGGCGGCGTCAACCATCGTTAAAGCGCCTTGCTCTTTAGCCATCTTCACAATCTCTTTTACCGGCAATCTCACTCCCAGAACATTGGATACATAACTAATGGATAGCAACCTGGTCTTCTTTTTCAATGCTTGCCGGTAGGGCTCCAGTCGGTTCAACTGGGTATAATCCGGGATGATATATTCAAATTGCAGATGGTATTGCTGGGCGGCGACTTGCCAGGGAAGGAAGTTGGAGTGATGTTCAACCAGACTGGTGACAATTCGGTCGTTTCTTTTCCAGGGTAATCCAAAAGCTATAATATTTATCGCCTCAGTAGTATTACGGACAAAGGCAATCTCCTCGGGTGAGGCATTCAGAAACTTGGCTATCTTTTCCCTGGCTTGCTCAAAAGATTGGGTAGTTTCCTGCGTGTATCGGGAGATTCCTCTGCCGATATTGGCACGATGGTATAGGTCAGCTTCCATCATAACTTCGGCAACCCGCCGGGGCATTAGCGAGGTGGCGGCGTTATCAAAATATACTATCTCCCCTTTTTCTAAAACGGGAAATTGATGGCGAATAGCCTGGATGTCCATATTCAGCTCTGCCTTGATTCAATGACGATTAAGCCGTAAATTATCCCCGAAGCATATACATTAACCTACTCATATACCTAAAGGACACACTATCTCAATTATGTAAATCCCAACGTTTTGTATATTTTTTCTACATAGGTTAAAGCCTGGTCATGCCTGTCCGGTAATACCTTTTCCACGATAGTTCTACCGTCTTTGAATAATGTAATCTCCACCTGGTCAATGTTAAAAAGACAGACTTCTTTGTTGTAGCCAGTTAATTGATACCCGCAAGCGGAGAAGCAGTCAGCCAATCTCAATATATCCAGATTTAACTTCTTTACCGGCATAATCTCGTAATCACCGTAGCCTGCGGCACTACACAGGTTGGCGACGGTAACCTCTAAAGCACCTTCTTCTATGGTAGCGATCTGTTTACCCATTTCTACCCGCGCGCATTAATAGCTTTAGAATAAATTGTATAATCCAGTTTCGTGAGAAAATACCAAGGGCTTCCCTTAATACATAGTTTTACATAAATATTCCGGAAAGTCAAGAAGCCAGAATGCCAGATTTCTTTAGTCAAGCAGGCGAGGCGCCTTGCAAAAGCTCGGACCCGGTCCGCGGCGCCTCGCCTGTATCTTATTGACCTAATATTAATGCTTAGCTATCTAATGAAAACTCCTATTCAAAAGCTGGCTCAGTGTAAATAACATTCTTGATAACAAATATACACGCACATTACGCAATGCCAAGGATATGATTCTTAATTTTCAAAAATTAAACTTTTGGTTCTCATTTCGGATTGTCCTTGATTATTATGCTTGTATATGATATACTTAAAATGAGTTAATCATCAAACCCTCAACCGGGGGTAGGAAATGAAAAAATATGTCCTATTTACCATTGTTTTGCTCTTTCTAGTTCTTACGGCGGTTGCTTTCTCGGAGATAACTCCCAACAGCAACTTCTCTTCCTATAAAATTTCTCCATCTATTTCCAGTTCATCCATTCCCATGTTCAATCCCGGCTCGGAGACCCAAAGCATCTACTCCACCAATGCTTATCTTACTGCTACCTACTACGGCACCTTCGGTGAAGCTTGGCTAACTCAACAGGGCTTCTTCTACAACATCACCAGCTTAAATCCACCAGACCATTATGATGGCATCTACGCCTTTACCGATAGTCCAGCAGATCCTTACGACAATAATCTGGATATTGTTGCCGGAATGAGCCAAAACCTAGCCATTCCTCCGGCAAACACCAGCGCCAATTGCACATTTTACGCACATTGGGATATTGAAGCTGACTTTGATGGAATGGAACTGGAGGTCTCCACCGACGGCGGCTTTACCTGGGACAACCTGAAAGCTACAGATACTACCGAAACAGGCACCGGGTCAATCGGTCAGCCCGACCCCACTCACTATTATTTTGAGGGCCAAAAAGGAGATTTCGGCTATTTTCTTCTGGAGACTGCCGACCTGACGCCTTATATCGGCACAAACTACTTGCGTATACGTTTTCATTTCCGGACAGATGGCTCCAGCCCCACGCCTTACGACGGTTTCGTGCTAGACGACTTTACCATTGAGGGCAATGTCTCCGGCACTCTCCTCTCTCTCAACTTTGACAGCGGTAATTGGGAAAACTATTGGCAATACGCCTCCCCCTGGGGCGTCACCCAAGCCAATCCTTACATTACCAATGGATTATCCTTTGGTCAAACCCTGGCAGGAACCAACAGCGGGTCAGTATATGTAGCTTACGGTGGCTATTATAATGATTATAACGACTGGTATCCCAGCTCTGCCTGGAACATAGACCCTTATTACTGTAAGTTTGAAAACACCCAAGAACCTCCAGAAGGTCCCCACCTGGAAGTCTATGAATTCTTCCATGGATTGGACTACAGCTTTGACGACTTCGTTATCGTTGACACCTATTACCATAATATAGGCACAACTACTGTGAATTCTCTCTATTTTGGTCCTCAGATGGACCTGCAGGTAGCTCATAGCGAAAGCGAACAAATCTTCGGCACTACCGATGATGTTGCTCGCTACGATGACAACCAACATCTGGCTTATCTCTATGACCCTTACCAGGAGAATTATGTCTGCTACGGCCTTGCTTTGCTGAGCCAGGAACCCCTTTCAGTCAATTTCAGCGAGGTCACTACCGAAGCGATATTCATCAATCAATCATTGCTGTTTGCACTTCTGTCTAACGGAGACCACGACTGGCAGGATAGACCCAGTTGGTTACCAGGTGAGACCGAGGGTCTTGCCAACTGGTGTGTAACCATGGGGGTGGGACCAATCAACCTTCCACCCAACGGAGTCTATCGGGTCTGCTACGCAATTCTCGGGGGCAACTCAGTTGATGCGCCGTCTGATAGCCATAGCCTGAAGAACAACACTACCCGCGCCTTCAGTGCCTATAGTCAAATTCAAGATATGACCCCCTTCGTTAACTCCATCCAGCCCTGTAGTCTGGGGCAAATGAAAGCGATGTTCGCCCATTAATGGCAAGCCAAAAACCTCTGTGGCCTATTTGCGAAAGACCCTTGCCAGAGGGTCTTTCCTGTTATATTATGCTCGTAAGAGCAATTAAAAGGGGGAGCTGAATTATGCTCAAATTCCACAATACCCTGAGCAGAAAGATAGAGGAATTCCAGCCTTTGACTGACGGCCGGGTGGGGATGTATACTTGCGGACCAACGGTGCATAATTATATTCACATCGGCAACCTGCGCACCTTCATCTTTGAGGACCTCCTCCGTCGCACCCTGAAGCATTTAGGCTATCAGGTTACTCAGGTGATGAACATCACCGACATTGACGACAAGACCATCAAAGGCTCCCAAGCCCAGGGTATCACCCTGAACGAATTTACCGCGCCTTACATCCGAGCGTTCTTTGACGACCTGAAAATCCTCAATATAGAGCCGGCGGAGGTCTATCCTCGGGCTACCGAGCATATTCCCGAGATGGTCGCCTTGGTTGAGCGGCTGGCAGCAAAGGGATTGACTTACGACGCTGAGGATGGCATCTACTTCCCCATCGCCCGTTTCCCGCACTATGGTCGCCTTTCCGGATTTGACATTAATCAGGTAAAGGTCGGCGCTCGCGTCTCCCAGGACCAATATGATAAAGAGGATGCCCGCGACTTTGCCCTTTGGAAGAAGGAAAAGCCCGGCGAACCAGGCTGGGATGCACCCTTCGGAAGGGGCCGACCCGGCTGGCATATTGAATGCTCAGCGATGTCTATGAAATACCTCGGCGAGACCTTTGACATTCACACTGGCGGAGTGGACAACATTTTTCCCCACCACGAAAACGAGTTAGCCCAGAGCGAGGGGGCTACCGGCAAGCCCCTGGCGCGCTATTGGTTACACAGTGAGCACCTTATGATAGAGGGGGAGAAGATGGCGAAGTCCCTGCATAATTTCTACACTCTGAGGGAGTTGTTAGACAAAGGCCATGCACCGATGGCTATCCGCTATCTGCTGCTCTCCACTCACTACCGCAAACGATTGAGCTTCACCTACGAGGGTTTGGAAGGCGCCCAGAGCGTTATCCGCCGCTTTTCGGACCTGAAGCTCCGTCTGAATGAAGTGATTCAAGCTGGAGGGAAAAAGAAGGGACATAAACCACTCAGCACCGCTTTACGGGTGCAGAAACAGACTTTTGATTCCGCTCTGGAAGACGACCTATCCATATCTCCGGCACTGGCGGCGGTATTTGAGGTGATGCGGGTGGCAAACATCAGCCTGGAGGAGGGAACCATATCGGCTGAGCAGGCACAGTCAGCATTGGAATTTCTTGCTGCGGTGAATAAAGTGTTGGGAATTATGGGAGCTGACCAGGCGGAGGAGAGATTACCGCAAGAGATACTGGATTTGGTGGAGCAGAGGCAACAAGCCCGCCAGAAGAAGAACTACCGGCTAGCGGATGAACTGCGTAAGAAGATAGAAACTCAGGGCTATCTGCTGGAGGACACCCCGCAGGGGGCTAGGGTGAAGCGGGGGTGAAATTGTATTTACACCAGTCTGAGTTAAAGATTATTCAGTTAATCGATAATAACCAGCCGAGGATTAAATCCTCGGCTTCATTATGCATAAATCAAGTTCTTACACTTTGATATTAAAACTATATCCAAACCTCCGAGTCCCTACCTGTCAAATACCTCGCTCACAAAATAGAGCAAAAACCGAGCGGTATCCTTGGGAACATTTATCTTGCTCTGCTCCTCGCCAGTATAAACTGTGTCTATCGGTGCGGAGCCGATGCGAAAACCCCTCCTGACCGCTTTGAACAACAGCTCCGTCTCCATCTCAAAACCCCTACGGGTGAAGGACAGACCCCGCACCACCTCCGTGGCTATCCCGCGGTAGCCGTTTTGGCTATCCGCTATGTATTGTCCGGCGACCAGGGAGATAACAAAAGAGGTGAGTAGATTACTGAATCGCCGTTCAATCGGCATCTTGCTCAAATCCGCCATCCTGCTGCCTACCACCACTCCGTAGCCCTTATTCAACTGAGCGATGAACTGAGGGATATGCTTGGGCGGGTGTTGTCCGTCGGCGTCCAGGGTGATGATGTAGTCAATCCCCTGCTCCTGGGCATACTGAAACCCACGCATTAAAGCCATTCCCTTACCCATATTTTGGGGCTGGGAAAGCACGATGGCGCCAGCTAGCTTAGCTTTCTCTGCAGTGCAGTCGGTAGAGCCGTCGTCCACAACTACTACAAAGTCCACCAAGGGCTTACATCCCGCCACCACCTCGCCAACTTTGCGTTCCTCGTTGTAGGCAGGAATCAAAGCCATAGTAGTAGATGTATTATCAGATTTGGACATAACCTTTTTGATAAATCTTAGCTTCTAGTTTTAACCATGTCAAGCATTACTATAATATGACAGTCTCTTGATTTTTCCAAAGCACTATGATAGTATTTAAGGGCACAAACAAGAACAATTGGCGGTAAGCAAATTGCTAAGCAGATATATATGGATAGTTTTAGTGTTGGGGATATTAATTATCCCCCGTGCCCACGCTGGTTATGTCATCGGCGCGGACGATGTATTATATATTCAACTTTATGGAGACCCCAGTATGACCGGGCTCTGGGAAGTGCGGGAAGACGGTAACATCAAATATCCTCTACTCGGGGAGATAAAAGCGGCTGGTTATACTTTGGAAGAGTTTAACGATAATCTCACCTCGGCATTGATGAGATATTATAAAAATCCCCAGGTTACCGTTACCGTGGAGTCCTACGGAAGCTGCAAAGTCTTCATTCTAGGGCAAGTATATAGACCAGGGGTATATTATTATAAAAGAGAAGCGACTGTTTTAGAAGCGCTACTCCTGGCCGGGGGTATCTCCGAGAGCGGCAAAAAGAATTCGGTAATAGTTGTCCGTCAATTGGAGTCCACTCCCCAGATAATGCGGGTGAATATTGAAAGCCTAGTTGAAGACGGTATGCTCGCCTTCAATATACCGGTTAAACCGATGGATATTATCTTCGTGCCCAAAACCTTCATCGCCAACCTAAACGATTTCCTCTCTAAACTCTATCCCTCTATGTTGGCTTACATAAATTTGAACAGTGTTTATCGTATTGAATGGACTCGTCAATAACCCCTCAAAGAAATAGATGAACAAGATTTTAGATAGACAGACCACCTTTCAGGACTACCTGCGGGTTTTGATTAAACGCCGATGGCTAATGCTGGCTATCTTTCTAGGAGTTACTGCCATCGGGGCTTTCATCAGCCTGAGAATGCCCTCAGTCTATCGTGCGATAGTTACTATCAGAGTAGAACAAAAACCCAATCTCATCTCCCCAGTCACCTATTATTATATGTGGGACCCGAATTTTTTTGACACCGAGATAGCCCTAATAAAGAGCCGAAGTCTCTCCGCACGAGTAATTAATTATTTGAAGACCGCGTATCAAACTGACCCGCCAGAATGGAAGGAAAAATATCTATCCAATTTCACCCTGGATATCTCGGTGATACCGGGAGTCTATCGTCTGCAGTTTGAGAATGAAGAGGGCGATTATGCAATTAGCAATGCCAGTGGTGTTATCGTAGGCAACGGTAGAAACCAGGAATCATTCTCCAATATAGGAATGAGTTTTACTCTGGAATATCCTAATCCACAGAAGGGAGTCTCCTGTAGTATCACCATAAGCAACTTCAATGGTATGGTGGAAAACCTGCGCACCAGAATACTTGCTCAGCCAATTAAAAATGTAAATATGATAGAATTACAGTTTTTCGGCAGCAATCCCAATGAAGTAGCCAGCCTGGCAAATGTGATAGCGGAGCAATATATTCTGGAAAGTCAGGTAGCAAAAACTCAACAGGCAACCGCCACCCGCAAATTCATAGAGGACCAATTGAAGCTGGTGGAGACAAAATTGGTGAATTTAGAAGAGGAGATTAAGGATTACAAAGAGAAGGAAAAGGTAGTAGATGTCTCCGCCAAAGCCGATCTGTTGATAAATAACATCGCAGAATTTGAGAAGTTAAAGGCTTCCAGTGAGATTGACCTGTATACGGTCAACTCAGAGTATAATCGTATTCAATCCACACTACAAGAAAATGGCGATTCACTGGATTCGTATGAGAATGTCTATTCCTCCCCATATCTATTTAATACCACCAAAGATGTCAATTTTTATGAAAATCTTCAAACCCTTTACAATGAACGCAAGAAGTTGCTGGAGTATTACACCGAGGAACACCCCAGAATAAGGGAATTAGATGCGGAGATAGTAGCTACGGAGAAAGCCTTTAAGGATAGTATTGAACAAAGTCTAACTTACGGTGACCTGGGCACCAAGCGCAGACAGCTAACCAACTACATTGATTTGATGAATCAAAAAATTGCCGACCTGGACCAAGAATTATCCAAAATGCCAGAAAAACAGCTGATTTTACTGCGTCTACAGCGTGAAGCCAAAGCTAATGAAGATATCTATAATATGCTTCTCTCCAAATATCAGGAAGCGCAGATTGCCGAATCTATGAAAGACACCAACCTTGCCGTGGTAGACTATGCCACACCGCCTACCGGACCCATCAGTCCCAACCATTTTACCAACATTGGCTTAGCCGCGGTGTTGGGCTTAGTTTTGGGAATTGTAACAATATTAGTGCTGGAGATTCTAGATAACACCATCAACACTGCAGAAGAGCTGGAGCGGTTCACCGGACTGCCACTTGTGGGTTTGATACCCAAGGCAAAACATAGCTCCATTCCCAGGCCGGGGACTGTCAATCAGAATCGTCCTGTTGACCGTTACAAATATCTGGTCTCCCATCTAGAACCAAAATCGCCGGAAGCAGAAGCCTACCGTTCACTGCGCACCAATCTGGCTGCGGTAAAGGTGGACGGTATTCTGCAGACTATGGTCATCACCAGCTCCATCCTTTCCGAGGGGAAAACCTCAGTAGCCACCAATCTATCCATAATCTTTGCCATAGCCGGGCGAAAGACAATTTTAGTGGATGCTGACCTGCGACGCTCATTGGTGCATCATATATTTCAAATGAAACGTTCCCCGGGACTGACCGAGGTCTGCGTGGAAAAAATGCCGGTAACCAGAGTAACTCGCGCCACAGAAATACCTAATTTATTTGTGCTCACCAGCGGCTTTCGCCCGCCAAACCCGGCGGAGATTTTGGATTCCAAAACTATGGACAAACTAATCGCTGATTTACGCAGAAATTTTGAGATAGTCATCTTTGATTCTCCACCGGCACTGGCGGTCACCGACCCCATTATCCTGGCAAAAAAAGTGGACGCTTGTTTTGTCGTCATACTCGCCAATTCTACTACCTATCATTCCATAAGAATGACCCAACAGTTCCTGGCAAATGCCGGAGTAACTCCAAATGGTGCAATACTAAATGGTATTGATTTTGCCAAGAGCTACGGTCCCTACGGCTATAAATATTATCACTACTATTCCGAGGAAGATAAGAAGAAGTGAACCCCCTTCCCTCTGCTAGTTTCCCCTACAGGAATTGTTTGGTCACTGGAGGAGCAGGATTCATCGGTTCCCACCTGGTAGAGCGTTTGTTGAATATGGGTTGTAAAGTGAGGGTTATAGACAATCTCTCCAGCGGCAAGAAGGAAAACCTGGCACATTTAAATGGCCTGGAGCTTTTAGAGGGGAATATTGAGGAGCAATCCAACCTAAAAAAATGTTTAGCGAATATTGAGGCAGTCTTTCATTTAGCCGCCCACACTTCAGTGACCCGCTCTCTACAAGACCCGGAAAAGACTCATCTGGTAAATGCCACCGGAAGTCTTCTATTAGCCAGGATGGCCGGTGAAATGGGAGTTAAGATTCTAATATACTCCTCATCTTCATCAATATATGGAGATAAATCCAATCCCTACAAATCAGAATCCATGCTTCCGGAGCCTAAGTCTCCCTATGCGGTCTCTAAACTGGCTGGCGAGCATTACTCTCTCTTATACGGCAAAAACTCAAGAATGCGGGTAATTGCCCTGCGCTATTTCAATGTCTTTGGTCCCCGGCAAGACCCTTCTTCACCTTACTCTGCGGTCATCCCTCGCTTCATATCCGCCACATTGAACCGACGGCCGGCAATTATATTCGGAGATGGCAGCCAAACCCGAGACTTTACTTATGTGGACGATGTGGTGACAGCCAATATCCTCTCTGTTATTAACGCACAAAACAAACCCCAAACCATAAATATCGGCACCGGTGAGCAAACCTCCGTCATTCAACTCCTGCAGGTTATTCAATCCTGCCTGCCCAACCTTGAATTCCTCTCCCCTATTCAACAACCCCCCAGAGCTGGCGATGTCCTCCATTCTCAAGCAAATATCCACAAAGCCGAGAGTTACTTGGGCTACAAGCCCCAGGTAAGTCTAAAAGAAGGCATCCAGCGGACCATTGAATGGTTTAATCGGCAATGACCTATGGCTGTAAATTCAAAAAAGATTACAGAAGAGAACAATATTCCCTCTCCTGTCCAACTGGGTCGCCTGCTGTTAGACTCCCTCATTAATTGTTCTCCGCCAAAGTATATCCCCTGTAATTGGACTCTTACCCGGCTCAAAGAGCAGGGGATTCTTTACATAGCCCTCTGGGCGGACAGAAAAGGGTATATTTCCCTCTCCACAGATGTTATCGCCCAACGCAAACAGCTGGAGAGCGAGGCACTGGTCGGTCTAATGCAGACCGAACTGGCATTAAAACGATTGAGCAAAATATTGGCAAATAAAGCAGAGTTCATTGTTTATAAGGGTTTTTCTCTGGCTAATACTATATATCCCCAAGCCCATCTGCGTCCCGCGGCCGATATTGATGTTTTGGTGCGAGAAAAAGATGTGCACAGGTTGGATACGATCCTGAGAGCTAATCGCTATTGCAGATATGCTCACTGGGTTCGGGGAGAGCTACCGTTTCAAATTTCCTATCTAGACCCGGACGAGAACTTTATTGAGGCACATTTCTCACTCACTCAGGCAAACCGGAGACTTCCGCAGAACGAACTAGTCTGGCAGGAAAGCGAAATTGTATCCGGGTTACGGATGTTCAAGCCGGAGATGAATCTGCTCGCCTTAGCAATGCATGCGGAGACACATCATTTCTGCCTGCCGATTATGAACTATATCGACTCCGCTCTTTTAGCCATATCCAATCCCTGGGAACCGTCCAAATTGCACCATCTAGCCAGAATGAACCAATGTCAACGCAGTCTGGGGGTATTCCTGAGAGAGACCTGTCGCTTCCTTCCCGATTCCTGGCGTAATGACCAAATGAACCGGCTGTTTCATACCGCTGGAACCGGCAATAGCAGGTTTATCAGAAGCCTCAGCTCTCTTATGGCTTCAGCCAAACCCTCCCCTTGGTTATCTGTTTTGAGGGCGTTAGTTGTATTTCTCTATACACCCTCGTTCTCCTCATTTATCAGGTCAGCCAGGGACCATTTTGTGAGCAAAAGCATAGACCTCTTCCAGGAATGCAAGTCATAAAATCTAGTATTGACTTATCAATCTTATTGACTTATCAATCTTATTGACTTATCAATTCTTATTGACTTATCAATTCTTATTGACTTATCAATCTTGTTGTGTTACATTATTCAGCTAAGTTATAATTATGTTTTTGAAGGAGAAAAAATGCAAGCTCTGGTCAAAGTTGGCGGCGCTCAATACCTGGTAAGCCCCGGTGATAAGCTAACAGTAAATTCTTTGGACTACCCGGTGGGTGAAAGTTTTCGCCTGGAAGAAATTCTGATGCTTTCGGATGGAGCTAAAACCCAGGTCGGTAGCCCGGTGATTGCCGGTGCCAATGTAGAATGTGCCGTGGTCCGTCATTATCGCGGCAAAAAAACAATCGCCTTCCGGCATACTCGCCGTAAGGACTACCACAACACCAAGGGACATCGCCAGTATCTTAGCGAGATTGAGATTAAGTCAATTTCTGCGGGTAAATAACCATCAGCCAAAAATTGTAAATGGAGGTATAAATTATGGCTCATAAAAAATCCGGCGGTTCCAGTAGAAATGGACGGGATAGCGCCGGGCGGCGCCTGGGGATAAAATCTTCCGGGGGTCAGCTCGTCACCGGTGGCACCATTATTCTCCGTCAACGAGGCACCAGATATAAGCCCGGAAGAAACTGCGGTCTGGGTAGCGACGATACTATTTTTGCCAAAGTAAGCGGCAAGGTGACTTTTTCCAATTTGAAGGAAGGTCGCAAGCTGGTCTCGGTCGTTCCGGGCTAGCTTCTTGTGGCATGTTTATAGACGAAGTTACTATCACGGCTAAGGCGGGAGACGGCGGAAGAGGGACGGTCAGTTTTCGCAAAGAGAAGTTCATCGCTCGGGGTGGTCCTGACGGAGGCGATGGCGGTCGCGGAGGAAGCATATATCTTTTCGCCGACGGCAACATTAACACTCTAAGCCATTTTCGCGGCAGCCATAGCTTTCACGCCGAAGGCGGACGACCCGGGGGTCGCAATAAGCGCACCGGTAAATCGGCAGAAGACCTGATAATCCGCGTTCCCCCGGGAACCAGGGTAAGACTTAGCCTTGACGGACCGATATTTTGTGAGCTGAATAATCCCGGTGAGCGCATATTACTCGCCTCCGGTGGAAGAGGGGGCAGAGGAAACACTCATTTTGCCACCTCCACAAATCAGGCGCCCCGTAAACATGATGAAGGCGAAAAGGGCGAAGAACACACTCTCTCTCTGGAGCTTTTGCTACATTCCCATGTGGCCCTAATCGGAAAACCCAACGCCGGCAAATCGTCAATTCTACGAGGGATAACCAATGCTACTCCCAAGGTCAGTGGTTATCCTTTCACCACATTAAACCCCTACCTGGGAGTCGTGGATGTTGACGAATACAACAGCTTCGTAGTCTCCGACCTGCCGGGGATAATTGCCGGCGCTCATCAGGGAGTGGGGTTGGGGGATAGATTTCTCCGCCACATTGAACGCTCGGCGATATTATGCGTAGTGGTAGATGTGAGCGAGGAAAATCCGGCGATTGAGGATTTAAGAACAGTGCTCCAGGAACTTAGCCTAAGAAATCCGGAGTTGGTGGAAAAAGTGGCATTGGTAATTGCCAACAAGATGGATATACCCAGCGCCGAGAATGGATTAAAAGTCCTGATGAAAAATTGTGAATTGCCCATAGTTTCCATAAGTGCTCTCAAAGGCCAGGGCTTAGACCGACTGGTCAAAGAGCTCTACTCACTGGTGAAAAAGAACGACCAATTAACCGAGGTGCCCGCCGGTGGTCCAGGGTTTTAACACTGATATAAAGGTTAATGATACCATCTATCACATTCAGACTGAGCTGGTTGGGAAGTGCATCGTCAGCTTAATCTTCCGGAACGGCGCGGTCATTGCCGACCAACGCACTGATATTGTAAGTGATGGAAAAATACCCCCCACCCGTGAAGAGCTGGAAGCGCTAGTATTGGCGATGAAAAGCCAGCACAGAAATATGATAGAACGACTAAAGAGCGCCAGCAAAATCCCCCAGGACGCCGAAGCCAAGAAAAACGGTGACACCGACCTCATCCGTAAATTCCTGGATGAATGGTCTGAAGGTTAAGAATTGCCTGTCTATCCACCTGGTTTTGCCGACTTAGTCGGCAGTTTTTTTGCCAATTATCTGAAATTTTTATGCCCTTACGTTTTTCCCTCGCACTATTGATGTTCCTTATATCTATCTCTCCAGCCCGGGGAGAAGATAACCTGATTCCGCAGCATATAGAGGAAAAATCCCTCCTGGAGTATCCCACCCCGCAAAACCAATACACCGGTCCCGTAACTATCAAGGAGATAAGGCTACGGGGAAATACCTATACTACCGCCTCCACTATTCTTAATTATATGACCATTAAAGCCGGTGAAGTATTCGCTAATCAATCCGCTCTGAATTCCGCCATAGACAAAAGCTTCCGTCGGCTCTGGGATACCCAGCTATTCTACTTAGTGCAAATTTACGACCTGCCGCGCACCAATCCAGAACAGGCTGTGATATATGTGCTGGTTCAGGAGGGCGGACACTGGTCTGCATCTGCCAGCTTTTGGTACCTTACCCTCAAGCGCAAAAACCTGTTCGGTAAAGGCAAGGAGCTGGGCTTAATTGCCGGCTTGGACCGAATCGGCGCATACTACTACGACCCCTATCTGGCAAATAGCCCCCTCACCTATCATCTGTCAGTGAACCAGACCAGCGGAATGAAATACCAGTTAGAATCCGACGATGGTGCCGGCATACCCAATGACGCCGGTTTTACGCTGAACAACATAATCGGCAGCGCGGATTTCGGCTTCCATCTCGGCGACGACTTAACTATCTACAGTCAATTCCGTGCCGAACATTACTTCCCCTATCGCCAGAACTCCAACTTCAATTTTGCCCCCTTCGGCGCCGACGCCAGCCACGACAACACCACTCTGGGGGGCTACTTTTGTCTGGAATGGCGCGATACCACCTGGAATACACGAAAGGGCATTTTTCTATACGGCAACTATGAGCATAGCCTTCGCCAATTGGGCGGTGATTTCGCCTATTTCAAGTATGGTCTGGAAGCGCGCTTCTACTTACCCCTGCCCATCACGGAAAGGACTATCCTCGCCGCTCGGTTATATCTCCAAAGGGCATACGGAGAGACGCCATATTATCTGCTGCCGGATATCGGCGGTATAAACGGCCTCCGCGCCCCTAACTACGGTCATTACACCGCCCCCCGGGCAGTGCTGGCAACGCTGGAGCTGCGCCAACGGCTGTTCACTCTTCCCCTGTTCGGCGTCTGGTTGGAGGGAGTGGCTTTTGTGGATGTGGGTAGGGCTTTTGAGGAGGGCGAGAAATTTTCCCTCTCGCAACTGCTCTGGGCGGCGGGACCGGGGCTTCGCCTGCACCTGCCATTTCTCGGTCGGCACGACGCTCGTTTGGAGATGGGCTTCGGTCGGGAGGGACACGAGATATTCCTGGAATTGGAGAGCGGATTCTGATGCCCAAGCCTAACTACTTGAATATAGCCTTCTCCTTGACCCTGGTCTTATCTCTAGCCCCTCTGCAGGTCTATGGAGCAGATGAATCCAATTACTCTCCGGGCAATTCGTTCACTATTCCCGCTGATGAAGAAAACGCCCGGCTGGAAAACCCCATCTTTGACCAATCCGCTTCAGTTAAGACACACCATCTGGAACATCTTCAACAAGCGATTCGGCTTATGGAGCAGGGAATAGCCCAGGCTGACCGTCAGCTACTCAAACAAGCCGAGGAGCTCTTTAAGAATGCGCTCCTCAGCAATCCCCAGGACGCCTACGCCCTAGCATATCTGGGGAATTGCCAGGTCTTTCGGGGAAAACTGACTTCTTTTCTGCCCACGCAGATGTTGACCATTTTGAAGGGTTTTAAAAACCTGGAGGAAGCCAAAAAACTCTGGCCAATGAACCCGGACATTCTACTGCTCTGTGCCTGGCGGGGATTAGATGTAGAGGTGATTTACGGTCGGCTGTGGAGCTCAGCCAATGACTTCTCCACTCTCACTCAAGGTTATAATGGTGGTGAGGGCTGGGTCTCTAAGGAGATAGCCCAGCAAGCCTACCTGGGCTTAGGGGAATGCCTGTTGCAGCTCGGCGACCTGCAAGGGGCGCGCAGTTACTGGGCGATAGCGCTGACCATAAATCCGGAAAATGAATGGGGAAAGAGGGCGCAGAAGTGGCTGGAGGATACGGAGGGATAATTGAAAAAATGAGTAAAAGTAAGATATATAAAACAACCAAAATTTAACTACACAATTTATTAACTAGTCCAGCTATTCTACCAGCCAATTCCTCATACCTAGTTTGAGGCGGATGACTACGAAAAACACTTCTAAGATACCCCGCGGGAGTTCTTTCTCTAGGCATAAGTTTTTGAGATCCAATTACTTCAAGTTCAAACTTTGTCATAGAATATTTACTCTTATGTGCAATCGCATTACGAATATATAGAATTTCCTCAATACTTTTCTTATGTGTTCGCTCAAAACTTGAAAAAGGAAACCCATTTCGAAAAAACGCGTTAGCCCTTTCCTCAGTATACCCGTATGGGAACCACTGTAAATATTTCTTCCCCCCCAGAACAACATCCCGAGCTGTATGATAGGAGTTAAATTTCACTTTTGGAACAACTTTTGAAATATGGATAATCGAGCCAGATAACAATCCAATAAATAATTTTTCTATAAGACCCTCTAAATATGCAACAACATCTAAATACAATCCTTCATAAACAAGGTTTATATCTCTCGATACAATATCACCTCTATTATACAGCTTTTCCATCTTATTTCGAGTATAATCTAGGTTGTTAAGATGGCTTGCATACTTATTCGACAAATCCCTTGAATTACTAGGCACCTTTAGTTAATGAATGGAGATAATCAAGAAGAATTCTCCTAGATTTTAAATTCGTTGTTCTTCTTTCTACAGCCGAAATTACTTCGCCTTTTGCTTTTTTATTTTCTATTTCCTCACCAGCTAATTTTATTCGATTAATTAAATCTGCTGAAATTGGATTGCCTTTGGATCTTTTAAGTTCACTTCCAATTCCAAATTGTATGTCATAAAAAAATGCAAATAATCCATAGAACAAAGTCTTCTTCTTAAAAGGAAGATCTATAAGTTCATTACCTATATTATCGTCAATTGCATCTAAAACAGACCTAAACCTTTTTTCAACTTCGGCTTTTTCGCGAAATTCTTCATCTTTACTTCCGTAAATGTTATCTATTGCGGTTTGCCCCTTCCCTGTTAAGCCTTTTAACATTAACATTACAAATTCACTTGTCAGCTCGACCTCATCCATACGGGCAATATTGTATTCTGTAAATATACCCCATTTTCGCCACCTAGGAAGTTGCTCTGACGCTATGTCATACATAGATGATTTAAAATACCCAAAGTATTTTGAATTTCTTAATTCCTGCCTGTTAAGCTTTACGCCTGTAGCATTCATCCTCCAAAAAATTTGAAGAACTTCACGGTCGTCTACATCAGATGGTAAAACATGAACGCTGAATTGGTAGTCAATAATATCCTGTTTAACTTGCTCTGGCATTTCCAAAAACCCTTTATTCGCTAGTTCTTTATTATGGGCCTCTTTTATTGTAAAATAGTCTCTTGGTTGAGAATAATCCTCAAGCAAAGAAGGATCGATAAATGATAATATAGTTCGTATTCTTTGTTGACCATCTATAACTTCTCTCTTCGATTCAAGCTTCTTAATTTCTATCTTATCACGAAGAATTATAATTGGTACGGGTAAGCCCTTAATTATTGTGTCCATGAAATATGACTTTTCCCCCGGTTTCCAAACAGATCGCCTCTGAAAATTCGGATTAATCTCAAGTGTTTTGGATTTTTTCCATGAAATGAAGTCGCTAACCTTATACTGTGTCCTTAGATAATCCATGCTTTTCATCTCTTATCACATCCTGTTCAAGTTTAATGACCTACCAATTTCCAATCGGTATCGCCTCACCATGTTTTATCATTGACTCAATATACGCCTGGGCGGCATCAGCAGCGTTATTCGCCGCCTCCTCCGGTGTATCCCCGTCTGTATGCAGACCCTTCAATCCGGGCACAAAGGCGTAATAGCCGACGGTATCCTTCTTTACAAAGACCGTTACTGCAAATGCCATTGTCATTGTTTTCATTCATTACCTCCCAAAAATACCTAAACACCTTTTCCAACTAAGCATAGCACAAATCCTTTCAACAAAAAACTTGAAAATGCAACTTTTCTTACACTCCGACTACAATCTTCTCCTCCCCATCTAAGAGCGCAAACACATCCAAAGCAAAGCCCTCTTTCAATATCCGTCCTAAAATGGGGGGCTTACGCCTGCGGAACTCTTCCGCCAATTCCTGAGGAGTCTTGCTCCGGTGCTGAATCAGCACCGCATAGCTGGGCAATTCCAACTGCGGCAGAGTCCCTCCGCCGACCATTGCCTTGGTCGGAACCACAGAAAGCTGGTATCCATCACCCAGACTCTCAGTCAGCTTCCCCTTTATCCAGTTGGCTTGCCTTTTAAGCTCGCCGGGCTTCCGGCGCACTGCCTTCACCAGGGGTAGCTCGCCAGCTCTCCCCTCATCTATTGCCTGAAGCAGACCCCACAGAGCCAGATAGGTCAGTTTGTCGGGACGCAGGGCTCGTAAAAGGTGATTTCGGCGAAGTCTATTTATCAGCTCTGCCTTGCCCACAATTATCCCCGCTTGCGGTCCGCCCAGAAGCTTGTCTCCGCTAGCCATCACTAAATCGGCACCACCAGCGATGGCTTGACCGATGGTCATCTCCCCCAAAGCCTGCTCGGGAACTATCGCTCCGCTGCCCAGGTCAAAGAGCAGAGGAGTAACCTGCTCCTTAGCCAGAGCGGATAGCCCCGCTAGCGTAGGGCGCTCATCCCAGCCCTGTAAGTAGAAGTTTGAGCGATGGCAGACCAGTATGCCCGCAGTCCTCTCCCCAAAAGCTCCTTGGTAATCCTCTAAGGTAGTATGGTTGAGGCTCCCCACCGCGACCAGCTCGGCGCCGCTGGCGGACATTACCTCCGGCAGGCGAAAAGAACCGCCAATCTCAATCAACTCACCGCGGCTGACGATTACCTCCCTTCCCTTTGCCAGGGTGGAGAGAGTGAGGAGCAGGGCGGCGGCGTTATTGTTCACCACCAGCGCCGACTCGCCACCGGTTAACCGGCGAAGTAATCCCTCAACCTGCATATCCCGATGGCCGCGTTTTCCGCTCTCCACCTCCAGTTCTAGATTGTAGTAACCGCCGGCATATTCAGCGATTGCCTGCAAAGACGCCGGAGAAAGCGGCGACCGCCCCAGATTGGTGTGGATGAAGACGCCGGTGGCGTTTATCACCTGCTGGGGAATATTTGCACCCGAAAATTTATTTTCATCTGGGCTCATATTGCTCTTTAGATAAAGTAGCCCCCATTTTTTTGGGGGCTTATTGGGGGGAGCGGGTGGGAATCGAACCCACCAAGGACTTTTCTAGAGCCCTCTGCTGGATTTGAAGTCCAGAAGGTGCACCAGTCACCTATCCACTCCCGAAATTATCTTTATTTTAATGATTCTTGCTGAGCCTGTTGCTCTTTAAGTATCTTCTGGTTTTGCAGCAAGGCAGCCACCTTCTCGGCAAAAGATTGGGAGACATCCGGACCGTTGGCGGTGATAATATTGCCAGATACTTTGATGCTTTTACCTTTGGCAAAGATAGCTCCACCCTTCTCCAGCATCTTCACCGATTCGTGATAGGTGGAGCTCTCCCAAACAGTTGCCTCCACCTCTTGCAATACGCCGGCATTGGCAAGAATAACTGGCGCCAGGCAGATAGCTCCTAGAATTTTCTCCTGCTCTTTAGTAGCTCTGGCGATGGCGAAAGCTTCCTCATCTTTAAACAAGGATTCCGCGCCCGGTCCGCCGATGAATACTACGCCGTCGTAATCGTCCACATTCACATCTTTGAGCGCCAAATCCGACTCCACTTTTGTCTTTGCCAGACCGGTGCAGGTGCCCTTGGTCTTGGAAGTCACCGTAACCTCTGCTCCTAAGGAATCAAATAATTGACGAGATATAGCATATTCGTCGTCCTGGAACCTGTCCTGAGCGATGACCATCAGAATCTTCACCCCGTCCAGCTCTTTCTTGAGCAGGTCCTCGGCGGTGACTTGCTTCTCTTTCTCCTTACTTTTTTCTTCGGTCTTCTTGGCACATGCCAACAGAGGAATAATTAGAAGTAGCGCCAACCCGACAACCATATACTTGCGCATGCCGACCTCCTTAACAATTTATGAAGCGAGCATCTTTCAATCTAATTCAAACCCATACAGGAAAGGCAGATTTTTGATGCGAGCAGTCTTCATCCTAATTCAAACCCATACAGGAAAGGCAGATTTTTGAAGCGTTACCCTGCACCTCCTGCATATCTCCTCGCAATACACTACCACGAATTAGCAGGGAGAAGCAAGCGGCCAGTATTATCACCATTATGACACGAATGATTCTTTCCAGCATATAAACCACTCCTCGCGCTTTTAGCCATATATATACTATCAATTATAACAATGGTATGCAAGCCAAAATCTTTATTATGTGGTGGAGGTTCAGAGCCCAGATAATTTTAAAAGTCCGCTTAGTTCAAACAAATAGCTTCGTTTGGTTAAGGCAAATAATGTGTGCCGCTCTCTCGGCGAGTTATGCCTTTATCGCTGAAATAGTCCAATATTGCCGTTGCCTGTCGGCGAGATATTTTTAGCAAATCCTTAAAATCAGCAGCCCGCACCGAACCGCGCTCTTGCAGATAACTTATTAGCTTCTCTTTTACTACGGAAAGCGATTCATCGGTGATATACACATTTCCGAATAATAAAGTCAGCTCCCCGGAGCGAGTAAGATAATCCAGCATATCAGCGAGCAGGGGCAAATCCTTCTCCGGCGCCAATTCCTCAAGCTCCGCTCTGCTCACCATCGCCACTCCCGTCTTTACGGATTCCTCACTGAATACCCGAGATATGAACTGAAGCATTCGCTTTTGGGCGGAACTGAGAGTCGGCTCTGCACCGCAAAGTTTAACCTTACCTTCAGCGACTACAATCCTTCCTTCCTCAGTCATTCTCTGCAAAAGCATCTCCCCGGTCTCTTTATCTATCCCCAGTCTCTGACGCAAAGTGAGAACCGGCACACCCTCAGCCAGCGGCGTCCTGGTCAAATATTCCTTGATTCCTTTTTCCATATCGTTGATTAAATCCTCAAACCGGTTCTTGGTAATATATTTATTCCCGGCAACCGACAAAATCTCCCCTTTTGCCAACAACTCCTGCAATGCCGCGCCTACACAATTCTCGCTCTCCTGGGCAATGCGGGCGAGTTCTGAAAGATTGGCTATCCCGCTGATTATGTGGTCATCTTTCATTATCTCCAGTAAAAATCCTGCCAGGTCTGCCTTTTGTAGGTTCTGCAGTTGGGCAATTATTTTTTCCTTATATCTTCGGTGATGCAGTGCATAGGGATAGAGCACTCTGCCCCCTCCGATTACCCTCAGGGTGGAGAAATTGCAGATGACAAACGGCTCCCGGCGAACTGCCACTACCGGTCTCTCCAGAGCTATTTGCACCAACCCACTCTCTCCGGGCTGAAGCTCCTCAGCGGTCAGCAGGCTGACTCGACCGAAGGACAGCGAAGTGTTGACCATAAATCGTATCCTTTGACGATTCCGCAATGGTTTAACCGCATACTTGGAAATATTCACCCACAAGTCAACCCGGTTAGTAGGTCGGAAAAAATCCGGAACCGCCAGTATATCCCCGCGTTCTACGGATTCCACCTCCAGACCGGGTAAATTAAAAGCGGCTCGTTGGCCGGGATAGACCTCCTCAACCTTGCTTCCGTGAACTTGCATATTGCGCACCCGAACTCGCCGCTCCTGGGGGTAGATGGCTAATTCCTCCCCCAGATGATAACGACCGGCCGCCACCGTGCCTGCTACCACGGTGCCAAAACCAGGCAGCCTGAAGACTCGGTCAATAGGGGTGCGAAAAACTGCTTCACTATCGCGAAGGCGACTGCTTCCCTGGGCGACCAATTCCTTCATCTTTTGGCGCAATTCGTCCAAGCCCTGGCCGGTTATCACCGAAGTGGCAGTTATAGGTGAATTTGCCAAGGGAGTGCCCTTCAAAAATTCGCCAACATCATCGCTTACCAATAAGACCGTCTCTTCATCAGCCAGGTCAGCCTTGGTGAGCACCACAATCCCCCGGTCAATGCCCATGGCCAGGGCTACCTCCAGATGTTCCCGGGTCTGGGGCATAATCCCCTCGGTAAGGTCTACAATCAATAGCAGATAGTCTATGCCGGAGACGCCGGCAACGGTGGTGCGGAGAAAGTCCTCGTGCCCGGGCACATCTATTATTGCCACTTCCTCGCCAGCAAGCTCGGTGAAACAGAAACCCAGGTCCATAGTCATACCCCGTTCTTTCTCCTCGGGGCGGACATCCGGGTCTCTGCCGGTGAGAGCTTTGACTAAAGAGCTCTTACCGTGGTCAATATGCCCGGCAGTGCCGAAAGTGTATTTCTGGATAGCGGTCATTGCTTGGTCACCTCCAGTAATTCTAATATATCAGCCGGTGTAATTCAACTCTGCGATTTGAAAGTTTTAAATAATAAAAAGATAGGCGCAATCGCCTATCTTTGTCTCTTACACTCTTATTCCAGTCTGGGCATACCAACTGTCATCCCAATACTTTTTCTATCGCATTCAGTAGACTGTCGGCACTCAAACCCTGGTAACCCATTTCCTTAGCCATCTCGTCTGCGTAGAGCTTCTGTCCATTACCCCACAGCTTCTCTACCAGGGCTTTGCCCGCCTGGGGATTACAAAACCAATCCTGGTCATACTTTTCTCGCAGGTAATCCGCCATCTGGGATTCAAAGAGCCAGGCGCGCAGGTAGCGAGCGACATAAAAATCCTGGTCAACATCGCGCAGGTAATTTTGGCGGGGATATTCACACAGTCCGGCTTTTCCCAGAAGCTCCGTGTAGATGTCGGCTAGCTCTTTTTTTATCGGGCTACCGTCGTGTAGCCTCAGTTCGTAAGCCAGCTTGGCACAATAACGACGCACCATAAATAGCTCCTTAAAATATGCAAAGCGGATATATTCGGAATAGTCCGCATCGCCCAGATAACGTTTGACCCAGTCAGTATTCATAGTAAGATGCTCATTCAAAAACGCAAACCCCTCGGTGACCGCATTATCACCAAGGTATCGGTATTCCACGGGCATATCTTTTGCCGTATAACCAAAATGCAGAGCATGACCCAACTCGTGTAGAAATGCTTGGTAGTCCTGCACTCCGCCCTGGGGCATAATGGAGAGGACCACTCGGTTGGGCACTTCAATGGGACAACAGAAGGCTCTGGGGTTCTTTTTATCTCTGCTATCCAGGTCAAAGGTGATATTTCCACCGGCGGTCATATCCACACCCAGTTCCTTGGTCCAGCTCTCTACACAAGAGAGCAATCTATCTTTCTCAAAGAAATGGTCGTAGGAGGTGGCGCGCATAATAAATAATAGGTCGTGCTTTTTAAGTTCCTTCATCGGAACATCCACAACTTTCTTGGCGTAATACTTCAAGTTATCTCTATAAAGCTCCTCGGTATGCCGAAGAATATCTGCGGTCACCTGAGCCAGCCAGGTGTAATTTAAGCCGCTTAAATCCTTGCAATAATGCATATAACTGGAGTAGCCCAGTTCCTTCACTACCTGGTGGCTCAACTCCCAATACTGCTGATAGAGGGGATTGCTCTTTTCGGCGACGGCATTGAGCAGATGGTCTAATTCTTGCCGTTTTTGGCGTTCTTCCAGGTTGCGCAGAAGAACCCCCGCTCTGTGGAAAGATATATCCTTACCGTCAAAATGCAGAATTTCGCTGGCTTCACTATTAATTATCCGGTCACGGAGGTCAGAGGAGGCACGTCCCTCCAAAAAATTGGCACAAAACTCCAGTAAATATTGGGCTTGTCGCTTTTCTCCGTCGTCGGTTGCCTTAAGTGAATACTCACGAACTCCAGTAAAAGTCTCTCGCTTGCCCAGCTGAGAGTATTTTTCAAAGATGGCTTTGGTGTTAATCTGGTCGGCAATGCCGGCGTTGCCCCGATAATCTTCCTCAAGAAGCTCGGTGAGGAATTTCTCGGTCAATTGGCGAATCCCTTCAATTTCAGCGTTCATCCTTTTCACCTCTCCAATGACATCGGTCTCTATCAATCAATCTACACTCTTTCCCGACCAACTAATATGTTGCCAGGGAAGATAGTTTCCTTCTTTAGGTATTGCAGAAGCAAACTCAGACGATACCCGAGGATAGGAATTATGGGTTACGGCTCGCTCCAGATACTTCCCGGCGCGGCGGTCGCCCAGTGAAAGAAGTTTAGCGGTCTCTGCCAATCTACCGCTTTCCAGGCGCAAATCGTAGAGACCCGCCTTCCTCAGCTGTTTCTCAATCTTGCTGAGTTCTTTTTTTATCGCGCCGGCATTATAGGTGGTGCGCAAAGCAAAAGCGGTATGTGGTTTAGGCACAAAAGGAGTCAAACTTATAGCCATTTGAAACTTTGCTTTGCTGAATATCTCCAAAATCAACTCCTTAAGTCGGAGGAATTCCTCCTGCAGGTCTGCGGAGATACCCAGCATAAAATATAGCTTCACCGCCTCTACCCCTATCCGGTTGCATATGTCCACAAAATTCATTATCTGCTGATTGGTGAGGTCTTTGCCTAACTCCAGGCGAGTTTGCTCACTGCCCACCTCCGGAGCAATGGTGAAAGTCCTGGTGCCCAGTTCACAGAGCAATTGCAAGGCCTCGGCGTCCATAAGGTCGGCACGGAACGAGGAGATGCCCACCTCCAATCCCCGACCCTTCATCTCCCTGAGCAACTCTTTCAAATGAGGATAATCGGCGACGGATGTAGCCACCAAACCGAAGCGCTTGCCTCGCTCTCCCACCTCGTCTATCATAGAGTATATGCTCTCCAGACTTCGGGTGCGGAAGGGCAGATAAGCACATCCTGCCAGGCAGAAATTGCAACCCCGAAAACAACCCCGACATAACTCTACGAGTATCATCCGGGATAGCTCGGTATTGCTGGTCAAGATGCGGGTATAGTAGGGATACTTGTCCAGGTCTTTGACGAAGATTCGCTCCACTTTCTCGCTTATTCCGCCAATTAATGGATGAAAAGAAGCCAGGTTTTCACCCCGGAAGACGGGTTTATACAACGACGGAATGTAGATACCGTCAAAAACAGAGAGCTCCAGAAGGATCTGCTTACGGGGCTGTCCCAATCTGCGGGATTTGACTATCCTGTCCAGCACTTGCGGGAAAATTCCCTCTGCCTCGCCAATGTAGAAGACATCTACGAAATCAGCCAGCGGTTCAGGATTAGATGAGGGGGCAATTCCTCCCACTATTACTATGGGAATGTTTTCACCGCGCTCCGCAGAGTGCAGGGTTACCCCCCCAGCCTTCATAATTTTTAACAGATTAAGGTAATCTAATTCATAGGGTATACTGGCCACGACCAGGTCAAAATCCTTGAGCGGAATGCCTTTTTCCAGACTTCTCCCTAAAGGACGAAGCCTGGGTTCGTAGAAAAATCGCTCCAGATGAACATTTTCGTTGGAATGCAGGATGCGTTCCAGTATATGAAAGCCGAGATTGGACATACCCACTGAATAGGCATTGGGGAATACCAACGCCACCCGAAAGTGACCGTTTTCACTCGGCTCGTAGAGGTAGACCTCATCCTCCAGAATAGCGGATAGCTGGTTCCTGTCCTGGCGCGCAAACATAAAAGTTAGGGGGTAGCCTGTGCCATCTGGCATTAGTTACGGTTTAGAGATGGTCTGGGCGTAGATTTGCGAATATTGGTCAATGTAATCCGGATTGTTTATGTCCAGAGCCAACGCCTGGCGCAGATTATCGGAAGCCTTTTCATAATCACCCTTGGAACTGTAGCAATAAGCCAGGGCGGAATAGATTCTACCCTTTATAGTTGACTCCCGGAAGCTTTTGCTCAGACCTTCTTCAAATGCGGAGATGGCTTTATCCAGTTCATTCTGCTGGAGATAAATAGTTCCGTAGGTCAGGTAGCAATCCCCCATTTCGGGATATTTCTTGGTTATATCCTCCATAGTGGCTAAAGCCAGTTCATAATTGCCACTGCCCAGATAGAACTGAGCCAGCACTTCCGAACACAAAGCCTTACGCTCGCCGTCCGGCGCCAGGTCAATAGCTTTCTGAATCTCCTCTATGGCTTTAGGCAAGTTATTTTCCGATGCATAGATGTGAGCCATACCCTTATGCCCAGCGTAGCTATTCTCATCCAGTTTCAGGCAGTATTGGAATTGCTTGGAAGCCAGGTCCATCAAACTCTGCGTTTGTAAGTTATAATAATTCGCCTGGGCGCTGGAGATTGCCGGGTCCTGCATATTCATTAGATACTCCATAGCCACTCGCATATAAAGCCAACCTACGGCATAATTTCCCTCCACATGTTCCGGGTCCAGGTCAAGCAATTTTTGCAGGGTTTGAGAGGCACCATTTATGTCATCCCGGGCAACGCAGTGTTTGGCTTCATCATAGTAATACTGAACCAGTGCTTGGTCCCGGTTCTTCTTTGCCTCCTCCGCTGATTCGGAGTCGGGATATAATGTTGCCACCTTTCCGTAACAATCAGCCGATTCCTTATACCTCTCCGCCTCTTGATAGGTTTTAGCCTCAGCCATCAGCTCTTTGACTTTAGCTTCCTCTCCCTTTTTTCCGCATCCTATCCCCATTCCCAGGAAGATAGCGACGCACGCCACCAAAACCAATTTGAATACTCTCATTATCTCTTCTCCTTTTCCAGGTTACGAAGCTTTTGATAGAGCTCTCTCTGTTCTTTGTTCAATTTTTTGGGGGTTACAACTTTAATGTGAACCTGCAGGTCTCCCCTACCCCTTCCATGCAAATGGGGAAAGCCCATACCCTTAATGCGCACTACATCTCCATTTTGTATTCCACCAGGCAAATCCAATTCAGTCTTGCTCTCTAAAGTGGGCACTTCCAACCTGTCGCCCAGCGCAGCCTGCGCAGAACTCACCTCTAACTTGAAATGAAGGTCGTCTCCCACCAGCTTAAATAACTTATGCTCTCGCAAGTGCACAAATATATACAAATCGCCAGCCGGACCGCCCAGTCTTCCCACTTCACCCTCGCCAGTCAACCTTATGCGGGTTTCTCCGTTAATACCCACCGGTATCTCTACTTTAAGGCTTCTTTTGGCAAATACTCTCCCCTCGCCATTACATTTGCGACATGGGTTGGAGAGGACATATCCCGAACCTTCGCAGTTTTTACAGGGACTGGAGATGGCAAAGAAGCCAGCAGTGCGGGAGACCGCTCCACTGCCACCGCAGTTGGGACATGCGGTATAGTCGCTTTTACCGTCGGCTGAACCGGTGGCTTGGCACCGCTCACAGGGCAAGTAGGCTTCCAGCTCTATCTCCATCTTTTTGCCCCATGCCGCCTCCTCCAGGCTAAGCTCCAGGTCGTAACGCAGGTCGGCGCCGCGAGTCATCTGCGGGCCACGGGGACGACTCTGCCGTCTGCCGGTGAAACCTCCCATTCCAAAGAAATCTCCCAGAAGGTCGGCAAAAGGAAAGTGCTCAAAGAGGTCTTCAATATTTACCTGCGAGAATCCACTGAAGCCATTTCTCTCCAAACCAGCGTGACCGTAGGCATCGTAGAGCTGGCGCTTGTGAGGGTCGCTCAAAACCTCGTATGCTTCAGCACATTCCTTAAAGATCTCCTCGGCATGGGGATTACCCCGGGCAACATCCGGATGGCATTCTTTAGCAGTGCGCCGAAAGGCGGTCTTAACCTCCTCCAGTGTAGCGTCCCGCCTGAGCCCTAAAACCTCATAATAGTCACGTTTGACCATATTCTTCATAGAAGTCAATTCCGCTCTTTAGAGCCGTTGTATTCACCAAAAACATACATTATATCATAGTAAAACACATAACTATAAAAATCAATTCATTTCCTGCTCAAGTGCAACAAAAATCAGGAGGGCGTGCGCCCTCCTGATGATAATCATAACTTCCAGTAATTACTTAAGGTGTTACCACCACATAGTGAGCGTGGTCACCGCTCTTCACCAGTAGTAACACACCTTCGCCCTGGGGGACATAGCTCATAGCCTTGCGGAAATCATCTAAAGTAGCTACCCGACGACGCCCCACCTCAACGATTAAATCTCCTCGTTGTATGCCGGCATTATCTGCCGGGCTTCCCGGAACTACATCGCCGACCACCAGCCCAGACTCACCCTCATACCCTAACTGTTTGGCTATTTCCGGCGTCAGCTCCTGCAGAACCATACCCAAAGTTTGCTCCGAAGGTAACTGCTCCTGTTTGGAGGACGGTAGGTTCTCCGGCAATTCACCAAGAACTACATTAATCTCCTTAGTCGCACCGTCGCGAATAACTGTCAGAGTTACCTCTGAACCCACTTCGGCGGCAGCCACCATAGTGCGCAGTTCGTTCACTCCCTTTACCTTCTGTCCATTGAACTGGGTGATAATATCACCGCTCTTAATGCCCGCTTTTTCAGCAGGACCGTCTGCTGTTACCTCCGAGACCAATGCTCCGTCCGAAGTATCCAGATTGAACTGCTTCTGCAGGTCTTTGGTAACCGGTTGAATATAGACGCCCAGCCAACCACGAGTAACCTTGCCTTCGCTCAGCAATTGCTCCATTATATCTTTGCACATATTAATGGGTATGGCAAAACCCACGCCGGCGTATTGTCCGGTGCTGGTAGCGATGGCGGTATTGATGCCGATAACCTCGCCCCTGAGGTTGATGAGCGGTCCGCCGCTGTTACCCGGGTTAATAGCTGCGTCGGTCTGGAAGAAATCCTCGTATTCCGCCAAGCCTACATTGGAACGACCTTTAGCGGAGATAATCCCCTGGGTTACGGTATTGACCAGAGAGAAGGGATGACCGATGGCTAAGACTATCTCTCCCACCTGCACCTGGTCGGAATCACCCAGCACAGCCACCGGCAGGTCTTCACCGTCAATTTTAATGACCGCAATGTCCGTCTTGGGGTCGGTGCCGATTACTTTAGCGGTGAACTCGCGGTCGTCCAGCAGGCGGACATTGATTTGTGTGGCATCAGCGATGACATGATTATTGGTCAATATAATTCCGTCGGAGGAGACAATTACTCCGGAGCCCTCGCCGTGCATCTGATACTGCTGGGGAGGTTGATTGAAGAAATCGCCGAAAGGTCCAAAAAATTGAAAACCCTGCGGACCACCCCCACCCCCGAAGGGACTATTAAAGGATTGCGGGCTGGTGGTAACCGTGGTGGTAATGTTGACCACTGCCGGGGAAACCACTTTGGCTACATGTTCGTAGGCTGCGGATAGCTGGTCCAGTGTCTTTATAGTCTCCTCATCCACCTGACCGGAGACCGGGGGGGTGAGGTTTAGCGCTGCTGCCAAAACAAAACCGACGATTACACAAGCCACTCCAACAACCGCTAACAGACTGAATTCTTTGATGCTCATCTTCGCCATAGGGAAAATCCTCCTTTTATTGTTTCTAGCTGTGTGCATTATACAATAACTCCTCCACAGAATAAATGCTTAAATCCCAGACAGAATAGAGTCTATCTACAAAAAGTCTGCCCAGGACTTGATAAAAAAGACAACTATGGCTGAGGTTTGGTTTAATGGATTTTCAAAAAATTAAAGCCCGGCTCATTTTACGGTAACATTACCTTTGACAGTCCACCGGCATTGCATTATAATGGCATAAATTTCGCCACCGGCCGAGGAATTATGCTCTGGGTCTATTCTGATAGCTATTATGCCGATATGCTCGGTCATGTCTTTTCCACCGACCGTTACCATCTGCTCTACCAGAGAATGACCGCAGAAGGTCTGGCAAATGCCCAAAATAACCTAGCTCCCCGACCGGCGACCAGGGAAGAGTTAGCTTTGGTGCATACCGACGGTTATCTGGACGATATTCTAAGCTACCGGCGTACCCCCGCTACCATCAGCGGTGAAATCCCCTTAAACGAAGAGATAGTATCCGCATTCATTTTAGCCACTGGCGGCACAATCGTAGCCGCAGAGAAAGCGATCGAAGGCATGGGGGTAATGAACCTGGGCGGGGGATTTCACCACGCTTTCCCCGACCACGCCGAAGGCTTCTGTCTGTTCAACGACATTGCCGTAGCCATCCGTTCCCTGCGTCAAAAAAAATATGATAAAAAAATTCTGGTGGTGGACTGCGATTTACATCAAGGTAACGGAACCGCCTTTATCTTTCGCTGCGACCCTTCGGTCTTCACCTTCTCTATCCACCAGGAGAACAACTATCCGGTCAAGCAGAGAAGCGACCTGGACATCGGCCTTGAGGATGGGACCGAAGACGAAGAATACCTGTCTCTTTTGGAAGCACATATCCCCACCATTTTTGAAAAGGAAACCCCCAGCCTGCTTTTTTATGTGGCTGGGGGTGACCCGTTCATTCACGACCAATTAGGCGGGCTTTCTATAACTATGGAGGGCTTATTCGCCCGAGACCGCCTGGTGCTATCCTGGGCAAAGCGGGCTAACTGCGGGGTGGTGATAGTGCTCGCCGGAGGCTATGCCCAGAACCCGGACGACACCGTGCAGATTCATTTTCAAACCGCCTGCGCCCTCCGGGAAATTTACGGTCCGTCTAGTTAGCCCTAATCACCACTTTGGTATTCTTCTCGTCATCAAATACTTCCACCAATTCGCCGGATTCCGCATTATTGAGAATATCTATCAGCTCATCGTAGCTCATCTGCCTGTCGTTGATGGTCATATTGGTGGCGTCCTTGGGGATGAAGCGCATACCCCACTTTATCAGCTTGAGGGGCAGGCAAATATTGACCTTCGCTTTTTCTAAATCACCCTCAAAGACCTGAATATGCAGACGGGTTTTGGGTTTAGCCGAGCCGTTAGTGGAAGTTTGCTCCTGTTGTTCCTCTACCGCTAAAAGCAGTTTTTCCGCCTCCCCCACGCTAATCTTACCCTCTTTCAGCATCTCCAGAATTTTTGTCCTTTCCTGGTTCATCTTTACCTCCCCAGTCTAATGGTAAATCGGTAAAAAATCCGGTCAACAATAAGCTTAAATTTATTCAACTTGCTTCTTTTTCTTTTTAGCATTCTCATCAAGAGAAATTCTCCCGCCTGTATCTTTCCTCGGCGATTTAGCCGGCGGACCCTTCCTGCCGGAGCTGGCTTTTCCCTTCCCCTGAAGGAATTTCAGAGCTTCCTGCACGCTTATCTCCCCCCGGTCCAACCTTTCCAAAATATCTTTAGCCGAGGGTCGGGGTTTGAAATCAGGTGCAAGGCTCAGGCGCTCCAGCAGTCCGTCCATCCGCGAGCGGACTGTGGGATAGGATATGCCCAGCATCTTTTCCATACTTCTAATATTTCCGCGGGTGACAAGGAAGGCTAATAAGAAATTTAAGTCGTTATCCTCCAGATTACAGAACCGGCAGGGGGGAAATTGCCCGCTCACTTCCGCGCCACAGGAGACGCACTCCAGGTCGGTGACCACCATCTGACCCCCGCAATAGGGGCACTTCCAGCTTATTCCCGGCATTTTAGCCTCCCTTTTTCGTGAAATTAACATAAAACCTTCATTATGTCAAGCACAAAATTAAGAATATCAATGAACACTTTAATATCCTTTATAATGCCTTGAAATAATTAAGGATGCGCATTGCACGCATCCTAAAAAAATGCCTTCCTCGCTAATTTTACGGCTCTATGTCTCCAGCGGGTCCCTGAAGCTACCCCGCGCTCTGAAGTTGCGCAGACTGTTGTAAACGGAGAGCAAGCATTTCCCCAGCCCATAGGATAACTTCCTGAAAGGCAGGTCAAGTGCGCCCGGTCTGGTTACCACTTCCCCTCCGAACCCGGCTTTGAAGGTATACACCCCCCACAGATGGCTTTTAGGTTGGGGGTTTTCCGGTATCCCCCAAAAATCGTAAATCTCCGCCCCGTCGGCCTTTGCCCACAAAATAGCCCCCCATTGCAAGAGCTGAGTTGACTTATGCTTGGAGTGCTGTGGCGAGCTTGCCCCCAGAACATAATAAGCATAACGACCGAAGCGCAGGATAAAAGCGCTGGCCGTCGGCTCTCCCTCATAATAGCTATTAATAATCATTCCCGGACCGTTCTGTACGAAAAGCTCATACATCCGGCGATAGTAGGGTTCGGAGTGCACCAGGAAACCTTTTCGCCTGCTGGTTTCCTGTAAAAGTTGTATAAAAATTTTATAGCCGTCCTCGCCCCGCTCCTGGCACACCTGCACTCCTCTTCTCTTTGCCAGCCCTACATTGTAGCGGGTGCGCATCTCCAGATTGGCGGATAGCTCCTCTTCACTCCTGGTGAGGTCTAACTGCAGAGTTGACTTGGGCTGTATCCTTGCGCCCGGCACAAAGCCTAATCTGGCAAAATAGTCAACCGAAGAACCTTCCACCGGCTCAATCTTCCAGCTAATCGCCCGGGGAAATTTGGCGTGCAGTCCCTCAGCAAGGCATTCAGTTACATACTCGTCGGACAAAGAACAGTGCGGAGAGTAAAGAATTGAGCGAGACAGAACGGGTATTTTTCTGGAAAGGACGGTCAAAGCTGACTCTTTGCCCTGCGCATTAATTACAAAGCGATGAGCTTGCCAACCGAAGGCAGATTTCAGCTCACCCCATTCCCAGCTTTGAAGTAAGGAATGTTGTGGTTCCTTTGCCAAAAGCTGATTGAAAGAGATGCGTTTTTGGGGTCCTATCTCGGTAACTACCGGTTCAGTCATTCTTGCTCTATACGCTCCACTTCAAAGGCGGTTATGATGAGGTCCGCAGTGGCTAGATTAGTAGCCAGGGGGATATTGTGAACATCGCAGACGCGCATAAGGGTATTTATATCCGGGTCGTGGGGGTGTTTTCCCAGGGGGTCGCGCAGAAAGATGACCGCATCTATTTTACCTTCCGCGACTCTGGCGGCAATCTGGGCATCTCCACCGGACGGTCCGGAGAGCAAGACTTCAACCTTAAGCCCGGTCTTTTCGTTGACGATTTTGGCAGTGGTGCCGGTGCCGATTAGAGAGCATTTCTCCAATTTACCCCGATTAAAATTCGCCCAAACTACAATGTCGGTCTTCTTGCGGTCGTGGGCTACCAAAGCGATGACTTTCGGCTTCATTTTACCCCTCGTAGACTAGATATTCAAGAAATTGCATAACAAATGTTAAAGATAACACACCAGTCTCTTTTAAACAAGCGTATTTTATAGTGGACAAAACGCCAGTAAAATGTTATATAAGGGATTAAAAATATTGTTTTGGGATTGTTCAACCTACACTGGTAATCTACTAAAAATTTATGTAATCTTATCTCTTGTGGAAGAAACTTCTCCAATATATGTTTTGTTGTGTAGATATAATGCCGATTTCGTATCGGCCAAATCTCTTAGCTGACCACTGGATAAAGAAGGGTTAGATAAAATGACTGTGGAAGAACTACTCTATCAACTGGACCGCTTCTTCAGAGAGTCCAGTCTGGCAAAAGAGCAAGGTGTAGCCCCCTGGATTGAAGCCACCGGAGCGCTCTGGGAAGAGCTTTCCACCAATTCTGAGAGCCTAGCTAAAACCATCTTTCGCTGGGGCATTATCCTGTATAAAACTAAGCTGGTGCCGGAGATTTATCCTATTCTGCCCAAGTTCATCACCGCCCTCTCCCACCCGATAGCCACAGTGCGTTTGACTACCGCTTCCTCCTTAGGTTGGATGATGCGAGCCAACGCCTCCTTTTTTGACCCGTCAATCGTTGACCAGATTGTGGAGCTAATGAGGGACGAAGATGATAATGTTCGCGCCGGGGCAATCTTTGCCCTGCAGAATATTATCCAGGGCGACTCCGCCCTGGGCGACAAAGCTATCCCGGTAATCGCGGATATATTGGAATCTCATACCGGTCGCTCCCGCCGGGAAATTCTTGAGTTTCTCAAGATGATGGGCAGACTCCGCCCCCAATCGGTCGCCCAGTTCATTCCCAAGTTGGAAGAAATGGCTTTGAACGAAATAGACGAAAAAATGCGCATCCACGGTCGTCAGGCGGCGGAAGCTATTAAAAAAGGATTGCGAATGCAAGAAAAGCAGACTATCCCGGAACCGCCCAAGGACCAGTCTACCAAATCGGGTGAGCTTAAAATATAATTTTGTTGAGGTTAAATCACTCCACCGCGGCTCACTGCCGCGGTTTTTTTAATTCCTTTGTGTATGGGAATACGCGATTTCCTGAATAAAAACCCCATGCTGTAGGCATGGGGTGTGATTAACCATCAGCACTGGCGGCAGTTTGCTATTTCCAGGGCAGAAAGACCACCTTTCCGCACTCTCTGGGCCAATCGTTCATTAAACGAAAGCCCTCGGCGAAATCCTTGAGTGGAAGTTGGTGGGTTAATATGGGGGTAATATCCAGTTTCCCGGAATTCAGCAGATTTCTCATCAAATACCAGGTATCAAAGAGCAGTCGTCCGTTTATCCCGCGAATATCCACCCCCTTAAAAATTATGCCGTCGTTGTATTCCATCTCAATCTTGAGCTTCTTGGCAAGACCAAAAGCCGAGACCCTCCCCCCTTTGCGAACCAATCGTAGAGCGAGAGCAATCGTCTCCTCCGCCCCTACCATCTCCAATACTACATCGGCACCGTAGCGACCTTCGTAGAACTTATCCAGGTCCTTACGAATTGCCTCTTCAACACCTTTATCTCCCATTTGTGTCTGGTCCAATAGTCGGTCGGCGCCGAATTTTTTGGCTATGTTCAAGCGATACTCCTGTTGACCCACAGTGGCAATGTAAGCCGCCCCAGCGGTTTTGCAGACTGCGGTTGCCAGAAGACCGGTGGGCCCGTCGCCTATTACCACCACAGTCTTCCCGGTCACCGGCTCAACCAGGGAACAATAGACCGCATTGCCCAATGGCTCTTGCAGACAGGCTATCTCCGGGGGGACAGTGCGTTCATTTCTCCACAGCACCACCTCGGGAACCAGAGCGAACTGCGCAAAACAACCCTCGGTATCCAGGCTCAATATTTTCAAGTCAGAGCAGATGTGAAACTGCCGATTGAGACAGGCAGGGCAGTGAAAACAAGGTATGTGCGTCTCCGCAGAGACAAAATCCCCGACCTTTATGCGCGAGACGCATCCACCCACCTCCACTACCTCGCCGGCAAACTCATGCCCCAAAGTGCGGGGCAGCTCTTTGATGCGACTCTGCGCCCATTCATTCCAATTATAAATGGACAGGTCGGTGCCACAGATTGAGGTAGCTTCTACCTTGACCAGCACTTCATTGCCTTCGGGATGGGGCCGGGGAATTTGCACTAACTCGGCGCCTTTATCCGGTTTGGTCTTGCGTAAAGCTATCATCTTGTCCGCCATAATCAACTCCATATAGATGAGGGGAATTTCCAAAATATTCAGAAATTTTAGCACTAATCGCTTTTCAAAGCAATTATTTTCACATATTTTATGCCATTGAAGGATGTAGGTATTAAAAGCAATTGCATAAAATTACCAGTAATGCTAGTATGAAACAATATGTCCGACCACGAAATCATCTCCTCCAGGCATCGGGTTGAGGACGAACTGTTCATCCCCTTGCGCCCCAAAAAGCTCGCCGAATATGTCGGTCAGAAAAAAATAGTCGCCAATCTGGCCATATCTATTCAAGCAGCATTGGAGAGAAAAGAAGCCCTGGACCATCTTTTGCTACACGGGCCTCCCGGTCTGGGTAAGACCACCTTAGCCCATTGTCTGTCTAATGAGCTGGGCGTGGATATCACCATAACTGCCGGACCAGTGTTGGAGAGACCCGCCGACCTGGTGGGATTGCTCACTAACCTTAAACTTAGAGATATCTTATTTATTGACGAGATTCATCGCCTGCCGCGCATCGTGGAGGAGTTTCTCTATCCGGCGATAGAGGATTTCGTCATCAATGTGCTGATTGATAAAGGTCCCCACGCCAAAAGCATCCGCCTTCCGCTAAAGCCCTTCACCCTGGTAGGCGCCACCACCCGAGCAGGACTGCTCACCTCCCCACTCCGCGAGCGCTTCGGCATCTTTCACCATCTTGACTTCTACCCTGCCGATGAGCTGGCGCTGATTATTCAACATTCCTCCAAAATTTTGAAGATTGAGATAGACGAGCCGGGAGCTCTGGTTATCGCCCAACGTAGTCGTGGGACGCCCAGAATTGCCAACCGCCTGCTCAAGCGAGTGCGCGACTTTGCCCAGGTAAAACACCGGAACACTATAACCAGCGAATCTGCCGAGGAAGCGCTGGAACTTACCGGCATTGACCAACTGGGTTTAGACGACCTGGACCGCCGTTTTATGAGCATCATCATTGAAAATTATAATGGCGGTCCGGTAGGCATCAACGCCCTGGCTGCCACTCTGCACGAGGAAGAGGATACGCTGATAGATATGGTGGAGCCATACCTGCTAAAGATTGGTTTTTTGGGTCGGACCAGCCGGGGAAGAGTAGCGCTGGAGAAAATTTATCATCATCTAGGCTACACTCCGCCCAAAAATCTGCTGGAGCAGGTGGGATTATTTGATTTGATTGACCCGGATAGCGATGCGACGCTCAAATAAGACGCTAAAGGGATAGATAAAGAATATTTTCACTTGCCTCCCTCCAATATCTGTTGTATAATCTCCCGCATTCTTTACATTCCTCTCCTTCCCTGGGTGAGCAAATGAAAAAAGCTGACTACTACATCCTTACTATCAATCCCGGCTCTATGTCCACCAAGGTGGGCTATCATCGCAATACGGAATGTCTTTTGGAGGAAGAGGTCCTGCACGACCCGCAGGAGCTCTCCGCCTGCACCACACCTGAAGAGGAATTCAAATATCGCCGGGATTTAATAATGAAGATACTTGAAAAAAACGGCGTGGACCTGACTAAGTTAGACGCGGTGGTGGGCAGAGGCGGTTTCATCAAACCCGTGGAAAGCGGAACCTATCAAATCAACCAGGCTATGCTCACCGACCTGAAGACTCCCGCCTACGACCATCCCTCCAATCTGGGGGCGCCGCTGGCCTGGCAGATAGCCCAGGACTTAAATATCCCCGCATATCTGGTTGACCCGGTGGTGGTGGACGAGATGAGCGACCTGGCGCACTTATCCGGAATGCCGGAAATTAACCGAAAGAGCATCTTCCATGCTCTGAATATTCGGGCGGTAGCCCACATTGCCGCCGGGCAACTCAAGAAAAAATATAACCAGCTCAATATGATAGTAGTGCATATGGGTGGAGGTATTTCGGTAACCGCTCACCAGAAGGGGCGGATTGTGGATGTCAACAACGCCCTTCTCGGTCAGGGTCCCTTTTCACCCCGCCGGGCGGGGACATTACCTATATATGATTTTGCTTGCTGGGTGCTGAGAAGCGGTTTTAACGAGAAAGAGGTCTTCAAAAAGCTAGCTAAAGGCTGCGGGCTCTACGGTTATTTGGGAACAGACAACGGTTTGGAGATAGATGAGGCGATTGAGCGGGGAGATAAAAAGACCAGATTCATCTTAGAGGCTATGGCGTATCAAATTGCCAAAGAAGTGGGGGCTATGGCAACCGTGCTTGAGGGAAAGATAGACAGCATCGTCTTCTCCGGGGGACTCTCCCGTTCACCGTATTTGATGGACTGGGTCAAGGCAAGAATCGGCTGGATAGCCCCCATCACCATCATACCCGGGCAGAAGGAGCTGGACGCAATGGCGACCGGAGCTCTTAAAGCATTGACCGGCGAGGAAAAAGCCAAGACTTATTCTCCCCAGCCACCCTGGAGCGTGGAGAGGGCTATAATGTAGGGGCAAGCCTAGCTTGCCCTTATGTAGGGCAAACTCTGAGCTTGCCCTAATAGGACATGAATTACCATAAATCGTCTGGAGGTAGCTGACCGTGCTCACTAGTTTCGCTCAATTAGAAAAATTAGCCAAGGAAAAGGAATCGGTCAAACTTGCCCTGGTCGCCGGTTACGACGGCGAATCCCTGGGAGCAGTTATGCAAGCCAAAAAAGATGACATCGCCGAGCCGATTCTGGTGGGGGTGGAGAAAAAGATTCGGGAAATTGCCAAGCAAGAGGGCATTGACATCTCTAAAGCACAGATATTGGACAGCCCATTGGGCGAAGAAGCCATGACTGCTTGCCAATTAGTGCATGATGGCGGAGCCGGTGCGCTGATGAAGGGCAAAGTCTCCTCCAGCGCCATTCTTAAGGCACTCCTGGACAAGCGCTTTGACCTGCGGGGTAGCGGACTCATCTCCCACATCATCCTTCTGGAAAATCCCAATTATCACAAATTTTTTCTGATAAGCGATGCCGGCTTTGTCATCGCTCCCACCCTCAGCGATAAAGTGGGTATCGTTAAAAACGCGGTAGGTGCAATGCACAAGCTGGGCGTTCACCGACCCAAGGTAGCGATGATAGCCGCAGTGGAGGTGGTCAACTACGAGCATATGCCCGCCACAGTTGACGCCGCCATCATCTCCCAGATGGCTCGTCGCGGTCAGTTGGGCGAATGCGAGGTTGACGGGCCATTTGCCTTTGACAACGCCATCTCCAAAGAGTCGGCGAAGATAAAGGGCATAAACTCGCCGGTGGCTGGAGACGCCGACATCATCATTCTGCCGAATATTGAGACCGGTAATGTGCTCTATAAATCGTTGATGTTTCTCTCCAATACTAAATCCGCCGGAGTCGTAGTGGGGAGCAAAGTTCCCGTGGTCCTGCTCTCTCGCGCCGATAACGAGGAGTGCAAGTTCTATTCTATTGCCCTGGCAAGCGTCTGCTCATAAATAACCTCCCATTCACTCAAAAAACCCCAAATGCTTTATTACTCACCGTGAAGAGAACGTTAAAGATTATTTTCTTTAGACTTGGTATTGCATCATCTCTCCTCCTGATGCTGACCATAACTTCCTGCAAAAAAGAACCGACGGAGATTGCCTATAACCAGGAGATTCCCTCCAAGGTTGATTTCCGCCAAAAACCGCATTGTCTGAATCCCTACGGGGGAATTCCCGGCTATTACATCGGTCAGGTTGCCTCCCCCCAGATAAAAGTATATAATATGCCCGGCACTTACGGCACCGTCCTGGGCACAATGCTATTAGGAGAGAAAATGCGGGTGCTCTCCGTTGACATTAGTAAAAGCCCCGATTACTGGTTGAAAATTCAAGCTGGTGTACTGGCGGGGTGGGTGGAGGAGACCGGGGTAGTGGTCTCCATCCCCCAGGAGAGCTTCTCCTTTGAGAAAGAATTACTGCTGGATATAGACAGCGACAACACCCTGGAGGCTTTTAAGGTCAAAAGCGACGATTTCTTTGACCCCAGCCATCAGAACCCACCGGCGGTGAGCTCTCCCCCGAGCGCCAATATTTATGCGCAGATAGATGATAGTCAAGGGGTGGTGCTGGCTACCCTTGATTCCACCAAAGGCACTTACCGACTCTACGACCTCTGGCGGGAGGATATTGACGGCAACGGCAGTCAGGAGGCGGTGCTGACCTGGGGTTATAATCCCACATTTCACGACCTCTATCGCGAGGAGACGGTGATATTGACCGCCTTTTCCCAGGACTTCTCCCAGGACTTCACCCAGGATGGCGACCTCCCCTCCCCCATCTTCTCCATACCCCTGCGCTATCAAAGAATGGCGACTGCCAGCGGCGAGGGCTACGATATCTTGAGCGAATATCATTTTATTAATCAGGGGGGGAAGCCCTTCTGCCAGGTGGATATCCATATTCGGAAAGTGAGCAGATTCTTTTCCGATACCTCGGTGCCTGAGGAGCTTTACGACCATCACTATCCATTATTTAGCTTTGAGGACTTAGTAGTTCCGGAGGAAAGCTTCAGCCGGCAGATAATCTTTCGCTGGGTGGAGGGAATGGGAGCATATCTACCGGAGCTACCGGCAGATAGCCTGTTCAATTATGTGTATCCGCAAGTGGGATTATCGGCTAGCCTGTTTTTTGAAGGTTATGTGCAGGAGAGCAAAACCGGGGAGATTTCCGGCTCGGTTATGGTCACACCACTGCCCGGCGATAAAAACGCGCTACACCTGGACATTGCCAAAACTAAATATACCATCCACTACACATTTTCCAAGGGCGGGGTTGAATGGTCCGTGGTCTCGGCAGAGGACGAAAGGCTAAAAGACGACCTTATATGGGCTAGACCGTTTTCACAGTAATTATTTAATGGAGTTTTTTAATATTAAAAACAGGGGGGTATATAAACAAAAATATCTTAAACTTTTTACAATCAACTTGAATAGCCATATAATACTAGCCCCGTAAAAAGCGATAAAAAATACTTGACTTTTTTTAGAATAGTGATAGACTTTAAGGATACAATAGGTAGTCAACCGAAAGGAGACAAGATTATGAAGCTGTTAATAATTGGAATGTTTCTTCTGGCAGCAGTAACTACATTTGCCGCCGAACGATGTGTGATGACTGAGTTATTCGGCACTACTTCTTGACCATACTGCCCTAGTTGTGTAAGTGCGCTGGTTCAGCTGCACCAAGATGATTTTACAACTGCCCAATTAGTCACAACTTACCACGTGTTGAGTTCACCGTTTGTTACCTCTTTTGGAAATTCTAGATGGAGCCTCTTCTATATAGCTCCAGGATATGTTCCTGAATGCTGGTTTGATGGCGTAAACCATGTAACAGGTGGAGGTAGCGTTTACAACACCTATAAGTCTATCATTAACAGCCGCCTGGCAGACCCGAGTCCTATGACCATTGACATCTACGAATCCAAAGGAAATGTTACAGTAGATGTAGCTCTGGAAGACGATGTCCCCTCCGGATGCAAAATATATCTACTTGCCTGCGAAAACCATGTTGAATATGGGGGTAAAACTTATCAATTTCTAGAAAGATGTGAAAATAATCAATGGCCCATAATCAACGGTCAAGCTTTGGGAATCGAGAACGCCGGAGAATCCACTACCTTCACTGCCTCCTATGATTTTGACGACCTTTCCTACCAGGACCCTTTAATGATGTATTTGATTTGCTGGGTAGAGGACATGGATTCACAATCTTCTACTTATAAGAAAGTTATGCAATCCGCTCAGCTCTTCGACCCGCCCTACGACTCCGACCTGGACATTCAGCCCACATCACTGGGACACATCAAATCACTTTACAAGTAATCTGACCTATCTTTTAGTTTAGGATTAAAAAGGGCGGCTGATGCCGCCCTTTCATGTTATTAGAACTTATAAATTAGAAATATTGCTTTGTTACCGCTAAAAAAAGACTTGATTTTCTTATAGTATTATGCTATATTTACATTGTAAAAAACCGATGATGGACAAGAAATTTATTAACAAGAAGAACTATTTCTTTTTTTCTCTAAAATAGGAATTTATGTTAAACCGTTTAACTATTTTACCATGGAGGTAAAAAAATGAAAAACGCATTATCACTATTCATTATTTCTCTAGTATCTCTTACACAGCCACTCCTTGTTCATGCCGATTTGATATGGACCCAAGATATTATAGATTCAGACAGGGCTTCCAGCGAATATACCTCAATTATCTGTGATGAGTATAATCGTTATGTTGCATATTATGCAGCATCAGGTCATAATTTAAAATATGCTTTCTATGACGGAGGTGATTGGACTACAGAAACAGTATTGTCTGATGGAGATGTCGGACAGTATTGCTCAATTGCAATCGACAGCAATGGCGTACCTCATATTGTTTGCTACGATGCAACTAACACTAGGTTACTAATAGTTGAAAATCCAGGACCTGGATGGTCTATTGGAGAAGTTGATGGTGCATATTCTGATGTAGGAAAATATACCTCTATAGCCATTGACTCCGGTGGTACTGTTCACATATCTTATTATGATGTAACAAATGGCAATTTGAAGTATGCTACAGTCATTGATGCTGAAGTAACTACATACACTGTTGCTTCTTCCGGAGATGTGGGTAAATATTCTTCCATTGCTTTGGACTCCAATGATAACCCTTATATTTCCTATTACGACGCCACCAACAGCAATTTGAAATGTGCCCACAAGTCAGGGCCATTTTGGAGTATTTCCATTGTAGATAGTTCCACCAATGTCGGCACATATTCCTCTATTGATTTAGACAGTTCAAATGTCCCCTATATCTCCTACTACGATGCTCAAAACAAAGATTTAAAACTTGCTAAATACATTAATTCCAACTGGACAAAATCAACAATTGATTCCACCGGGGATGTGGGAAAATATTCCTCTATTGTTTGTGACTATTTTGACTGCCTTTGGATTTCTTACCACGATGAAACGAATGGCGCTCTAAAATGTTACTGGAATTATGGCAGTGGTTACGAATTTTGGAATGTTGACAGTGGCTATGATGCTGGTTTAGGGTCAGCAATAGATACTGAAAAGTATTACGACGAGTGGCCCAGGATATCCTATTTCGGTGACACCTATGATGATGGTTATGAACTACGGGTGATGAGCCTTGACAACTATACAACTGCAGGAAAAAGCAGTAATCTGAAGGAGCTTCCAACAACCAACTAATTAATTTCTTTATGGTTCAAACAAGGGCGGCATCAGCCGCCCTTAATATTTTATCCACTTTTCAAATTGATTTTAGAGGGATACTAGGTTACAATATCACCAAGTAAGAATACTTCTTCTTTCCCGAAATGAGCAATATGATTGAGGCTACACCTCCCACCAAGCCACCATCCCCTCAGCAAAAAGCCGGAATGAGCAGTGCTCAAGGCATTCTGGTGGTCTTGTTGTTAGTTTTAATACCTATCGCTCTATTTCTGGTATCAGTTTACATAATTTTGCCGTCTCTGGAATCCAGCGGATACCAATTTTTCCGGGAAGAGAAATCGGAGGAAGGGCTAACCAAAGAAGGCAATGCGGAAAATACTGCTGGGCTAAGCCCAGCAGTCAATTCTGACAATAACCGTAAAACAGTCAGCTCTGAAGGAAATATCCTTCCGGGCAATAAACCCAAGACCAAAAGCGGGGTTAAGCCCACAACACCGACCATAGATTCCGGGGAGGGCTCGGCGGATAGCAACCGGTCTATGACCGATATACTAGAGGCAGTGGTTCGCCACAACGGCGAGCTGAACCAGATATATAAGCAGTTTCTGAAGCAGAACCCGAACCTTCAGGGAACGGTGGTGGTCAACTTCACCATCAATTCATCCGGTCAGGTAACCAATGCTTATATCGCATTATCAACTCTGGGCAATCCAGATATGGAAGGGAGAATACTCTCGGCAGTTTATGGCTGGTATTTCCCGGCATATCCAGAGGGGGAGACCCAGGTTTCCTATCCGTTTGTATTTTCTCCGAGTAAATAGTTACCGACAGAAGACCGGCTTTTGATATTCTTTCTTTCAGTTCATTACAATTTAGCTCTTTCTTAGAGGTGATTATGATGACGGAAAACGCTCCCTCAACTCCTGAGCCTCTGCACCCCAAGAACAAAAGAATCGGACCTGTCAGCTGCATAGTCATCCTCCTTCTGCTCATCGCCGTGCCCATCCTGCTCACCTGGCTCTTTCTCTCCGTCGTCCAGCCCTGGTTTGAGTCCGGGGGATTCTCCAGAATTACCGAAAAATTCTCCCCCGCCGAGGAGCAGTCGCCGACCGGTGAAAGCCCCGGCGGAAATGCTCCCGGCGCAAACGCTCCCAGCGCTGAAACTGTGGACATAAATACCTACATTAATGGTATGGCTATGAGTATGCCGGGAAACCGCGGCGCGCAGTTCCCCTCCGCCTGCCAGAAATATCTAGCCATCTATCCCAACATCAATCAAGACCAGCAACTGCTGTTAATCAGCCTTCTCTACCAGTGCTATTCCGCCGACGGGAAAATTGACAAAAACGACGACCGCTACATTCAGCAGACGATACAGATTTTTCTCCAGATAAACAGCCAATCGCCAAAAACACCGACCACCAACCAACCGCCGCCCTCGCCAAAAAAGAAATAAGAAGATTGGTAGGGGAAAGTTTCACTTTCCCCTTTTTATTTGGGAGGCTGGAAGCCTCCCCTACCCATCTTTTTAAGGGGGGTTGCGTTGTGCGCATTAGGACGGTCAGGGGGGTATGAACTCCTTCCGTGCTCCAGACTTCAGCAAATATTTGCTTGCCAGCCAGGGCTTTCTGTTATATCCTTAACGATAAAAATAAATCCTTCATCTACAACTGACAGAGGGCGGAAGGGTCGCCCTATGTTTAACACCATCTGCGAAGGGAAATAAAATGAATGCGGAAAAGATAGACAAAAGATATGACCCCAAAAAGGTGGAGAAACACTGGTATAAAGCCTGGCAGGATGCCAACCTCTTCACCGCGGATAATAAAAGCAAAAAAGAGCCCTTCACCATCCTCATCCCCCTGCCCAATATCACCGGTTCCTTACACATCGGTCACGCTCTGAACAACACCCTGCAAGACCTCATCACCCGCAAATGGCGAATGGACGGTCGGGAAGCCCTGTGGATACCGGGCATAGACCACGCCGGCATTTCCACCCAGATAAAGGTAGAGCAATTCCTGGCAAAGAAGGGGATATTCAAGGAGAAGATTGGACGAGAACGCTTTGAGAAAGAATGCTGGAAGTGGAAGGAAAAATACGGCGGAATCATCCTGGAACAGCTGAAAAGATTGGGCGCCTCCTGCGACTGGTCCCGCCTGGCTTTCACCCTGGACCCGCCGCGTTCCCGCGCCGTAACCAGTGCCTTTCTGCATTATTATGACAAGGGCTTGATATATCGCGGCTACTACATAGTCAACTGGTGTCCTCGCTGTGGCACGGCAATATCCGATTTGGAGGTGGAGCACGAGGAGCAGGCAAGCAAGCTGTGGTATCTGCGCTATCCTCTGCTGGATAATGCCGGTAAGCCCACTGATGAATATATTGTAGTTGCCACCACCCGCCCGGAGACCATGCTGGGGGATACCGCCGTTGCCGTCAACCCCGACGATAAACGACATAAGGACCAGGTCGGCAGGAAAGCGCTACTGCCCCTGGCTGACCGCATAATCCCCATCGTCGCCGACTCGGAGGTGAGCACGGAGTTCGGCACCGGTGCGGTGAAAGTAACCCCGGCGCACGACCCCAACGACTACGAGTTAGCCAAGCGGCACCAGCTGGAAGTTATAATTATAATTGACCCGCAGGGTTATATGAACGAGCGAGTCCCGGATAAGTATATTGGCGCTTCCAGGGAACAATGTCGACAAATGGTGCTGGAAGACCTTGATAGACTGGACCTCATAGAAAAGCAGGAGAACTACCGGCACTCCGTCGGCACCTGCTACCGTTGTCAGACGATTGTAGAGCCCTATCTCTCCGAACAGTGGTTTATGAAAATGAAACCGCTGGTGGGGATGGTGATGGATGCCCTGAAAGCAGGAAAAGTGAGATACATTCCTGAACGATGGGAGCGCATCTCCTTGCAATGGCTGGAGAACATTCGCGACTGGTGCATCTCCCGGCAACTGTGGTGGGGTCATCGCATACCAATATGGTATTGTCAAGATTGCGGGCAAGTCATTGCCAGCTCCGAGGCGCCCAAGAATTGTATCAAATGTAAATCCAGCAAGCTCCGTCAGGAAGAGGATGTGCTGGACACCTGGTTCTCCTCCGCCCTGTGGCCCCTTTCTACCCTGGGTTGGCCCGAGGAGACCGAGGATTTTAAAAAGTTCTACCCCACAAATGTTCTGGTGACCGGTGTGGACATCATCTTCCTGTGGGTTGCCAGAATGATACTCTCCGGTCTGGAGTTCAAGAGTGTAGTGCCTTATAGCCAGGTATATTTTAATACCACTATTCAAAATGAAGAGGGACGCAGGATGTCCAAATCCCTGGGCACCGGCGTTGACCCGATGGATTTCATAGAGAGCATCGGGGCGGATGCCGTGCGCTTCACTATGGCTAGCGTCGCCACCCAGAGCCAGTCCATCCGTTTTTCCGGCGCCCGCTTTGAGATTGGACGCAACTTCACTAATAAAGTATGGAATGCGGCTCGCTTCCTCATCCCCAATCTGGACGAGAATGTGCAGAAGGAAAAACCCAAAAAGCTTACCTCCGAGGATGCCTGGATTCTCCACCGTTTGAATAAGCTAGTTCAGGAGAGCAACGAAAACTTCGAGCAGTTCCGTTTCAGTGAGCTGGTCTATTCTCTCTACGAGTTCTTCTGGCACGAATACTGTGACTGGTATCTGGAGATGGTCAAGGAACGCATCTACCAGCCGACCAGTGCGGAGGACGCCCACTCGGCCAAATATTGCGCCAGTTATGTGCTGGATACCTGGCTCAGGCTCATCCACCCCATTATGCCCTTCATCACCGAGGAGATTTGGCAGAACCTGCCCCATACTTCCGGCTTTATTGCCACCGCTCCTTGGCCGCATGCGGAAAAATTGGCGGATATGCACCAGCAGGTGGAGGAGATGGAGCTGGTGATTGAGGTAATCAGAGCCATTCGCACTATCCGCGCCGATATGAATATACCGCCGGGGGCGCAAATTGAGGTCCTCCTGGTGCCGGAGGGAAAAGCCCAGGATTACCTGAAGCGCAACCTCAAACACCTAAAGAAACTGGCCCGGGCTAAAGAGGTGCTCATTGAGCCGGGCGCATCCGCTCCTCCGCACTCCGTCACCAGCGTCCTTTCCTCAGTTACCGTCTATGTTCCTATGGAGGAGTTAATTGATATAGACGCCGAGCGCCAGCGTATGGAGAAATCCATCAAAAAACTGGCGCAAGAGGTAGCCCGCATTGAGAATATGCTGGCAAACGAGAATTTCCTCACCAAGGCGCCGCAGATGGTGGTGGACGAAAATCTCTCACGCTTAAAGGAGATGCAGGAGCGCATCAAGCGGCTTCAGGAAAATCTGAAGCGATTAAGTTAATTGAGCATTTTCCCACTCCCCCAGCACCCAGTAGGCTGGGGATTTTTATTTCTGTAAATATTTTACAGAAAAGACGCTCCTTTTTTGCTATTATAATAATTTTAGGGAAACCTGTTATGACTACTAAGACTACCAGGAATAACCAATTTTCGCTCACCACTGAGCTTACCCCCCAGGGCGACCAGCAACAGGCGATTGACCGGTTGCTGGCAGGTCTGGCGAAAGGTTTCAATCGCCAAACTCTTCTGGGAGTAACCGGCTCGGGCAAGACATTCACTATGGCAAATGTCATCGTCCGTTGGGGTCGTCCGGCGCTGATTATCTCCCACAATAAGACCCTGGCCGCTCAATTATTCGGCGAGATGCGCTCCCTTTTTCCGCACAATGCCGTGGAGTATTTTGTCTCCTATTACGACTATTATCAACCCGAGGCATATCTTCCCACTACGGATACCTATATTGAAAAAGATGCCAGCATCAACGACGAGCTGGACCGTCTGCGTCTGCGGGCAACCAGTTCCCTGCTCTCCCGCCGCGATGTTATCATCGTCGCCTCGGTCTCCTGTATATACGGCTTGGGTTCGCCCAAAGAATACGGTGAGATGATTGCCATCCTCACCGTCGGAGACCAGTTGGAAAGGCGCGAGCTTCTGCGCAAACTGGTCACCATCCAATACGACCGCAACGACACCGACTTTCACCGCGGCACCTTCCGAGTGCGCGGCGATGTTTTAGACATCTTTCCGGCTTACGAGGAATCCGCCTATCGGCTGGAATTCTTCGGCGATACTCTGGAGAAGCTCGGTCGCTTAAACCCCCTCACCGGCAAAGTCCTGGAACCGGTCAATCGGGTGGTAATATATCCCGCCAAGCATTTCGTCACCTCCGGACCCAAACTGGAGGAAGCTATAGTCAATATAGAGCAGGAGTTAGCTGAAAGACTTGCCGAGCTGCGCCAGGCGGGAAAGCTTTTGGAAGCCCAAAGATTGGAGCAACGGACTCGTTTTGACCTGGAATTGCTCACCGAAATCGGCTACTGCCCGGGAATAGAGAACTATTCCCGCCATCTGGACGGCAGAAAGCCTGGCGAGCGCCCCAGTGTTCTTTTGGATTACTTCCCCAAGGACTTCCTCACCATCATTGACGAGAGCCATGTCGCCATTCCCCAATTACACGGTATGTTTGAGGGCGACCGCAGCCGCAAGACCACTCTGGTGGATTACGGCTTCCGTCTTCCCTCGGCTTTGGACAATCGCCCGTTATATTACCAGGAGTTCATCCAGCTGGTTGATAATGTAATCTTCACCTCGGCAACGCCGACCAACTACGAACTCACTCTGAGTCAGCAGACGGTGGAACAGATAATCCGCCCCACCGGTCTGGTAGACCCCAGCCTGGAGGTGCGCTCCTCCTCGGGACAGATAGACGACCTCATCGGAGAGCTTGATGAGTGTGCCAAACGGGGGGAAAGGGCGTTGGTAACCACTTTAACCAAGCGAATGGCTGAGGACTTAGCGGAATATCTGCACCAGGCCGGTCTCTCCGTGCGTTATCTCCACTCGGAGATTCAGACCATAGAACGAATGGAGATTCTCCGCGACCTGCGCCTGGGCAACTTTGACATCTTAGTGGGTATAAACCTCCTGCGTGAGGGGTTGGACCTGCCCGAGGTGGCATTGGTAGCCATACTGGATGCAGACAAGGAGGGCTTCCTGCGCAATGAACGTTCCATCATCCAGATTGCCGGGCGAGCGGCGCGAAATGTGCGCGGACGAGTGATACTATATGCCCAGGAGCTAACCGATTCTATGAAACGAGCCATCGGCGAGAGCGAACGCCGTCGTTGCCTTCAGCTGGAATATAACCGCAAACATCACATAACTCCGCAAAGCATCGTCAAATCAGTTGAACAGGTGCTGGCTACCACCCAGGTGGCTGACGGCGCCCAGGAGATTGCCTCGGGAATAGATGAGTTCGAGCGAACGAGCGATGTGGACAGCAACATACTGATTGCCGAATTGAAGAAAAATCTGCGCCTCTTCTCCGACGAGCTCCGCTACGAGGAAGCCATCCGCCTGCGGGAAGAACTGCACCGCTTAAGCCCCGGTCAGCCCCTGATTAACCCGGAGGAAACGGAACCAGTTCCCGCGGGAGACGAAGAATCTCTGGATTTCTTCACCCTGCAGGAGAAAATGCGCCGCTCCGCCGATGAACTGAACTTTGAGGAAGCCATCCGATTCCGAGAGCTCTCCGCCAGTAAGGCTCACCAGGCGCGGGAAAAAGCCAGGCGAAAGGCACCTATCAAAGGTGTCTCTTATCGCCGCGGCGGGAAAAAAGAGATTGAAGAGATAATTGTGATGGAGAGAGAGCTTTCCCACGCTAAAGCTGATGGTGGCGAAAGGCTTTCCAAAATGATAAACGACCTGGAGACTAAGATGTGGCAAGCCGCCGAAAAGCGCCGTTTTGAACTGGCGGCAAAGATTCGCGATGTCATTAAAAGACTAAAGGAATAATACTATCATCAACAGAGGACAAAAATGTCACTGGTTCCGTTAACCGACTACAAAACTATCCAACCCCTGCTTGATGCCGATTTTTGGGGCACGGTGCGAATTCGCCATTTCATCTATCGCAATCCCCAGGAAGGGTATCAATTCTGGGTGGACGACCCAGCCCATCCGCAATCCGTTTTTATCAACTGGAAGGACTATCCCCAGGCTTGCGTGGAAATTTATTGTGCCGACCCGGCCGGTTATCCGCAAATACTTGCTGAAGAACCGCCGGCTTCCTGCAAATTTTTCGCCGCCGTTCCTCAGGAGGTTCGTGAATTCCTGCACGGTAAATACCGTTTCCGCTACGAGAACCGCTGTCATGCCTACGCCCTGAAGGACCCCTCTCGCTTCACCGGTCAGGCGAGCCCGCTGGTGGGCTCGCTCCGTCCGGAGCATTCCCCCATTGTGGCGAAAAGCTGGCCCTATACCTCCGGTGAAGGTGAGGTGGAGCATTTCCGAATGATGATAGAGAGATTCCCCAGTGCCGCCTATTACCGGGACGAACTGCCCATCGCCTTCTGCATCCTCCACGATGACGGCTCTATGGGCGCTCTCTATGTGGAACCCAAATTCCGCGGTCAGGGGTTGGGCAAGCTGGTGGCGGAGACCTTTGTAGTTCGCCTTATGGAAGCCGATTTCCCCATTTATTGTAGTATTATACAAACCAATAAAGTCTCCATTAATTTGACTGAGAAGATGGGCTTGGAAAGGTTTATGGAACGGACCTGGCTGGGCGTCAGTAAATTACCCAGAAAGAGAAAAAATGAGATTATACGAATTAAAAAACAGCCGTAAAGTTGCTGCTCTCTACGAACAGGATTTTTTTCTGAATATTTGGGCTATAAACTTAATTTTTAATTTGGAGCCACCTGATATGCATCTGTTTGTGGATAATCCCGAGGAGCCCCGAGGAGTGATAGTGAACGAGGGTGATTACTTCTGGCACGCCTATTCGCCGGATAAAAACCTGGCACTGGGAATGCTGGACGGATTACCCTGGGATGGACAGGAATTCGGTTTTGCCGGCATCCCCGAGTATCAGGCGGAACATCTTCGCCGGCGGCGCCAGGTGGTCTGGGAGAATCCCTGCTATCTCTATGCCTTGATGGAGCCGGAGGAGTTTTCCGGCGAGATTGGAACGGAGATTGATAAACTGACCCTAAACCATACTCAGCTAGTCTCCGATGTTTGGCCGCACGGCGGGCACGGCGACGGACGATTGACCTATCTACACGACTGCATTAAAAATGGTCCGACCGTCGCCATTTACCGGGACGACCGTCCGGTGGCGTTTGCAATGGTTCACTCCGACGGCTCTATGGGAATACTCCATACCGAACCGGAATTTCGCCGGCAGGGCCTAGGGCGCACCGTCTCTACCGCGCTTATCCGGAAATTATTAGACTTAGACCAGCCGGTCTTTTGTTATATCCTGCGAAACAATCTCGCCTCCATAAATCTTAGCGAATCCATTGGGCTTACTCGTATTGCCGAAGTGAGCTGGATGGGGGTAACCTAGCATAATGATGATTGTCTATGAACACTGAGCGGACTGTCCATATTATTACCTACGGTTGCCAGATGAACCTCCGCGACGGAGAGGTTGCCGGTGATATTCTGGAAAGCGCCGGCTTCACCCTCTCCGCGGAACCCTCCTCCGCCGATGTTATTATCGTCCTCACCTGCGCGGTGCGAGAGCATGCCAGCGTGCGGGCTTTAGGGAGAATCAAAGACCTCAGCAGGCATCTGCGAACAAATCCCCATCTTCTGCTCGCCATGGGCGGATGCCTCGCTCAGACCGAGGTGGAACGGATTCGTCGTGAAGCGCCTTTTGTAGGACTTATCTTCGGAACTGGACAATTGCCGGATTTACCCCGGCTAATTGAGCAAGCTCTCAATACTGAAGAGACTGTATTAGCCACAGAGATAGCCGAAAATTCCTTTCACCTCCCCCCCACTACCGGACGCCGGCGAGGCGCGGTCAACGGCTTCATCGCCATTATGCGCGGCTGTAACAATTGTTGTAGCTATTGCATAGTCCCGGCCGCCCGCGGTCCGGAACACTATCGTCCTGCCCAGGAGATAATCGCTGAAGCGGAAAACCTGGTGCAAGACGGCTTTAAGCAAGTAACCCTCATCGGGCAGAATGTCAACGCCTGGAGCGATGGAGGGCTCAGCTTCGCTGAGCTACTGCGGCAGACCGCTCGCCGAAGCGGAGTCCCTCGCCTGCGCTTTGTCACCTCTCATCCCAGGAGCCTGAACGATGAGCTCATTGAAGTAATGGCAGACGAGAAAAACATCTGTTCCTCTCTCCATCTTCCTCTGCAATCCGGCTCAAATAAAATACTGCAAGCTATGGGGCGGGGATACACTGCCGAGGAATACCTGCTTCTGGTTCGGCGACTGCAAAAGGCTATCCCCAATATCACCCTCACCACCGACCTGATGGTGGGTTTTCCGCAGGAGAACGAGCAGGACTTTTCCGACACTCTGAGAATGGTGCAGGAAGTGCCTTTTGACGGAGCCTTCACCTTCAAATATTCCCCGCGTAAAGGGACCAGGGCAACGGAAATTTCTGAGATACTGAGCGAGGCGGAGAAGGTGGAGCGCCTGCAAGCGCTCATCGCCAAAACCCAGGAAGTGGGTCTCCGGCAGAACCAGAAGCGTTTGGGCGTGCGTTATCTAGCTCTAATTGAAGGGGCGGACAGACGAGGAGGCTCTCTCGGTCGGTTGGAGAGCAATCACCCCATAATCATCGCCGAGAAGTTACCACCAGGAACCTTTGTAGAGGTAGTAGTTACCGGCGTCACCGCCTGGACTCTGCGAGGAAAGCCGGCAGAGGAAAATTCATCGGAGGAGATTATAGCTCTACATACCCAAACGCCAAAGGCGCAACATGGTTAAAGGCGACAGACCACACACTCCGGTAATGGCGCAATACTGGCGCATCAAGCAAAAATATCCCCAGGAGATTCTGCTCTTTCGCCTGGGCGACTTCTACGAATGCTTTGAAGAGGACGCCTCTATCGCCTCCCGGGTTCTGGGCATAGCCCTCACCTCCCGCAACAAGCATAGCGAGCATCCCATACCTATGGCCGGAGTCCCCTATCATGCAGTAGATGAATACATCCATAAATTATTGAATGCAGGTTACAGAGTGGCAGTCTGCGAGCAGCTGGAGGAGCCTCAGCCCGGTAAGAAGCTGGTAGAACGACAGGTGGTGCGGGTCATCACCCCCGGCACAGTGATAGAAGAAGGTGTGCTTACCTCGGCAAAGACCAATTATCTGGTCTCCCTGGCACATCACGGAGATACCTCCGCTCTGGCTTGCGCCGAAACCTCCACCGGAGAACTCTCCTTAACCTTTTTTGAGGATTATATTAAATGGGGCAATATTACCGACGAATTGGACCGGCTTTCGCCGGCGGAGATACTCCTCCCTGAGGGTGAGGAACGCTTGACGGGATTTATCCCCGACCGTTCATTAATCACCTATCTCAGCGCGGACAATTATTACCCTTCCAGGGCTTATCGCCGGGTGCTGGACGGTTTAGGCGTCGCCAATTTAGAGGGCTACGGCCTGGAGGGTAACCCATCGGCTATCTCCGCCCTGGGCGCCCTCTTCGCCTATCTGGAGCACACCTATATGAAGCAAGCCCTGCACCTGCGCTCCCTGAATGTCTATTCGGTAAATGAATATATGACTCTGGACGCCAAGACCAGCGGCAATCTGGAGTTAGTGGAACCGAGCAGCCGAAATGCCCGGGGGGGAACTCTTTTAAGAGTTCTGGACTACACCCAGACCGCTATGGGCAAACGCACTCTCCGCTCCTGGATACTTGCTCCCTTGCTGGATGTCGCCAAAATTGAGGAACGGCTGTCGGCGGTGCAGGCTTTCTTTAGCGACACCCTTCTGCGGGACAGCGTGCAGGGAATCCTCTCCAAAATAAGTGACCTGGAGAGATTGGTGGGGCGCATAGCTCTGGGAACCGCCAAAGGACGAGACCTGGCCAACCTGCGGGAGTCGCTGGCGATAATACCGGAGTTGAGTAAGAGGCTCACCGGCAAGGATGTCCATCTTCTGGTGCAGGCTTCCTCGGATTTGGCTGGTATAGAGGGGGTAGCCAATATCATCTCTTCGGCTCTGGTGGAAGAACCACCGCTCACCATCACCGAAGGTGGGCTGATAAAAGATGGTTTTAGTGGCGAGCTGGACGAACTCAAGGGGAGTGTGCGCCAGGCGGTGGATTGGATTGCCAGTCTACAGGCTAGAGAGCGAGAGCGCACCGGGATACCTTCATTAAAGGTGAGCTTCAACAAGGTCTTCGGATACTACATTGAGGTCACCAAAACCCACATAAATAAAGTGCCCGGCGATTACCAACGCAAGCAGACCACCGTGGGCGGGGAGAGGTTCATCACCAGAGAGCTTGAGGAAAAAGAATCTCAGGTGCTCTCCGCCGAAGAAAGGATTAACCGCTTAGAATACGAGCTATTTGTTAAACTTCGGGAACAGGTAGCGGAATTTATTCCGGATATAAAGCGGTCGGCTAAGGCTATCGCCACCATAGATTGTCTCTCCGCTCTGGCAAAATCCGCCGTAAGCAATAGATATGCTCGCCCCCAGGTGGACGAGAGCGATACTATTCACATCGTTGACGGGCGCCACCCGATAGTGGAGAAATATTATCTGGAAGAAGACTTCGTCCCCAACGACACGGAGCTCTCCCCCCAAGACCTCTCCTTCATCATTCTTACCGGTCCCAATATGGCCGGTAAATCCACCTATCTTCGCCAGGTCGCTCTAATCTGCCTTATGGCGCAGATGGGCAGTTTCGTCCCGGCTAAGAAAGCCCGGCTCGGCCTGGTGGACCGCATCTTCACCCGCATCGGCGCCCAAGACGAGCTATCCGCCGGCCGAAGCACCTTCCTGGTAGAGATGAATGAGACCGCCCAGATTCTTTTCCGGGCGACGGAGAAAAGTTTGGTGCTTTTGGACGAGATAGGCAGAGGCACCTCCACCTACGACGGCGTCTCGCTGGCCTGGGCTATTGCCGAATTCATCCACAACCACATTCGTGCCAAAACCCTCTTCGCCACCCATTATCACGAGCTGGCTTACCTTACAAAAGTCCTTCGCCGGGCGCACAACTATACGGTGGCAGTGCGCGAGAAAGAGGGGGAGATAATTTTCCTGCGCAAAGTCCTGCCCGGGGTAACCGACCGCAGTTACGGCATCTCCGTCGCTCGCCTGGCCGGGCTTCCCGAGCCGGTGGTCGTCAGGGCAAGGGAAGTGCTCTCTCTATTGGAAGGTGTCTCCGAGGGCTTCTCCACCCCCTTGGCTCAGCTCTTTCCGGAAAATGAACAGGTCTCCATCTTCCATAAAACCGCTGAGGACAACCGGGTCCCCCCCCATCCCATCTTATCCCGGCTGGCTAAGATAGAGGCAGATAAACTCTCCCCGCTGGAAGCCCTCAATTTGCTCGCCGAGCTCTCCGACAAAGCGCGCCGGGAGGAGCCATGAACATCCAACCCCTGCCTCCGGAGATTGCCGACCGCATCTCCGCCGGCGAGGTCATAGAAAGACCCGCCGATGCGGTCAAAGAACTGCTGGAGAACGCTCTGGACGCCGGCGCCACCTCAATTGTATTGGAGCTAACCGACGGTTTCAAGCAGATGGAGGGCAAGATTGTGGTGAGCGACAATGGAAGCGGTATCTCGCCCGACGATATGCTCCAGCTCTTCCAGCGCCACTCCACCAGCAAAATTCGTTCTCTCGACGATTTGGAAAAGCTCTCCACCCTTGGTTTTAGAGGTGAAGCCTTAGCCAGTATGGGCGCCGTGGCGGAAGTAAGTGTAACCAGCAAGACTCCAGATGGCGGAAGCGGACGGCGCATCGCTTGTATCGGTGGGAGAGTGAGTAAGATTGAGGAATGCGGCTGCCCCGACGGCACCCGGGTCAGCATTTCGCGGCTCTTCTTCAACACCCCAGCCAGAGCTAAGTTTCTGAAAAGCGACCTGGCAGAATTTCGGGTAGCCAGCCGGGCTATTCTGCGCCTGGCGATATTTCATCTTACCGTAGGTTTCATCCTGCGCCATCAGGGAGGCGACTTGCTCTCCACGCCTCCCTACGCCGACGATATTTTAAGCCGTGCCGGCGACATCTGGGGAGTGGAGATAGCTTCCCAGATGCAGGTGGTGGAGAGTGAAAATGGGCTGGTGAGGATTAAGGGAATTGCGGCACTGCCCAGCGTCTTTCGTTCCAACAGTACCTATATATATGTGGCAGTGAACTCTCGGCCGATAGCCGACCGCTCGCTGGTCTTTGCTATATCCCGGCTATACAAGGGCATCTTGCCGCTCAGCCATTACCCCATTGTGGCGCTCAACATCATCGTTCCACCCGATTTCATTGATGTCAATGTCCATCCCCGCAAGGAGGAAGTCCGCTTTCAGAAGACCGAGCTGGTGGAGAAAGCCATCAGTGAAGCCCTCCTGCCGGTCATCGCCGGAACCATAGCCGGCTCCGCTTATTTCCCTCTACCAATCCAGCAGTATGCTAAATCCAGCGCTTCCATCACCGGCCTGCCGGAGGCGGCGCAAAAGCTCACCTCCTACCCTCAGGGAGAGGGATTATCTCCCACGACGGCAGAGCCAACCGACCGAGATTGGCGGATAGTCGGACAATTGGATAGGATGTATATTCTGGTCGCCTACAGCCGGGGCTTGGTGATAATTGACCAGCACGCCGCTCACGAAAGGCTGGTCTACAACGCCCTGCTCGCCCAAAAGGGGAGAAATCCCTTTCCCTGCCAGCAGTTACTGATACCCCGTCCGATACATTTGAACATTGAAGAGACCCGCACGGTGGAGAGATACCAGATGACGCTTGCTGATATGGGATATCAGGTGGAGAGATTCGGCGGCGGGGTTTTCATCTTGCGCTCCCTCCCCGCAGGCATTCCCCCGGAAAACGAAGATGAGCTATTGCGCGATATCCTGGAGGGATTGGCTAATCTGGGGGAGAGCGGTCGTATGGAACAGGCGGAGCAGGAGATTCTCGTCCGCACCTCCTGCCACAGTGCGATAAGAGCCGGCGAGAATATCAGCCTTCCTCAGATGGAGGCACTGGTGGAGAAGGTGATGACCCTACCTCTGAGCGAAAGGAGATGTCCGCACGGTCGTCCTCTGGTGGTGGAAATCTCCGCCGAGGAGCTCTCCAAACGCTTCGGTCGCAGCTAACTATGAACGGAAAGCACACATCCCTTCTAGCGATTGTCGGTCCCACGGCCAGCGGCAAGAGCAGGGTGGCAGGAACTCTTGCCGGAAGGCTTATCGCCGACCGGATGGTCGCCGGCGTGGAGATTATCTGCTGTGATTCCTGCCAGGTCTATTCCGGAGCAATCATCGGCACGGCGGCGCCCTCGGAACAGGAAAAAGCGCAGTTCCCCCATCATCTCTACAACTTTCTGGACCCGCAAACGGAGCTCTCCGCCGGAGAGTATGCCCGCCTGGCTGGGAATAAGATTACGGAGATTACTGGACGGGGAAATCTTCCCCTAGTGGTGGGCGGAACCGGTTTTTATTTCCGCGCTCTGGTGGATGGGTTATTTCCGGCGCCAAAAGTGGATAAAGCAATTCGCGTTAGGCTGAACGAATTCTCTCGCCGGCGGGGTGTGGAGAGATTATACCGCATACTGACTCGCTTGGATGAAGAGAGCGCCACGCGCATCAAACCCCAGGACCGCCAACGAATTGTGCGGGCGCTGGAGATACGCTTAGCTACGGGAATTCCCTTCTCGGAATGGCAGAAGAGAAAATCCCCAACTCCCGGCTATGATTTGCTGGTCTTAGGAATAAGACAAAAGAGAGAACTGCTCTATCGTCTGATTGACGAGCGGGTGGAAAGGATGCTCGCTTCCGGTATCATTGGCGAGGTAAAGGGACTGCTAGCATGCGGAGTGAGTCAAGACAGCCCTCTCTTCCAGGTTATTGGCTATCGGGAGATTCTAGCCCACTTAAACGGCGAGATAGAGCTTGCGGAGGCGGTGGTATTATTCAAGCGGCACAGCCGGCAGTATGCCAAAAGACAGCTGACCTGGTTTAGGAGGGATGAGCGTATTCGTTGGATAGACTGGGAAGAAGGAGAGAGCCTGGAGACGGTTACGGATTGTGCGTGCCAACCAACCAAGAAATGGTTATGTAAATAAACGGACGAAGGGAGCAATTTCATTTACTGCAAATCCTAATGCGCGGATTAATACTCCATATTTTGGGAATTGGTTATCTTTTGGTCTATATACTTCTTCAGGATTTCCTGGAAATCACTAATTAGAGAACCTTTATAGCTCACCACCTCTTTACTAATCTTAATAGCCCCCTGGGGGCTGACCAGGTGATAGTTATCGGCGCTCTCCAAAGTGAGAAAGAGAAAATATCGTTCGCCGACCTCCAGGGTGGGCGTATCGGTGATGAAGACTGAATACTGATAGTCGGGAATATTCCCGCCAGGGTAGATTATACGAATATATTCATCAACAGCGTCATTACTTAGAAATACTTCTTCCACCTGCACCTGCACTTCGGTCTCCACCTGGTGGTCATCCTGAACGAAAGGTATCTCGGCAAGCACCTGACCAGTTACAATAACTTCGGAGAGGTCCACCAGTTCAGAGAGGTCCAGGGTTATCTGTGAGGCAAAGACCGGCGAAACCATCAAGCCTCCCGCAACTATTATGGTAATTATTCTACGGCTCATATCTTCTCCTTAAGTTTATCTTAATTCACTGTTGGTTAAAGTTTATTGGCAAAGGCCGGCTCGGCAAGTTTTTCCCCCGCCAATGAAAATGCCTGATAGCGATGGCTGATGGCGTTCTTCTCCTCCAAAGAAAGCTCCGCCAGGGTCTTCCCCCGCTCAGGAAGATAGAAGACCGGGTCGTAGCCGAAACCGTTCTCCCCGCGGGGGGCGCTGGCAATTAAGCCCTCTAATCTTCCTTGAACGGTAAATAAAACCTTCCCCGGCTCTGCCGCTACTACTGCAGTGCGGAAGACCGCCTGCCGAAGCTCCAAAGGTATAGTCTCCATCTCCTTCAACAGTTTGTTGTAGTTATCGGCATAGCTGGCTTTCTCGCCGGCGTAGCGGGAAGAATAGACACCCGGAGCCCCACCTAAAGCGGAAACCTCCAGGGCGGTGTCGTCAGCCAGAGTCAACCTGCCCAGAAGCTCAGCCACCGCCAGCGCCTTTATCTCGGCGTTCTCCTCAATGCTATTTCCGGTCTCCTCTACTTCCCCCCAGGGGGGTAACTGCGAAAACTCCAAAGTGCGGATTGTTGGAAAGGCTGTGAATATCCTCTTGATTTCCCTTATCTTATCCCCATTGTGAGTGGCTAAGACCACCTCAATGACCTTACTAAGGGTCATTTCAACTCCAGACCGATGGCTTTTAATTGAATCTGGTTTATCTGCTGGATACCCGAAAGAGCCAATTGTAACGCGGCATCCATCTGCTTTCTGTCAAAGCAAGCCCCCTCCCCACTTCCCTGAAAATCCACTATCTCGCCGCGGGAGGTGGCTACCACATTGAACTCCGCGGAAGCCTTGCTATCTTCCTCGTAATCCACATCCAAAAGTAGCTCTCCCTCCACTAAAGCGCAGCTGACCGCACCCACATAATCCTTTAAGGGTAGAGCTTCAATAGTTCCTTCTTCTCGCATTCTTTTCAAAGCCAGGTTCAGAGCGACCAGCCCTCCGTTGACCGAAGCTGTCCGGGTGCCACCGTCGGCCTGGAGGACATCGCAATCTATCCAGATGGTATTATCTCCCAGTTTGACCAGGTCGGTAACCGCCCGAAGTGCCCGTCCCACCAGCCTTCCTATCTCCGAACTGCGCCCGCTGGGAAAACCCTTCAGTCGGTCGCGCACCGAACGACCTCCGCCGGCGGTGGGGAGCATATCGTATTCTGCGGTAATCCAGCCTTTGCCCTGACCGCGCAGCCAGGCGGGCACTCCGTGCTCCACCGTCGCCGTGCAGACCACCCAGGTATTGCCCATACGCACCAGAGCGCTGCCGTCGGGATGTATCAGGTAATTGGTGATTATCTCCATCGGGCGTAGCGCAACTGAATCTCTCCCGTCTGTTCGTTCCATCTCTCTCCTATCCATGAAAATCAATGACTGGATATTACCTTATTCTTCGCCATAACTACCAACCAATCCGAGAATCTATGGTGCCATTCGCCGGCTAAACCCCCGTAGAAGCGAATCTTGCCAAAACCCAGGCTCTCTAAGAGCGCTTTGACCTCCCCATCACGATAAGCAGTCTCGGAGAGAGTATAACTCTTCAATTCCTCAGTCTTGAGGTTGAGAATGTAGTAACGGTCTAAGCGACTGGCGCTCCCTCTATGCCAAAAGGTCTCCTCCAAAAAGAGATGGGGTTCTTCACAGAAACAGGAGCAATCGCAGACTTTCCAGGTGGAGGAGTGTCGCTTAGGTATCTGATAGTAGGGGTTAAACTCCAGTATTATTAATCCGCCGGCGTTTAAGGAAGAATGCAACTTTATTAGAATCTCCCTCAAATCCTCTCGCCGAAAGGCATTGGGCTGTCCGTAGTTGAAGATAGCTCCGTCAAAGCCATTGCCAAAAACCACCTGGCGGATATCGCCAAGTATAAACTCCACAGGAAGGCCGGTATTAAAAGACTTTTCTTGCGCATACTCAATAGATGCGGGGTTGTAGTCAATTCCCACCACTGAATAACCGGACTCCGCCAAGCCCAGGGCGTAGAAGCCGGGACCGCAGGTGAGGTCTAGTATTCTGTCGGCGTGAGCCCGCTTAAATTGTCCCGCCAGCCATGCCACTTCGCTGGCTATGCGACCCTTCGGTCTGCTGGCACCGTCGTGGCTCTGGTCCAGATGCTCGGCAAGAAAGAGCCGACCAATCCCTACATCGTCCCAGGGCAAGTCCCCTCCGTCAACCCAGGGAACCGGGTCCTGCCGGCGAGTGGCAATCTGCTGGAGAGCTGAAATCAGTTTTGAGGTCACTTCACCTGCAATTTGTAGATAATTTGTCCGATAAATTTCAGTTAATCTTCAAGGGAGCAATCAACGGTATTATTCACCATCAATAATTCAAATTTCCAATCCTTCAATATTTGCCAGTTGGACATCAATCTCCTCCCGGTCCAAAAAACTACAGGCAACCTTATTGAAATCGTGGGGTATATCAGTAACAAAGAAGAGCCGTTTTTGCTCGCCGTGCTGCTGTTCGGCAAGCTCTCCCCGTCCCCGCAAAATCTGCTCCACCTCTTTTGCCGACTGGTAGGCGGAATCTATCAGCTGAACCTCGGCGCCCATTACCTCCCTGATAACCGGTTTGAGCAGGGGGTAGTGCGTGCAACCCAAGACTAAAGTGTCAATCTCCCGGTCTAGTAATGGGTCCAGATAGCGCCTGGCTACCTGATATGCCAACTCGTCAGCATACCAACCTTCTTCAACCAGCGGCACAAATAGTGGACAAGCTCGCTCAAAAACAGTAACACCTGGGTCTAGTTTATGTATCGCGGCAAAATAGGCGCGACTGGTAATGGTGGTTTTGGTGCCAATGACCCCTACCTGCTTATTGCGAGTAGCTTGCACGGCACCGAGCGCTCCACTCTCCACCACCCCAACTACTGGAACCGGCGACTTCTCATTAAGCAGGTCTATGGCTACCGAGGAGACGGTGTTGCAAGCCACTACCACTAATTTAAGGTCAAATTGAGAAAGAAATGCCAAACATTCCAGAGCAAAACGTCGCACCGTTTCTCCGGACTTGTTGCCGTAAGGCACACGAGCAGTATCCCCCAGATAAACAGTCTCCTCGTAGGGTAGACGAGAGAAGACCTCCTTGGCTACGGTTAGCCCCCCCACGCCGGAATCAAAGATGCCTATAACTTTGCCCATATTATTTATTTCTCCTCCAATGGCTCGTGCTTATAAGTCCAGACCTTTCCGGTTATACCGGTTATGGGCTGGGAGCAATCCAGATGGCCGGCCAGGCTGTCCACCGCTTCGCCCTGATACAAAATCTGATAACCTTTTATCTCCGGCAGGTTACTGCGCAAGGTGAGCAGTATAGAGTTGAGAGCGAGCATCTCTCCCGAGGAACCGGTATGCACCTCCAGCGCCGAGAAGTCCAGATAAGCTATGCTTGATTTAATTTTCACCCCGGAGAGCGCTACATCACCGGGCAGAACCGGAAAATTATCTGGATTCTCCGGTCCGGCGATGAGAGCGCAGAGTAATTCTGCGACATTTTCCTCAGTGCTAGTGTGATACGGAATTTCCCGCTTCTCCTCGGTAAGTTTCAGCTCGTCTCCCTGGGAGGAACCAAAATACAAAAGGACATCCCAGGTCTTCTCCTCCGGCTCCACGGTGGTCTTCTTCTCCGGTGGGGCAATCTCCGGTTGGGGGCTAATAATATACTTTATGCCGAAATAGAGACCGGCTAACAGGGCAATCCCCAGAACCGACCAGATAGCTATCCGCACCCATAAATTTTTTCGCTCCTCCATCATTCTAAGCCCATCCTCTTCTCCTGCCTCTTTTTAAATTCGGCGACGCCCTCGTAGATTGCCCGAGCGATGAGGTCCTGCCATTTGGGGTCGGAGAGCTTTTTCTCCTCCTGCGGATTGCTGATAAACATCCCCTCCACCAGAATCGCCGGTGCGTAGCAGCCCACTAACACATAGAAGGGCGCTTGTTTTACACCCCGGTCAACCGTGCCCAGACGGGAGACCAGCGCCTCCTGCACCAACTCGGCAAGCTCGCTGGACTCCTCCAGAAACTCATTTTGAGCGATGGAAGCCAGAATAAACTCCAGGTCGGCGGTCTTGGATTTGGAAAGATTGGGGTCTTCCTGGAAAAAGTCCTCGTTCTCTCTAAGAGCTACGGCGCGCTCGTCGTCGGTGCGGGATTCGGAGAGGAAGAAGGTCTCAGTTCCCATCGCTTTTTCGGACGACCAGGCATTATTGTGCACGGAGATAAACAGGTCGGCGTGGGTATCGTTGGCTAAGCCAGTGCGGTCGGCTAAATCAACATGGCTGTCGTCCTCACGGGTGAGATAGACTTTGACCTTCAGATTCTTCTCCAGATAGCTTTTGAGTTTAAGGCAGATTTGCAAATTAACATCCTTCTCTATTAATCCACCGGAACCCTCAGCGCCGGTGAAACGACCGCCGTGCCCCGGGTCAATGCAGACGGTATTTATAGCCAGGTCGCTGTCCGGATTTACTTCCTGGGGTTTTTTCTGTTGGGTGTCTGTGGACGAACCGACCTCTTCTTTGGGGAAGACTTGCAGCATTATGCGCGCCGGCTCTTCCAGAAGAAAGGCTTTGTATTTTCCGGCACCGGACTTAAAATTTATGTCAATATTTAAAGTATCGTTTTTATAACTAGTCGAGTAGCTATCTATCAATCCCACACCACTACCCTGCTTAGCTACCCCACTGCCCAGCGAACAGTCGGCGATGGATAGGGATAGTCCGCCGGTGGAATTGCCAGCCACGCTGAACATAGTCGTTTGGTTGAGAGATATAATTAGAGCGTCGTAGCCGGTGTAGCTCTTTGCCACTATTTGGATGACATTATAGGTAACTCCAAATGCCGTAGAAAGTATGGCAAGTAATAATATAATAGCCAGCAAGCATGTCTGTGTCAATAATCTACTCACGAGTCCTCTCTTTTAGCTCTCTCTGAATATCCCGGTCCATATCCTTGCGCTTTACATCCTCGCGACGGTCGTATTTGGTCTTGCCCCGCACCAGCGCTATCTTCACCTTAACTTTGCCATTTTTTAAAAATAATTTTAGCGGAATAAGGGTCATTCCTCTCTCCTCCACTTTACTAATTATAACCCTTATCTCTCGCTTGTGCAGAAGCAATCGCCGCACCCTGATGGGGTCTAAGTGCTGGAAACCGGCAGATTCGTAGGGGGCTATGTGCATTCCGAAGAGAAATAGCTCTCCTTTTTTCGGGCGACCGTAAGCCTCCTTGATGCTAACGCGACCGGCGCGAATTGACTTCACCTCGGCGCCCAGAAGAGCTATGCCGGCTTCAAAGTCCTCCACAATTTCGTAGTCAAAGAAAGCCTGGCGGTTTTTGACTATGGTTTTTTCTTCGTCAGGCATATATTATTTTCCTCAAAAACCTCCTGAATTACAAAAAATGGGGTTCATCCCCAAAAGCATAATATCATATAACTGACCTTGATTTCAATGAATCGGCTTAATAATTCCAGCCCACGAAGAAGCGCACCGGCGTGTCGTGCGAAATGCTTTCAAAATCTGTCTTCTTGGCAATGTCCAGACGGAATACAAAGATATCAAATAAACCCCAGCGCAGGCTCAAACCGAAATCACCGCGCAATCCGGGGAGCTTTTCACTCCAGGCTTCACCGACATCAAAGAATAACGCTCCGGCAAGACTGCCCATATCAGCAGTTCCTAGAGGTGTGTTCAGGACTATCCGGTTCAGGATGGGAAAGCGCAGTTCCTGATTGAACATAAACAACTTCTCCCCCAGGAAATCGTGATATTTGTAGCCGCGCATGGAGAGGCTTCCGCCCATAGACAGGGGCAGAGCGTCAGGGCCGCCGGTGCCCTGGAATATCAAACGCAGGGCGTAACAGCTCTGCTGACCCAGACGGATATATCGGCGCAGGTCGCAGGAGAACAGATAGTATTGGAAATTGCGACGAGTTATGTCGCTAGTCTGGCTTACCGTCAAATTATAGCGCACACCATCAATAGGACCCACCGAGTTCCACAAAGAAGTATCTTTTACAAAGCTAATATAGTTGGAGAGACCCAAGCCATTTTTTAAAGGTTGGTCGAAAAAATAGCGCTTGAACCCGTAAAGGTTTACTCCGGTCTCAATGCGATAATAGCGGGAGAAAGGGTAGCTAGCTAAGAATGTTGCTCCATATTTTCTCTCGCTATACAGGTAGCCCAAGTCCCAGTCGTAATATTTATTGAAATAATGAAATCCGCCCAATCCATAATTCAAGCGATGGGAGAGATTATAGTAGCTCACGCCAATGTTTATATTGCTGAAGAAGTCACCTACGGTCTCGGCAGAGTCAGAAAAGGTGATGCCAATCTGCTTATTGTTAAAGATATCGGTAAAGGCTATAAAGGCTCCGGCGGAATTTTCCAGTTCCGGAGAATAGGCTACCTCCGCCTGCACAATGTCCAGCGAATATTCTGACCGATACTTTTCTGAAGGGTATTCCTCCTCCGAGGTAGTCTTTGGTATTTTCTCCAATCCCCCATTATTGACCGCTGCCACCGTCTCTGTCCCCAAAAGCTTTGATTGGTAGGGCAGACTAAAAATGGAGAAGCGACCCTGGTTATAGATATCACAGATTAAAGTCTTTCCGTCTGAAGTAAGCGTGGGTTCAAAGGCACCGGTGGTCAAATCCGTGTTTTGAAATATTTCGCCACTTATCAAATCCGTCGTGTAGATGTTATATTGTCCGTTCCGGTCGGAGGTGAAGAGCAGTTTGTCCTCACCAATAGGTCGGGGTTGGAGGTCTTGCCAATCTCCCTGGGTCAGCTGTCTTACTGAGTTGATTTTGCCATCTGGAAAAAACTCCAAAAGAAAAAGATTATAGACTACTTCGCCATCTGCCGTCTTTTCTTCTCGGGAAAAGACTATTGACTTACCGTCCGGAAATAGCTTGGGGTCACGGTCGTCGTTCAAATCGTCGGTCAGAGCGGTTAGCTCACCGTTCTCTCTATTCAAAAGATATATATCCACCTGGCCGGAGAGGTTTTGCCCGGAGAAGACCAGCCTGTCGTCATTCTGGGAAAAAGAGGGTGAGGATATTCCCACCAGATTCTCAAAACGATAGCTTTCAACGATGCTTTTGTCCTTTAAATCCATTATATTCAGCACATCGCTTGCCCCACTTTTGGAGACGAAAGCCATCTCGCCGAGGGAATTTACCGATAGGGCGCTGCGAAAGATGTGTAAGGACTCCAATTGAGGAGTTCGCTCCCCAGCCACAATACATTCCACATCCTTTAGTTGCAGATTTCCATTACCGGATTCGCTCTCCTCTAACTTCCCGGAGTATATATTAGTGAACCCATTGCGGTTAGAAACATAAGCAAGATAGTTTTCTCCATTAAGGGCATAGACCTCTGAGGAAACATCCAACCCATCGCTTACCGCCAGTGAATCCGCCGCACTCTTTGGTTCATTGTGCTCGGCAACTAAAGGAAGATAATGCTTGCGCAGTTCCTCCTCCCAACCGCGAGAAAGAGTGGCAATATCCACCCCCAGGGTATATTCCACCACTTTATTGAAGTCATCATTCATCCAGATGTTGTCCAAAAGCGCCGGAATCTTGTCCTCTCCGTAGTTCCTGGCGATATAGCTTATCAAGCTCTGTCCCTCTTTATAGACCAAATAAGAACCATAGCTTTGCTCTATATGCTCCAGAGGAACAAAATCGCCGGATAATAAAGCGTCGGCCAAGACCATATCCGCCTCACTATCCCATTTGGAGGAGTAATATTCGCTAATCCCCTCCATATACCAGAGCGGGGGCATAGGAAAGTAGAACTTACCCCTGCTGCGCATTACCCATTTTATCTTATTGAGGGTAAAATAGTGGACAATCTCGTGGGTCAAGGTGGAGGTAAAGCGGGTGAGCGAGCCGTCAAAGGGAACAATTACTCTGCCCTTAAAGAACTCGGTAACTCCCCCCACAGATTCGGGCAGAATGAAAGGAATTATATTGGTCTCTTGGAAGAAATGATGGCTGGAATAAATTATCAGGGGAATTTTGGAGGTAAGGCTATGGTTCAGGTCAACGGAAAGCTCAGGAATGATGGTGGTGAGCAATTGCGCGGTGCGTTCGGCAAGCCACTTCTCCTGGGGATAAAAGTAGATGTTGACATTAGTAGTCTTTATGACCTGCCAGTCCAAACTTTGATACTGCACTTTATTCTTACCAAAGTAATAATAACCCCAAACATCCCCAGGTAGCATAATTTCCAGGGCTATGACTGCTATACTCAGTGCCAGAGCCAGAAGCTTTAACAGTATTTGGCGACACCGGCAAGAATTAATACTACCAGTAGTTGATGTCTGTTTAATCTTATTCAACTATTTATTTTTCTGCTTATGTCGCCTTGATGACAACCAAGCGCTAAATAAAATAGAAAAGCTAATGGTATCTAAGGCTAAAAGAAAACAGACCAGAGCAATATCCGGTATTAAATAACATTCCACCACGCCAACCAGCTTTAAAATCACATAGATAATAGTAGCCATATTTCACCTCCTTTATTTCTACAATCCATATAGAATTCTCCTTCTATCTTTTTCTACCCAGAGCGTAAAACCAGGGCAGATATACCATCCATTCTCCATTTGATACAGCCTGAGCCTCTTCTTTCATCATTCGCTCCAACTCCGGTTCAGAGACCGTCCCTCTCCACACTTTTCGTCTGAGCCACCAGGAGAGTTCAAAATCGCCCCGGTCTCCGGAATGGAGCACTTGCCCGGGCACTCCCACCTCGGTCTCCAAACCAGCGGAGACGAACAACTGGCGTAACTTCCGCCCCAGAAATGGCTCCAGGCCGTCTCTGTCCAGGCTCTTCACGCTTAACTCAGCCAATTTCGCCAGCGGATAGCTGAGCATACCACCGTAATCCGGCTCCGCCAGAGCCACCACCCACCCGCCGGATTTGGTTACCCGGGCCATCTCCTTGACTACTTCACCGGGTTTTTGGCACCAAAACAGGGTCATATGGCAAAGAGCGGCAGAAAATAGACCGTCATTAAAGGGCAGCGCCTCACCCCGACCCCCGCAAAGCCACAGATCAGGAATGCCCTGGGAGTTGGCTCTAGCGCTATTCAACAGTTCCTGTTCCTGGTCAATCGCTACCAGCGGACCGGAGGAACGGCTCACCAATTCCCGGCTGATGGCTCCACTGCCCGCTCCCACCTCTAATATTGGCGAGAGTCGGGCAATATTTATGCGTCGATATATGTAGTTTCTGGTGGAAGCGCTTGACTTTGCCTGTTCTTTTAAATAATACTCCCATTCCTCTACACTTAAACCAGCTATACGCCGAAAATTCACATCCATAGTCCGTTTAGGCGTTTGAGCCACTTTCCAGACAATAGAGCAGGTCTTCCTCAGAGAGCGCCAGGGGACAACCACCTCCGCAGACTTCTAACTCGGAGCAATCCTTGCACTTTTCCATCAAAAACTCTCGCCGGCGCAGAGATTCCAGTATTGGATTGTGCCAGATGGACTTCCAATCGTCCTTTAGAATATTGCCCAGCGACTTATAGTAGCTCTGGCAGGGCAATACCTCTCCGTCTGGTTCAATGCACATATTGTATTTGCCGGCGGTGCATTGTTTGATGCCCAACTCCAGCTTCAGTGGATTCAGCCGGCAATATTGGGTAGGCGTATACCAGATGAAACGCAGGTGATTGCGCCTGCAGGCTGATAGTATTCTGGCTAATACTGCGGTCAACTCCTCATCAGCTATTGCCGATGAATATCCCTTGCCATGTCCCGAACAGATGATACCATTGGCGGCGATGACCTCTAAACCTAAGGAAGCCAGAAAATCCACCGTCTCTTCAATAGTGGGAACATTGTGCCTGGTTAAGGTGGTGTTGGTGATAGTATAGACTGGAGTAGTCAGGGCGTTTTTTATACCTGCTACCGTCTCCCTCCAGGCGCCTTTATCGCCGACCATAAGGTCGTGGATGGACTCGTCGTGGCTCTCCAGAGTTATTTGAAAATGGTCAATCCCGGCCTGCACCAAACCGTCCAGGTAGCCCTTATCCAAAAGCTTGCGACCGTTGGTCAAAAGCCCAGTTACTACCCCCAGGTCTTCCGCATATTCTACCAGCTGACGCAGGTCTTCCCGCAGGGTAGGTTCTCCTCCGGTGAAACAGATGTGAGGAATACCCTCCTCCCAGCAATGTTTGATGACCTCTTTCCACTGCTCGGTAGTAAGCTCTTTCACTTTTCTGGGTTTTCCCACATAACAATGGGGACATTTATTCTGACATTCATAAGTGAGAGCCAGGTCCATTCGGTAGGGGGCTATGGTCTTGGAAGAAAAGGGCTCAATGCGGTCAACATCCAGGTAAGTGATGGGGCAGACATCGTCGGTGGAAGTGAGGATATGGACCATATCTTTTATCTTTGCCAGGTCTTCGCCGACCTGTTTACCGCCTACCCGATAACGTTGTTTCATAGTATTGATAATCTGTTCGTCATTTAATCCATCAATAATTAATTTTGCTAATTCAGTGCCGGTGTGATTGAGGTGAATCATCTTACTGGCGTTGATTATCAGTGTGCCTTCGCCACCCGCTTCTACACGCAGGTGCAGGCGAAAATTGCCAAACTCATTGTCTATGCGCTTATCGTATAGACCCGGCGCCAGTGGCTTCTTTCTGGTGAAGTAATCCTTTATCCTCTGTTTAACTGCCATAGTGTTGTCCTCAGATAAATCTAATCAAGTTTAGGTTGGTCCAGAGCTATTACTACTAAATCATCTTTTTCCTGCAGTTTGAAGCCCACTTCCGGATTTAAAAAGGGCTTTTCCTGGCGCATAACCCCAATAGGTATAGCTCTCACATTACTCCTAAAGAATGGAATAGTCTCATCAAACTCCTTGCCCGCAAACCTGGCCGGCAGAGGAACCCGATAGAACTCACTTCCCTCGTCAGCGGAAAGCAGGTCGGTGATAACCGCGGAAAGGCCGTGGGACAGAGTGGCATTGGCGAGCATTTTAGAGGCATAGTCCCCGGAGATGATAATTTCGTCCACATTGGCGTGTTTCAGGTGCTGCACATGGCTTTTGTCCATTATCTCGGCGACGGTATAGACCTCTTTATTCATAGATTCAATAGTGAGTATTGTAAGGATAGTGCGGGCATCGGCATCTTCTAGGGAGCGGCCGCCGCTGGTATCGGAGAGAACTACCGCGGTTTGGCACTCGCGGGTATTAGCCCTTTCCAATACCTCTTCATAGGTAGGATTACCGTGGACAAACTCCACTGGAGGGTCAATATCCGGGCAAGGATGGTCCTCTTCGTCGGCAATAAGCACTATCGGTTTTAGTTTTCCACTATCTGATGCTAGTTTAGTAATCTCTTCAATTATTGAACGGGCATTGGCATTCCACCCGCAGATGATTATGTGGTCTTTTAACTGTATCTTCTTCATTCCCTTACCCTCCTTCAAGCGATTGACTACCAACATAGAAGCTATGGTGGCGGTAATAAAACTGACAAAGGCGATGCTAAAGAATATCAAAAAGATCAAGATAATTTCCCCTATCCAAGTTGTCGGTCTCAGCTCCGCGAAATCAGGAGCGGCGATGGTAAAGAAGACCGACCAGAAGGCATTATACCAGGTAGCATCGGGATTGCCGGCGGCAGATTCTATTCGCCAAAGCAAGATTGAGCCGAGTAGCCAGACGGTTACCCCTACAGCAATTAACTTAAATAGGTTTTCCCAGTTGTGACGAAACATTATCTTCAGTGCAAAAAGAATATTTGTAATCCGATGCATCTTCACCCCGCTAGGAGTTATGATTAGGTGAAAATTATACCACCGTATCGGTAACCTTGTAAAGGGCTTTAATTCTCCTGGTGACAAATATATTGCTAAAGGTAATAATATTTAGGGTCTCCAACATCCAGGGCACTCTAGGGTGCTTTATTCGCTTATCTACCTCCTCCAGCGCAAGCACAGGCACAACCAGCACAAGCGCAGGCGCAGTCACATCCACCCCCCCCCCCCCCCCCTCCTCCACCACTTCCTCCATCGCCCCCACCGCCTCCTCCTCCACCGCTTCCTCCATGATAGGTGGATACCGGCGCAGGATTTGTAGATGCGGTAACTCCGCTGGTGAAGCCGGTCAAATTACTTACCAAGTGGCTGGAGAAACTCTGCATCTTACCGATGACTCCAGAGGCAAAAGTGGCTCCGGGCAAGGTGGGGACACTGATGCTCCCCCCTCCACTCTTTCCCCCTCCTCCGCCACCACCGGCATGACCGCTGGGCCACCAGGTGGGGGCGTAGATAGTTCTACCCACAAAAATGGTACGGGTGTGGTCTTCAAAGTCCTTGTCCATCATAGTCCATTCCACATTCTCCTCCCAGCGAGCCATAGTCAACTCCGGCGTCTCCGCACTCTTCACCGCCTCCCAGGCTTTGTTCACAATAGTTTGATAATATTCTGTCGTTTCCTTTCGGCTGAAACCCTTCATACGGGTGTTGACATCTTTTATCATATTAATAAACATCTTGCGCAGTTTATCTTCGGCAAATTTCCCCTTCTCATTGATTGAGGCAACAAACTCTTGCTCATAGATATTTAGCTTCAAGCCCGCCGGCGTGCCTAATTTCTTAAGCGTAAGTGGTTCCTCGGATTCCACGCTCAACACCCTTTTCTTCAGCAATCCGAAAAGAATCATAGTCAGCACCTTGTTCAAGGGCATTTCCAGAAGCAGCCCAGCCTCGGGAGCGGTCAAACCCCGTTTTATGCCCACCCCTTCTATAGAGGCTTTCGCCGGTAAATACTGTAACTTCCGCGACCGTCTGGAGGCAACGGCTACAATAATAATAAGCCCAACGACCACAAAGAGAATTAAATACGGTAGAAAACCCAGAATAAACTTAAGAAAACCGGTGATGAACTTTTCAAGACCGGAGGGAGGCGCATTAATGGGTCCGGTTACATAAGCCTTGGGGAAGGATACGCCGAAGAAATATTGGGTATAAGGGTTGGCATTGGGATTATACCAGGTATATACCACTCGGTCGTCCAAATAACCCATAGAGGTGGGTGCGGGCATATTCTCGTTCTGATGATAGCGCGGTTCTTCTTGCTTTAATCCCGGAGGAAAGTGGATATTGACGGTCATTTCGGTGCTGCCGGTAGCAAAATCGCTGCCGAACCAGGTGGGAGAGAAGACCATACTGGCATAGTTGGGGTCGCCGGAGTCGGCATAGACCATATTATAATTCCTACCCATCACAGTTAAGGTGTCCGTCTCACCGGGAGTGATTAGCTGGTTACCAGAAAGGTGCACCTCAATGCCGATGTCTATATATTCCGATTTGCGTATGTCGGTCAATTGCTCCTTGCCAATATAGGCGACACAGGAGTTCAAGTCGTAGTCTTTACTGGGAAAGCCTACATCTACCACATCAATGGCGTCTCCCATGAAGGAATTTGCAAAAGTAAATTGATACTGAATGACTATGGAACAGTCCGGTTCTACGAAAACATCCACCACCTCTTTAGGCACAGAGAAATTGTAGTTCTGCGCAAAAGAGATTGTTCCCCAAAAGAAGACCAGGCAAATGGTTGAAAGTACTGACCTGAGCGACTTCATCCGCTCATCTACCTCCTCCAGCGCAAGCGCAGGCACATCCCGCACAGGCGCAGGCACAGGCGCATCCACCCCCCCCACCGCCTCCTCCTCCACCACTTCCTCCACTATAGGTGGATACTGGCACAGGATTTGTAGATGCGGTAACTCCGCTGGTGAAGCCGGTCAAATTACTCACCAGGTGGCTGGAGAAACTCTGCATCTTACCTATAACTCCCGATGCAAATGTGGCTCCCGGCAAAGTGGGAACACTGACGCTCCCCCCTCCTCCACCCTTTCCTCCTCCGCCGCCGCCACCGGCATGACCGCTGGGCCACCAGGTGGGGGCGTAGATAGTTCTACCCACAAAAATAGTGCGGGTGTGGTCTTCAAAGTCCTTGTCCATCATAGTCCATTCCACATTCTCCTCCCAGCGAGCCATAGTTAACTCCGGCGTCTCCGCACTCTTCACCGCTTCCCAGGCTTTATTCACAATAGTTTGATAATATTCTGTCGTTTCCTTTCGGCTGAAACCCTTCATACGGGTATTGACATCTTTTATCATATTAATAAACATCGTGCGCAGTTTATCCTCGGCAAATTTCCCCTTCTCATTGATTGAGGCAACAAACTCTTGCTCATAGATATTTAGCTTCAAGCCCGCCGGCGGGGTTAATTTCTTGAGCGTAAGTGGTTCTTCGGTTTCCACGCTCAACACCCTTTTCTTCAGCAATCCGAAAAGAATCATAGTCAGCACCTTGTTCAAGGGCATTTCCAGAAGTAACCCAGCCTCGGGAGCGGTCAAGCCCCGTTTGATGCCCACACCTTCAATAGAAGCTTTCGCCGGCAAATACTGCAGTTTTCGTGAGCGCCCGGAGGCAACTGCTAGGATAATAATAAGCCCAACAATCATAAAAGGAATTAAACAGGGTAGAAACCCCAGAATAAACTTAAGAAAACCGGTGATGAACTTTTCAAGACCGGATGGGGGCGATTTAATGGGGCCGGTTACATAAACCCGGGGGAAGGATACGCCGAAGAAATATTGGGTATAAGGGTTGGCATTGGAGTTATACCAGGTATATACCACTCGGTCGTCCAAATAGCCCATAGAGGTGGGTGCGGGCATAGTCTCGCTCTGATGATAGCGCGGTTCTTCTTGCTTTAATCCCGGAGGAAAGTGGATATTGACGGTCATCTCGGTGCTACCGGTAGCAAAATCGCTTCCGAACCAGGTGGGAGAGAAGACCATACTGGCATAGTTGGAGTCGCCGGAGTCGGCATAGACCATGTTGTAGTTTCTACCCATTACAGTTAAGGTGTCCGTCTCCCCGGGGGTAATGAGTTGGTTTCCATTGAGGTGCACCTCAATGCCGATGTCTATATATTCCGATTTGCGTATGTCGGTTAATTGCTCCTTACCAATATAGGCGACGCAGGAGTTCAGGTCGTAATCGTTGCTGGGGAAACCGACATCCACCACATCAATGGCGTCCCCCATGAAGGAATTGGCGAAAGTAAATTGATACTGAATGACTATGGAACAGTCCGGGTCTATAAAAACATCCACTACCTCTTTGGGCACAGAGAAATTGTAGTTCTGCGCAAAAGAGGTTATTCCTGATAATAGGACCAGGCAGAAAACTAACCATATTTGATTAAGCAATTTTGCCCGCATAGCTCCTCCATTAAGCAGTAAACTGCTTATAAGTTACCATTTAGGTTCCTCGGTTATCTGATAGACCGACCCGCAATACGGACAGTGCACGGTAACCGCACCGGCTTTGACCTCAATGGAGTCTTTATCTAGCGCTCCGCCGCATTGCTGGCATTTGATCCTGGCCAGGTCAACAGTGCCGGACAGTTCCACCTTCTGAGTAATCTCCAGTTTTTCCTGTTCCTTCTTTCTTTGCCACCAGGCAAAACCGATGATAGCCAGTCCGACTACCACCATAGCCACACCAACTCCGCACCACAGACCGAGCTGTCCGGCGGACTGCTGCTTAGGGTCGGTAGAGGCCATGATAAAAAGCACCCCAAAAAGAATCAGCAAGATGGCGACGATAATTCCTACTATTCTAAGTCCCTGCAAAATGCTCACCTCCGCTTAATCCCTAGTATATATGATTTTTGGATAGGAAAAAAGAAAAATCAACCAAATATTTCTCCTAAAGCAAACCCACCCAAGCCGGGTGGGAAATTCATCGCCTATTCCTATTCATTCATTATTTCTTATCCTTATACTTCTCTACAATCAGAGACATCAGGTCAATAGCATCGGACATAGTCAAATTTTTCCTGCCGATTTTCACTTTGTTCCCAATAATCTCAATTACCAACTGACGCAATTCCTCTTCGGTAGCTTTGGTTACTTTGGCTGGTTCTTTAATAGTCTCTTTTACCGGCGGGGTTGCCTTCCTGAAAGAAGGAGCCTCTGCCGCTTGAGCTGTTATCTCTCCAATCTTTGGACCCTCAACCTCAATCGGAGTTGACTCCAAAGCAGGTGCCTTTTCTTCGGCTTTGGCTGCCTCTTTTGCAGTTTCCTTTACCGGCTCCTCACCCCAGAAACTGGGGGTTAAACCCTCAAAACCCAATTCCTCTAAACTTGGTAATTCAAACTTTTCCTCCGGCGGCTTAGTCCCTACAGGAATCTCTTCCCGGGCAGTTTCCCTGATTGTGGGCCACTTTGGGGCGGGTGGAGGTGGAATCTCTCCCGGCTCTTCAGCGAGCAAGCGCCGTGCTGGTGGAGGAGGAGTTACTTCTTCCACTCTCTTATCGTATTCTTCAGTTCGCCTAACATCTGATATAGCTTCTGCAAAGGAAGGTTTCTCCGGGGGGAAGACTTCTTCCTCTCCAACGGGAGTAGAGACTATCTTGCCAGGTAGATAGTCGGACAAGCTATCAACAGGAATAGGCGGTGGGGGAATCTCTGCGGTCTTCGGTTCAACGGTTGGTGCGCCAATCACTTCTGGCTCTCCCAAACTGCCTGCTTCCTCCTGGGGTTTGGCTTCTTCACCCAATCCAAAGTCACCATAGACCAGGCTTTCTTTTAGCCTTCTGGCTCTCTCCTCGTTGCGGCGCTTAATCGCCTCAATCGGGTCTTCTTTATTAAAATCTTCAGCCATACATCCTCTTCCCTCAGGGATTACTAAAGTGTGACAATACTATGAGACTAACTCCCTTTTCACTATTATTTTATAACTCAATTCTACAAAATGTCAAGTGAATATTTGCACATTCATCTCTTTCGGTGTATGAAATTATATACTACTCCGGAGATAACAACTGCAGAATATATACACACCTCCTGGCAACAATAGCAGGTTATGCATTTGGATTGGTCAATATTTGGAGTCTCGTCTATCGCTTGAACCGGGCAGGCATTCACGCAACGATTACAATGCACGCAGAGCTCAAAATTAATGCGCGGCTTAGGATGAGTGTAGCGAAAAGCCAGCGAATTGACCAGCGGCGCGATGAACTGGCGAAGACCGCCACCGAAAGGACCCTTGAAATTCGGCAGAGGGCTAGCATCACCTTCTATCTGTGCCCCCCGGTAGAGCCCCTTTTCCTTAGCAAACTGAATCTGAAAGACATCGGCTTCCTTGAGCCCCATAATCCGAGCCATGGCACTATCAACTGCTACCGCATTGTAAGACGCTATCAACCGATTTAGCGGTCGAAGCTCACTGGAGGAGGGACCCTCCCCCTCCATTGCCGTCAGACCATCTACTATGGTCAAATGTGGCGGGCGATGGGCGAATATATCCACCACCAATTCGGAGAATTGCCGTGTTCCCAGTGCCAGAGTATGCAACCTGGATTTATCCCCGCCGGCTATATAGCCGTAGGTGTTCTTAATACCACCAGTCAATTGCGTTAGACTGTGGGTCTTGAAGCGAGGAAGGCTTATTATAAAGTCCGCCTCCAGCACCAATCGGGAGAAACCCACTACATTCACAAAGCGGCTCTTTATCTTCTCTCGCACTACTCCTTGAGCAAGATTGACAAAACAACCCAAAGACGCGCTGACTATACCGGAAACCTGCCCGGCGCGCTCGTTGGCACCGTAACCCCCCACTCCTGGGTTATCCCCCACCATCACTTTTGCGCCCCGACGGAGCAATTGCCGGACCAATGCTCGCACCAATTGCGGATGAGTGGTGACTCCTTTCTCCGGGGGGAAGGGACCCAAAATGTTAGGTTTAACTAAGACTCGCTTGCCCTCCCAGGGCAGGGGGAACTCCTCCAGAATGCGCTCCACCTGTCCGGGAAAGTCCACCACCTCTGCCGGTAGGATGAGCACTTTTTCCTGCACTCTCATTCTCCTAAATTAGAAGTGCTATCTATTTCTGCGCGGAAATGCGTTTATCCTGTTCCTTAAAGGCGAAGGCGTCGTGATTGTGGATGGATTCGTGGGATTCAGAGAGGACGCTGAACCAGTCAATTCTGGGGTCGTCACGCAAACGGGTAGCCACCTCGCGGACAATATCCTCCACAAATCGGGGATTATCGTAAGCGTGTTCAGTTACATATTTCTCATCGGACCTTTTCAGAAGAGCGAATATCTCCGAGCTTGCCGAGTCCTCCACCATCTGCACTATCTCCTCAATCCAGACCAGTTTATTCATTCTCACCTGCACGGTAACATCGTTGCGTTGGTTGTGGGCGCCGTATTTGGAAATCTCCTTGGAGCAAGGGCAGAGAGTTAAAACCGAGACAACAACCTTGAGTATAAAATCGCTCTTTCCGCAGTTGCTGGCAATAAACGCAGCTGAGTATTCCATAAGACTGCGTTCGCCGGATACCGGCGCACTCTTTTCAATGAAATAAGGAAAGGCTATCTCTATGTGGGCGCATCGTGCCTGAAACCGCTGACGCATCTGCTGAAGCATCTCGTCAATAGAACGGGTGGTAATCTTACCCCGGTGATAATTCAATATCTCTATGAAGCGAGACATGTGTGTCCCACGAAACTGATGGGGCAAATCCACGGACATAGATATTCTGGCTACTGTCTCCTGCCAGTCTTTGCTCTGGTCCATCACCGTGATGGGGTAGGTTACATTGCGCACTCCTACCTTGTCCAGGTCAATGATGTGATTTGCCGATTGAGACTGTATATCCTTCATTAGAACTCCTCAAATACAGTTGATAGCTTAAATCGGTAAAGAAAATACTTTTGATATGGCATTATATCTTCTTTCGCTTCCAGGAGCCGGTGCGGAACCAGAAGAACATTATCGCGCCTTCAACTAGCATAGATGCAGTAATAGCCCACCAAATACCGCTAAGCCCAAAATTTATGCTCAAAAAGATATGATTGTTTTGCAGTGAATTGAATACCTGCAGAATAAGTCCGGAGCAGATGAAAGCCAGGGGTAGTTTAACCAACCAATTGGACAAGATGCCGGCAGCCATCGGGGGAAGGTTATGGCCGGCGCCGCGGAAAGCCGCGCCGTAGGTGTCGGCAAAGAACCCCAGAGTCCAGCCCACGGCTACCGCGTGCAGGTAGTCTATGCCATACTCTATAACTAAAGCATCGGAACTGAATATGCGAATGATAAGACAACCGCCGAAAAAATAAAGCAGAAACATAAATCCGTGCAGGCTCATATCCAGCATAAGATTGATTTTTACCGCCCTCTCCGCCGCCTCCGGTTTCCTTCGCCCCAAAAATTGTCCTACCAGCGTGGAGGTCGCCACCCAAATTCCGCTAAGAAATGTGTAGGAGAAACTCAGACTGCGTAGACCTACGCCGAAGGTAGCTAGAGCTTCAGTGCCGAAAGCGCTGACCATCCGAAACATTAAAAGACCGGTTAAGGGACGTTGAACCTGCTGACCGAAGGCGGGGACGCCGATTCTTAATAAACGAGGAAGCCAGGAGATATTTATGGGCTCTCGCCAACTGCCGGCGAAGGGCTTAATTCTACTCTTTTTTCGTGAGATAAAATAAAAACCCAGGGCAGTGGATATCAACATACTGAAGACGGTAGCGGCAGCGGAGCCGGCGGTCTCCAGACGAGGAAAAGGTCCAATACCGAAGATTAATAAAGGATTTACCAGTATATTCAGAATGTTGCCGATTCCCAGAAAGATCAGAGGAGTCCGAGTATCCCCGGAAGCGGCTAGCATCTGACAGATGATTATGTTAAGCGCAATCACCGGGTAGCCCAGCATAATCACCTGCATAAACCTCTGGCCGTTGTATATTACCTCCGGAGTGGGGTCAAAAGCTGCTATCATCTGACGGGAGAAGATAAAGCCGGCGATAGCTACAGCGATTGAGGCGATAAAGGCGAATAGCAAAGAGTGAAAAGCCACCCGGCGGGCTTGGTCTTCCTCGCCGGCGCCGATAAATCGGGCGACCAATGCCAATGTGCCAGCTCCAATTAAATCCACTAGAATATACAAAACCCCAATAATGGTGCCGGACAGAGCCACAGCGGCGATTGCCGGCGAACCAAGCCTTCCAATCCAGATCATATCTACAATGGTCAGGGCACTACCCAACATCTGTGAGAGCGTGGCTGGCCAAGCCAGCTCCCAAACATTGTGCAGAATGGATTTTTTTTCCAGGTCAATTGCCATAGTTATCAAAGAGCATTAATATTTTTCTGGAATCATTGTCAGTTGAGCATCTCCAGAAAAGTCTCCAAACGCAAGATGCTCTTAGCGTCCAGGGCGTTCGGGCGGTCCCCCTCTAAAGTGAGCATCGGGATGCTCAGATGACGGCGAAGAATGATATCCTCCACCTGACGGTAACAGAAACCCTGCACATAATGAATAAGACCATCTATCCGCCGTCTTTTTATCTCGCCATTGATGTCAGCCAGACGGGGGAAAATACCGTAAGGATAAGTGTAGTGCCAATATTGTTCTACTAAATCAGCGCTTTTCGCGGGCATGGCGAATTGCCGGGGTATCTCCAAATAGACCACTCGCACTCCATCTCGTCTTTCCAGCCATTCCAGAAGGTCGGTGAAAATAAAGGGCACCCCGGCTATCCCCAACCTTATCTCCCTGGAACGTGAGGAAGAATCCTCTTCCGTATTTGCACCAGCCTTTTGAATTTCATCCAATACCCGTCTGTATTCATCCAAATCACCAGCCATCATATCGCTTGTGGAGAGGAGTAGATTATTGAGTTCACCGGCGTTGATGCGCTGGTGTTCAATATTTTCCTCATCCAACTTGAGCGCTTGCCCACGAATCTCGTCCAGTCGCCCTTTCCACTCCTGGGCTTCCTTCAAGTCTGTCCCCAGTCGCTCGGCAAACTTTCCCAATTCCCCAACCAAAGTTAGCTTATCCCGGTCAAAAGGATAAGCAAAGGTGAACACCTCTATTCCGTCATCTATTAGGGTCTCTATCAGCGCATGGGTATTAGAACAATCACCTTGAGTAACCCCCACCACCCTGGGAATATCCGACTCCTTCACCACGGAATAGATTCCCTTTATCCAGGCACAAAAAGAGCGGGGATAGCCCTTTCGTTCCGCTTCATCAATCAACTGGTTGGGTTTTGGGTGGGCTACGAACAAATTATTCAGGTCAACTGGTAGATAGCCGGCGGCAAAAACAATCTCAATCGGTATGGTGGTGGTGATGCCTATTCTAGGGTCTTCTTTACGCGTTTTAATAGTCCCTCTCCAGGACAAAGTTTCCCCACATCTCCAACAAACGCTTATATTCGCTCTCTTCTATATGGTCTAATTCGTGCTTGGCTTCTTGCACCAGCGCACAGGCTCTCTCCTTAGCGAACTCCACACCGCCCAGACTCTGTAAAAGCCCGATGACCTCTTTGACTGAATCCTCGGAAGCCTCCGGGTCGCCCAATACCCTTTCTATGTATTTACGCTTGGCAGGATTCGCTTGTGACCAGCCGTATAGCGCAATTACCGTGCGCTTACCCTCGCGGATGTCACTTCCCACCGGCTTCCCCAGAATCTCCTCGTCTCCCAAAAGACCAAGAATATCGTCAACTAACTGAAAGGCTAATCCGCAGTTACTGGTATATTGCGAAAGGGCTTTGACCAGAGGGTGATTACGGTCGGTGCTATTTAACCCAATCATCGCTCCAGTCATCCCCGCAAAGCGATATAGAGCTCCGGTCTTCTTCCACAGCATATCCAGAACCATCTCCTGAGAGAGCTCCGCCAAAGGCATATACTCAAACTGGACATCCAATGTCTCCCCCTCCAGAAGCAGGGGCAAGACCACGCTTTCCAGCTCAATTATCAGCTTCAGGGTTAATTCTGGGGAGACACCTCGTTCCTTCAAATGACCAAAAAAAGATACCGCCCAACCGTGCTGAACATCGCCGGCCAAAATGCCCATAGTCATGCCATAGTGCACGGCATTTTCCGGAGCACAACCCATCTCCTTGAGAGCTACATCGGCAAAACGCTGATGCACAGTAGCCCCGCCGCGCCGAATTCGGTCGCGGTCAATAATATCGTCGTGCACTAGAGTCCAGGTGTGATATGCTTCCAGACCGGCGGCGGCCGGTAAAGCCTTCTCCTCCTCTCCGCCCACGGCGCCGCAGGAGAACAACAAGACTCCCGGACGCAAAGCCTTTCCCCCCAGCTCAAAGTAGCTATAGACCGCCTCATTGAGATGTTTAGGGGCAAATTTATGCCGGTAATCGCCGTTGAAGATCATTGAGTTCACCTTCTGGGCTCTGGTCTTCAAGGCGTCAAAGAATAGCTGATAACGACTAAGGTCCATTTATTCATCCTTTGGCATAAGTTCTTTAGTAATAATTAAAAAATCTTACCCGAAGAGCTATCGTCACTATCATCCTCCGTAGTTTCCTCCGGCTCTGGTTCAGCCATTCCAAAATCGGCGGGAGAGGCAGACTCACTGACTATTTGACCCTCTAAATCCTTACGCAAAATTTCTATCTTCTTTTCCGAGGCGGAGAGTTCTTTTCGGCAGAATGCCACCAGCTTGACCGCCTCTTCGTATAGTTTTACCGACTGCTTGAGGGTTAGTTTGCCCACGGAGAGTTGTTCGATTATCTCCTCCAGCCGACTCAGCGCCTGCTCAAATTCCATCTTTATTCATCTCCTTTTTCCAGAACCTGCAGGTTGACCTCACCGTCGCTCACCGTAGCGGTTATCTCCTCTCCGCATTTGACCTGCACCGTGGAATAAACCACTTCCTCACCGTTATTTCTGCTGAGAATACTATAACCGCGTTCCAAAATTCCTTTGGGCTCAAGCATCAATAGCCGTCCCTCGGCTTGTCTCAGGTCCCATTCCGGTTGGTCAATGAGCTTTCGGCAGAGGTTCGCTACCTCCCGAGCCTGGAGCCGCAGTTGTTCCTCTTTCTCCCGCTTCCATATTCTGTAAAGCTCCTGTGCCCTCTCCTCCAGCCGGTCAATGTCCTGAGTGAGATTTTCCACCGTCTCCTGAACCCTACGCATTCCCGGGTGGCGAAAAGCCCAATTGAACCTATCCTTTGCCTCAGTATATTTTCTGAAGATGAGATAATCCAGGTCGTTTGAGCAGACCCCCAGTCGGTCGCGCAGTTCATCCACCTCTTTGGTTACTAACTCGCCCGCCGCCGTGGGTGTGGCGGCACGCATATCGGCGACAAAATCGGTGATGACGAAGTCCACCTCATGCCCTACAGCACTTACTACCGGTATAGTTGAATTATACACCGCCCTGGCCACCATCTCTTCGTTGAACGCCCACAAGTCCTCCAGAGAACCCCCGCCTCTACCGATGATGATAACCTGAGCGCGACCGTCGGCGTTGAGTAACTCTATCCCCCCGGTGATGGATTCTCTAGCCCCCTCCCCCTGAACTCTTGCCGGAGCAAAGATTATCTCGGCGCCGGGATGACGCCGCCAGATGACCTGGAGCATATCGCGTAGCGCCGCCCCGGTCTCGGAGGTCACAATGCCGATGCGCTGGATAAAGAAGGGCAGAGGTCTTTTATGCTCCTCCAGAAATAATCCCTCGGCACGCAATTTCTTTTTGAGCTGTTCAAATGCCAGAGCCAGCTCCCCTATCCCCAGGGGTTTGACCTGCTCGGCAACCAGTTGATACTGCCCGCTGCGGGGATATACATTTATGCGCCCCAGAGCGCTCACCGCCAGCCCCTCTGCCAATTGAAAGCGCAAGCCTTCTGCGTATCGCCTGAAGAGCACCACCTTGAGGACTGCGTCCTTATCCTTCAAGGAGAAATAGACATGCCCGGAGGAATGATAGGTGAGATTGCTGACTTCTCCCTCAATCCAGACCGACTCCGGAAAGTTCTCCTCCAGGAGCATACTAATAAGATTAGTAATCTGGCTTACAGAATAAACGTTTGTCCCCATAATAGCCAATTATCTGGTTATGCTGAATTTAAATTAACATAATAGCACAAAGCTAAGGCTCTTGGAAGAGATAAAAAAACGCCGATGGAGATATTCGGCGCTTTCTTTTCAGAAATCAGTCAATTATTCAGCTTTTACCGCAGACCGGGCACTATGCAATAATAATACCGCGGTAGTAACCGTTCCCACACCACCGGGCACCGGGGTATACGTCTTTACCATCTCGCCGACCTGGGGGTGACAATCGCCCAGCGGACCGGTGCCATCTTCCAGGTAATTATATCCCGCATCCACCACTATCATCCGGGAATTGACCATATCCGGGGTGATGATACCGGCTTTACCGGCGGCAACGCAGAGCACCTCGGCTTGGGCAACCTCCCCAGCCAGATTTATTGTTCGTGTATGACAGACGGTGATGGTGGCATGCTCGGCGAGCAATAACGCCCAAAGCGGTCTCCCCACAGCCAGGCTTCTCCCCACAATTACCACTTTTTTACCTGCCAAGTCTAACTGGTGGTATTTCATTATTCTTAGCATAGCCTTGGCAGTGCAGGGCGCATACTTCGGTTGGTAGGAGAAGAGCCTCCCCAGGCTTTCAAAGGAGAGCCCGTCAACATCCTTTTCTACGGGCAGAAGCGCCTGCAACCGGCTTTCATCCGCATCCGCTGGATATGGCCGCTGAACGATAATCCCGCCAATCTGCGGGTCTTTAGCGGACTCTCGTATTGCTGAATATAACTCCTGAGCGTTGTTAACCGTGACCACCTGCGTCACCAGACCTATCTGACCGGCTGATTTGGAGATGAAGTTGGTATAATCCAGGGCTTCTGCACTTCCCGAGGTGAGCAGGATGGTAAGCGTCCGAGGTGAAATAGAAGATTGACTTATTATTGTCTGCGCTTCCGTTCTTATTTCCCGAGCCAGCTCTTTGCCCCACCAAAGCTCAGTCATCGCTCCCTCCTTCCGGCTCAGCCTCCATATCTTCCTCTTCTAATATGTAGACTCTTTGCGGCGGTTGGCAGGCTTTCTCTCCTTCCAGTTGCAATAAAACTCCCATCAAGACCCCCCGACCTTTCTGCGGGGAAAGCCTGACCGGCATTGCCGTGGTCATTAGCTCAATGGACTTCTCTATCTCCACTCCTATCACCGAATTTAGGGCGGAACAACAGCCGATGTCGCTTATGTATGCGGTTCCTTTGGGCAAAAGCGTTTCGTCTGCGGTGGGCACATGGGTATGGGTGCCAATCACCGCGCTCACCCGACCGTCCAGATAATAACCCATCGCCCGTTTCTCGGCGGTGGCTTCGGCGTGGAAGTCAACGATAATGGGTATCTTTCCCAGGTCTTGTTCTATACTGGCAATCAGTGCGTCTGCAGTGCGGAAGGGGCAGTCAATCGGGTCCATAAAAACTCGTCCCTGAAGATTGATAACGGCAATCTCGGCACCGGATTTAGTAGGATAGACACCATATCCGTAGCCAGGGGCTTTTGGCGGGAAATTGGCGGGACGAAGTAATCTGGGTTCATCGCCCATAATCGGCAGAATATCCTTATTTTGAAAGATGTGATTTCCCCCGGTGAGAACATCTATCCCCAGGTCAAACAACGACTGCATTATTTTGGGGGTGATACCGACGCCGGCGGCGCAGTTTTCACCATTGGCGATGACAAAATCCAGATTATGAGCACGACGCATACCGCCCAGTTCGCGGGCTACTATGCGCCGTCCGACTTTGCCAAAAATATCGCCTAAAAAGAGTATATTGAGCATAGGTTGTGCCGGTCTATTTGGCATACTCCACAGCCCGCACCTCGCGAATTACGGTGACCTTAATCTTTCCCGGATACTCCTGCTCCGCCTCTATCTTTTTGGCTATCTCTCGCGCCAGGGTAAAGGCTTGCTCGTCGGGCACCTGGTCGTGTTCCACGATGATGCGCAGTTCTCTACCGGCCTGAATGGCGTAGGATTTGGAGACTCCGCTGAAGGAATTGGCTATTTCCTCCAGCGCCTTCACCCGTTTAATGTAACCCTCCAATGTCTCTCTGCGGGCGCCCGGGCGGGTGGCAGATACCGAATCGCAAGCGGCGATAAGCACCGCTTCCAGAGTCAGAGGCTCACATTGCTCGTGATGCGAGGCAATGGCATTGATGACCTTTGGGGATTCACTATAGCGTTGAGCCAGGTCGGCGCCTATTTGTGCATGAGTTCCCTCCACTTCGTGGTCCACCGCTTTGCCCAGGTCGTGGAAAAGACCCATACGTCGCGCCAGATTGAAATCTCCGCCCAACTCGCTGGCCAGCACACCGGCTAAGTAGGCAACTTCTTTGGAGTGCTGGAGAACATTTTGACCGTAGCTGGTGCGATAGGCGAGCCGACCGAGGGTCTTAATTAGCTCACGATGGACGCCGGATATACCCATTTCAAAGATGGCTTGCTCGCCTTCCTCTCTGATTTTAGTCTCCATCTCCCCCTGCACTTTCTCAACAATCTCCTCAATGCGAGCGGGATGAATGCGCCCATCCTGAATCAGGCGCTCCAGAGATATTTTAGCAATCTCCCGGCGAATGGGGTCAAATGCGGAGATAATCACCGCTTCCGGAGTATCGTCTATTATCAAGTCCACTCCGGTAGCACTTTCTATTGAACGGATATTGCGTCCCTCACGACCGATGATGCGCCCCTTCATCTCGTCTGAAGGCAAGGGCACAACCGACACGGTGGATTCCACGGCATGGTCGGAGGCACATCTTTCTACCGCCAGAGCGAGGAGTTTACGCGCTTCTCTCTCCGCATTCTCCTTAGCCTCTTCAATTATCTCCTTGACCATAATCGCTGATTCGCGGGAAGCCTCCTGGCGCATATTCTCCTTTAGAATCTCCTTGGCTTCCTCACGAGTAAGCCCGCTAATCCGTTCCAACTGACGGTTCTGCTCCTGCACGATTTCCTCCACCCGACGCTCGTTTTCGGTTACCTGCTGTTCGCGGATGTGCATTTTCTCTTGACGAGTCTCCAACTCACCCTCTTTGCGGTCCAAATTATCCGAGCGACGGTCTAAACTGGATTCCTTGGCTAAGAGACGCTGTTCCGTCTGGCGCAGTTCCCCGCGCTTATCTCGCATCTCCCGCTCCAATGCCTCCTTAGAGCGGTAAAGCTCGTCCTTTGCTTCCAGAAGTGCCGTGCGTTTCTGGTTGGTTGCTTCCTTTTGGGCTTCGTCCAAAATCTGACGAGCTTTTTGTTCAGCGGTGCCGAGCTTAACCTCCGCTATCTTCTTGCGGGCGATGTATCCGACAAAGAATGCTCCGACCAACAGTAATACTACGCCTACTATGATGAGCACTAGAACAAAAGCTGGGACGGACATAGTTATTCACCTCTGGTATTTAATCCCCGAGCGGTTTAGTAGAAGCTTGGGCTATCTGAGTGGAGAGCTTTAGCCGATAATCTGGCTAACATCCGGTAAGAAATATGGAAGGAAGGGGCTAAGAATTAATTAGCCGTTATCACCTGAAGAAGAAAGGTCAGTAAAGACGCAGTTATTGTGCAAGCAAGGCATCATTTTGAGTTTTTTCCCAACATTTCCGAATTTGCGAAATATTAGGCTTTTGAGTTTTTGGGGTATATAACCTGGGTATATTACCCTGATTGACCTTAAAAAGGTGTCCTCCCGTAAGACCAGATGGAGCAAGAAAAACCAGTTCCCAAACTGTCCAATTAGCCCCATAACCGCTGAGGGAATTGTAGTGGTTTATGAATTATCTAAAATAGACTAATGATTGCTTTGCTACATAAAATAGGTTATCCCCACACGATGGGATAGCCCAAACTGCTCAGGAAATGATACCGAATAGTCAATCTCCAGCATTTTCAAATCCATACCGATTCCCGCGAACGGTTCATTCGTAGAACTGCGATAGCCACCCCTCAAGCTGAACATATCTTTGATGGTAAATTCGCCGCCGACACGACCGCAGAGCTTGCCGTTCAGGTTCACTTGAAGCTCCGCAGAGGCAAGCAAGCCGTGAAAAGAACCAAAGGTCGCTCCAATGCGGAAATTCTGTAAGGGATTATCGCCGTGCTCTTTCAGGGCAATGTTGGGGGAGACCAGGTTTTCGGCAACAAAGCCGACTCTGAATAGCCGATGAAAATAGCGCAAGAAACCAATGTCCATTCCGTAGCCGGAATCGGAGTAGTTATCCAGCTTGCTATAATAAATTTTGGCATTAAACCCAAAATAAGTGCTCGGAGGTATCTCCTCCTCAAAATTGCCGCCAAAACCCTTGCCCCAAGCCAGAGCTATCAAAGTCTCGCTGGGGGAGAAGGTTCGCCCGGTGGGGTCGGTATCCACCTCCTGCATATCGCCGATGCGCATATGCACCATACCGGCGGCGACGGTGCCCAGAGTGCCGAACCCAATGGTCAGGGGCTTGGCAAATATTACTGAGGATATGGAGTATCCGGATATATCCAGGTAGGGCCGGGTAAAATTCAGGGAGATTTCTGCCTTTTGGAGCTGTCCTAACCCGGCAGGATTATAGAGGATAGCGGAAGCATCATCGGCTACTGCGGTAAAAGCTCCCCCGAAACCGGCGGGACGGGCGGAGATGCCCTGGGCAAGAAAGGCGAAGGGCTCGCCTCCGGAGGGTCCATCAATATTTAGCGCAAAAGCCGAGGAAACTGAAAATATACCGATTATGAAAACAAAAATAGACTTATATCTATAAGGCATAATTCACCTTTCAAGCCGAGAGTCAAAATTGCTAATAACCTTAACATCAAGGGGCAGGTTATGCAAGCTTTATTTTTATGGCAATTAGCATGGCGATAAACTATTTTTGATTAATCAAATCCAAAAAGGCTTGAGGTATGGCAACCACTTTTCCCTGTTTGTCAATGGTGCAGTGCTCAGTGTAACCCCGAGCAACCAATTTGCCATCATTATTTGTCAGGCGATAATTATAACGCACCCGTGCCTTGCTCAATAGCTCAACATCGGTAACCACGGTAAGGATTTCATCGTAACGGGCGAAGCTCTTGTGTTCGCAGTAGCTTTTGAGCACCGGCAGGTCATAACCTAAAGCCTGAAAATCGACATAGCTTTTTCCCAGGTGGCGCATAAGCTCCGCTCTGCCGACCTCAAAATAGCGAAAGTAGTTGGCATAGTAGACCACGCCGATGGCGTCGGTATCACCAAAAATGACCCGTATTTGCTGGGAGAGCTCCGTTCGGCTCAATTACTTCTCTGCCCCTTTGCTGTTCGGCTCCTGGAAGACGGAGCTATCAAAAGGATTCTCGGAAGTATATCCCATACACCGAAAATGCTTCCTGCGATGCTCCACCAGCTCCTCTCGGCTCATAGATAATAACGGTTGGAGATGCTTGCCTATCGCTTGCCCCAAAGCCTGGGCGGTGGCGGCATAATTGGTATGCGCCCCGCCCAGCGGTTCGTCCACTATTTCATCTATCACCTTGAGCTTCAGCAGGTCCGGCGCAGAAATGCGAAGAATGCGAGAACTGGTCGGCGCTTGTGCCCGGTCTCGCCAGAGTATGGCCGCACAACCCTCGGGAGAGATGACCGAGTAATAGGAGTTGGAAAGCATTAAAACCACATTGCCCACACCGATGCCCAAAGCTCCGCCACTACCCCCTTCTCCAATGATGTTCACAATGATGGGCACCCCCAGGGTGAACATCTCTTTGATGTTTCTGGCGATGGCTTCCGCTTGACCGCGTTCCTCCGCCTCTATGCCGGGATAGGCGCCGGCGGTATCTAAAAAGGTGAGAATGGGGATATTGAACTTATCCGCTATTTTCATCACCCGAATAGCCTTGCGAAAGCCCTCCGGGTGCGGTGAGCCGAAGTTTCGCCAAAGATTTTCCTTGGTGGTTCGCCCCTTCTGATGACCTGCGATGCAGACCGACTGCCCCCCCAACCTACCGAAACCGGTCAAGATTGCCCGGTCGTCGGCAAACTGGCGGTCCCCGTGAACCTCTACAAAATCGGTTATCAGCAGTTTGACATAGTCATAAGTATAGGGTCGCCTGGGGTGGCGAGCCACCTGCACCCTCTGCCAGGGGTCTAAATCGGCGAATATCTGCCGGCGCAATTCGTCAGCCTTGCTCTCCAGATGCTTAATTTCCGAGGAGAGGTCCAAGCCCTCTTCCTCCATCATCTTGCGGAGCTCTTTGACCTTTTCCTCCAGGTCGTAGATAGGTCGCTCAAAGTCCAGGACACCGAACTCGGGCATTGTGGGAGACCTCCGGAGGGAGTAGACTAAATTCCTTAAAACTATATATCCTCAGCCATTCTAAATCGGTCGTCATAGTGAATTAAATATTCTGTTTCATCATGATTTAATCCATATAAAACACTTAATAATAGGTCAATATCGTTAATTATGTGTTTGCTTTTGCTTGGTTTAAATATTTGTAGTAGAACGTTTTTACCATAAACGTTCTGCTTACTTAAGATTGAGTTTTTATTGTAATCATTCATTAAATCCTTCAATTTAAGCGATATCATATGCAACGTGTTCTTATCTTTTTCAGTATTAACTTCTATTGGGAAATTCTTTATTTCACTTTTATTACAATGAAAATCATCAGAATATATATTCCAAACAAAATAAAATAAAGATGAGTTAATAATGGAAACAAATAAATCCCGTAGTAACTTATCATTTGTATTAAGTTGAATTAAATCTGTAGATTCTCTTGATTCGCCATTTTCATCTTTGAAAACTGGTTTAAATGTATAAGCTTTCAACCAATATCTTCCAACACTATGAAAGTAAAAAGGGTACTTACTATCAAGAAAATCCTTTATTACATTTTTTCTATTGAATATCTTATCAATAATACTCATTGCAGTTAAATCACCAATTTTTGGCCACAAACCATTTTTGATATAATCGCTTGATTTGATAAAACTTAAATTACTGATTAGAAAATATTCTTCCCCTGAATTCCACCTATTATACTTTGTAGTATATAATTCGAAATTTCCTTTATTATTTTCTGTAATTATTATTGCAGTTCGTTGATCTACATTTGGAAATATTTTTGATGGTCTTATTCCAAAAGTAGCAACACTAGTTTTTCCTGCATTCATTGTAATAAACTCTCGAATAGTCTTCCTTTTTGATGAGCAAACTAATGAAAGAGGAACAATCATACTTATTCGACCTTTAACCTTAGATTCATTAAATCCTCTTTCCAGAAAATATGCGTATAGATTTGCGCTTTTTTGTGTTTCATAGAGTTGAAAATAACCCTTAGCTTCCACATCAACATACGGCGGATTTCCGATAACTGCATCAAATCCGGGATTTTGCTTATAATTTCCTCTTTCATCAAAATATATCTCCGGAAATTCCAGTTCCCAATGGAAAAACTGCATCCCAGCATTATTGCCATTACCATAGCTGATTTCTGTAGCAGTCCCAACTTTATCCATTTCGTAGAGTTTCCTGGGAGTGGAGATAAAGTCTAAAGCCTGCCTGTATTCATCATCGTTCACATCATTTCCAAAATAACTGCTTATCCATAGATTTGCTATAGTTATAAAGGGTTTAAGATGCTCTTTGGCGGCTTGCAGAAGCTGTTCTTTAAATTCTATGTCTTCTATTGCTATTGTTGCTCTTCCCAAGATGCCCATAACTTCGCGAACGATATTCGGCATCATCTGGCTCAATCTTATACTAAATATCGATTGTTGGTTGTCACTGACTTGCTTCTCTTTACTAGGTAAGCTATCCAGATCGGAAATCCTTGCGCCTATCAAGCTGTTTCCAAGCTTTAAATGATGGTCTAAAAAAGAAAGCGGCTTGTCTTTAGCTATTGTATGCAGCCATAAGCTAAGCTTTGCCAATTCTACAGCCAGCGGATTTATGTCCACACCATAAATACATTGTTCAACGGCTAAGCGCTGGTAATCCTTTTCGTTTAATTCCGATTCCTCTCCAGCTAATTCAATGCACCTTCGGCCGATAAAATCCACAGCGCCCACAAGAAAATGCCCGGACCCCATAGCCGGGTCTAATACTTTTAGGGCTAGAACTTCATCCGGGCTGCGCATTTTATCGGTAATCGGTTTTAGCGTATTTTTAACAATATAGTCAACAATATAATCCGGCGTATAATAGCTGCCGGTTCTTTTTTTATCGCCCTTATCCGTATATAAAATTATCTGATTGTCTTCAATTCTAGGATGAAACTCCAGCAATCCCTCGTATATTGAACCTAAATGTCTTACATCCAGCTCACGGTAATCGACCATTTTTGGCAGCGTCTTCTTCTTCTCTGATGCAAATCCGATTAGTAATAATGCCTCCGCCAAAAACCTATCAGGAACTCTGTTGTTCTCAAAGAAACCATTGGGAATAAATCCAAACCCTTCTTCCTTAAATAGTCCACCATTATACCGATACACGCCTACCGATATGTCTCCCTTATTGATTAATGAGAAAAGCATCTGCAGTCTGGGGTAAATTGACCATAGATAAGTGCTTAATCCGTTCAGGTCTTTCCCCTGCAATTCCGGCAGCAAGTTTTTCATAGAATAACTCGAGTAGCTGGTATTTTCTATTTGGAACAAACCTCTGCTCTCTGCATTCAATATAAAAAGAAGCCTATAGAGAAATATGACTGAAGCCTCATAGATATCCCGGATATCAATCTTTGGATTATTTGTGAAAAATCCATTGCATATTTTCTCTAATGCCTTATAAGCTCTTTCTTTAAGGTCTTCACCTATTGCTGACCAATAGTTTTTGCTTTCATTTAGAACGTAGTTCTGCGCTTCGCAAGCAAATGCCGGCCCGCTAAAAACTGCACAAAATAAATGAAATAGTTCTGGGTCTTCTACGGCATTTTGTAAATCCATCTCAAAAAATGATTGTGAGACGGGAGCCACATTTCTACAATACAACCTCCACTTTTGCCCGTCAGTCAATACTCCCCAGCTTATTCCTGTATCAGAAATATAATTCGCAATTTGTTTAGCTGGAATAGCATTGGGGTTATTATCTAATGACGACCCTCCGGAACGATCTAAAGGCCTTCCCCATCTTTTGGCATCTGCCAGTGCAATTGCACCCTCATATCTTTTGCTGTCCCTTTGGTCTGCTCTTTCTCTTGATTCTTCATCTTTAAAAATTGCATAATCGGGTGAGCCTACAGAAGTCGTTACTTGAACAATATAATGAACACCAAGAGCCTGTAGTATTGGTTTTATTAAATCATCTTCTAACTGTGCCTCATTTTTTTTAGTGACAGTCCTATTATTCTTATTAAAAATAGATATTATGGATTTCCTAACAGCATCTATGGGTTTTAATTGCTTATAGATATCTGTTTCCGGGTAATGTTTTCTAACATAATTCTCTGAAAACAAACCCTCAAAACAACAACTAAATAGTGAATTTTGCATATACCCTCAATTTTTTATTTTTTTCTTCCCACATTCCTCTCCCAAAATACTCCATCATCTTGCGCAGCTCTTTGACCTTTTCCTCCAGGTCAAAGATGGGGCGTTCAAAGCCCAGGACACCGAACTCGGGCATTGTGGGTAACCTCCGCGGGGGTGTTGTGTCTGTTCAACCAATTACAGAGTTAGATAGTGAATAGAAATTTTAGATAATAACTGGTTTATGTGAAATTATTAAAATTATTTATCAAAATCCGCCAGAATCTTTTTGAATAGTGGTTGCACTTTTGGAAAGTCTTCATTGATCGTTTTCCAAATAACAGTTGACTCCACACCGAAATACTGATGAGTTAGAATATTTCTCATTCCGACTATATCTTTCCAAGGAATTTCATTGTATCTATTTTTTACAGATAAAGGGATTTTCTTCGTTGCTTCTCCAATTATCTCTAAAGCTCTAATAACTGCAAAAACGGTCTCTCATCGCTTAAAAAATCCTCATAGCTCATGCCTTCAACAAATTTAATAGTTGAATCTATTGCATTTATAACATCTTCAACATAATCCAGGAACTCCCTGCTCATATTTTTACAACCTCGCTCAAGATGCGCCTACCTAGGCGGGGTTTTAGTGCATTTTTCATAACTAAGTCAACCTTTAAGCCCATCATATCGCTTAAAAAATTCGCCAAGTGCATAAACCTAAATAAGCTGATAGGTTCATAAAAATCTACCAGAATATCCACATCACTCTTTATCTTCTGCTCACCCTTAACATATGAACCGAAAACCCCAATTTCCCTTACCTTATACTCTTTTTTTAGAACCTCTTTGTTCTCCTGCAAAATTCGTCTTATCCTATCCAGCGTTATCATGGAAATTACTCCTGGTTAACCATAAATAAATATTCTTTATCTGCCCTTTACTTTCTCCCCACATTCCGCTCCCAAAAGACACCCTCCTCGTAGCCCTGAATTCGCCTATCCTCCTCGGCAAGCGCCAATCGTTTCTCCGCCAAAAGACAATACTCCTCCTCCCGCTCTATCCCCACATAATGCCTGCCCAACTTCTTCGCCACCACTGAGGTAGTGCCGCTGCCCAGAAAAGGGTCTAAAATGACATCGCCGGGGTTAGAGCTGGCTAAAATCACTCGCGCCAGCAGCTTCTCCGGCTTCTGCGTGGGATGAGGGGTGTTTTCTGCCATTGACCAGAAGGGCACGGTTATGTCGGTCCAAATATTGGAGGGGTGGGTTATGCGAAAGTCTCCCCCCTTCTCCCGGCGCCAGTCCTTGGGCTTGCCATCTTGGGTGGTGTAGGGGGCGAGCACCCGGCGTTTGAGCTTGACCGGCTCTAAATTGAAGGTGTATTGGTCAGAGACGGTGGCAAACCAGATGTCTTCGCAATTGTTCTTCCAGTTGCTATTCGCCCCTCTGCCCTTCTCCCGCTCCCAGGTGATGCGATTACGCACCTTAAAATATTTAGAGATTACTTTATACACCGAGGTGGAGGTGAACCATTCGCTACATACATATATTGACGCCGTGGGCTTGAGTAATCGGCAAAAAGCAGACAACCAATCCTCCATCCATCTTTCGTATTCGTCAACACGGCGACGGCTGAAGCCGTTGTCTCCAAATTTCTGGTTACGATTATAAGGCGGGTCTATGAAGAGTAAATCCACAAAGGCTGGCGGCAAGAATTGCACTGCTTTCAGAGCATCTTGATGGATGGTCCGGTCCAGAATCTCCGCCAGTTTCGCTTTCTGGATAAGCACCGAAATTCCCTGGCGGTATTTTGTGCGCTCCGCAGCGCTTATCGTCATAGTGCGATTCCTGGGAGCTTTGCCGGACAATGCCACTTTCCCCCTAAAATGCTAAAAATAGGCTTTAAAAGTGAGGGATAGGGCGCGAGACCACTTGCCGGCGTCAGGTTTTCCGAGAATGTTCATCTTATCCTTCTGGTTTTGCAGGAGGTTCATAGCGTAAAGTTCTACATTGAACTCCGGAGCTACCCGCCAACGGATTCCCAGGTCCAAAAATCCCCTTTTCCCACCCAAAGCGTAGTCGCTGTTATCATTCAGACCCAGGTCATAATCAGCGAGGAACCAGAAATCCGGATTTATGGACTTCTCCAAAGCGGCGTAGGCGGTGATTCCGCCCTCATCTCGGCGCTCAGTAATTGCATAATTTATGCCAATATGAAATGCAGTAACCCCTAACAGTTTATACTCTTGAGAAGCCACCAGGAAAAATCCCTTGGATTTAACCTGATAGCGATTGAACTCTTCGCTCACGCCGTCTTTTTTCAACTTGAAAGGGTTCACAGTGTCCAGCCAGGGACCGTAACCCTGGTCTTCGTAGCCAAAGGCGATGGCCGGGACGATGCTATTTCCCTGGGTAATTAGCACCTTGGCCAGGAAAGCGGGACGGGGATTCCAGTCCGGCGAGCCAAAGCCGAAGACATTAGAACCGCCGTAGGAAACACCCAGGGTCAGGTAGTTGGTCAATCCTAACTCACCGCGAAAGGTAAAGGGAAATAGACGCATACCCAACTCCCAACTACCCTTCTCCTTGGTCCAGGCGGTGGGTGAGTTTATGACTCGGCCCTCGCCGTAGGGGATGTAGCGACCACCGACGGTAGTTCCGCTCTGAGTTTGAGCATAACCTTCTATTGATAGTAACGATAATGCCAAAATTGTTACCAGCAGACCACTAACGATTTTGCCCATATCCACTCTCCAATCATCCGGTTGGCTTTTTGCAAATTATAGGCTCTTTGCCTACAAAAATCAAGTTATAATAATCCGAGGAGATAAACAAAAAGGCGCAAAAACGCGCCACATCATCCACTATTGAAATTAAGCTCTTATCATTCCTTATCTTCTTTGGTTTCCTTCTCCTTTTTCCCCTCGGTCTTGGTGATTATCGCCCAGCTCACCTTGCGCTCATCGGAATCCTTTATCTTTATGCTGAAATCGTCCTCATTAATTACCTCCCCCGGCCGGGGCACTCGCTCCAATTGCTCCAAAATATATCCCCCTAATGACTCAAAGTCTTCGCTGGGCAGGTTAATCCCCAGAGCCTCGTTCAACTCCTCAATATCTATCTTGGCGTTCACCAGATAGCTGCCGTCGGGCAACTGGCGCACCAACGGCTCCTCAAAGTCGTATTCGTCCTGAATTTCTCCGACTATCTCTTCCATTATGTCTTCAATGGTCACAATCCCGGCCGTCCCGCCATATTCATCCACCACAATAGCCATATGCATCTTGGTTCTTTGAAAATCGTTCAACAACTGATTAACCCTTTTGGTCTCCGGCACGAATGAAGGCTGGCGGAGATAATCCTGCAGCTTTCCGCCCTCTTTTTCAGCCCTCAACAAATCCTTGGCGTGGACGATGCCAATAATGTTGTCTATCGTCTCCTGATAGATGGGAATACGCGAATGACCGGTCTCTATGATTATCTCTTTGATTTTCTCTATCGGGTCGGTAATTTCCGCTGACACCAGGTCAATGCGGGGGACCATTATCTCCCGGGTCTGGGTTTCCCGGAAATCTACGATGCCCTGAATCATCTCCTTTTCCTGCTCCGCCAGAGGTTGCTCATCGTCGGCGGTCTCTAAAAACTCAGAAAGGTCACTGCGACTGTCCAACAAATCCCCCCGATAATTATCCCGCAATAATGTTTTCTGTAGTGCATCTCCCAAAAGACGAGCCAGCCAGACTAAAGGGAAAAAGATAAACGACAGCAAAAGTGCCGGGTAGCCGAGGATTCCTAAATAGCGACGATTTTGAAATACTCTGCCCAGTTGGTGAGCAAAATGACGGAGAATAATCAGTGCTAGCGCTAAAGCTAAGGCAATAATGAATTGGCTCAATGCCCAATCTGAGCGGAACAGGGGTAAAAAGAGCAGTATCAGCGACAGTGCACCGGCTATCTCTATAACCCGAAGGAAGAATAACACCTGAAACTGGAATCTTCCTAAGAGATTGTTTCTTTCGCCATTCTTTTTGGTGGAGTCTCCCCGAAATAAAGCGTAGGGTTCAAGAAAGGAGGCGACCAGGAAAAGCAGGAACCACAGGATTATTTGCAGATACGTGGGCAGTTCGTCGGCGCCCAAAGATTACCACACCCCTCATTTATCATTATCAGAAATTAACCTACATAATTATAGTTTTTCGCAAATTCATCTTCAAAATTATATACATCAATAAAATCGGCGATGCTATCCTGCTCGGTCTTGCCCATCAAGCCCGCATCCACCAGAGAGAAGACGATGTTGCCAAAATCCACTGTCTCCTTTATACCCCAACCGTTCAGAACATCCATTGCCAGAGGTCCGAACAACTCCTTAGCATATCGGCTGATGCCAAAGCAAAACTCCCTCCCGGAGATATGCCGTTTCTCGGAAAGCGAGTTCAGTGTGTTGGAAAGCGCCGCCAGGACGAATAAATAAGCCTCGGTCTGATAGCGCCTGTTCTCCCGCAGAATTCTGTCCAGAGCTATTCTTATCTTCAAATTTTCCAGCATAGTTGCCTCTCCTCAAAAGCATAGTATGATAACATTAAAAGCGGGTGAAAATCAAGGAGTAAGGCTAATCTACCCCAGGCCGGGCAACTCCCGGCTCATTGAACCCAGCGGATTCCTGGACGGCGGAACATGGTAGATGCGCAAAGGCGCGACCAGCGAGCTCGCCCAGCAGACGGTGAAGTCGCCGAAGCGGTCGTTGAGCGCGTCCATCGCCGTCACCAGCTCCTTTCGTCTCCGTTCCTCCTCAAATAGCGGCTGGGTCTCTCCGCCCTGGGCTAGTAGGCTCACGCTCACCCCCACCAGCCGCACCGCCCGGTGGCGGAGATTTATGCGGGCAAGCACCTTCAGCGCGGCGCGATAGATGTCTCCCCCCTCGTCCACATAGTGCTTCATCGTGCCGAAGCGAGTAATCGTCTCAAACTCCTTGAAGCGCACGGTGACCGCCACCCGCCGCCCGCGATAGCCCTTAACCCTCATCCTCCGCCCCACCTGCTCGGATAGCCCCAGCAATACCCCCCGCACCACCTCCGGCTCGTAGGTATCCTGGCGTAAAGTGATGGAATGGCCCACACTCTTGGCTTCCTCAGCCTGATAATAAGGCACCAGCGGGGTGTCGTCCCTGCCCTGGCCCATAAAATGCAGGCGCTCGCCGTTCACGCCGAAGATGCCGCGCAAGACTCGCACCGGGAATCTTCCCAGTTCACCGCAGGTGTGGATGCCCAGAGCACCCAGATGCACGGAGAGCCTTCGGCCGATGCCGGACATCTTCTCCGGAGGGAGCTTCTCCAGCAGACCGGGCAGGTCCTGGCGGGCAAAGACGGTGCGCCCCCGGGGCTTGACCCAGCCGGAGGCAAGCTTAGCCATCAGCTTGTTGGGCGCGACGCCTACAGAGCAGGGTAGCTCTAGCTCCGTAGAGACGGCGCAGAAGACCTCCTCGGCAAGGGCTTGCGCGCCGGCTTTTCCCCCGCCTCTATCGGCGACGGCCAGGCTTGCCTCCAGATAGAGTTCGTCAATGGAAGCGGTCTCCACCTGGGGACCGAAGCGCTCTATCACCTTTAGCATAGAGGAGAGGGTGGTGATATAGCGGGCTGGATTTCCGCAGATTAAGACCAGTCTGGGGCAAAGCTGTTTCGCCTCTTTTAAGGACATCCCGGCTTTAATGCCGAACTCCCGGGCCGGGTAGTTGGCGGTAGCCACCACCGAGCGCCCCTGGGGGTCGCCGGTGACCACCAGGGGCTTGCCGGCCAGAGCGGGATTGACCTTCTCCTCAATGGAGGCGAAGTAGCAGTTCATATCCAGGTGGAGAATCCAGCGGGGGAGTTCGGCTTGTCCTGTCGGAGATGCAGAAGCATCCACAGAGACCGAGCCAAGTCTGTAAGTTAAAGGAAGCATAGGCAGAACCCCAGCCAATGTTATACACTACATCTGTTGAGCTGTCAAGAGGGAAAATAGGGGGGGGCACTGGCTATATATACCCATTGCTTCAGCGCAAAACCTGACCGACATACTATTGTTATTGCAAGCCAAACGGGGGGTGAAGAAGAAGCAAAGTAGGGGAATAGAGAGCTAAAAAATGTAGCGGAGGTTGCTCGCCTTGCAAAAGCAAGGCGCACCTCCGCTACATTAGATTTGAAATTCTGCCTATTAGTATTTTCGTGCACCCCCCTACTCCCCCACCACCTTCTTGAAATCCGCGTCCTTCGACTAACCAATATTAAGTAATTCCCAGCGGAAACTCGCTTCCATCATCTATATTTCCACTATTAAACTTTACCAGCTTCACCCAATCTATCTGTCCGTCCTTTACACAAAAATCCTGCATAAACTGGCCGGTCAAAAGATTGGTTAAGGCATCTTTTTTCTTTCTATACTCTTCATTGTTTTCTGCAGAACGGTATCCCAAAGGTTCAATAATATCGGTATAAAGATTCCTGTTTCCGCTTATGAAATACCAGAAGCTCTGTCCCACCAGCTTCCAGTATCCGCGCAGATATCCGGGTTTAGTCTTGCCATAGCAAATGCCCAAAACAGCTTGTACGTTGGAAATGTGCCTGGATTGCTTCAGAATCCGCGCTGCTTTTTCGAAATCCTCTTGCTGTTTTCTCTGCTGTTGATTATTTCCCCAGTTGGGTCCGGATTTCACTGAAACAAGGTATCTCGTGTTTTTATCCGTAAATTCAAAGTCAATGCCGGTACTGGCCGATTTTTCACCGCCGCACGTTTTGCCGGAAATAAATATTGCCAGAGCTTCCAGAAAGTCTCCAAATATTTTTTCTTCGGAAGAAGACAGATAAGCATCCAGTATTGCTGTTATCAAATCCTGCGCCCGCTGCATATTCTTGGCTTTAAACAAATATGGGTTTTTCTTTCTCAAAATACCTTTTAGCTTTATCTCTGCAATACGTTTAAGCTTAGTCTCATGAAACTGTACAATATTTTCACTGACAAATACACTTACTTCCTCTAAATCCAGTGATTTCATAGTAATCTCACTCTTTTAGACAACCCTTCGACAGCTTTTTTGGCTATCTCGCAATTTTTCTCCAAAATATCTATACCGATAAAATTTCTATCCAGCTTGATGGCGGCTAGAGCAGTGGTTCCGGAACCTATAAATGGGTCCAGAACAACATTCCTGGGTTCGGTAAAAAGCTTAATAAACCACTCCGGCAGGTCCACCGGAAAAGCTGCGCTATGGTTGCGGTTGCTGCATTCGGTAGCCATGTGCAAGACGTTGGTTGGATAAACTAGGTCTCGCCCCAGCCAGTTGGATATATTTTTTCCAAAACCGCTATCTACGCGAGATTCGTCCCGTCTTCTATCCGTCTCGCTGAGATTCCGCAATCTGCTCTCCGCCCACTTGCCCGTAGGTACTCTCACGTTATCCTGATACATATTGAACTGCTTCTGCTTATTGAACTGCAAGCATCTCTCCCAGGCATCGCGAAATCTATTAGGCCACTTCCCGGGATAGCAGTTCTTTTTGTGCCAGCAAAATTCCTCTGTCCAAAGCCAGCCCTGTTTTTTCATCTCTAGTATTAGCTCTATTACATAAGTGTGTCTCTCGCCATCTACAACTTTCTCTTTGATATTAAAAATAAAAGTACCGGCGGGTTTTAGTACTCGCAGGAATTGAGCGCTCCTGGGAAGAAACCAAGCAACATACTCATCGGGATGAATGCCCCCATAGGTTCTTTTACGGCTGTCCGCATAGGGCGGTGAGGTTACTATTAAATCTATGCAGTTGTCCGGTAAAGTTTTGAGAATATCCTGGCAGTCACCGCAGATTATTTCATTCACCGGTAATGCAGATGGATTCAATTTTTGAATTTTGGAAACGTTCATAATCTCGAGGTTTATTGAAGGATAATACGTCTTTTTCCCACCATCAAATTATATTAACTTAATATTCTTCAATTTTCAATTCATCTATTACTCCCCCACCACCTTCTTGAAATCCGCGTCCTTCCACAAGCCCACGAAGGCTAAATCCTCGCTCGCCCTGGTCAAAAGACTCTTGTCCAAAGCCCCAGCCTGGGTCAGATAGGTAAGCGCATCGGTCTTGTTCCCCTGCACTGCGGACAGCTGCGCCGCCCAGTAATAGACCTGGGGTTTATCGGTGGTCAGTTCCATCAACCGCTGGAGTGCGGTCATGGCATCGTCATATTTACGCTGATTTATGAGCACCGCAGCCAGATTATAATAGGCGTCCACACTCCCCGGCTCCTCCTCAATCGCCTTATTGAGATAAGCCTCAGCCTCCGCTAATCTCCCCACCTGCGCCAGCGAGAAGCCGTAGCCAATCCACAGGTCCACGCTATTGTAACCGAGAGCCTCGGCCTGCTTGAACTCCTCTATCGCCCGGCTGTATTCTCCCGCCTTGGAGAGCGACCAGCCCTCCCAGAACAACTGCTCGGCACTGCCGGTGCCGAAGGTCTTGGCCGTCTCCAACGCCTCCATACCGCCCTCAGTATCCCCCAGGTTCATCCGCGCCTTCGCCAGACCGAACCAGGCTTCTGCATCCCTCGGCTGAAAGACCAGGTAATGCTCGTAAGCAGAAACCGCATCCTCATCAATACCGGAGGAGAGCGCGGTATCCGCTTTGAGCTTCCAGGCGTCGGTATTGTCCGGCTCCTCGGCAAGAAGCACTACCAGATCCTTCAAAGCATCCTTATAATAACCCAGCTTGCTTTTAAAAAACGCCCGGTAATAGAGCGCCTTGGGGTAGTCCGGTGTCTGCGCCAGCGCCTCATCTATTATGGTGAGAGCGTCGTTCACCTCGCCTAACTTAAATAGCGAGAAGGCGCGGTGGGCTTTAATCTCCGCCAGCTGGTCCGGGGAGGCGAATAGCTCGGCGTCGTCAAAACAGTCCAGCGCCTCCTGATAGCGACCCATAATATTCAGGGTGGCGCCCTTGTTGAAGTAGGGCGCCCAGTAATCCGGCGCCAGGGCTATGGCTTTGTCGTAGGCTTCAAGGGCGGTCTCGTAGCCCCCCTTGGAAGCCATAAACTGACCATACAGGTTGAATTGCTCGGCATCCTTGTTGACCGCCCCGGCGATGGATACCGCCAGCAAGACCAAGGGAATAATCAAAAAATAGGTAGCCTTCATTCTCTCCTCCGGCGATACATTCTATATCAGATTGAATTATATCACAATATGTTTATCCAGCAAAACGAAAAACCGTCGGCGGTGCGCCGACAGTCTTTCCCTCCACTATACTACATACCCCAATTATACTTCTTTTTCCGGGGCTAATTATTGGTTACATATAAGAATTACCTGACAATTCAACACTTTAAGCCGCTCCCGACCTGCCGGCGGGGTTTCAGGCGCCTTTGGAAAGCCTGGTTTTTCCGCCTCATCCCATGGAACAGCTGCCCTTAATCCGCCACTCGGCAAACTGAGCGTCAAAGCATATTTCAAAGATATTGGCGCCATCGGTCACTGAAAAGCACTGCAGGGGACGCATCCCCTGGCGGTCCTGCCAGCTGTAGGTAATCCTGGCGATGTTGTAGCGCACTCCCCGCCATTCAAACCAGACCGGGCGGATGTTCCCGCCGAAAAATATTGCCCCCACCCGAATGGGGTCGTTGAACCGTTCCTGCTGCACCGCATTTAGCCTCCTATCCCCTCCCGAATCAGACCCACCACTCTGCCGATGATGCGCACCTCACCACCGGTGCGACCATCCTCCCCACCGGTGCGGTGCACCTCCCCACCGGCGCCGTCCAGCGCTATGGGCTGGTAGGCGGGGTTTTCCGGGAGCAGGGTGGGGACTCCTCCCCGCCTGCTGAACCGCTTGACCGTAGCCTCCTCGCCCAATAGAGCCACTACTATCTGCCCCTCCTCGGCGGTCTCGGTGGGGCGCACCACCACCAGGTCGCCATCCAGTATGTGGGCGCCGGTCATACTGTCACCGGTCACCCGCAGGAGGAAACAGTCGGCGGGGGGCAGAAGACTGCGGTCCAGGGAGAGCGCACCCTCCCAGTTCTCCTCGGCGAGAAGGGGAACCCCCGCAGCCACCCGACCGATGATGGGGAGTGCGCGCGAGCTGACCGCCATTCCGCCCCGCTCACCCACCACCTCCAAACCGCGGGAAAGCCCGGGCTTAGAGCGCAGATAGCCCTTTCTGATGAGCGCCTGCAGATGGTCGAAGACTGCCCGAGGACCGACCGAAAGCACCTCGGCTAGCTCCCGCACCGTTGGGGGCTGTCCGTTAGCCTCAATCCAGTCCACCACGGCGCGATAGACTTCTCCCTGCCTTTGGGTTAGACCTTCCATATATAGCACCTCCGATAAAGAACTTTGTTATCCAGCTCAACATAAGTATACACAACATTAGTTGCGATGTCAAGAGAAATTTTTCGTTATTTTACAACGGCTTTCAGCCGCCCCCTAGAAAGGGAGTCCCCCCTAGAAGATGGGTTGAGAAGCGGATATTTTTTTACATTTAATAAAAAATCCCCCCTAGAAAGTGATTTGCGTTCCCCTAACCATATAATCTGGAACCGATGGGTAGGGGAAAGTTTCACTTTCCCCCTTTTATTTGGGAGGCTGGAAGCCTCCCCTACCCATCTTTTTAAGGGGGGCTAGGGGGGGTGCCAAGAAACCCCCCAACCCCCCTAGAAGGGGGGCAGATGAACTGCGTTCCCCCCTTTTTAAGGAGGGCTAGGGGGGTTGGTGAATTGTGTCCCCCCTAACCATATAATCTGGAACCGATGGGTAGGGGAAAGCTTCACTTTCCCCTCTTTATTTGGGAGGCTGGAAGCCTCCCCTACCCATCTTTTTAAGAGGGAATAGTTGCAAAAAATCCCCCCTCTTCGGGGGGATGTAGTCTAATCAATTGAGCTTTGCTCTCTAGGGGGCTATAGTATAGCTTTTAAGCTCGGCGGTTACCTGCAAGTCCTGCATTGGGTCGGGGAAGTCCACGCTATAGTGCAATTTTACCCTACCCACCTCCGGTTGGAACCAAACCTCTACCGGGAAGGTTACCGTTTGGTCCCCTAGTTCGGAGAAATGAATAGTTAAGTTGCAATCGTATTTGATTTTGTAGCAGGCGGTAAAAGTTCCTGCGGGAACGGTGATGTCCTCTTGCAGGGGCGTGTTGGCAGTGATGTAAGAATCCATAGTGTCATCTACCCCGTCATTGTCCAGGTCGTCGGTGTTGAAACTGATAAATGGAAATGCGGTGGGTTTAATCCCTGTCAGATTCATCATAGTCCAGTTTTTGTTGATAACCAGCGGATATTCCAGGTTGTCCAGGGGGGTTGAATAGCGCACTGAGCGAATCAAGACATCACTTTGATAGACATCCTCACCATAACCCTTGACCGAAGCGCTCTCATTGTCGTAGAAGAATCCGCGAAACTCCTGGTCGGGGGTGAGGGTGTCGGTGCGCACCATTATTTGGCAGGTCACAGTGTCTATCACCATAGTTCCGTTAATGGTGAAAGTTTGGTCGTAAGTTAGCGGCTCACCTCCCCCTATCTCGGCGGTTACATTGTATATCCAGGTGGAGCCATTGGTATTGGGAAAATACTTGGCGTCCCCGGTATTAGGGCTCTCGCAAGAAATTACCATCAAAGCAATTAACAATGGAACTATCAGTAAAACCGTTCGCCATCTACTCATTTTCAACCTCCTTTTTGATTGAAATACTTAATTGAATTAACTATGGGAAATATACTGAAACCTTGCCAAAAAGTCAACAACTTCTTTATACTTTGTCTCTTAACATATTAAAGCCTTCAATGAGGAATCAATAGGATTGGATAATTTCTTATAGATTGCTCTTTAAGAAGCCCAGCTTTTCCTACTCCCACTCTATAGTCGCCGGAGGCTTGGAGCTGATATCGTAGACCACGCGGTTTATTCCTCGCACCTCATTGATAATTCTGCTTGAAATGGTAGCTAGAACTTTCTCCGGAAGGCGAGCCCAGTCCGCGGTCATACCGTCTACACTGGTCACACAGCGCAGGGCGGCAACATTCTCGTAAGTGCGGGCGTCCCCCATCACCCCTACCGAACGCACCGGCAAAAGCACCACTAACGCCTGCCAGACCTGGTGATAACATCCGGAACTTCTCAGCTCCTGGATGGCGATGGCGTCAGCCTGGCGGAGCAGGTTCAGTCTCTCTTCGGTTACCTCTCCTAATATGCGCACCGCCAATCCAGGTCCCGGAAAAGGATGTCGGCTAAGTATCTGTTCCGGCAAGCTCAACTGCTTGCCCACTTCCCGCACCTCGTCCTTAAAGAGGTATTTCAACGGTTCTATTAAGGAGAGTTTCATCCGGGATGGCAGGCCGCCCACATTGTGATGGCTCTTAATGGTGGCGCTCGGTCCCCGCACCGAGACTGATTCTATGAGGTCGGGATAGAGTGTCCCCTGGGCAAGAAAGCGCAACCCCTTTTCTTTCTTCGCCCGCTTCTCAAAGACATCAATGAAAGCGCCTCCGATTATCTTCCGCTTCTCCTCCGGGTCCACTACCCCAGCCAATCTGGAGAGAAATAGCTTTTTTGCATCTATCACTTCCAGGTGAATAATATCCTTCAAATAATTTCCAATTTCCTCCACCTCGTTAAGACGCATAAGACCATTATCCACTAAAATACATATCAACTGGTCACCTATTGCCCGGCGAAGGAGAGTTGCCATGACCGTGGAGTCCACCCCACCGGAAATAGCGCAAAGCACACGCTCTCTGCCCACCTGGTTATGAACATCTTCCTCTGCCCGCTCAACAAATGACTTGATGGTCCAATCGGGAGTAAGCTGGCAAATATTAAAGAGGAAATTGGCCAGTATCTGCTTGCCATTTTTCGTGTGGTGCACCTCCGGATGAAACTGCACCCCCAGAATGGTGTCATCTCCATTGGCAATAGCGGCGTAGGGTGCATTTTTGGTGCCAGCAATCACCCTAAAGCCTTTGGGTATGGCAGATACCGCATCGCCGTGGCTCATCCACACTCTCTCGGTCTTCTGCAAATTAGCGAACAAGGGATGATTGCGGTCCACCTCCAGGTCGGCAAAACCGTATTCCCGGCATTTTGAAGATGCCACTCCACCGCCTAATTGCTGGGATATATATTGTAAGCCGTAGCAGATACCCAGGACAGGAATACCCAGTTGAAGTATGTAATCACCGGGCATAGGAGCATTATTATCGGTGACCGAGCTGGGGCCACCGGAAAGAATAATCCCTCCAATAGTTTGAATGGGCGCCAGTTCCCCCTCAGTAGCCCAATAGGGAACTATCTGCGAATAGACTCCCAGTTCACGGACCTTGCGGGCAATCAGCTGGGTATATTGCGAGCCGAAGTCAAGTATAACCACTCTAGTCTGAAGATTGGAGCTAACCTTAACCATTTTTATTCCTCAGCGATACTTTTTATAGGAGGGTCAATGAAACTATCTCTCAGCCAGTTTTTATCGTCTCTATCCGGATGGTCTATGTTGTAATGTAACCCGCGGGATTCCTTACGGCGAAGGGCACAGAAGATTACCATAACTGCAATCTCGGCGATGTTGCGAGTCTCCAGACTGTCAACGGTAGGATAATACTTCTGGAAATGCTCCCCAAGCACTCCGCGAATGCCGGCGATTTTTTTTCCCGCGATGGCTAACCGCTCATCGGAGCGCACCACTCCCACATAATCCTGCATCAGTCGGCGGCTAGCTTCCCACTCGTGAGCCACTACCGCCGATTCTCTCTCTGGCGAAAGTTCCTGTAAATGTGACGATGGAATATCGTAATCCTTAAGATCAACATCTTTTATCAATTCCGGAGCTATCTCCCCGGCCTGGTGGGCTATCACCAACGCCTCCAAAAGAGAGTTTGAAGCCAGGCGATTGGCGCCGTGCATACCGGTGCATGCCGACTCCCCGGCGCAAGAGAGACCGCTTAGATTAGTCCTACCCCGGGTATCGGTCCACACCCCTCCGCAAAAATAGTGCGCTGCCGGAACCACCGGGATGGGTTCTTTGGTCACATCTATCCCCAGGCGAAGACAGTTCTCATAGATATTGGGGAAACGTTCCTTAATGCGTTCGGCGCCGATGGGGCGTATATCCAGATAGACACAGTCGTCGCCTTTCTCTTTAATGGTAGCATCTATCGCCCGAGCGACTATATCCCGCGGTGCCAGTTCCCCCCGGGGGTCGAAATTCTGGGCAAAACGTTCCCCACTTTTTGTAATCAGAATCCCGCCCTCACCCCGCACCGCCTCACTTATCAAGAATGAGCGCTCCAGAGTGGTCTTGGCTCCGGGATAATAGAGACAGGTGGGATGGAACTGCACAAACTCCATATTAGCCAGCCTGACCCCCGCCCGGTAAGCCATAGCCATACCGTCGCCGGTAGCCACTTCCGGATTGGAGGTAACTAGATAGGCTTTGCCGGCACCTCCGGTAGCCAGCAGGGTATTTTTGGAGAGATAGAGCTCTATCTTCCCGGCACTATCCAGCACCCAACAGCCTATACACCGCCTGGTGGTATCTTCATTTGATACCGCCAAGTCAATCGCCATATGGTTTTCCAGAAAGATAATATTCTTATGTTCGCGGACATGATAAAGAAGTGCTTGCTCCACCTTTTGACCGGTCAGGTCTTTGGCGTGGACTATTCTCCGCCGACTATGCCCCCCCTCCATACCCAAATCCAGACGATTGCGGTCCTGTTTGCTCCTGGAAAAATCCACTCCTAATTGCAGGAGTTCCTTGACTCGTTCCGGTCCTTTGCTCACCACCAACTCTACCACATCTCTATGACAGAGTCCGGCACCGCCGTTAATAGTATCATTGATATGATTGGCAAAGCTATCCCGGGAATCCTCCACCGCGGCGATGCCGCCCTGCGCGTAATTAGTTGCAGAGTCGGAATCCTCTTTTTTAGTTATGATGACCACCGTGCCGTGCTTCGCCACAGAGAGGGCAAAGGTCAACCCGGCAATTCCTGAACCAACGACTAAAAAATCACTCTCGTGCATAGTTTTTCCTTAGCGGATAGCCCGACCCTCAGTAAGGGTAATGGGATTAGAGAAAATCCAGGGTAGAGACCGACGGCTCCACTTTTTTGCCAAATAAATTTCTACCCGATAGACACCGGGGGTCTTAGCCCGGTAGGTGAACGGCTCGCCGGAATGCTCCGCTACCAAATCACCACTGCACAGTAATTTAATCTGCAATCTTTTTTCGGGCATACTCGGAGGAGGTTGAACCTGGAAAGCAATTTGGGAGTCAAATTGCGCTCTATCCCCCATATCTATTGTGTTACCGGAAGGCAACTTTCCCCAGAAACGAAAGCCCTCTGCCGGGGCAAAAGCGTCCATAGATACATACAATCGCCCCTGTTTCAAAATATCCAAAATGGTTCTCTTATCCTGCGTGAAATCGCCGGTCAGGGGTTCTGATAAGAGCAGATGATTGTGCACCGTGCCCAGGGCAAAGCGATAGGGAAAGATGGTCAGGCGAAAGAAAAGCGCCCATATCTTGGCGCCGTGGTTGTCCACTTCGCCAATGCCCACCACTCTACGGGATAGGTTCAGCTGGTCAAAGCGGGAGAGAGTTATCGCTCTAGGACCACGAATATGCCCCAACGGGTTGACCACCCCTTTTATACCCTGCCAGGCGTTGGTCATCCGCTCCTGCCAGTCGGTCATCAAATCCCAGATACCCAGTCCGGTGAAACCATCCACCTCCCAATGAGTCCAGTTAAAACATCCTACCCCAAAGTAAGACGCTCCCACATGGTCGGGATGGGCGATAAAGCCTAGAGCGGGAATTGCTTTCACTTTGGGGACAAACTCCGCCGGACCCCCATTATCGGAGACCAGCCGGTCGGTCCCTATAACCAGATAATGATTTTTTTCCGGGGTCATCTCGTATCCGCACAAGAGCATTACCCCGGAATGGTAGCCCTCCCAGCCGGCGTGTAAAGCTCTCAGATTGTCGTGGTCGGTCAGAATGACAAAGTCCAAACCGTTCTTTTGCGCACAGGAAATTATCTGGGGGATATCGGCACTGCCATCGGAATAGGTGGAATGTAAGTGAATCACCCCGCACGCTTCATACATAACTGCTCCTAACCATCTACATCAATCTATTGTTGTTGAGATTGGGGGTTGGTCTCAATCAGCTTTTTGAACTCCGGGTCGTTCAAATAGTTGGCAAAATCGGGTTCGGCAGAAATATAGGTGCCGATGTCGGGATATTGAGCGGCGAGCTCCTTAATAATTGCAAGCATCTCCTCCTTTTTATTATTTTTAGCAAGAATCGCGGCTTTCACAAAAAGGGCGTCAAAGTATTGAGGATAGACGGCAAGTGCCTTGTCCTCGTAGGTCAAAGCCTCGTCCAGACGACCGTCCAACTTCAAGATATAGCCTTTAATCTGATAGACCGAAGGGTCTACCTCCGGTAATTTTTCCGCTCTGTCCAGCTCGGCAAGCGCATCCGCATATTTATTCAGTCCGGCAAGAATTACCGCCTTGGCAGAATAGGTGCGATAGTCGTCGGGAGCAATATTTATCATCTCATCCACCAGCTTAAGTGCTTCCTGGGTTCGCCCCAGGTCGTTGAGGGCGATAACTTTATTGTTCAACACCTCAACGCTTTTGGGTTCTATTTCCAGAGCTTTGTTAAAGCAGTAAAGCGCCTCGTAGAGAGAACTGAGCGCCAGAAAGATACTACCCTTGTAGTTCCACGCCTCCATATTTTCAGGGTCCAATACCAGGGCTTTATCGGCAGCGCGCATGCCGCTCTCAAAGTCGCCGGTCTGGATGGCGACGAAAGCTATTATCAACCAGGGGGCAGCATAATCTGGATAATCCTTTATCGTTTGCATAGCGATTTCTACTGCCGGGTCAAAATCCCAGTTAGCCAGGTCTTTTGCCGCCTCATCAATTTTGGTCTGCAGGTCAGCAGGCAGCTCCTGAGTGGCGAAAAGCGGAGGTGAGAAAAAGCTAATTGCCAAAGTTAAAAGAATGGTTAAAATTATCGGTCTCATCGTTTTTTTCTCCATATTTCCAGTAGCAAAATGTTCAACTTTTGTTAGACGGAGACTTCCAGTCTCCACTATTATAAGATTGCCTTATCGGGTAAGCTATGCTAGCATTTCGCCAGGTCTTGAAGAACATTATCATAACTTATTAAGAAAATTTTTCAACCTTAAACTGTTGCCAATTCTGTATTCAACATCATCCAACCACCGCGTCCATAAAAGAAGGGTATGAACCAGAACCGAAATTACTTGCTGGTGGCAATAATTTTCTTGCTGCTTAACCTAGCTCTAATCTCTTGCTTCGGGAAAATGGTCTGGAACGAGCTCTGGCGGACTCCCGTGGGCTACATAGAGTCCGGCAAGGTCACCAAATTGGGCAATCTGGTGGCAGTAATCGCCAGTAGTGGCAAAACCCTCAACATATACGATGTTCGCAGTGGGGAAAAGCTCTGGGACTTTTCCACCAAAGCGGACTTCTATGCGCTTCCAACAATGGTTGCCGGCAATATCTACATCGGCGACTCCCGGGGTGGCATCTATTCCCTCTCCACTTCCGGCGAGTTGCTCTTTTCCGCCTACGGCGGAGAATCCGTACTCACCCCGCTGGTTCCCTGGGGCGATAAACTGTATTACGGCGACGGCGCCAGCATACGTTGTTTTGACCTGGAAACCCAGAGTCAGGTCTGGGTTACCTCTGCACCGGGTGGCGCCGTGGAGTGCTCCATCTGGTCGCCCCCGGTAATTGAAGACAACCAGCTCTACTTCACCTGTGGGGAATACTTTTATTGCCTTGACCCAGCCAGCGGCGAGGAACTCTGGCACTACCAGACCACTCCCCAAACCGCACTTGCCATACACTACCCCCCGGTCTTCCGCGAGGACCTGGTCATCCTTCCCAATCCCAGTAACACACTAATAGCCCTGCATACCACCGACGGCTCTCTAGCCTGGGAGGGTTTGCCCCCGGACAGTTTTTGGGAACAACCTATGGATGTAGCCCTTATAAGCCAACAGGGTAGAGTGCTCTACGGGGTTATGGGGATAAAATCCAGTCCAACTAAGGAAGGCGAGGAGACCACATTATTAGAGGGAATGATAATAGCCCAGTCGGCGGACTCCGGCGAGGTCATCTGGCGCCATAAGGTGGAAAATTTCTCCGGCTTATTCTGGGAGAACAATCGCCTGCTGGCTGTCTGCGGCAACAAACTGGAATGGCTCAATCTGGAGGACGGAACGGTTCGCACCTCCTTTGAAATCTCCTCAAATATGGAAAGCCCCTATATTCAGGACGGTTATCTTTTCTACTACGACCCCCAGACCAGCGAGTTGGTGGGGGTTAGGTTGTGAAAGGAGAGCAGTAATGCCCAAAGGTAAGGTAGGAATCGTCTATTTGATTGATATTGTGCAGGACCCGGCGAAGGTTTTTTTGGCTCTGCTCACCCTGGCGGTAGCCATTGTGCTGATTTTCATAACCTACAATCTTACTCCGCTTTTCGGTGAGAGCATGACCGGCATTTTGAGCGAGCAGTTTCAGGCGATAAACTCCGAGCCGTTTCAGAACGCCGAGTCCGCACTAAACCTAGCGCTAATGGTCTTCGGGTTAATGCTTGCCTCCATCGTGCTCATTCTCGGCGCCGGGGCAATCAGCAGAATGGTGCAAGTGGAAATAGCCAGCGGAAAGAGAATTAGCCCCGCTGAGGGCTTTCACTTCATCAAGCGTCACTTCGCCTCAATGATATTTCTGCCGATAATCAATTTGCTGGTTGGTGCTTGCGTTCTGGCTGTGGTCATCGTCTCCATCACTACCGTCTATTCATTGAATTACATCGGTCCAATAATCGCCGCACTATTATATCTGCCCCTCTCGCTCATCGCCCTGTTCACCATCTTCTATCTGGCGGTGAGCATGAATATGATTCCTCCTATTGTGGTCACCCGAGAGAGCGGATTTGCCGACACCTTCGCCCATGTCTTCCGGGTCTTCTCCAAACAGCTGGGGCGGTTTATCTTCCTGGAATTCGCCGCCCTAGTATCCTTACCCTTTATGGTTCTTTACCTGCTCCTGCTCACCATTCATAATATCTGCACCTACGGACTGGCGAGAATCGGGCTGGTGGACCGGGAAGGGAGCCAGGATTCACCGGAGCTTTCGGTGCGCAAGCTACACGAGACCACCGCCTTGCCCCAGCAGGCGACCAACGCCTATCTTATACCCCTAATTTTTGTGATAACTTTGCTGGTTCTAATATTCACCATTCCCTTCTTGCCCTTCCTGTTTATATTGGTCTTACTCTATGCCTATATCACCTACATCGCTATGCAGGTAATTATATACAATAAATTTTACGACGCAGATTATAGTCAGTTCAATCTGGACTTCTTGCGGGCTATCTTCCGTCGGCAGGCGCCGACCCGACCGGTGCTAGCGGTCTGCCCCCACTGCGACGCGGCAGTAGTAGACAAAAAGGCAAAATATTGCCCCCGCTGTGGGAAGGTGATGGGGGAAGCGGCGCCCAAGCCGAAGGGAAAGAGCGACGCCGAAAAGACCATGGGAACCTGAACTGCTGACCAATAAACACAGGTTTCAATTTAGTTATGATAAAATTTAAGCTCCCTCTTAAGTAGGGAGCTTTTTGCTATCATTCTTTTGACTGATTATGTATATCTTCCTCTTCCTATTCAAATCCCACGAACCAGTCCTCCATCTTCTTCGCCGGATGAAGCCTCAGCCACAGGTCGTCCGGTAAATATACCTTAACTCCACAGTATTTGCAGGGAAGCATTCTCTCGCTGCCATCCACCTCTAATGCCCCGCCGCACTTGGGGCAGGTGAAGACGATGAGGTCGCCTTTGGTAGACTTGCTTCCAGTTTCAACCGGTTTCTCCTGCAAAATAGCCCCTACCAACACCTTTGCCTTTCCAAATCCTTGCTTCAGCCACTCCGGGGGCAGAAGCACCTTCACTACCTTTTTGCATTTTGGGCAGGTCGCTGTCCCCGCCTGGCTCAAATCACCGGGCAAGACCAGGTCTTCCTTGCAATCGGTGCAGCGCGGTATGCGCCTTCCCCACATTAGAGTTGACTTGAAAGTCCCGAACTGAGTGACATTGCGCCCCTCCTTCTCCTTCAATTCCTTCAAGTCCTCCCAGAAATCCTTAAATATATCACTCCAATAGTCGTGAGGTATGTCAATGTCCGTCTGGCACTGGTCGCAGTGGGCGACCTCCAGAGGACCGTTGAGCGGAACCGGAGCGCCGCACTTGGTGCACTCAATCCGACATTCCATAAGCCCAAATATCATCTCTCCTCCTTCAGATGAAGACACTTTTTTACACATATTAGCATAAAGCCCAAATTCTGCCTAGCACAGACTAAAAACTCCCGCTTCTACCGCAGGGGCTTGACTAATAACCTAATGTCTTCTCTTACTCTCTACCCATAGCCTTATACAGATTGAAGATTGCCAGCAGGTAGTCGTGCAGAGCTTGCTTATAAGCTATCTCCGCCTGGCGGAGGGTTAGCTGGGTGTCCATCACATCCAGGTTAGTGGCTAGGCCGGCATCATACTGCGCCTCAACCATAGAGAGGGCTTCCTCTGCCAGAGAGATATTGGCGGTTTGGGCGGTGATGGATTCCCGGTTTGACTCCATAGTTCGGTAATTTGCCTCTACCTCCAGGATAACGCCCTCGTTGAGCTGTTCTTGCGCCTTCTCCAGCTGTCGTTTCTGAGCCCGCGCTGCCAGCACCAATCCGTGGGTCCCGAAACTGTCAAATATGGGCCAGGAAATGCTCAAGGTTGCCGAGAAGACATCCTGATAGCTATCTTTGTCAAAAAATGCGGTGCCGGTATCCTGATAGGAGCCGATAAGACTGACCATCGGATTATCGTTTGCGCCAGCCATCTTGATATTGCGGTCCATTATCTCTAATTGATAATTCATCTGGGCTAGCTCCGGGCGGTTGACGAAGGCTTCCTGCTGGCATTCCGCTAGACTCATATTGAAATCCACATATTCCATCGTCCCGGTAATCTCCAGCGGTTCTTCTGGCGGGAGATTAATCAGTTGTCGGAGCGTCTGCTCCTGCACCTTTAAGCCGTTCTCCAACTGCGCCAGTTGGGACTGTAAGTTAGTTACCGTGACTTCGGCGCGGAGCATCTCAAACTTGGGAGCCAAGCCCACATCGTAGCGTTTTTTAGCCACGGAGTAATGGTCTTCGGCGCGGGTTAAAGATTCGCCGGTCACCGAGATTAATTCCTCAGCTAAAAGCAGACCGTAAAACGCCTGGCGGACGGAATAGACCACTTTGCTCCGGGCAAGACGAAGTTCCTCCTCCGCCACCGATTCACCAATCTTCGCCAGCTTATAGCCGTTGTAAACCCTTCCCCCCATCCACAGGGGTTGAACCAATGTCGCCCCCAAAGTTACACTCTCATCGGTGCCCATAGTCATTTTAACTTCATCGGGACCGAAGATGCCTGCCGGAATAATAGTGTAGGGCACATTAGAGAGCTTGGTCATAGAGGCGCTCAGGGAGAAGGAGGGAAAGAATTTGCTCTTGGCATAGAGCAGATTGCCGTGGGCTTCGTCCAGGGCATACTGCGCCGCAAGCACTGACTGGTCGGTAGTCAAGACCATACTTAGGCAATCATCAATGGAAAGAACCACCGCAAAGGTGGGCAGAGAAGACAAAAAAAGTATGGCAAGCATTGGCGCAATTTTCAATTTCATTAGCATTACCTCAGCCGAATGGAAGTCTTTAGGTGGAGTCTACCGGTATCAAATCCAGAATATCGCTGACAATATCCGGTATGGGTTTTTTCAACTGTCCCATTATCCAACCGGCGATTACTGAATGAACTACCCCCAGGAAGATAAGAGCTAAAAAGCGGGGGTCTTTGTCCTTATAATAGCCGGCGTCCTGACAGGTGCGAATAACTTTCTCAAAGGTTTCCAAGGTTTTAAGGCGACATTCGTATAGAGTCTTTTGATATTCTTGAACGGTATGCTCTGCCAGTGAAGAAGCCGACTTGTCCTGCGTGATTATGGTTATAAAACCCTGATGATATAGATATATCTTGTATATCTCCAGATTTTCTCGGTGAAAGCGAAGCTCCTCCTCGGCAAGAATGCGCAACCTCTCCAACGGCTTTAATCCTTCTGCCAGAGCCGGGCTAACCGCTTTCATCCACCGGTCAAATTCCTCTTTTATCAAACATATAAAGAGGTCTTCCTTATTTTTGAAATACCCGTATATAGTTCCCTTGGCAAACTCCGCTTTTTCGGCAATCTCCTCCAGGGTGGCCTCGCTGAACGGCTTTTTGGATAATACTTCTTTAGCCGCAGCTAAAATATCCGTCTTACGGGCTTTCTTCTCCCGCTCCCGGCGGGTCTCCGTCATAAACACGACCTTTCTGTTTTCTATTTGACTATTCAGTCATATTTTGACCAACCGTTCAAGATTTTATTAAAAATATTCGGGCTTGTCAAGCCCTTTTTTACATAACATCAGCAGTTATTAGCTAAATTCTCCTTATTCCTGATATTACAGATAACCGTCCTCTAAAATACCGGCTCACCTTCAATTCCCGGTAAATTCGCTACCATCCAGAGAGCAAGAGTATATTCCAAAAAGTCGTAATGAGCGCTGGTCGCAGTCTCCCACAGACAGCCCCTGGCATTCTCCATATCTCCCTGAAAGTAATACCAGACTCCCAGATAAAATCTCCCCTCAAAAAGCTGGTCTGGATTCCGAGCACAGGCAAGCATCTCCTCCGCGCCGGTCTGCCCGGCATACAGTTTGACTACCGGATTGATCCACTCGTCGCTGGCAAGCTCGCTCGCTCTTTGCGCTAATAGCTCCCTAGCACCGACTAAATCCCCGGCAAGCGCCCTTTCTATATAGGTCAAGAGCAGGGCGTAGTCGCGGTCGTAGCCAAACTTCACCCCCTGCTCAAAATCCGCCTCCGCCGGAGCGAAATTGCCCAGAAAAACCTCGGCGACACCGCGGTTGATGTAGAATAAATTGATATCCGAGTTAAGCTCAATCGCCCGGTTCAGGTCCGCCAAGGCTTTATCCGGAAATAACATGGCATTATATAATACACCCCGGCTGTTCAAATACCAGGCGTGGTCCGGAGAAAGGGTTAGCGCCTGGTTATAGTCGGCGAGCGCCAGTTCATTCTCACCGAGAGTGAAATAGACAAAGCCCCGGTTGTGATAAGCCTGGGAGTTAGCCGGGTCCAGCTCTATTGCCTGGGAGTAGTAATCAAGGCGCTCCTGGGGATTGGAGAGGATGTCCGCCAGCTTTACTAAATTCCTGGCATCCTCCTGCTTATCCGCCCAGGTGGCAGTTACCAAGAAGAACGAGCAGACAATTATTACTAATGACTGAGCCGGCAGAACCGAAACCCGGGCAAGTATTCTGCTCAATTTTATCCTTTCCGCCATCTCACTAATGCTTGTGCCCTGAGCGTATAACTTGGTATTTTGCTTTTAAAAATAAGCTCATTATCTCTATCATTTCTCTATCATTGCCGTCAGCGTCCAGCCGGTTCGCCCGTCCTCAGTTCTAATCTGCGACCAGAGCCCGGACTTTTGCAGGACCTGATACTTCACCTCCGGCATAATGATATATGAAGGCTGCAGTTTAGGGTCCGGTTGAGAGTATATCACCAGGGGGTCCTTACTCACCTTCCAAGTCCCGGCCAGATTCGGCTGATTGGGGTTATTCTGCTGATAGGGTTGCTGGTTATAGGGCGCCGGGCTTTCCTGAGGTATATTCTTATTACCACCCTGCTCGGAAGATTGTTCAAAGATACCGGTGAACCAGGGCATCATAGAGCCAAATATAGCGATGAAAGCGGCGACCAGACCGATTATTAAGCCAACAAGCGGGATAACCCAGACCGATTTGGGAATCTTGCCTATGCTTATACTACCCGCGCTTACGCTAAAAGGACCCATAGTGATAGGGCGGAATTCGGCATTAACCACCTTCCACTCGCCATTTATCTTACTAAAAGTATCCCGGAAAGTAACCTCCAGTTGGGTGGTGGTGTCCGTAGAACGAAAGATAATCGCCTCAATGGTGATATCCACCAATGCAGTATCCGTAGTCAAACTCTGAAAGTCCACGCTCACCGTGTATCTTTTCATATCGCTGGTGATAAATTGGTCCACCGCCCCCTTTTTTACTTTTTGATAGAACTCCTGATTGCCAGGAGATATAACCGACATATATAAATCTACATCTTCCTTATTGCACCCCCTCTGCATCTTCTCCGCCGCCGAGCAAATGATGTCCGCATCGCTCTTCAAAGACGGCGGCAATTCGCCACCGGGAAGCTGATTGAACAATATCTGGGGCTGAAAGGGTATGTCTTTAGTCTTGGTGGTGATAGCCACTCCGGGTAAATGCTTAAAGTAATAGACCTCGCCGGCGTGTAGTTTTGCCGCCTCTTGACCATATTGGCTGGCATCGTGATGTTCCCAAATTGCGCCGCAGTATTCGCACTTGTCGGCGCTCTTGTCTTTAAGCACCGCCCCGCAACTGGGACAGCGCAGAATATCTATATCGCTCATTTTTCCACCTCGCGTATTAATTTAAGGGTAGAGGTCAGCTAACCGCTAGAATAATTATATATATTAATCATCAGACTGCCCGGCAAATTCCCCCGGTCATTCTATTTCCGTCATCAGCGGAAAATAATCCTGATGATAAACCAGCAGAGCCAGACAAAACCCCCCACTAGCGCCAGTAAAATAACCATCTGTATCCAGCAGGGAAGCTTCCTCAGAAAACTCAAGGGAAGGTGAGGAGCGGAGGAAATAACCTTCCATTCATCGTTTATCTTCCCCAAAATATCTCTTATAGTAATTAAAAAGTAGGAATGGGTTCCGTTGGGAAGGAAGAGTATGCCCTCGTAGGCAATATCCACGACCGCGGAGCGGGCGCTGAGAGACACAAATTCCATTGATAGCGTGAGCCGCTTCAGGTCGCTTATCTGAAACTGCTTTAGCGAAGCCTCTTTTACTTTATCATAATATTCCCTATTTTGCTCGGAAACAAAAGAGATATAAGTTTCCAGGTCTTTGCGGTTAACCGCCTGCTGCAACTTCTCAAAAAGAGCACATATCCGGTCGGCATCCTCCTTGAGGGCAGGACCCGGTTCTCCGCCGGGTAATTTATGATATTTTATCCTGGGCTTGAACGGTATGTCCGTGGTCTTAATATTGATAGGCACATCCGCCAGATGCAGAAAGGAAACGCTCCCGGCGGGTCTTTTCTTCTCCTCAGGAAGCAGTTGCTCCTCAGCCGGCGGATAAAGCAGGACGGCGCCGCAGAAGTCGCACTTCTGCACTCGCCTATCTTTCAGCATAGCGCCGCAATTGGGACAGCGCAAAGTCTCAACTTCCGGCATAGTCAATTCCTTGGTCACTTCAATATTTCGTTTAGCGTCTTTATCCCTCAGCATAGCATAACAAAAAGCAATTATCAAATTAAACTCCCCTTTGTTGGTTCAGTCAATTGATTGTTATGTTGCCTCAGTTTGTTGGCAAAAATCAAAAGCCTCCCCGCCATTCGGCGGGGGGATTTTTAACTTACTTGCTATCTGGTCTGACTATTTTGTTTAAGTTAGTTAGCTAAAGACTAAATAGGAAATTTTTAATAGCTCGCCTTACTTATTAAAAAATACTTGACATTTTCAATTTTATTTATTAAATTGGATAGGTTAAAAACCCTTTATCCTTCCCCTAAATAACCTTAACCACAGGAGGCAGTAAAATGCGTAAGTTATTTTTTGCGGTGCTATTTACCCTAATGCTGGCATTACCCCTGAGCGTCCTGGCCAAGGAGTATGAGTTGGTGAATTTTGACGGCATCACCATACCCGTAGGTCCCCAAAACCTATTACCCACGGAAAGTGAGGTTGTTCGCGATGATGGTTCTGGGTCTTATGTATGGGGTGGGTCAAGTTGGTATGATGATGTCAACACCTTGACTATGCCGGCAAACGGCTGGATTACCAAGGTCAAAGTATTCTTTGGTAAAGCGACTGGCGCACCTACCAGTGGATGGATTAAGTGGGATTTACTCCAAAATAACGGAACCTATCCCACAACCCCCCCCACTTCATTGATTGGCGGTCCGTTTACTTACAGTTTTAGCGGCGGCCTTACCGCCAGTTGGTATACTTGGACCCTCGCCACCCCAGTTTACTTTGCCTCGGGAACTAAGGTGCATCCGGGAATGTCCGGGCATAATACCGCTGGTTCGAATGATTACCGTGTGGGTATACTCTCCGACGGCCTTACTAGCTCACCCAACGATTCTTTCTACGATTATTACGGTGGTTGGTATGGTGGCTATGCCAGTTATTATGGCGCCATAATGGGCCGTATCTTCTACAACAACGATGTCACCCCTCCCTACGCTGATACCTTCGCTCCTGCTAATGGTAGCTGGCAGTTAGCCAATTTGGATTCCATCTCATTCCACGCCAAGGACGACGACACTTCCTCCGGCGGGGTGAACACCACCACCGTCGGTTTCTCCGCAGACGACGGCACCAAAGCAACAGTCCCGGGCACTCTGGGCTTTGACACCACCAATCCCTACGATGTCATCTGCACCTTCAATGTTGACGACGGCTACGACTTCCCTGACGGCACCACCACCTGCACCATCCCCGCAGGTATGAGGGATATGCTGGGCAACACCCAGGCCTCCAGCTACAACTGGTCATTCTATGTTGACGGCACCGCTCCGGCGGTCTCCGGTCAGAACCCGGCGGACGGCGGTTACGGTCAGCCTAACACCACCATCGTCTTCCATGTTACCGATGGCGGCTGCGGCGTGGATATCGGTTCCATCACCTTCACCGCCGAGGATTCACCAAAGAGTATCTCGCAGAAAGATACCGTAAGCCCTTCCAACGAATCAACTTCCCTCGTAGTAAGTAATAGTAAGGCAGTTATCCCCGGCACCTTATACATTGACGACACTAACCCCAACGATGTTATCTGCACCTTCACTCCGGATAGCGACCTTACCGTAGGCGACACCATCACCTGCACCGTGGCTCAGGGTCTTTCCGATGTCCTGGGCAATTCTACCGAAAGCTCCATCGTCTGGCACTTCACCGTTGAACCCTACACTATCATTACCCCTGCTTCCTTGGGCCACATCAAAGCACAATTTAACTAGGCCGGACTCCATAAGTTATTAATAAGCCCCCCGCCGAATGGCGGGGGGCTTTGTTCACCTGCTATCTGGTCTGACTATTTTGTTTATGATAGTTAGCAAAAGACCAAATAAAAATTTTTCTTCCAGCTCG